>Ga0070684_100001771_pt1 | contig 15755 bp, 13 predicted proteins | sample KBSC723LmetaG_FD_65653 | JGI IMG/M metagenome (GOLD analysis project Ga0070684, IMG submission 65653) | Corn rhizosphere microbial communities from Kellogg Biological Station, Michigan, USA - KBS C7.2-3L metaG | ecosystem: Host-associated > Plants > Roots > Rhizosphere ...
GTGTCGACGGCATCGCCGATCTGTCGACGCTGACCACGCTGCATGCGTTGCTGTCGAGCCTGCCCGCGGACGCGATGACCACGGCGGTTGCGCGCTAGTCCTCGCACTCGTCATTGCGAGGAGCGAAGCGACGAAGCAATCCACATCTCCTTGCGGCTAGATTCTGGATTGCTTCGCGGAGCCTGTCATCGGGCCGCGCTTGGCGCGGACCCGTTGGCTCGCAATGACGGACTATCTGCCTTTACGCTTCACTTTAGCTCCGCCATTCGCCGCGTGTAGAGCCGGCGCAGCGGCTCTAGTTTCGTTGCGGCGGTCGCGGCGAGATAGGCCTCGCGCGCGGCATCGTGGCGGCCGAGCCGGCGTAACAGGTCGGCGCGCACCGCGGGCAATAGTTCGTAGCCATCGAGGCTGCCGCGCGCCTGCAGCGCATCGATCAGGTCGAGCGCCCGCGCCGGACCATCCACCATCGACACCGCGGCGGCGTGATTGAGCTCGACCACCGGCGAGGGCGAAATCCGCAGCAGCACCTCATAGAGCCCGGCGATCTGCGGCCAGTCGGTTTCCTTGTAATTCGGCGCGCGCACATGCAGTGCCGCGATCGCCGCCTGCACCACATAGGATTGCGGCGGACCGGGCAGGCGCAGCGCGTCCTCGACAAGCTGCAAGCCCTCGGCGATCTGCTTTTTGTCCCACAGCGAGCGGTCCTGCTCTTCCAGCAGCACGATATCGCCGGCATCCGTCGCGCGTCCCGCGCGGCGCGCATCATGCAGCAGCATCAAGGCCAGCAATCCCCTGATCTCGCGCCGCCCCGGTATCAACGCATCGAGCAGGCGCGCGAGCCGGATCGCCTCGCGCGCAAGGTCCGGCCGCATCAGATCCTCGCCCGCGGTTGCGGCATAACCTTCGGTGAAGACCAGATAGATCACGGCGAGGACGCCGCGCAGCCGCGGCTCCAGCGCCTCCCGCTCCGGCACCTCATAGGCGATGCCGGCAAGCCGGATCTTCTGCTTGGCGCGCACCAGTCGCTGCCCCATCGCCTCCTCGCTCGCGAGAAAGCCACGCGCGACCTGCGACGTCGAAAGCCCACATACGGTGCGAAGGGTCAGGGCAACCTGGACTTCGGCGGCAAAGGACGGATGGCAGCAGGTGAAGATCAGCCGCAGCATGTCGTCGACGAGCGCGGCGGAGTCGATAGCTTCCTCGCAGACCTCAGCGTTGCCCAACAGCTCATGCGCCAATTCGCCGAGCTTGCCGCGAAACGCGATCTGCCGCCGGATGCGATCGATCGCCTTGTTGCGCCCGACATTGACCAGCCACGCGCGGGGATTGGAAGGCGGCCCGGATAGAGGCCAGCGTTCCAACGCCGCGGCGAAGGCTTCCTGCAGCACGTCCTCGGCGAGATCGAAATCGCCGACGAGGCGGATCAGCGTCGCCAGCGCGCGGCCCGCCTCGTCACGGAAGATTTTGTCGATCTCGGTCGGAGTCATTTTTTCTCCGTCATTCCGGGGCGCTCGCATTGGCGAGCGAACCCGGAATCTCGAGGTTCTCAGGTGCGCAATTGCGCACCATGGTTCGCGCGGAGCCTGTCAACGGGGGCGCGCTTCGCGCGGCCCCGTTGGCGCGCCCCGGAACGACAGCTAGTTGTACACCCAGATCGGCCGCACCTCGATCGAACCGTAGCGCGCACCGGGAATTTTCGCGGCGATGCCGAGCGCGGTGTCGAGATCCCTGGCCTCGACTAGGTAGTAGCCGCCGAGCTGCTCGCGCGTTTCCGCAAACGGCCCGTCGGTAGTCATGACCTTGCCGTCCTTGACCCTCACGGTGGTCGCGGTCGTGGTCGGCTGCAGCCGGTCACCGGCCTTGAAATTGCCGTTCTGAATGATCTCCTTGGTGAAGGCTTCGTATTCGCCCATGATCTTCTTGCTCGTCGCTGGATCGATCTTGGCATACTCGGCCTCGTTCGAATAAATCATCAGCAGATACTGCATCGCTAGCTCCTGTTTCATCGGCTGGATCGCCGACAGCCAGTCGAACGGCCAACAGCGAAAACGACGTCCTCAGGATAAATTATTTTACCCGGCGGGCGGCAAAGGGCCCGGCCGGTCAAAATAGGCTGAAATGAGCTGAAGCGGTCCTATTTCCTGGCCGCGCTCGCTTCCGCGAGCTTGCGCCTCAATTCCCGCACCTCCTCGAAACGCTTTGTGACATCGCGCATGACCGCGACCGTGCCGGTGATTTGATCGCCATCGCGCAGCATCACGATGGTGAACTCGACCGAGATCCGCCGTCCATCCTTGTTAAGGCCGGGCACCGCCAACAGGTCGCCCTGACCATAGCGGCTCGTGCCGGTTTTCATCACATGGCGAAAGCCTTCCCAGTGCCGTGCCCGCAGGTTCTCCGGGATGATCAGGTCCAGCGATTGCCCGACCGCCTCGTGCGCCGTGAAGCCGAAAATGCGCTCCGCGCCGGGATTCCAGAACACGATGCGGCCGTCGCGGTCGGTCGCGACGATCGCGTCCGATGGGCTCGTGAGCAGAGCTTCACTCAATCGATCGTGCATATTCATCGAGAAATTGACCTTTCATTGTTGCCCACGATTTGAACCGGCGGACTTGGTTTCGCAATTAACCAAGCTTATCCCTTGACGCGGCGTGATTGAGTCCCCATGCGTTGGGGCGTCAGTCGGCCGGACGGCCGCTCCCGCAAGCGTCGAAAGGCGGCGGGGGAGGAAAGTCCGGGCTCCATCGACATACGGTGCCGGATAACGTCCGGCGGGGGCAACCCCAGGGAAAGTGCCACAGAGAAGGAACCGCCCCGCGAAGCTCCGAAAGGAGCGAAGCGCGGCAAGGGTGAAAAGGTGCGGCAAGAGCGCACCGCGTCTTCGGCAACGGAGACGGCAGGGTAAACCCCACCGGGAGCAAGACCGAATAGGGACGGCAGACGCGGAACGTTCGCGAAAGCGATAACGCCGCGGGGGCGATGTCAGGCTCGCCGTCCGGGTAGGTTGCCCGAGGCAATGTGAAAACATTGTCCCAGAGGAATGGCCGTCACGTATCGTCGCGCGTGAGCGCGGCGGTGCCCTACAGAACCCGGCTTACAGGCCGGCTGATATGTGAAATGAGGGGTTCGGCGTAACCACGCCGAACCCCTCGCCATTTTGAGCCGTGACCTCATTGATACGGCTCGACCATCGATTGCATGAATCGCCGCAATGCCTCCTTCGCCTGATCGGTGGCGGATTGGCTGTACTCGATATGCACGCCTCGAACGTCGACAGGCTTCTGGAACATCGGCAGATCGAAGCCGGAATAGGCGTACGCCATAATTGCCAATTGGATCGGGGGTCCCACGCCGCGCTGCCGCGAGATTCCCATGTCATCGTTGCCTTCCGCCAGGTTGCGGCAGGTTTCGAGAAATGGGTCGCGCGCGCCGGCGATGATCAGCGTGGCCACGGTCATGGCCCCTTTGACGGCGCCGCAAGCCGGTGGGTAGAACGCGACGGCGCCGCGAAATCTCCGCGTGGCGGTGCGCTCGATACCGTCACGCTCGACCGCGGCGAATACCAGCGAGCTGCTTCGTCCGAATCCGATGACGAAGACATGCTTCGGGTCGACATACTTTCGCTTCGCAAGCACGTTGAGGGCGCGATAGGCATCCTCGGCAAGCTCGGGAGACACCGGAGCGATACAGGTCTTCTGTCCGACGACGCCCCTTGGCGTGAACACATCAAGCGTCAACGTGACAAAGCCCCACGATAAGAGCGCCTGCCCCCAGATTTGCTCGGCTGAAGGCGCCAGGTAACCGCAAGCCGGAAGCAGGATGACGGCGGGAAAGGGGCCCTCGCCGTCAGGACGCCTCAGAGAGCCCTTCAAGACAAACGGCAACGGATTGAGCGGAATCTCCACGCGCTCTGCCGGGCTCGCGGATGATTCCTCCGCGCGTAAAGGTGAGACGATGGTCAATGACGAGAACATCGCAATGACGAGAAAAGCCGCCGCCAGGCGCGTCATTCGTGTCTCCTGCCCGAGTGAACACAAGCATGATCCGGAAAAAGCCTGCCCCGCACTTGATGCGGGGTGTGTAGCGGTTTTCCGAAAAGATCATGCTCAATCAAGAATCTGGAGCGCGATGGCGATTCATCCAAATCCAATCGCGCTCTACGCGACGATCTCCTGCAGCACCTTCATCAGTGCGTCAGGCGCGGTGACATTCGGCGAATGGCTGGCGTCGATCTCGAAATAACGCCAGCCGGGCTCGCTTCTGGCGCGCGCCGCGAACTGGCCAAAGGTGTCCGCCGGCGTGATGCGTTTGGCATAGATGTAGCTGCGCGGCAGGCTTGGCTCGCCATTCCGCAGCTTCAGCCCCATCTGGAAACATTTGAGCGGCATCGGCACGCGGCGCTTGCTCAGCCACTCGAGATCTTCTTCGGCCGTATCGGTAGAGGTCGGGTTCGGAGGCACGCGCCAGGTGTCGCCGGATCCGGCAAGCGCCTCCATGGTCGGCCGCGCCGGCTCGTTGAGATCGAGCAGCGACTGACCGCTACGCGGCACGAAGGCATCGAGATAGATCAGTTGCGCGATCCGATTGCGGGCGCGGTCGACGACGCCGGTCGCAACCATGCCGCCATAGGAATGGCCGAGCAGCACGATGTCGCTCAAATCCTCGAACTTGATGACGCTGAGGATGTCCTGGATATGCGTTTCCAGATCGATCGCGGGATTGGCGAGATGCTCGCGATCGCCGAGGCCGGTGTAGGTCGGCACCAAAAGCCGGTAGCCGGCCGCCTGCATCAACGGAAACATTTTCTTCCACGACCAACCGCCTGACCACGCGCCGTGGCAGACGAGGAAGGTCTTCTCCGACGATGACGCGCTCATTAACCCATCCAGTTTCTTGTTTGCACCAGGTTCGGCGTAGTCCCTCGCCTCACCGGCCGGTCTTGTCGCATTTGGGCAGCTCGGGCACCACGCAGGCATCGGCACGGCTTGGCCCCGCCATGTCCCTGCAGCTCTCGAGCGCCTGGTTTTTCGCCTTGTCGGAATCGTCGGCGATCGCCCAGCCGAAACCGGGCGTTCCGGGTTTGGGATCGATGGCGAACGCCGCGCACTGATTGCGGAAAACGCGAACCACCACGCACAAGGCCTTGGTTTTGTCCGAGCCTTGTTTGTGACACTGGTCGAGCGCTTTGGCACGCGCAGCTTCGACGGTTTGCTCGCCGGTGAAGAGGCCCATCGAAACGCCCTCTTTGGCAACGTCGCTCGGGACACCCAGCGCCAGTGCCGCCACGGCGCGCGCCGGAGCAGTGGGAGCGAGCGCAAGAGCGGAGACAAGCCCCGGCACCGGGAGCCATCGAACCAACACGCGATGTTTCATCTCCTGCCCCGTCTGCGCGCGATTTCGCCCTGCAGGGTATCGCCCAACATGGCCGTGTCAATCGATCGCCGGCTGCTGTAATGAACATGGCGTGCACCGGTCGCGTGGTGTAAACGTCGCGCAAGCAACACGAAGGGACAGCGATGCACGCGGCCGCCTATGCGCTGCTGCTGATCGGCGCGCTCGCCGGCGGTTTCGTTTCCGGTCTGGCTGGCTTCGGCACGGCGCTGATGGCGCTGGGCATCTGGCTCTATGTCTTGCCGCCGTCGGTGGCCGTGACGCTGGTCCTGATCTGTTCGGTGATCGCCCAGACTTCGACGCTTCCGCAAATGTGGCGCAGTTTCGATCTCAAGCTGGTCTGGCCGTTCGTGATCGGCGGCCTGCTTGGCACGCCGCTCGGAACGCTGCTGATCGCGCATGCTGATCCCCGCGACTTCAAATTGACGGTTGGCGCCTTCCTCCTGGTATTTCCGGTCGCACTTTATTTCAGCCGGCCGATGGCCTTCACGATCGGCGGCAAGCTTGCGGATGCGGCGATCGGCTTTGCCGGCGGCATCCTCGGCGGGCTCGCCGGCCTGTCGGGCCCGCTTCCGATCCTTTGGGCGAGCTTCAGGGGCTGGGCCAAGGACGAGCGGCGCGGCATCTTCCAGATCTTCAACATCGCGGTGCTGTTCGCGGCACTCTGCCTGCAGGCGGCGAGCGGTCTCGTCGAGCGCGAGGTGATCTGGCTCGCCGTGCTCGCGTTTCCCGCCACCCTTGCCGGCTCCTGGATCGGCGCGCGGCTCTATCATGCGCTGAGCGATGGCAATTTCCGCGACATTGTGCTGGGAATGCTGTTCGTCTCCGGCGCCATCCTGGTCTGGAACAGCATCGGCGCAGGCTAGCGCATCGGATTGCCGTTCCTTTCAGCGCGAAAGCTGCCTACGCAGCAGATCGCCGATCACCTCCGCACCCGCATCGATTTCGCCGGCGTTCCAGGCTGCAAAGCCGAGGAACAGGCCGCGATCGGCGACCCGACCGGTGAAATGGAGCGAAAGTGGCCGCACGGTCACGCCGGCCTGCTTCAAGCGCGCGGCGATGTCGCGATCATCGACCTCGCGCGCGAGATAGGCCAAAAGCTGCATGCCGCCGCTTGGCGGCACCACCTTCAGAAAATCGGCCGCCGTCGCGTTCAACGCGCTGACTAGGCGATTGCGACGCTCGCCATAGAGGCGCGTCATCTTGCGGATGTGAGCGGCAAAGTGCCCGTCGTCGATGAACTCGGCCAACGCATCCTGCAGCGGCACCGCCGCGAGTTGGCCGCTGTGGCGCTGGCCCTTCTCGAAAACATCGACGTATCCCTCAGGCACCAGCATATAGCCGAAACGAAGATCGGAGAAGGTCGATTTGGAGAATGTGCCGACGTAAAAGACACCACCGGATTCGTCGAGCCCCTGCAGTGCCGCCACCGGCCGGCCGTCATAGTGAAACTCGCTGTCGTAATCGTCCTCCACGATGATCGCGCCGGCGCCCGCGGCATAGGCCAGAAGTTCGCGGCGCCGATTGACCGTCATCAGCCGCCCGGTCGGATATTGATGCGACGGCGTGACGAAGATCAGCCGCGGCCGGCCGCCGCGATCGCCGATCGCGATCCCGCTCTCGTCCAGCGGCACGCCCACGACGCGCACGCCGGCGGCTTCGAGGGCTGCGCGCGCCGCCATAGCCCGGACTTTCCAGCCATGCGAGGTCACCGACGTTCAGCACGACGCGCGCGATCAGCTCGATCGCGGCCTGCGCCGAGGGCATGACGATGACCTGACGCGCATCCGCCTTGATCCCGCGATGCATCACCAGATATTTGAGCAGCGCCGTCTGCAGCGCCGGACGATTGACGGAGAGGGTGCCGCGCAGTGGCGCCATGCGCGCGGCCCGGCGCAGGCAACGCGCCCACAGCTCGTGGGGAAATTCGCGCGTGTCGCCAAGGCCCGGTTGAAACGGCTGCGGCGTTCGTTCGTCCATGATGGGCCAGTGCGCCAACTGAACGCGCTTGGCCCATTGCGAAACCTTGACCGGACGCGAGGCAGCCGTCGACGCCGGCCTGCCGCGCAGCAGCGATGGCTTTGCTGCCGCGACCATGGGACGCCGACCCTGCGTGACCTCGAGATACCCCTCCATCGCCAGTTGATCGACTACGCTCGATACGGTGTTGCGCGACAGTTTGAGCTGGCGGGCAAGCTCGCGGCTCGACGGCAGGCTGCGGCCCGGCGCGAGCGCGCCGTTCAGGATCGCCTGGCGCAATTCATTATAGAGTTGGCGATTCAGCGTCTCGCCGTCGCGCGGATGCATCGCGATGTCGATCACGCCTGAAAGAGTTTCTCGCATTTCAACTGGCCTTATCGTTTTATCTCAAATGGTACTTTATTCCGGGCCAGCTAAATCTAGGATTTCCCCGCCTGTCCACTAAAAGAAGACTCCCGATGGACCATCCCCTGCCACGGCAAACTGCGTTCGCGCTGTTTGCCATGGTCGTCGTGTGCTGGGGCCTGAACTGGGCCGTCACCAAGACACTCGTTCAAAGCGTATCACCGCTCTGGGCCACCGCGATCCGCTCGGCCATCGGCACGCTGGTGCTGCTCGTGCTGCTGCTCGCGCGCGGACGATTCATCATTCCACGACGGGGCGACGTACCCGTCATCTGCGCGATCGCACTGTTGCACATGGTCGCGTTTTCGGCGCTGGTCGCCTTCGGCCTGCGGCTTGCACCGGTCGGCCGGTCGATCGTGCTCGGTTACACCACACCGCTCTGGGTCGTGCCCGGCGCCTGGATGTTCCTGAAAGAGCCGATCACGAGATCGCGGCTCGCCGGCATCGGCGTGGGGCTGCTGGGGCTGGCGGTGATGCTCAACCCGCTCGCCTTCGACTGGCGCGACCATGACGCACTGGTCGGTAGCTTGCTGATCCTGCTGGCGGCGCTGTGCTGGGCGGCGAACATCCTCTACGTCCGCGCCCACAAATGGCTGTCGACGCCGTTCCAGCTCGCATTCTGGCAGACCCTGCTCGCAACGGCTGTTCTCTCGGTGCTGGCCCTGGTGTTCGACGGGTTGCCGGAGATCGTCTGGAGCCCGCATCTGGCGGGAGCTTTCCTTTACTCGGGGATTTTTGGAATCGCGCTCGCCTATTGGGCAATGGCGATGGTCAACCGCAGCTTGCCGGCCACGACGACCTCGCTCGGCATCCTTGCCACGCCCGTGATCGGCGTCATCTGCTCCGCGCTGGCGCTGCGCGAGCGGATCGACCTGTCGCTGATCGTCGCCATGATCATGATCCTTTCGGGGATCGCGATCGGGACGGTTCCGATCCGCAAGCGCAGCCGAACAGCAGGAAACGTCGGCGGCCACGACGGTGCGATCGCGAGCGAGACTGGACGACGCATAGCGGTCATGCAAGCCACTGCCGCGCTGTACGCGGACACGCAAAGCGGATAGTTGTCTCGCGCCATGTCCTCGCCCGTCCTGCTTTCCGAATCCTCCTCATCGCTGTCGCGTGAGCGCCTCGGCCTGGTGCTGGGCTCCGTCGGCACGGTGATTTTTGCCGGCACGTTGCCGGGAACGCGCATCGCGGTCGCTGCGATCGATCCGTTGGCATTGTCTGCGTTGCGCATCGCGATCGCGGGCGTCTGCTCGCTCGCGCTTGTGATCGTGCTGCGCCGGAAATTTCCGCCGCGACAGTTGTGGTTTCAGCTCGCGGTCGCCTCGATCTGCGTGGTGATCGGGTTTCCGTTTCTGATGGCGTTCGCGGTGCAGACCGTCGATGCCTCGCATGGCGGGGTCGTGCTGGGCGCGCAGCCGATCGCGACCGCGTTCGTCGCCGTGCTGATCACCCATGAGCGGCCGAAGCCGCTGTTCTGGATCGCCTCGCTGGCCGGCGGCGCGCTGGTCGTTGCGTTCGCGCTGCGCCAGGGCGGCGGTTCGCTGACACCGGGCGATCTCCTGCTGTTCGGGGCGGTCGCGGCTTCCGCGGTCGGCTACGCTTTCTCGGGAAGGCTCACTGCGACACTGCCCGGATGGGAAGTCATCAGCTGGGCGCTGGTGATCGCGCTGCCGTTCTCGCTGCCGGCGGCCGTGCTCACCTGGCCCGCGAATGCCGACCAGATTGCGCTCAAGCCATGGCTTGCCGTGCTCTACGTCGCGCTGTTTCCGCAATGGATCGGCTTCTTCGCCTGGAACGCCGGGCTTGCGATGGGCGGCATTGCGCGGGTGTCGCAGATGCAGTTGCTTCAACCTTTCATCACCTTCGTCTTCGCCGCGATCTTCATCGGCGAGCCGATCACGCCGCGAATCGTGCTGTTCGCCGCCGCCGTCGTCCTGACGGTGGCAATCTCGACCCGCACACGCAGCCGGTCAGTTCCGGCGCCCGAGGGCTGACGCTACACGTCAGTCCCGGGCACCGGCCCCTCATTCCGCCGCACTGATGGCCGCGAACTCCGTCACCTGCCGCTCGAACAGCGAGCGATAGATGCCGTCTCTCCGCGCGGTGAGCGCCGCATGCGTACCCTGCTCGACGATCTCGCCGCGATCGAACACCAGGATCCGATCGAGGCTGCGCACTGTCGAGAGCCGATGCGCGATCACGATCGAGGTGCGGTCCCTCATCAGCCGCTCCATCGCCTGCTGGATCAGCGCCTCCGATTCCGAATCCAGGCTCGAGGTCGCCTCGTCCAGGATCAGCACCGGCGCGTCCGCGAGGAATGCCCGTGCCAGCGCAACCCGCTGCCGCTCACCGCCCGACAGCTTCACCCCGCGCTCGCCGACCAGCGTGCTGTAGCCTTTCGGCAGGCGCAGGATGAAGTCGTGCGCATTGGCAAGCCGCGCCGCCTGCTCGATCGCCGCCGGGCTTGCGCCAGGCGCGCCATAGGCGACGTTCTCGGCCAGCGTTCGGTGAAACAGCACCGGGTCCTGCTGCACGATCGCGATCTGACTGCGCAGCGATTGCTGCGTCGCCTTGGCGATGTCCTGACCGTCGATCACGATGCGGCCATCCGACACGTCATAGAGCCGCTGCACCAGCTTGACGAAGGTGGTCTTGCCCGAGCCGGAACGGCCGACCAGCCCAACCCGCTCGCCGGCGCGAATGTCGACGGACAGCGCGTCATAGAGCGGCGCGCGATGGCCGCCATAATGGAACGTCACCGCCTCGAACTGGATGCGGCCGCGCTCGATTCTGATCGGCTTCGCTTCCGCCGCGTCGGAAATGCCGATCGGCTGGTCGTGGATCTCGACAAGCTCCTCCATGTCGTTCACCGAGCGCTGCAGATTGTTGATATGCATGCCGACGTCGCGCAGATAGGCGTGAATGATGTAGTAGCTCGTCAGCACATAGGTGACGTCGCCCGGCGAGGCCCTGCCCGCCAGCCACAGCAACAACGAGCCGCCGATAACAGAACCGCGCAGGCACAACAGCACGGCGAGTTGCACCGCATTGGTGGAGATGTAGCGCAGCCAGGTGCGGTTGACGCGCCGCCGCCAGCGGGTGACGACGCGCTGCAACCGCACATCCTCGCGCAACTCCGCGCCAAAGGATTTCACCACCGCGTTGCAGGTCAGGGCGTCGGCCAATGTGCCGCCGACCTTGGTGTCCCAGGCGTTGGAAAGCCTTGCGGCAGGCGCGATGTAGGAGACCGAGAATGCGATCATCATCGCGACATAGATCAGCGCGCCGATGGCGATCACCAGCCCCAGCGACATCCAGTGCAGCCCCAGCAAGACGACCGACCCCAACAGCACCATCAGCGACGGCAACAGCGCCATCAGGATGGTGTCGTTATAGAGATCGAGCGCCCACATGCCGCGCGTGACCTTGCGCACGGTCGAGCCGGCAAACGAGTTGGCGTGCCAGTCGGTCGAGAAGCGCTGCACGCGGACGAACGCGTCCTGCGCCACGTCAGACATGATGCGCAGCGTGAACGGCACGATGGCCCGCAGGCCCGTCATGCGCAGCACGATCGAGGCGAGGCCGAGGCCGACGATGGCCGCGAACGCCCACAGCGCGGCACGGCGCGCGTCGGCATTGTCGGCGCCCAATGTCAGCGCGTCGACCAGCTGGCCGGAGTAGATCGGCATGAACAGGTCGGCGAGCGTTGCACCGAGCAGGCCGGAGGCGACGGTTGCGGTGAGCCATGGCTGCTTCAGCCAGTGGCGGGTCACGAACGGGATCACCACGCGTATCGCAGCGACCTTGTTGGATTTCGCGGTCATGGCATCATCCGGCTTGCGCGCTCGCGCGCGGCTGCCGGCTCCATTTGGGACGCACGCTCGGCGCACGGGCGCAAAACGCAAGCGTCGATGAAAATCAGTGACTTACTGGGAGATTGTGGGATCGGGGGATTTCGCCCGATCGGTCGTCGCGAACGTGGCCTTTAAAGGCCGGATACAGCGTCCATCATGGGCATTGGACGCGGACGAGTGATCTGCGAAAATGCGATAATCATGCAAATCCCTCCCGGTTCGAGCGACGAAGGCGCTGCTTATAAATCGAACAGCGCCGATTTGCAACCCTTGGCGTGCATCACGCGTAGGTCTCTTTGTTTGCGCGTGATCTTATCGGAAAACCGGTACCCACTTTTCCGGATCACGCGCTAGTGCGCGTCGCCGGCGCCCGCCGCCTGCACCGGCTTGTTCACCAGCACGACGAGCACGCTCAGGCCCGCGAAGAACAGCGTCAGCGTGAAGAAGGTGTCGCCATAGCTCATGACCGCGGCCTGCCGGTGCACGATCTGCGACAACTGCTTCAGCGCCATCAGCGCCGAATCGCCCATGCCCTGCGCGCGCTGGGTCAGCATGTTCAGTGTCTCGACCGCCGTGGTATTACCCCAGGTGACGCGGTCCTGCAGGCGGCTGATGTGCAGGTCGGTGCGGTGGTTCAGCATCTCGTTGATGACGGCAAGGCCGAGCGCGCCACCGAGATTGCGCATCAGATTGAACAGGCCCGAGGCATTCTTCAGCCGCTCCGGCGGCAGCGTGCCGAGCGCGATGTTGTTGGTCGGCACCATCGCGCACATCATGCCGATGCCGCGCAGGATCTGCGGCAGCAGCAACTCGGAGAAATCGTAGTCGCGCGTCATCCAGGTCATCTGGTAGGTGCCGAGCGCGAAGGTGACGAGGCCGAAGGCGATGAGATAGCGCAGATCGATCTTCTGCATCAGCCGGCTCACGATCGGCGCCATGAAGAACATGGTGATACCGGAGACGAACATGGTTTCGCCGATCATCATCGCGCTGTCGCCGCGCACCTCGGCGAGATAGCGCGGATAGACGTAGGTGAGGCCGTAGAGGCCGATACCGATGCCGAATTGCAGGAGGCAACCAACCGCGAAATTGCGGTCGGTGAAGGCACGGATATCGACGATCGGCACTCTTGCCGCCAGCACGCGCCAGAAGAAGGCGATCGCCGAGAGGAAGCTGATGCCGGCGCAGATCGCCACCGAGGTGTCCTGCAGCCACTCATATTGCGGGCCTTCCTCCAGCACATATTCGAGCGCGCCGAGAAAGCCCGCCATGAAAATCAGGCCCCACCAGTCGAAATGCCTGAGCAGCGCGAAGTTCGGCTGGTCGAAATCGATCAGCGCCAGCACGAGGATGGTGATGATGATGCCGGGCACGACATTGATGAAGAACAGCCAGTGCCAGCTCATCACGTCGGTGATGTAGCCGCCGACCGTGGGGCCGACCGTCGGCGCCAGTGTCGCGACGAGCCCGATGACCGGGGCGACGATGTGGAATTTGGAGCGCGGGAAGATGGTGTAGGCGGAGGCGAACACGGTGGGGATCATGCCGGCGCCGAGAAAGCCCTGGATCGCGCGCCACAGGATCATCTCCTCGCTCGAGGAGGCGAAACCGCAAAGCAGGCTTGCGAAGGTGAAGCCGGAGGCCGAGATCGCAAACAGCAGCCGCGTGCCGAGCGCGCGCGACAGGAAGCCCGACAGCGGGATCGCGATCACTTCGGCGATCAGATAGGCGGTCTGGACCCAGGAGACTTCGGTCGAGCTCGCCGAGAGTCCCGCCTGGATGTCGGACAGCGAGGCCGAGACGATCTGGATGTCGAGGATCGACATGAACATCCCGAACACCATCACCATGAACGCGAGCGCGCGCTTCGGCTCGATCCGATCGGAGACCGCGGGCGGGCCCGTCATGGCCGGAGATGCAGTCGTGGCGTTCGTCATGCAGTTCAACTCGGTTAGCGCTCTCACCGCGATGGCGGTGTACTCTCTCTCCCCGCTCTTGCGGGGAGAGGGCTGGGGTGAGGGGCCTCTATCCGCAGATACAGTGAGAATTGGACTCGTGGAGACTCCCCCTCACCCGGATTGCTTCGCAATCCGACCTCTCCCCGCAAGCGGGGCGAGGTGAAGGAGGACTCGTGGCATCGCCTGCAACTTCAGAGTCATTTCAATCGCGTCCCGCCTACTGCGGATGGATCAGCGTGGAGGCATCGAGGTCGGCGTCGCTGTCGGCATCGTCGGCGCCCTTGGAGGTGTCGACGGTGGCGTAGACCGACATGCCGGCGCGGAGCAGATCCTGCCGCGCGACATCCTTCGGAACGCGGATGCGCACGGGCAGCCGCTGTACGATCTTGGTGAAATTGCCGGTGGCATTGTCCGGCGGCAGCAGCGTGAACACCGAGCCCGCCGCGGGCGAGATGCTGTCGACGACGCCCTTGAATTTGCGGAAGCCGTAGGCATCGACCTTGATGGTCACCGGCTGGCCGGGACGGATACGCTTGAGCTGCGTCTCCTTGTAGTTCGCATCGATATAGACCTCGTCGAGCGGCACCACATTGCCGAGCCGCTGGCCGACCGCAATGAAGTCGCCGGTGTTGACGAGACGGTTGGAGAAGATGCCGTCGACGGGCGCGCGGACATAGGTGAAATCGAGATCGCGCTGCGCCTTGGCGAGCTGCGTCTTCAACTCGGCAAGCTGCGCCTGCGCTTCCGCCTGCTGCGCCTTGGTGACATCGACATTGTCGCGCGCGGCCTCGAACGCGGCCTGCGCGGCCTTGACGCCGGCAATGCCCTGGTCGCGCGCGGCCTCGGACTGCTCGAAGGTCGCGTGCGAGGCAAAGCCCTTGTTGCTCAGCGACTGCTGGCGGTCATAGTCGAGGCCGGCGCGCTTGAGACCGGCTTCGGCGGAGGCCAGATTGGCCTGCGCCTGCTCGACCGAGCTCACGGCAGCCGTGACCTGCCGGCCAAAGCGGGCGATGGTCGCCTCCTGCGTTGCGATCCGCGTCGCCGCGGCGTCGACCGCGATCTTGTAGTCGCCGTCGTCGATCCTGAGCACGACATCGCCCTTCTTCACCAGCGTGTTGTCGCCGGGCAGGATTGCGGCGATATGGCCGGAGATGCGCGCGCCCAGCACGGTGTTGTTGGCCCGCACATAGGCGTCGTCGGTCGAGACATAGAAGCGGCCGACCAGCACGTAGTAGATGGCGTAGGAGGCGGCGGCGAGCGCTAGCAGCGCCAGGAAGCCGATCAGGATGAATTTGCGTTTTCCGGATTTCCGCGCAGCCGCGCCTGCAAGCGCCGCGCCTTGCGCGGACGCCCCGGGTGCGGCCGCGGGCCTCTCACCGGGAGGCGCGGTCGGCGCCTCGGCCCATCGCTTTTCCTCGGCCACATGGGTGCGAAGGTGCTCGCCCAGTCCCGCAGCGGCCTCGTCCGCGGCTTCGGTCGTATCGGCACGAAGAACGCGTGCGGCTTGGTCTCTCGCTGCGGCCATCCAGGCCTCCCACTCATAAAAATCGGGACGCGCAAACGCCGAAAGCGCCGGCCGCCCGTCCCTTAGGTACTAACCAAAATATCATTGACCGAACCGTTCGGTCAATATACTGTCGTATGGCAAGAACGTAGCGGCCCACCCCTTTCACGGGGTTTCCGTACATCAAAATAGTTGAACTAGTTCGAGAGAACCTAAACCGATGGTTGCAGCCGACCGCTCATCCCTCCGCGTCGTTTCCGACGAGGACTCCTCCAAGCGCCGCCAGATCGTCGCCGGCGCCCGTAAGGTTTTCATGGATCTAGGGTTTGACGGCGCCAGCATGGGCGAGATCGCCCGCGCCGCCGGGGTCTCCAAGGGCACGCTTTACGTCTATTTCGCCGACAAGAACCGCCTGTTCGAGGCCATCGTCGAGGAGGAGGCGCGGGAGCGAAGCGGGGTAGTCTTCAACCTCGACCCCGAACGCGAGGTCACGATAACGTTACGCGAGTTTGGCGAGACCTGGCTTTCCTATGTTTGCCGGCCGGGCGGCGGATCATCGATCCGCACTGTGATGGCGATCGCCGAACGGATGCCCGAGGTCGGCCGCCGCTACTACGAGCAGATGCTGGAGAGCCTCATCAACCGGCTCGCCGCCTA
>Ga0070684_100001772_pt1 | contig 15749 bp, 13 predicted proteins | sample KBSC723LmetaG_FD_65653 | JGI IMG/M metagenome (GOLD analysis project Ga0070684, IMG submission 65653) | Corn rhizosphere microbial communities from Kellogg Biological Station, Michigan, USA - KBS C7.2-3L metaG | ecosystem: Host-associated > Plants > Roots > Rhizosphere ...
CGATCGTCTGCAGCGTCTTGCCCAGGCCCATGTCGTCGGCCAGCACGCCGCCCGCGTCGTGCGCGCGCAGGTGCTGCAGCCAGCGCAGGCCGTCCTCCTGATACGGGCGCAGCGTCGCGCGCAGGGTGCCCGGCACCGGCGCGGCGGCGGGCGCGCCAGCGAGGCCCCGTCCGCGATCGGCGAGCGCGGTCGCGCCCGACCACGCCAGCCCGTGTCCCCCGCGGGCGACCGTCCGCTCGACGAAGGCGGCGTCGAGCTGGCCGAGCGAGCCGGCGCGCGCGGCCGGGAAGCGGACCGCGCTCGCGCCCGCTTCGTACAGCTCGCGGAGCACCTTCACCAGGATGCGGAGGCGCTCGGGCGGGACGGTGACGTACTGGTTCTCACCGGCCGGGAGCGCGAACGATCGACCGCCCGGCGTCAGGCGTTCCAGCGAAGCGGACTGCGGCATCGACTGCAGGAGATCCAGCAGCGCGGGCAACAGGTTCACCCGGCGGCCGTCGACCTCGATGCCGAGCTCGAGGTTGAACCAGCCGGGCTGCTCGTCGTCAGCGACGTGGGCGTACCACGGCACGTCGGGCGCGACGACCTGGTACGGATACTCGGCCGGAAGGTCGACCTGCCAGCCCAGCGCGCGAAGCTGCGGCACGGCGTAGGCCGTGAACGAGCAGAGCCCGTGAACGTTGCCGTCGGCGCGGATGATGTAATCGGCCTTGGAGCCCGGGAAGACGGTGATCTCCTCGAGGCACGCGACCTCCAGCGCGCCCAGGCTCTCCAGCAGGTACCGCGCCCGTCGCTCCTCGTCGAGATCGGGCGGCGCGCCCGGCGGGTAGTCGAAGATCAGCTCCGCGACGGCGGCGCGGTCCTCCCGCATGCGCCCCAGCAGCGGATCGCCGTCGGTCACCAGCACCGCCTCGACGCGCAGACGCAGGCGCGGCGACGGGCGCGATGCCGCGTCGACGCCTTGGGCGGACGCGGGCGGCGTCGGGGGCATGGACCGTCGAGTATCGGCGATCCGTGCGGGGTGTCCAGATTGTGCTCGCGCCGCGCTACTTCGCGCGCGCCCCGCCCTCGACGGTGACGACGACGCGCTTCTCCAGCGGAACGGTCATGCCTTTGTTCTCGCGGCCGACCACCGTGAAGTTGATCGCCCGATCGCCCGGCGCCGTCAGCAGCTGGTCGGACCGCACGCTGAGCTTGTAGCCCTTCATGTAGCTGAACACGCCGCGGTCGCCCTGGTAGGTGAGGCGGGCGCTCACGATGTGCGGCCCCGGCCTCATCGGCCGGGTGGCGATGACGTGACTGCTGCCCGGGTCGGCGCTGGTCAGGACGACCGGCACCTTTTCGCCGTCGATCGTGAAGCGGGCCTCGACCAGGCGCAGCTTCTTGCCCACGTCGTTCCGGAAGGTCACCGTCGCGAACGCGGTGGGCGCGGGCGCGACCGCGGTGGGCGTCGCAACCGCGGCGGGCGGCGCCTCCGACGCCTCAGGGATGGCGGCTTCGTCCGCCGTGCAATCCTCATCGGGCGAGTCCGCCGGGCAATCGACGTGTACCGCGGTCTCCTTGCTGTCGTCGCCCTCTTGGCTCTTCTTGTCGGCCGCACGCGTCGCACCCGCCTGCAGCAACACCGCGATCCCCAGTGCAACCCTCCACATGAGCTTCCTCCCTCGTCGAGCCTGCCCTCAAGGTAAGGCCTGATCGGCTCTGCGGGAGGCGCCTGATTTTCGCGGATAAAGTGGCTCAGCCGGACGCGTCAGCGGGCCGGAGGTGCGCGGCCGGTTTCGCTGGCGAGCGTGGAGAGGCGCGTGGTCAGGTCCTCGTCGGCGGCGAGCTGAGCGATCGGCATCGGCATCCGGTAGGTCCAGTTGCCGCTGGTCGCGCTCGGATCGTTGATGCGCGCGCGGCCGCCCAGCAGATCCTCCAGCGTCACCAGCGTCAGCGTCGACGGCGCCGCGTAAAGCGCGCGCAGCAAGGCGTCGCGCGCCGCCGGCCCGAACGGCGCCTCCGGATCCAGCGCGGAGAGCGCGGGGATGCGCCGCAGCCGCTCGCGCTCCTCGGGCGTGAGCGCGTCGTACCAGTCCGCGGTCGTGTCGGTGTCGTGGGTGGCGTTGGTCGCCGCCGAGATCTCCGGCCACGACGCGGGATCGCGGAAGTCTTGCCCGCCGTCACCCTCGCGCTCCCAGCGCAGCACGCGATAGCCGGCGACCCCGATCCGTTCCAGCGACGGCCGCAGGTAGCCGGGCAGCGCGCCCAGATCCTCGGCGATCACCTCGCCGAAGCGGCTCATCATCCGCATCAGGTGCTCGCCGCGCTGGATCTGATCCTGCTCCTCCGGCGGCGAGAACCCAGCGGTCCGCCCGTCGACCGAACGCGCGTACGTGCGGTAGCAGCCCAGCGCGTGATCGACCCGGTAAAGACCGAAGAGCTCGCCAGCCCGCTTGGCGCGCCGCCGGATCCAGGAGAAGTCGTCGCGCTCCATCGCCTCCCAGTCGTACGCGGGCAGCCCCCAGTCCTGACCGTCGGGATCGCCCGCCTCGGGCGCGGGCGGCGTGCCCAGCCGCTCGTCCAGGTGAAAGAGCTCGCGGTTCGCCCACACGTCCGCCGAATCGCCTCCGACCACGAACGGCAGATCGCCCATCAGCTCGACGCCCGCCGCGCTGGCCTCGCGCCGCGCCTGCCGCCACTGCCGATCCAGCTGCCACTGCAGCCACGCCTCGCGCAGCAGCTCGTTCGCGTGCTCGCGTCGCAGGTTGCCGAGCGTCCCCGGCTCGCGCTCACGCGCGCCGCGCGGCCAGTCTCGCCAGCCCTTCCCCGCCTGCTGGTGCAGCACCCAGAACAGCGTGTAGTCGTCCAGCCAGTCACGGTTCGCGCGCGTGAACGCCGCGAGCTGCCGCGCGCGCGCCGACTGCTTGCTCCATTCGTCGCGCAGAAAGCGATCGAAGGCGAACCTGATCGCGGCGTCCTTGACGGCGCGCACCGCGCCCCAGTCGACCTGCGGCCCGGCGGCCGCGGCCCCGATGCGCTGCTTGATCTCGTCGGGCAGCGCGTCCCGTCCGCCCGCGGCGACGAAGTCCTCGCACGCGTCCAGCGACAGGTAAACCGGATCCAGCGCGAACGCCGACAGCGGCGCGTACGGGCTGGGATCCGCGGGCGACGCGTGGTTCACGGGCAAGAGCTGCAGCACCGAGAAGCCCGCCCGATTCGCCCACGTCGCGAAGCGCGCGATGTCCGAGATGTCGCCGATCCCCCAGTCCGCCCCAGACCGGATCGAGAACAGCGGCAGCAGGATCCCCGCCCGCCGACGCCGCCGCTGCGCCTCCTTCTTGACCACGCGCGCCGGCGCCGCCGCCGCCTCGCGCGCCACCGTCTGATCCAGCGGCTGCCGCAGGACCGCCAGCGCCCGCCCCCCGACTTCATACACGCCCGCGCACGGCGTCCCCGCCGCCTTCTCCGGTTCGCTCGTGTCCAGCTCGAGCAACCACGGCCCGCCCTCCGCCTCGGCCGGCAGCTTGAACGAGATCGGCTCGTGGTGCGCGTTCATCAGGATCAAGAGGCCGTCGTCCAGCAGCCGCTCGCCGCGCTCGTCGACCATCGGGATCGCGTCGCCGCCCAGCACCATCGCCAGCGCCGAGATCCACGACTTCTGCCAGTCCTGCGGCGTCATCTCCGCGCCGTCGGGCCGCAGCCAGGCGAGATCCTTCGACTGCGACTCCCAGATGAAGTCGCCCACGAAGAACCGCCGCTGCTGCAGGATCGAATGCGCGCGCCGCAACGCGATCATCCGCCGCGTGAACGCGAGCAGCGCGCGCCGCCGATCGTCCAGCCGCCAGTCGAACCACGAGATCTCGTTGTCCTGGCAGTAGGCGTTGTTGTTGCCGCGCTGGGTGCGCCCGATCTCGTCGCCGCCCAGCAACATCGGCACGCCCTGCGACAGGAACAGCGTCGCCAGCAGGTTGCGCATCTGGCGGTCGCGCAGCGCGACGATCCCCGGATCGTCCGTCTCGCCCTCGACGCCGTGGTTCCACGACTGGTTGTCGTCGGAGCCGTCCTGATTGTGCTCGCCGTTGGCCTCGTTGTGCTTCTCGCCGTAGCTGACCAGGTCGTGCAGCGTGAAGCCGTCGTGCGCGGTGATGAAGTTGACGCTCGCCTGCGGGTGGCGTCGCTCGCCCTGGAACAGATCCGCCGATCCGGTCAGCCGGTAGCCGACCTCGGACGCGAGGTTGTCGTCGCCCTTCCAGTACCGGCGCGCGGCGTCGCGGTAACGCCCGTTCAGCTCGTGAAACGGCTGCGGGAAGTTGCCCACCTGATAGCCGCCGAGGCCGACGTCCCACGGCTCCGCGATCAGCTTCGCCCGCGACAGCACCGGATCCTGGGCGATGATCTGGAACAGCGGCGCGTCCGGTCGAAACTCCCCGCGCCCGACGCGCCCCAGCTCGGCGCAGAGATCGAAGCGGAACCCGTCGACGTGCATCTCCGCCACCCAGTAGCGCAGCGAATCGACGATCAGGCGCGCCGCCTCCGGGTTCGACGCCTTGACGCTGTTGCCGGTGCCGGTGAAATCCAGGTAGTAGCGCGCGTCCGGCATCAGCCAGTAATAGGTCGCGTTGTCGATCCCGCGCAGGCTGAGCGTCGGCCCGAGGTGATTGCCCTCCGCGGTGTGGTTGTAGACGACGTCGAGGATCACCTCGATCCCCGCCGCGTGGAGGGCCTTCACCATCCCTTTGAATTCGGCGACCTGCGCGCCGGGCGAGCGGGCCGCCGCGTAGCGCTGCTCGGGCGCGAAGAACGCGAGCGTGCTGTAGCCCCAGTAGTTGCGTAGCGAGCGATCCTCGAGGAACCCGTCGTCGGTCGACTCGTGCACGGGAAGCAACTGCACCGCCGTGATGCCGAGCGACTTGAGGTAGCCGATGACCGCCGGGTGCGCGAGCCCGGCGTAGGTGCCGCGCAGGTCGTCCGGCAGCTCCGGGTGCAGCTTCGTCAGCCCGCGAACATGCGTCTCGTAGATGACGGTGCTGCGCCAGGGCGTATCGGGCGGCTGGTCGCCTGCCCAGTCGTAGGCGTCGTCGACGACGACCGACTTCGGCGCCCCCGGCGAACTGTCCCGCTGATCGATGACGAACGTGGTCGGGTCGCCGGCGGGGTCGTCGGTGCGATACCCGAACATCGGCTCGCGCCAGTCGACCTCACCCCACAGCGCCTTCGCGTACGGATCGACGAGCAGCTTCGCGGGGTTGCAGCGGTGGCCGCGCGCCGGCGCGTAAGGCCCGTGAACGCGGAACCCGTAGAGCGCGCCCGGCGCGACGTCCGGGGCGTAGCCGTGCCAGGTGAAACCGGTCGCGGAGGGAAGGTCGAAGCGGCCGATCTCGCGGCGGGGATCGCCCCCCGGGCTGCCGTCGTAGACGCAGACCTCGACGCGCGTCGCGACGCGCGAATACACGGCGAAGTTCGTGCCGCGCCCGTCGAAGGTCGCGCCCCGGGGAAACGGCTTGCCTGGCCAGACGCGCACGGGTCAGCGCGCCCGCGTGGCGGGAGGAGCGACGGGTGAGGACATGCCCTAGGGGTATTTAGTGACGGGCGGGCCGAAGATAAGGGGCCGAAGATAAGGGGCGGCGTTCGCGGTGGCGTCGGCGAGACGCCCCGCACCACCGACGGCGTCGGCCCGCCGTCAGAAATTGTCGCGCAGGAAGCGCGCGACGCGATCGAGGGCGGCGTTGCTGCTCTGCAGGACGCCGGTCTGGGCCTGGAAGACGTGGTGCATGCCTTCCCAGATCTCCAGCTGGACGGGATTGCCGCGGGCGCGGGCGGCGGCCGCGTAGCGCTTCGAGTCGTCGAGCAGCCGCTCGTCGCTGCCCACCTGGATCAACAGGGGCGGCAGGCCTCCTGGCACGCCGAACACGGGCGAGGCGCGCGGATCGGTCGGATCTTTTCCGCCCAGGTACGCCTGGGAGCTCGCGAGCATGGCGTCGATCGGCAACACGGGATCCGGGTAGGTCCGTGCCGCGCCCGGAAGGTTGAGATCCGTCCAAGGCGACAAGGCGACGCAGGAGAGGACCGGGATGGCGCCCTCGCGGAATCCGCGGGCGGTGAGCGCGGCGAGCGCGAGGCCGCCGCCGGCGGAGTCCCCGACGAGAGCGAGCTCGCGAACCCCACGTGTCTCGAGCCAGTCGCGCACCTCGTTGACCAGCGCGAGCGCGACGGGGAGCGTCGCCTCCGGCGCCTTGGGATAGTCGAGGATGAACGCCGCGACGTTCACGCGGGCCGCGATCTGGCTGACGAAGTTGCGGTACGCCTTCGCGGACCCGAGCGTGTACGAGCCGCCGTGCAGATAGAGGATCCCGTACCCCATCACCGCGGAATCGGGACGCACCCACCAACCCCGGATGGGGCCGTCGCTGACCTCTTCGAAGCTCACGCCCGCAGCGGGCGGCGTCTTCTCCAGGTAGAGGTCGTACGTGGCGCGCTGGTCGACCTTCGTGGTCATCCAGAATTCGGCTGAGGCCTTCCGCCACTCGGTCTCGGGCGCTCGGTCCCGCGGATCGAGCGGGACGCTGATCTCACCCTGTGCGCCGGTTGTTTCCATCGTCGGGCCTCCGCAATGGAGAAACGTAAGACGCGATGTCGGCGCCGCCGCCCCTCGTTCGTCGTCCCAACACAAGAGAGCGCCCGGCCCGGCCGGGAGAAAGGTTGCGTCCCATGCCCAAAGTCACGCCGTTCCTCTGGTTCGAAACGCAGGCGGAAGAGGCCGCGAGCTTCTACGTGTCGGTCTTTCCGCGGTCGAAGATCCTGAAAATCTCGCGCTACCTGGAGGCTGGACCGGGCCCCCGCGGCAGCGTGATGACCGTCGAGTTCGAGCTGGACGGTCAGCGGTTCATCGCCCTCAACGGCGGCCCGGAGTTCAAGTTCACGGAGGCGGTCTCGTTCTCGATCGACTGCAAGAATCAAGAAGAGGTCGACCGTTACTGGGATGCGCTGGGCGCGGGCGGCGAGCACGGGCCGTGCGGCTGGCTGAAGGACAAGTTCGGCCTGTCCTGGCAGGTCAACCCGACGATTCTCGGCGAGATGGTCAGCGACCGCGACGAGCAGAAGGCGAGCCGGGCCATGGCCGCGATGTTGAAGATGTCGAAGATCGACATCGAGGCGCTGAAGAAGGCGTACGCCGGCTAGTGCCGGCTCGAACGCTCGGTCACGAGCGGGCGCGTTCGACGTCGCTGCGCGTGACCGCGCCCAGGACGAAGCCGCCGACCACAACCGGCAGGATGGTGGCGCGTGCGCGGATGAAGAGCTCGCGCGCCTCGGTCACGGGCGTCGCCAGCCGCAAGCAAGTCGCCAGCGGCTGCATCGCGGCCGCGACCGCCGTGACGTCGTGATCGGCCGCGAGCGCGCGGTCGTCGATGGTCCCGACGATCTGGTCGCCCTGCTCGACCAGCAACAACGACGTCTGCTTGAGCATGGCCACCTTGCGCGCGGCGGCCATCGACAGGTGCGCGGCGATCACCGGAACGCGGCGGATGACCAGATCGCCGACGCGGACGGTATCGCCGTCCGGTCGGGGACCAACGAAGGGAGACACACGGGACCCTCTGTCGCGCCGGCTCCCCCCAGAGCGCCGGCCGACCACCTTACCCTCGCCCCCACGCTCGACGCCCCCCTCACGACTCCCATACCCCGCGGAGGGTCCCGTGTGTTCCGTCGTGAACTGCATAGTCGTGAGGAGACCTCTTCAATCGCCGTGCCACGGTGAATCCCCCGAGAAACGGCGCTTCAGCGTCGGGGAAGGCCCCGGTTCGTTACGCGCGCCCCGCCGCCAGGTTGCGAAATCGGAACATTCGCGCGCCGCGCCGTTGTCAGGCGGTCGTCGACCTCAGGTCGCGCGCGGCGCGGCGGCGGCAGATCGATCTGGAAGCGGGTCCCGGTTCGGGCGTCGCTGACGACGCGGAGCGTGCCGCGCATGCCCGCGACCGCGTGGCGAACGATCCAGAGGCCCAGGCCATCGGCGGGGCGACGCGTTCTGTGTCCATTCGAACGATGCACGCGCGCCGCCAGCTCGAGGGTGAGGCCGGGCCCGCGGTCGGCGAAGCCGATGCGCAGCCCGCGAGCGGTACGCTGCACGCTGATTCGGATGGCCGAGCCGGGGGCGTGCAGGATGCTGTTGCGGAGCAGGTTCGAAAGCATTCGCGTCAGGTGGCCGCGATCCCAGCTCCCGATGACGTCGCCCTGTCCTTTGTAGGTCACGGTGACCCTGCAGCGTGACCGTTCGAGGGCGGCGCGCTCGCGCCTGACGACCTCCTCGATCACGCGACGGACGTCGACCGTCGGGGGTGCGCCCCGCCGTGTCGACAAGCGATCGACGGTGAGCAGATCGGTCACCAGGCCCTCCGCCTCGGCGGTCGCCGCCAGGATCTGGGTGAGCGAATGGCTCCAGGCGGTGGTGCGCGGGGCCTCGCCGCGCTCGAGGGCGGCCGTCACCATCTCGGCGTGCATCCTGATGGTTGCGAGGGGGGCGCGGAGATCGTGGCTCGCGATCAGGACGAGGTCGCGGGCGTTCTCGTCCGCGCCACGCCGCCAGGACCGCGTGATCGCCTTTGCCCCCCGAGAGCTCAGCGAACCACCACCATTCGTGGTGCGACCGGCCGGGCCAGATACGGGAACGGAGCCTGGATCGCGTCATCGACCGCGCGTCCCGCACCCCGCGGGATCACCGCCCGGGGAATTCGCGCCAGCGCCGGCGAGCGTTCGATCCGGCCCAGCAACCAGACGCTCTGGATGTCCGGCAGCGCGCCATCGATGAGAATCATGACGGGTCTCTCGTGCGTGATGGCCTCGACCGCGTCGCGTCCGTCGCGCGCGCAGACAGGCCGAAGGCCGGCGCCTTGAAGTTTCCTTCTGGCGTACCGTGCGAACTCGACGGCGCCGACGATCACGACCGTCTGCATGCGCGTACGGCCTTCCCCTAAACGGCGTTCCATAGGTCAAATCATGGAGCGCCCTACGCTGGAGCGCGATCGGGGATCCCACCCGATCAGCGCCCCGTGTCGGCTTGCGTCAGTGCCGGAGGCGGTCGATCACCTGGTGCACCTCAGCGGCGAGGTGCTGCCAGGCGTCCCGCGTCGGTCCGCGCGTCGCCGGGTGATACCAGGCGACCGTCGCGAGACCCGCCGCCAAGGCGAGCGTGACGATCCGCCCGGGAGCGGCGTTCTTGCGCCGCATGCGACGAATGAGGCGCCGCGTCTCCTGCCCGGCGGGGGCGGCGGCAATCGATTCCGTGTCCTCGATGCGCGACGCGTCCAGCGGCGCGGGCGCCAGCTGCGTGACCGATGGGTGCGCGGCGTCGACCGCGCTGCGCAGGGCCGCGGCGAACTCGAGGACGTCCGCGAATCGATCCGTCGATTCCTTGGCGAGCCCGCGCATGATCACGTCGCTGATGCCCTTCGCGAGCGCCGGGTTCTCCACCGCCGGGACGGGCGGATCTTGGTGCACGACCTGGTACAGCACCGCGATCGGGTTGTCGCCGTTGAACGGCTCACGTCCGGTGAACAGCGTGTAGGCGATCGCCGCGAGCGAGAACTGATCGGTGCGGGGGTCGATCTGCTCGCGCAGCCCGCGCGCCTGCTCCGGCGCCATGTACTGCGGCGTCCCGGACACGCGATCATTCTCGGTGAGGCGCGTGCGCCAGCTCGCCTGCGAGATCCCGAAGTCCACGACCTTGACGAAGTCCGCCGCGCCGCCGACCGAAAGCAGCATGACGTTCTCGGGCTTCAGATCGCGGTGCACGACGCCGCGCTCGTGGGCCGCGTGAAGGGCCTGGGCGATCTGCTCGATGATGTTGACGGCGCGGCGCGGATCGAAGGGCGCGTCCGATCGGACCAGCTCCGCGAGCGGCACGCCCTCGAGCAGCTCCATGACCAGGTAAGGCACGCCGCCGTCGTCGGTGACGTCGAAGTCGAACACCTGCACGATGTGCGGGTGCCGCAGCGTCGAGGTGATCTCCGCTTCCTGCCGGAAACGGGCGAGCACCTCGCGATCCCGGATGAGGCTGCTGTGCAGGATCTTGACCGCAAACGCCCCCGGCAATCGGGTGTGGGCCGCGAGGTAGACCTCGCCGCATCCTCCCTCCGCGAGCGGACGCACGATCCGATACGTGTCTTTCAAGACCGTGCCGACCGCGAACCCCGCGGGCGCAGCGACGGTGACTGCCGGATTCTCTAAGGTCTCACTTTCGAGCATGACTACCGGGCCGTTCCCTTGCAGGGTCCGTGCCCTCGCTGCGATCGGCTGCGCCCGCCGGAATGTAAGGCGTTGCTGGATGAGCCTCGGGGACTACGTGCCATTCCGACGGGAAGACGATCCCGATCGGTAACCTCACCTACGACTGGCGACGCGGCGCGCAGCCAGGATCAGCTGATCGATCAGCTCATCGTGCAGCTGATGCTGACGGTGTGAAGATGGCTCGCGGTCGTGCTCGAATCGACCATCACCGTGGTGCCTGCCTGGAGGAACGCGACGTCGTACACCGAGAGCTCGATGGTGTGCGTGTGGCCCGTTCCGCAATCCTGGAGGGTGTAAGGAACCATCGAGTTTCCGTTCTCGATGTCGCTGCCCGGGATCGTAAGCGGATGCGTGTGCGTGCCGGTCATGGTGTTCATGCACGCGAAGGCGGATCCGCCGGTGCCGGCCGCGCCGCCCGCGCCGTTGCCGTTCGTGCCGCCGCACGCCAGGGTTCCGGATCCGCCGGCGCCCGACCCACCCGTGCCGCCACCCCCGCCGGTCCCACCCGTGCCGCCCGACCCGCCGTTGTCACTGCAGCCGCTCAGCGTGAGCGCGGCCCAAGCCAGGCTCGAAGCGAGCATGGTCCTGCGATCGATGGGATCACTCATGTCGGGTCCATTCGTGCCACCGTCGAGGTGGTTTCGTCAAACTGAGAACGTTTTCTTCGACGGAAATCGCCTCGTCAGATCCCGCTGGCCGGCTCCGACGGTGACAGCCTATCCTCGACCGAAAGCATGCAGAAAAAGATCGCCGTCATCGGAACCGGTTCCGCGGGCCTCCTGACCGCCTGCCACCTGTGCACGTGGCTCGACGATTCGTGGCGCGTCTACGCCGTGTACAACCCGCAGAAGCCGATTCTCGGAATCGGTGAAAGCACGAACGGCGGCTTCGTCAGCACGCTCGAGCGCGCGACAAACTTCTCGCTCGCCTACCCGGAAGACCTCGCCGCGCTCGACGCCACCATCAAATACGGCAGCAAGTTCACGAACTGGCGAAAGCAGAGCTGGAAGAACCCGCTGCTCAGCGGAAACATCGCCATCCACTTCAACAACCGGCTGTTGAGGGACTTCGTGATCGAACGTCTCACCGCGCTCTGGCCGCGCCAGTTCAGCGTGCTCGAAGCGGACGTGCAGCAAATCCAGAACTACGCCGACCACGTCACCGTCCGGACGGACAAGGGGCCGCATGACTTCGACTATGTCGTCGATTGCATGGGGACGCCGGCAGGCTTCGACGGATACACGATGAGCGACTGCACGCTGATGGATCGCTGCCTGGTCCACAGCGTGCAGGACTACGAGTTCGAGCCGTTCACCGACCACATCGCGACCCGCGACGGCTGGATGTTCGGCGTGCCGCTGAAGGGCTACAAGACCTACGGGTACATCTACAGTCAGGCGCACACGCCGGACGCCGCCGCCGAGGAAGAGATGAAGCGGCTGCTCGGCGCGAAGACCCTCGAATCCGGCAACTACAACGCCCGCTACGATTTCCGCTGCTACTACGCGAACGAGATCATTTCGGGGCGCGTCTGCAAGAACGGCAACCGCGCGCTGTTCTTCGAACCGCTGCTCGCGAACTCGATGTTCCTCTACATCTACGTGGCGCGCCTGATCTACGACTGCATCGCGGGCGGCCAGCCGGTGGCCCAGTCCAACGCGCTGTTCGTGAAGGCCGTGCAGGAGATGGAGGACGTGATCAGCTACTACTACCAGGGCGGATCCAGCTTCGACACCGAGGTCTGGCGCGCGATCGCCGAGGGCGCGCGCGCGCGGCTCCAGCGACGGACGCAGTTCGGCGAATACCTCGCCAAGCTACGCGCAATGAAGGGCCGCGGCATCATGCACGCCGCGCCGGCGTACGCGTTCTCCCCGCAGACGTGGCAGATCGTCGACGAGCAGATGGGCTACCGCTCGTTCGATCCCGACCCCGAGAACGCCTGACCCCTCACCCTTACCCTCTCCCCGCTGAGCGGGGAGAGGGCAAACAAGACTTCAGATGCCGAACGAGACGCCGTCGAGCGAGGTGAACAGGGTGGCGTTGCTCAGGCCGCCGGGGTTGGTGATGGTCATGACGCCGGCTGAAGTGATCGTGAGCGTGCCGGTCGTCGGACCGCCGACGACGGTCGGCAACAGGACGGTCTTCGGCGGCCGCATGCCGACGGGAAGCGTCCCGATCGTCGTGCTCGTCCCGCCGGAGATCGCACCCTGGAAGCGAACCACACCTCCGTACGTTCCGACCCGGGCCGCGCGCGCCGAGTAGGACGTCCAACCGTTGACCATCGGCAGCGCCTGATTGCCGGTCAGCGTCTTCGAGAAGGACACTCCCTCGAGACTCACGCCAGCGGTCCAGTTGTAGAAGTCGTTGCCATCGACCCAGACCTCGCCGGTCGGATAGATGGTGACCTGTGACCAGCCCGAATTGCCGAACCCGATGTTCGCATAGACCCAGACCGTGTTTCCCGGCCGCAGGTCCGCTGGAATCGTGAACATGAAGTTGGTGAGGGGAGGATTATTCGGCACGAGGAGGCCCTGAAAGCGAATGAACCCGTCGGACGTCTTCCTCGCCCACGCGATCGGGTCTTCGTCGTGCGTCATCCGGAAGCCGTAGTTTCCGTGCCAATCGGTCGTCGCGAGCGGCGTCGAGACGAGAAGGTCAAACGAGGCGCCGTCCAGCGAGGTCAACGCCTTCGCCTCTGGCCCCAGGCCGCCCGAGTATCCGTCCTGACTGATCGTCATCGTTCCGGGGCCGAGGAGATAGTCGTGGGTCAGCCTCCCGCCTTTGCCGCCAGACAACACGACCTTCGTCATGACGGCGGTGCCACCGACGAAGCCGTTGACGTCGCTGGGCTGGAATGCCACCGGCACGTTGAAGGCGATGTTGCTCGTCGGATTGGTTGCCTTGATCGCGCCGCGGAACACGACGATGCCGTTGACCTTCCCGACCGCGGGCGCCTGGTACGAGCCCCCGGCGGCCTGCCAGCCGTTGATGGGCGTCAGCGCCGTCCAGCCGCCGGTGATCGCGCTCTGGACCTGCTCGACGGAATCCGCGGGCGCGCCCGGCTCGGACCCGTCCGCAAGCCCGCACCCTGTCGTTGTCAGTGCGAGCAGCACGAAACCACTCGCCACAGTCGTCACCCTTCGCATCATCTCTTCGGACATCGGCCACCTTCCTGTCTGTTCGGTTGAGCCCGGGAAAAAGCTCCCGTGCTGTCACCCGAGCCGCCGAACATCCGACGTCCCCCGCCCGAAGTGATCGTTTGGTTCCGCGCACCGATGCCACGACGCACGCAGATCGGGTCACCGACATTCGTCAGCCGGTTGACTTCCAGAAACGGGACGACACGGCTCTGCTTTCCCAGCGCGCGCGCGCCGTTACCTTCGGCAAGGGGCGATCATGAAAGCAGCCCGAAGGGCGACCGGAAGAGCGAAGAGAGCCGCGAGCACAGGCGGCCGGACCCGAGCCGTCGCACGCGAGGGCCTCGTCGGCGCGCACCGCAACCGGCGGGAGCCGGTGGGGCGATCGCTCGACGATGAGCCTGCGTCGGCCGAGCCGGTCGGCGCGGGGGCCGACGTCGCGCCGACCCGGCGCGCCGAGGAGCGCGAACGCACCCGCCACCGATTGCAGCGCGCCGAGGGCGTCGTCCCGGCGGGCGACGATCGGCAGCGTCAGCGCCGCGGCCCCGAGGCCAACCGGCAAAAGCTGGACGCTGCCGCGCGCGCCGCTGACGAAGCGGTGACGAAGCGAGCGCAGCGCCAGCGCGCCTGATTCGTTCAGGCGCGCCCCGAGGCGCGGAGCGATCGGACTACGAACCCGAGAGGCAGTCGCAGGGGACGGGCGAGCCGTCCGTCGGGCAAAGCGGCTTCGCAGTCGGCGGCAGGATGCCCGCCGGGATTCCGCTCGACGCCGCGCTCGACGTGCCCCGGTACTCGGCGGTCGCGAGCGCGGCAGTCTTGAACACACCGTCCATGAGGCGCACGGTGCTGATGCCCGCCATCGCGGCCGGGATGGTCGCCTTCGTGAACGGCAGCGCGTACACGATGAACGCGTAGCTGTCGTCGTACGTCGTCGGCATCGTCGGATCGAAGTTCGGGCACGGACCGAACCAGCCATAGTTGTTGAAGTTCGACCACTGTCGCGCGCCCGGGATGTCCGTCGAGAGATGGCCGCCCATCATGTTCGCCGGCAAGCCGCGCTTGTCCGCCGGGATGTCCCACATGACGTAGTGGAAGCCCTTGTTGTAGTTGGAGTCGGTCGACGCATAGCGCGCGAGGACTGACAGGTCCTTGAACACGACCGCGTAGCTCATCGTCCCCGACGGTCCCGCGGTCCACGTGATCGCGGGCGAGGTTCCCATCGGGAACGCCTTCTGATCGCAGGTGCGCGCAGCCGGGATCGCGGTGCAGGTCGTGTACTCGCTGCTGGTGACGGTGAAGGACGTGGCGCCCGTCGCGTTCGACGGGAACTCGGTGCACGTCGGCGGCGTGCCGCCCGCGCCACCCGCGCCCGTCGTTCCCGCGCTGCCGCCCGCGCCCGTCGTGCCGGAGCTGCCGCCCGCACCCGTCGTTCCCGCGCTGCCCGTTGTGCCGCCGCCACCCGTGCCCGTCGTGCCGGCGCCGCCCGTCGTGCCGGCGCTGCCGCCCGTACCCGTGGTGCCGCCGTGGCCGGCCGCGCCGCCGCTGCCGGCGCCGCCCGTCGCTCCCGCAGCCCCACCCGTGCCGCCGCCGCCCGTCGTCCCGGCGCTGCCGCCGGTGCCCGTCGTTCCCGCGCCGCCCGCCCCGCCGCCGGTGCCGCCGGAGCAGGAGCTGCTGGATCCGCCGCGCCCGCCCGTGCCCGTCGCGCCGCCGCCGCCCGTCCCGGCGGTGCTGCCGCCGGTGCCCGTCGCCCCGCCGCCGCCCGCGCCCGCCGTGCTGCCGCCGGTGCCCGTCGCCCCACCGCCGCCCGTGCCCGTCGCGCTACCGCCGTTGCCGCCGCCGCCCGTCGATCCCCCGCTGCCAGCGTTGGCAGCGTTGCCCCCGCTGCCGCCGTGGCCGGCGCTGCCCGTCGCTCCTCCCGTCCCGGTCTGGTTGCCACCCGAGCTCGAACACGCACTCATCACCAGACCACCCACCGCGAAAACACCGATCACTTGCAGCAGCTTCGTCATTGATTGTCGCTCCTCTATGTCCTCGTCAGGGAACCGGCCGACGTCCGGGGGGACCGCAACCATTCCCGACCACTTCGCGATTGATCGCTTGCTTCAATTTCCGGAAGACCTGCGAAGCGGCTGAGTCCGGCGGCCTATGAAGGTGCGAGCACATCTTTTCGGCTCACCTTTGTCGTTTACGAGCCGGCTCCAGATTCGAACACGGGATCGTTCCGATCTTGGAAAGGATGGATGTGCCATGCCGACGAAGAGGTTCGTCATCTCGTTCCTGGCAGGCGCGCTGCTCGGGTTGCCGTTGACCGCGGCGCGCGCCGACAAGCCGACCACAGCGCCCGACGCA
>Ga0070684_100001773_pt1 | contig 15749 bp, 18 predicted proteins | sample KBSC723LmetaG_FD_65653 | JGI IMG/M metagenome (GOLD analysis project Ga0070684, IMG submission 65653) | Corn rhizosphere microbial communities from Kellogg Biological Station, Michigan, USA - KBS C7.2-3L metaG | ecosystem: Host-associated > Plants > Roots > Rhizosphere ...
TCCGGGCGGCGATGGAGGCGGAAGCGGAAGCGAAGGAGGAGGGCGGTGAAACTGAAACCTGAAAAATATACGCTTGTACCGCTGCCTGATGGCCGATGGAAGTGCCACGAGAACCAGATGCGCAGTTCATGGAGCTATGGCGCAACGCCAAACGAAGCGATTGAAAACGCTCGTGTGTGCTTCGAGAATTTCAAAGCATTCTGCGCACGGATGGAAGAATTGTATCCGAGCCTGAGCGATAAGGCGAGCAACCAATGACCTTCCCCGCGCACCCGCCGCTGCTTCTACGCCAGCACGACCTGCTGAAGCTGAGCGAACACCTGCGTCTGCACTGGCCCTCCGTGCGTCCATTGCACCCAGAGTTCCTTCAATATCCCAACATACGGATCAGCCAGCCCCGGATGCACCGACCACGGTGTACCAGCATTCACGAGCGCTTGCACCTGCACCGTCACATCCACGAATACGCTCGGGTTCGCGACCTGCCGGTAATGCGCTGCAATCACGACGATCCCCGGCGGGGGCGTCCCCCCTCCCCCTCCCGTCCCCGGCCCTGCGCTGACGAGTGCGGCGAGTTGAGGGGCGGCGGTTGCCTGCCATGTCTTGAGAGCGGCGATGTCGGCGGTCGCTTGCGTGAGCGCGAGTTGAGCGTCGGTTATCATGTCGGTACACCATCCTGAGATTGCGGTGAGGTAGCGTTCGCCCGGCGAAGCGGTGTTGTTCGTCAGCACGTCGCCGAGTGGTCGGCCAGCCAAGAATAAGCCGATCGGCAGACGCCCCCACCAGTTGCAGAGGCCCGAGCTGCACCAATCGGTCGTCGTGCAGCCGGTGAGGAGGTTCTGGTCGTTCTGCTCGTTCCCGAAGAAGGAGCCGAAGCCGATCAGAAACTTGATGCCGGGGTTGATGCGTCGCCAGTCTGCGCTGTAGCCCGTGTTGTAGAACCCCTGCTGAAATCCGCCGTCGAGGTTCACGCTCACGAGGATCGGCTGAGTAACCGTCCCCTCCCACTCCCCGTCCGTCCTACTGCCGCCCGCTTCCGTGACCGGCAGGCTCCGCAGGTCACGCATCGTCCACCACGACGGCACCTGCGCCCGCGACCCGTCACCGATCGATCGGAACGGATCATACGCGAAGTGGTCGTCGATCGCGATGACGCCGGCGTACAGCATCTCGTATCTCGGGCTGTCGAGGAGGCGTTGCAGCGATTTCCGGTAGAGAGCGAGCGAGGTATCGACGGTATCCTCGGACTGCCACCTGTAGTACATCCGCGAATGGGCCATTTGCAGGCCGGTGTCCTGCCACGAGATGATCGTCCCGGCACTGTCGAACACGAGGTTGGAACCGCCGAAATAAAACCCGTCAGCCGGTTCCGGGCCGTATCCGTGGTAGTAGGTATCGGCCCCTTGCATGAGAAACGGCACACCGTCCCCGATGAGTACGTTGTAATCGCACGGAACCGCCATGCAGCGCGCTCGCAGGTCGAAAGGAGCCATCCCCTGCGCGTTGATGCGTGGCAGCACGGTAAAGCCGTTCGGGACGGACTTCTGCTGGACGTTGCGATGGTATTGCTCAACGAGCGGCAGCAGGTCGGCGCAGTTGTCCTCTATAGCCTGGTCGGTGATAAAGCGGAAGGTGGGCATGTCAGATCAATCCATCAAGGTGAGCATAGCCCACAACGTAATCCGTGGCGCGAGTTCGAACGTACACGCCCTGCCCCTCTGACTGGTTGCCCGCGTCGCCGGAAACGGTGTTGCCCTCCACGACGCGGATGCGACCGTCACCGATGACAGCCAGCACAATGCCGGTATGGTGCGCCCTGCCGAGTTGTTTCCCGTTCACCGGGAAGTCGTAAAAGATTTGGTCCCCAACGCTCGGAACAAAGGTCCGCCCGTGTTTCCTTCCCATAACATCTGCATGTGCCAGAGAAGCCGCGCAACTGCCGGTACGGGCTATTCCTGTGCGCTTGCTCATTTCGTCGGCGTGGTTGAGGAGGATCGCGCGGTTTTCAGCGTCGGTCTTGCCGGTGAGGTAGCCTTTGATCGTGCAGTACGACTTTAGGTACATATTGAACGCGAAGTCACAGCACCACGACTCTCCCGCCGCGCCGCCTGCCGCTTTCTGCCAGAACTCGATTTGCGGCCCTCGATTTGGAGCTGTCTCGAACACACCTGCTTGTGCGAACGCGATGCCGAGATGGGCGGCGCGCTCTGCGATTTGTCGGAGGTCAAGGCTCATTGTTCTTCCTCACCAACCGTCTTCGAACTCCACATACCGTCGCCCTCCGCAAAACGGTCTGTCGCTGGCACTGGCGAAAGATAGGTATCTATTTCTGCGCTCAGTTCCTCGCAATAAAGGTCAAGTTCGGTCATCAGTCGATGGTTTGCAGGCGTCAAGGCTTCCATCAGCATCTTCGCACTGCTTAACAGCGCACGTTTGTGTCTCAGAGCCTTGACATCTTCGAGCGATATATCTGAACGCCAACATGCCTGGCCGCTCACGAATTCACCTCACAATCCTAACGGTAGCAAGCAAAAGCCCCCGGTTCCGGTGAGGGAACGCGGGGGCTTTGAGTAATCCCGGCTATTGTTTAAGCTCGTACGGCGGAGCGGGTCACGCCTCGATCACACCAGGAAACTACTAGGAAGTTACTCGGAAAGTTTTGCTGCCAGGGCTTAACCTTTACCTAACCCTTGCCTGAAGGTAGTCGTGTTTACGACGTTCTAAGTGCCGACGCGTAGGCTCTTAGAGCCAGTGGTTTTGATCTGCGGGCCGGAATTGCACCGGCTTGCCCGTTCCCGACCGTTAGACGGCTCACGCTTGACCAGGTCTTTGAGCGCGATTTAACGAGGATAATGAAACCGAGAGGTTTCTAGCCTCTCATGCTACGTGTAACCCGTCCATTCTCAGGAACGGTCACTGTCCACGCCGCCGCAGGATCAAATCGGCAAATTGTGCGGGCAGGATTATCGTTCAGATAGAGCCTGCCCTGATTGTGTTTTTTGGCAGGTTCAAACTGCCTACCGCCACGCACTGGCCGGGTACGGGCGTCTGTTGCTATTATACCCCAGTCGTCTCCGCAGGCGCAGTCTCGGTAGTGTCCGCAGGCTGTTCCGCCTCGATCGTGACGCTCCCTGCGGGTCCAGCTTGGACTTGCGCTCCCTGCTGCCGCACTCCTCTGGCAAGAAACCCGGTCAAGCCGCCAGCAATCATGCTCGCGAGTTGCATCACGCCGCCGTCCGGTGTCTTGTGCATACCGTAGAGGGCGATGCAGGCGAGGAGCGAGATAATCAGTCCGACAGATACGACGAGGTTAAGACGCTCGTCTGGACAGCGCGTTTCGGGCGTCGTCACGATTGCGGCTCCTGCGGCGGGGTAGGGTCCACCGAGTTCGGCGTGGTCGGTATCGTGAAACCTCGGAAGGTAGGCGGATTGATACCCGTTCCCGCTGTATCCGGATATGAATACGGCTCAGTCGGCGCGGCAAGCAGCGGCGCGAGTTCCGCGCACTCGGCGTCGGTCAGTTCGACGGTCTTGCCGCTGTCGAATGTTAGGGTGTGGGTGATCTTCATGGCTTGCCGTACTTAGCCTCAGCCGCCTGCATCATCGCTCTGGATTTCTGAAACGGATCTCCGCCGCCTTCAATCGTCTTCACGACATCCCCGCGTATCACGCCCGCCTCGTCTGCCGCCTCCGAGAGCCATTGCATCGCAATCGCCTTGAGCGTCGCGACTTCATCCGGCTTGTCGTGGCCCACGGCGAAGACGAGCATTCGGGCAAAGTCGGCCCCGTACTGAAGTCCCTTGCTCACACCCTTTTCTACTCCGGGAACGATCCCGCCGAGTAGCGAACCGAAGTCGAATGCCATATCGTTAGCCTCCTTTTCCGCCGAACACCACGTACCCGAGAATACACAAATCAATGACAACCAACACGAACGCCCCGTTGTGGTACAGCGGGCGGTTCGCCTCCGGTGCAAAGTTGACGCCGAGTGCTGCTAAAATCAAGAGCAGTGTAGAAACAATAAAGACGACTGTCAGTAACATCTCGATTACTCCTTCCTCCTACCCAATCACATCGCTCTCCGGGTGCAGCAAATTCATCTGCCGCCGCAGACTCTCGCACTCTCCAGCCAACCTGCGGTTCTCGTTGCGCAGGTTGGCGAACTCGGTGTCCCGGTCTTTCATCGCGGCGCGCAGGTCGGCGTTCTCGGTCATCAGCCGCGCGTTCTGCTCCTGAACGGCGACAATCTCCCGCCGAGCTGCCAGCGTCTCGTTGCGCGACGTGTTTAACTCCGATTCGATGCCGCGAAACTTCTGGCTGAATTCTGCTTCCATGCTGCGCATCGTGTTTTCAACCGTGTCGAACCGCTCAACCGCCTTCAGTTCGCGATCCTGCGCGAGCCGCTTGTCGGTGTCCTTGCTTTCGAGTATCTTGCTGAGAAGCGAATAGCGGCTTGTCACGAACGCGGCGATGACTGCGCCGGAAACGGTGACGATCGCGAGGAACGCCGCAAAAAACGTGGGGAAGTTCCAGCCGGGAGTAAAGGTGGGCATAGGCTGTTTTCCTCGTAAGGTCAGGGTGCCATCCATAGCCGTAAATCTCCGTCGTGGTGAAATCGTCAGGCTGAATTGATGCGCCGGGCAAGAGAGAGGGGATTTGCCGTCAGTCCTTAATCAGAACGCCGACCGTCGGCGTCTCAGTGTCGTCGTCCCAGTGCGCCTTAAATTTCAGGTAGTACCATTGGCCGGAAATCAACCCGAGCGCGGTTGGGTCGAAGTCCTCGAAACTCACGTACCACACGGTATCCGCCGCCGTCGTGCCCGCCTGATTGACAAACCCGCCGGTTGCATCCGTGATCGGCGGCGTCCCAGCAGGCGCGTTGTTGCCGTCCACGAGCGAGCAGGTGACGGCGGTGATGGTGGTCGCCTCTCGGAACGTGATCGTCGCCGCCACGTCTTTGACGCTGCCCTGCCGTCGCGTGATGAGACTGTCTGCTTGGATCATTCGGCACTCCCGTACACTGGTTCGGCTGGCCCTGCGCTGTAGACGGCATCGGCGGGGCCGTCGCTGTACTTGGCGGGGTTGTACGGCGGTGTGGCAACCAGCCGAACGTTCTTCCGTAGCAACGCCAGCGCTGCCGCGCCTGCCGCGTTTAGGTGAACGCCGTCGCCGCTGTTGTACGCGCTCAAAAGATCATCGTTCTGCCCGGTCGATGTTCGGTTCTGTCCAAACGCCGACCAGCAGGACACCACTCGCACGTTACTCTTGCCACTCGCCCATGACGCCAGCGCAGTATTCCACGAGCGAACCGCCGCTGCCTGAGTATCGTTGAAGTTGCTGTCCGGTAGCACCTCATCAATGAAGATCGGATTGACCGTGCCCCACAGCGTCCGGATGCTGTCGAGGTCCGCCTGGATCGCCGCGTTCGATCGTCCGCCCGCGATGTCATTCACCACGCAGTGTATCCAAAGCTCGGTTGCGCCGCAGGCAACGGAACCGTGCATTCCGGTTCCGCTCAGGATCGCAGGGACGCCCGTCGAGAGTACCCATGCGAGGGTTTGCGACCCCTTCGCAAAATCCTGGTAGTTCCACGAGCCGCCGATCAGCGGCTTCATGTTGTAGCCAAGTTCGCAAAGAGGCGCACCGTCTGAGCCGACGGCCGGACCGGTTCCATCGAAGTAGGAAGTGAATGTTCCTCCGTGACCAACCTCGATCGAATCGCCGGTCATTGCGGCGGTCGGCTGCGCTCCGAAGAATTCCAGATCGAGCGCAAAATTGGCGACCGTGTTGGGGAAGTTTACATTCGTGCCGCCCGGACTGCCCGCCACCCAGGGTATGTTGTTCCCCGAGGAGGCAGCGACCGAGATATCTGTAAAGGCAGCCCCGCCGCCATCAATGTCGACCCACACCCCGCACACGTCGCCCACTCGAACGCCGGTAATTGGCGTCGTAAGCGTGCGCGTCTGATTGCTGCCTGTAATTGGCGTGAAGGCTTCTGAAGCGCCCACGAAGTCGTAATTCGATCCGTTGACACGATAAACAACGAATTGCATTCCGTTGGTTGTGCCCGCAGTGACGCACCGGTACGAGACGGCAGTAATGCTCCCGGCCTGAAGCATCCGATCCGTGACAATCCCGTCGAGGAAGACGCGACCGCCGGCTCCGCCCGCCAACTGACTGCTGTTTACGAAATTACCGGAGCCGAAACCGCCCCATGAAGCGTTACTCATAGATGTATGTGTTATCCGAATCCTGAGATTTGCTGGTTTGAGACTCGCAGTTGGATGAGCGCAACTAGCAAGAGAAAAAGCGAGCAGTATAGCGAGCACGTATCGCATGTGTCAACACCTCCGATGAGATGTTCGGCACAATTTATGCCTAGCCCTAATCAACAGGAAGCAGTAGCCCCGCCACCCTCCTCCTCGCCCTCTGGCACGCCCTCCACCTGCCGGGCGAGGACGCGGTCGCCAACGTCGCCGGGGGCGTGCTGCTGACGGTCGGGTTTGCGTGTTACCGGCCGTGGCGGGGGCCGAGGGGGGGGGTGGTGACAAACAAAAAGAGCCGGGATCGCTCCCAACTCAAGAAACGCTCAATACTTTCCTGCACAATCACCAGGCGAGCGGTATCTACCCTCTATGCCGAACTACGTGACCGCCATCATCCTGCTGCTCATCGCCGCCGCGCTTATCATCTCCGACCTGCGCGACCGATGGCGTCTGCGCCGGCAGCTCCGGCAGCAGGAGCGCGAGTGGGCCGAGCAGGATCACCGCGCGCTGGTGAGGGCGAGCGAGGATGAGGATGCACTGCTGCGGCCGAAGTAGCTATCCCACGCTGCCGAAGACGCGCGTCACGCTCGGAGAGATCGTTTCGTTGATGTCGATCACCGGCGCGCCGTTAAACCAGTTGGCGAAGGCGTCGGTCCGGCCGGTACTGTCGCTTACCGTATCCCAGCGCACCGTCCGAACGTTGTTCGCATTAAACCCGCCGCTATACAGCTCAACGATCAACACACCGTCCGAAGAAGGTGAAACTGAAAGCGGCCCGATCGTCTGCCAGCCTGTGCCCGCGATTGCAGTTCCTACTACGTCCGCATTGACCCCGATCGCCACGTTAGCGCGGATCGTCACCGTGGGATAGGGCGTCAGGCCGGTGATATTGGCGACCTTGATCGAGAGCGTGCGCGACCCGGACTTGACGGCCCACCGGAACCGAAAAAGCCCGTTGGCGTCCTTAAACTCAAGGCATGGCTGAGAGGGCGAACCATCACTCGTGTTTTGGGACCCGAAATAGAGCCGGTCGGAGATGCCGCCGCCCATAACGATGACGCGCGGGCGCAGCGGTAAGACGATTCCAACCACCGCTACCTTAGTCAACTTGACTTTCTGCCCCGCGATTATGCCGATAGTTCCAAGATTTGCCACTAACTGCTCGTGTCCCAGGTGTCACTCGTCTCTACAACAAGGACGCCGCCGGTCGACGAATTAAGGCCCTTGATTATCTCAAAAGTTTTGCCTGCGTAATCGCCGACTCCGGAGAAGGTGTCTCCGTCGGAGAAGGCCGATGTGGGATGTAATGTACACCACAGACCACGCAATCGGCCCCGGATGGAAGATGTTGGCGCGGTCGTAACATCGTGCAGGTAGAGCGGAAGGATATATAGACCTCCATCCTCGGCATTGGGGTAAGCGATGCTGCCGATATTCCCGATGGCTACCGTGCCTGCGTTTGTTATCCCAAGTCCCGGCGCACAGGTTTTGTTGACATTTATTGCCCCTGCAACACCGCTGCGGCTCCGCTGAATATAGTGCCCTCCCAGTCCACCGGCGAAGGTGGAGCCTGTGCCTATCATGATAGGGAACCACTCGACCGAGCCCGCCAGTGACATCGAGGAACTGGCTTCGGTATTGCGCCCGATAATCGTCGTGCGATAGCCGTCCGCGCTCAAGTGGCTATAAAAATCGCCCCACCCAAAGCCCGTGTAGCAGCTTGCCACATCTCCGCTAATGTTGAAGAAGTAGAACGTGCGGTCGTCGCCCAGCGCCTTCCATGCTCGCGTCGTCGCATTCGCCGCCGCGCTTTTACGAATAAACAGCCCATTGGCAGACTGCGCCACGGTTGGCATCGGGTTTGTGCCCGCGTCCACCGTACTTACGGTCTCGTAACCCACCACGCGCGCATCGGTCGCCGAGCTGGGCGCGTCGTCCTGGCAGCGCAAGTAGAACCTGTTGCCCGCGCTGGGTCGGTAAATCCGCTTATTCGTGCCAGTCTTGTCGATCGTCCACGCGCCCGCGCCGCCGGTTCCCATCGCACTTTTAGAGCCAAATCCGTTGACGAGCAACGCGTCCCATAGGGTTGTCAGGTCGCCTGCCGTTCCGCTCAGTGTTGGCGCGCTGCCATCCGTCGATTTCAACCATTGAACGCCTGTCGCCATAGAAACCCCTTAGCTCTTCGTCAGATCCAATTGGCATATTATCAGCGTGGCCGCCCCGCAAGCGCTCAGATAGAACTCTATCCAGTGTCTACCTATTCTAATCTCAAATTAGGTACAATATAGGTAGACTAAAGAAAAGCCCCCGCGCTTGTTATCAGCAAGCCGGGAGCATGGCCCGAAGCGTTGGAGGCGCAACGAGCAATGAGAAGTTTACCTTCTTTACCCCCGGACCATATCGCCAGATTTTGGGCAAAAATCCAACAATCTGAAAATGCAGATGATTGTTGGCCCTTCACAAACGCGTGTGACAAGAACGGTTATGGTCGCTTCAATTACTGCAAGCGCTGGTTTCCTGCTCACCGCATAGCATATCTACTAACGTACGGCAATCCAAGTGATTTGATCGTATGCCATCGATGCGACAATCCTTCATGTTGCAATCCGTCTCATCTGTTCCTCGGAACTCATCTAGATAACAGTAACGATAAGTTTGCCAAAGGTCGCGCCCGATTTACAGGTGCTAAAACTCCACTGCGAGCGGCAGATCACTATCGCCACAATCACCCTGAGTTGTCACGCGGCCAACGTAACGGACGCTCAAAACTCTCGGACTCGCAGATTGTTGAAATCCGAACCGCATATGATACTCGTCAATTCAACCAAGTACAACTTGGTCACATGTACCATGTAAGCCAAGTGATGATTGGCAAAATCGTTCGACGGGAAAGATGGACGCATGTACCTGAGATAACTACGACTTCGTAATATCTAACTGGCATATTATCAGTGTTGCGGCTGCACACGCTGATAGATACATTTCGATCCAGTCGCCCGCGCTCACGCTAGTCGTCCAGCCTGTCAGCGTCGTGGAGGCGCCCTTGGTGGACGAGCTGGTGTTCGGCGGAGCCGAAGCGGAAATCTTGTCGCCGGTCGCCGGATGCGTGGCGCCGCCATCGTATTGCGCCTGTGTGCACTTGCGAACCTCGATAGAGATCGTATCCGCAACATCCGCCCCAACCGCCCAGCCGGTGATCGTCCCAGCGTAGGGGCAGCGAATGCGGAACCTGCTGCCGACCGCGCAGGGCGAGCCGTCATTGGTCTGGAAGCCGCCGGTGATGTTGCCAATCGCCTGATTCGCAGTCGCGCCGCCGAGTGGAAACGATGTGAAATTGATCGCGTCCGTCCCGATGACCGGCGTATCGGTGGTGCAGCTCCACGCTTTCCCCGCGTTGCTGGTGCCCGAGACCACGAAGATCAGCCGCTTGCTGAACTCGTTGTCGTACTGCATGTCCTGCGCGCGAGTGAGCACGAAAGCATTCGAGCCATCGCCCACCGTGGTCATCACGTACAGGCCGTTTTGTGCCGGCGCCGCCTGGTCTTTCACCAGGATCCTGCCGCGAATACCCATCGTCACGCCGTCGATCACCAGCGCGCCGTTGCTCGCGGCCGTCAGCGTGGCGCCCACGCCTGAGCTGCCATTGCTGTAGGTGCAGCTCGGCAGCGCGGCGGTCGTCGCCACTCCCGCGGTGGTAGCCATCAGGCCGGTCGCGTTATTGTTCAGGATCGCGAGCGTCACGGCATCCTGCAGGGAGGCCGGGTCCGCCAGGTTCGTCAGCTTGTGCGATCCTAGCGACTGGTCGCCAGTGAACGGCTTCGTGCCGTCCTGGTGAATAAACGCGTCCGGCAGCGTCGCCAGCAGTTGAGACGGCGACCTGCTCCCCCACACGCCGCTCACGCTCTGGATAACGTTGTTGTGCATCGCGGACAGGCTGCTGATCGTGTCGAGCGCGCCGCTGTAGTTCGGAGCGTAGTAATCGACGCCGCGAACCGCGATCGAAACCGATGCGACCCCGCCGCTCACATCCTGCCGAAGAATGCCGCTCGTCAATGCACCCAGGTTGACTTCGTTCGTCAGGCCCGCTTCGGCTTGCGTCGTCACAAACCGCGCCGTCGAAGGTGCGCCGCCTCCTGATCCACCTCCGCTGCCGGCAGTTTCCCAGTCGGCGTTGAAGTCGGCGGCGTCGATTTTCGTCACGACCTGGCCCGCAAGCCCGCTCGGAGGGAGACCGCCTTGCTTTGGTGCGACTTTGGTGGTTGACATGTCAGCAGATAGAAGCCGAGAAGTTATCGACGTAGGTGCCGGGAGTGATGCCGGAATATATGATCTGGAACCCGACGTACCCGAACGGTAGGGTCGCGATCACGGAATCGACGGATGTCACCTTCAGAACGCTGTCCACATAGAGTTTTGCATCCGTTTCTGTCGTCACGAGCATCAGCCGATAGGTTGTGTGATCGGTCACGGCCTCGCTTACGCCAACGACTGTACCGTTCTGAGTAAGGATGACCCACTGCCCCGAAACGGTGCTGTATCCGGCATAGACTGCATCCTCGACGTGAGAATCAGGGTCGTTGTTGTGTCGCGCGAGTAGATAAACTGCTTCTCCGTCCGCTCCGCTGAACGGCGTCCAGTCGATCTCGACGGTCTGATTGAAACTCGCAGCCGCCTGCGTGCACAGTGCCTCGTTGTCAAAACCGAGGCCCGGTTCGCCCGGCATCGCGACGTTGCTTTCGATCACCATCCCGTCCGTCACGCCGGTCCATGCCGCATACATCCATTCGTGCCCGCTGTCCATCGTGTGATCGGTCAGGTTGGTGCCGTCGCTGTCGGTGAAGGTGTCGAACACAGAGCACCCACCGCCTCCACCCGCGCCGCCCGTCGTCATCTGCTCCACACTCAACCGTCCGCTCTTTTGGTATGTCACGACCAGTTTATCGGCAGCATCAGGCGCGACTGTAAACGTGATCGTCTCGTCCGAGATCGTGTAGTCATCGCCGCCCGCCTGCTGCAGCAATCCATTCAGAAACACATGATCGGAGCCGGTCACCGGCACATACGTGAGCGTGAACACCTTATTCGAACTGTTCTTACTGCCGCTCGGTGCTTCTTTGAATATCCATCCGTCATCGACCGAGACGACCTGCCCGGAGTTGCCTCCTCCGATCTGTCCACCGCCGCCGATGAACATGCTGTAGGCGCTGCTGCTCGTGCGCTCAATCGAAACGACATCGTTGAAACTCGGCGGCGATTGCGGCGTAAACGGAACGTCGGTCATGTAGACCGGATTGCCGTTATTATCGACCATCCCGACATCGAGGATCGCCGTATTGGTCGTCGCGTTGACCGAAACGACGCGACCGCTCTGGATAGAACGGTCGCGTCGCGCTCGAAGCCCGTAATCCTCTGTGTTGCGAACTAAGTTTCCCGGCATGGCTATATATTTTCCTGCCCTATGTCGGGTACAATACTCATATCAGCGGAATAGGAGTATTTATGCAAATCACAGAGTTCGTAGAGATGCTTTGTCGCGAAATCAAAAAGATCGGATCGCAGAAAAAAGCCGCTCAGGAGTGGGGCATTTCAACCCAATACCTGAACGACGTTATTCGGTATCGACGCGAACCGGGCCGCAAGATACTCGACGAATTCGGAATGTATAAATCTGTCACCTACGAGATGAAAAATATCTCTGGCGTCGGATTTGCGCATGAAACCTTGCCCGAACACATCAATCAGAATTTCGAATATTCGCCAAGCACCGACCTTACACCTTACATCATCCGTGAAGATGCACTGGAGGATGAAGTATGAATTCTGCGCAGGAGCAATTGGACTTGTTCGGGCAAATCCCTGTTACCGAGTTCTGTCACAAATGTAAACGCGACAAACCATTGTCGGATTTTCACAAATGCCGATGGCGTAAACATGGTGTTCATTGGTGGTGCAAGGAATGCAGACGCACTCACGAAAAGAACTTGTATAGGAAGCCCCCAAAGACTAGCATCAGATGGACACCGCCGCCAACCGACACAGAAAAAATGTGTTCTAAATGCCGAGCATGGAAACCGTTTGATGCTTTTCGCCCACGGTCTGATCGTCCTACCAGGATGAACTCAGAGTGCCGTGTGTGCGAAGATGAATATCGTCTTCGATCTCGTCGTGAGCGGCGGCAAAAAGTAATCGAGCACTACGGCGGCAAATGCGTTTATTGTGAAGAAGACCGTCTGGAGTACCTGGAAATGGACCATGTAAACAATGACGGCAAATTCCACAGAATGCGCAATAGCGATAAAGGGAATGCAAGTGAAATTTGCGGTTGGCTTATTAAGCATAACTTCCCAAACAATTTTCAAATTTTGTGTACCAAGTGCAACCTTGCAAAGTCTAGGTTTTCCGGCGAGATGCCACCACTTTTTAAGCAAGTGGGCAGCCTTGCATGGAAACAGGCAATCCATTGGCTTGTTAGTCAAATGGGCGGTCGCGATGCTGTTTTGGCAGAAGTTCAAAGTTTGTCTTCTACATAATAATGCACGAATCGGCATTTCCGGGTGTCCACTGTCGTGCCCTTGTTCTCATGCTGTTCCATATTCTGAACCATATTCTTAATCCTGAAAGATTAGTCGTCGTTCTTAAAGTAAAGACAAAATTTAATTGGCCGTCATCAACATTATTCCACTGTTTCGAGGCTAAAATTCTGTCCGGTGCCCACCAATTCCAGATGTCGTCGTGCAGCGGCCATGAAGCAACCCTGTTGTCGGGGTTCGTCGGTTCCGAAGCACTCACCGCCGCTCCGACGTAACTCTGCGTGAAGCCGCAGCTCGGCGCGGTCCAGAGACCGAGGAATTGGTAGGTGTAATACCCCTCCGCGTCTGGCCCCGCCGAAAGGATGCTATCAACCGTAAAATCGGTGATCGTGTAACACGTGATGCTCTGGCTGAAAGAGCCAGGCGTCGCCGTCAGGATTGCGCTCGGCAGCGACTCGTTCCCATCTGCATCCACTGAAGTTACGTACACCCACACCTGCACCCCGGCGGTCAGCGGGCCGAGGATGGACGCGCCGGATGCCGGGTCTGCGACTTTATAGAACGCAAAACCGCTGTTCTCGCTCGTCGAGGAAAGATAGACATTCACGTGATCGACGGTCGGGTCGGTGATGAAATCGAAAAGCGCGGTCAGTTCTGTTGGGTCGCCGCCGACGATATTTAAATCCGTCAGGTTGGGAGCCGTCGCCGCCTGCGTCACGTACGGGATGAACTCGCCCTTCGCGAGCCACTGCCCGTAGGTGATGCTATGCGTGATCGCTACGAGCGACCACAGTTCCTGTAGCCTCTCTTTACCAGTCGCACTCGAAGCCCGAGCATAGAGATTGGGGCGCGCAGGTGCTCGGAACCCGAATATCTGCTTGATGCGCGTCTCGAATGTCGGGCGAATTCCGGCGCTTAAAGTCTCCAGGTTCCACGCGTAATCGCGCAGGAAGTGGTCGGCAACTTTCTCTCGCAGCGGGATCGTGCTCGCAAGCGGGTTGGTGATCCGTGTCGTCCGTGTGCCGTATCGCGCGACGCTGTTCGGTTCAAATCCTGTAATCGTCCCGGACCCGCTCGCCTTGCTGGTGCCGGTCTGCACGACCACACGATTGCGCATCTGCTTACCAGTCGCCTGCCGTTCGCAGTCGAACACGTCGTAGCAGCCATCATTGGCAGCGATGCACACGCGATCGGGATAATCCTGGCTGAAGGGCGGCTCAACCGCCTGCAGCACTCCATTTCCATCAGCATAGAAATTCCAGCCGATAACGCCGAACAACTCCTCGCAGTACCCAAGCATCGAATTCGTCTGGCCCTGCCAGAGCGGATAACGCAGGCCAGTCAGATTGCTGCCGTTCGCCCATCCGATCTCGGAACTGCTGAACGGCGCATCGTACTCCGATTCCGACTTCCAGTAAGCGGTGCTCGTCAGCAGCGAATAGACGATATCAGCAAGTTCGATCCCGCCACTGCTCGTCTGCCGGTACGGTGCCGTCAAAAACACGTCGTTGTTGTCTGCGAGCCGCTTCTTCATATCCACAGCCACGCATCGCACCTTCCCGGTATTCGAGAAGTCGAGCGTGTCGCCGAGGAACCCAGTAAAGATGTTCGCGCCAAGAGCCTTGTATATCTCGCCTCCATAGACCGCCAACTCGTCTAGCCCTAGCGTCTGCGCACCGGTCGGGATGATCCGAAAGCGAATGTACCGCGCCGACGCCCGCAGGTCCGTAAACACCACATCAACTGTCGTGCCTTGCCGACTGTCCCCCCAATCGCCAGGATCAATGCTCACCGATCCGTTGCCACCAACCGGGCGCGTCGGCCAGGGAGTGTAATCGGTTCCGTTGGTCGAAAGCGCCACGGTCACGGAAGAAGGCAGGCGGAAATCCGTGCCGCTCGCCCCTCCTACGTACGTCGCAAACCGGATCACGCAGTGCTTGATGTCGCTCGCGGCTCCGAGATCAACCGTCAGGTCGATGGGCGTCGCATCTGTGGGCGCGAACTCCACGTATCCGCTGATACTGTTCGTGATGTTCCCGAGGATACCGTCGGTCAGCACGCTCAACGGCCCCGCGCTCGGGCTGCGGGTGCTCGTGACGCTTAGCCCGACCGCGAGGTTGGTGTAACAGTTCGTGCCGACACGAGCGACGATCTTGCGCGCTTCATCCAGCAGTGGGTCAAAGTCGCCGTTGGTGTTGAAATTATACGGACTTTGCTTATTCTTCCGTCCGTAGAACCCGTACTGGTCGGGCAGGGTGAACGAGAGCGTGGACGGCTGCTTGTAAACCTGCGCCAATTCTAAGCCATTATCCGGCCCCGTGATCGGCTGCTCGGGAAAGAGATGCCACGCCGAATCGCGGCGATACCACAACTCGATCGGGTTTTCCGCATATCGAGAGATGCGGTGCACGCGAGCAGCCAGCGTTCGCGCGTCGCTGTCGATCTCCTGTATCTGGGTCTCGTACGTCGCAAACGGGTTGCTCATACCGGCTGCAGCCCAAAATCACCGCCGTGGTTGAACAGCGAAGCGGTCCCGAGGCTCGTCTGCTGCGCGATAACGCGCTGCGTCGTCGTCTTCACGCCATCAACGTAGTTGTTAATCTCGAAGATCGGCGCATTCGTCGGCGGCACGGCAAACCCCACGTTCTGCATCGTCGGCTTGATCCCGTAAGCGGTGTAGTTGTACGCGCCAATGTCAAATGCTGAAGGAGCGTTGTAGAGACTGGGATTGAGGTCCTGCGGCGTCTGCGTCGGCTTGTTGCTCTGATGGAAAAGACCGCCGATCAGGTCCGCCACGCCGCCAACGGCCGCGCCGATCAATCCACCGATCGGCCCTCCGAAGCTCGCGCCGATGCTCGCGCCGGTAATCACGCCGCCAAGGAGGTTCCCGGCATTCACGCCCTGCTGCGCCGCCGTCGCGCCGATGCTGTAGGCCGCGAGCGCTGCACCGCCC
>Ga0070684_100001774_pt1 | contig 15747 bp, 16 predicted proteins | sample KBSC723LmetaG_FD_65653 | JGI IMG/M metagenome (GOLD analysis project Ga0070684, IMG submission 65653) | Corn rhizosphere microbial communities from Kellogg Biological Station, Michigan, USA - KBS C7.2-3L metaG | ecosystem: Host-associated > Plants > Roots > Rhizosphere ...
AACCTGAACGAGCGCGCGCGCGCCGGCGAGATCGATCCGTTGATCGGGCGCGGGCCGCAGATCGAGCGCGCGCTGCACGTGCTGGCGCGGCGGCGCAAGAACAACCCGCTGTTCATCGGCGACGCGGGCGTGGGCAAGACCGCGATCGTCGAGGGGCTGGCGCGGCGCATCGAGCTGGGCGAGGCGCCGGCCGCGCTGGCGGGCGCGGTGATCTACGCCCTCGACATGGGATCGATGGTGGCGGGGACGCGCTACCGCGGCGACTTCGAGGAGCGCTTCAAGGCGGTGATCGCGGCGCTGCAGGAGCAGGAGAACGCGATCGTCTTCATCGACGAGCTGCACACGATCGTCGGCGCGGGCGCCGCGTCGGGCGGCGCGATGGATGCGTCGAACCTGATCAAGCCGGCGCTCGCGAACGGCAAGCTGCGCTGCATCGGAACGACGACGCACAAGGAATACCGCAGCTACATCGAGAAGGACCGCGCGCTGGCGCGCCGGTTCCAGCCGATCGAGGTCGATGAGCCGTCGATCGAGGAGACGGTGAAGGTGCTGGAAGGGCTGCGCGCCCGCTACGAAGAGTTCCACGGCGTCGGTTACACGGACGAGGCGTTGCAGGCGGCGGCGGATCTGTCGTCGCGCTACCTGACCGAGCGGCGGCTGCCCGACAAGGCGATCGATCTGATCGACGAGGCGGGCGCGGCGGCCAAGCTGAAGGACAAGGCGGGCAAGAAGGCGGGGGCGCCCAAGCGCAAGGTCGGCGCGAAGGAGATCGAGACGGTCGTCGCGACGATGGCGAAGATCCCGCCGCGGCGGGTCGCGGGGGACGACCGCAAGCGGCTGCAGGACCTGGAAGGCGACCTGAAGGCGAAGATTTACGGCCAGGACGGCGCGGTCATGCGCGTTGCCCAGGCGATCAAGATGAACCGCGCCGGCCTGGGGCAGCCCGACCGCCCGATCGGTTGCTTCCTGTTCGCGGGGCCGACCGGCGTCGGCAAGACCGAGCTGGCCAAGCAGCTGGCCGAGATCCTCGGCGTCGCGTTCATTCGCTTCGACATGTCGGAGTACATGGAGCGGCACACGGTGTCGCGCCTGATCGGCGCGCCTCCCGGCTATGTCGGGTTCGACCAGGGCGGCTTGCTGACCGACGCGATTCACCAGACGCCGCACGCGGTCCTGCTGCTCGACGAGATCGAGAAGGCGCACCAGGACCTGTTCAACCTGCTGCTGCAGGTCATGGACCACGGCGCGCTGACCGACAACAACGGGCGCAAGTCCGACTTCCGCCACGTCGTGCTGATCATGACCAGCAACGTCGGTGCGCGGGAGCTGTCGCGGCACATGCCGGGGTTCGGTGTCGGGGGCCAGGATCGCCTGGGCGACACGGACGAGGCGTTCAAGCGCATGTTCTCGCCCGAGTTCCGCAACCGGCTGGACGCGAAGGTGGACTTCGCGCCGCTGGATCCGTCGGTGATGGGACGGATCGTCGACAAGTTCGTCGGCGAGCTGGCGGCGCAGCTGGCCGAGCGAAAGGTCAAGATCGACCTGACGGACGCGGCGCGCGCGTACCTGGCGAAGAAGGGCTACGACCCGCTGAACGGGGCGCGGCCGCTCGGGCGGGTCATCGCCGACGAGGTCAAGCGACCCCTCACCGACGAGCTGCTGTTCGGCAGGCTGTCGGCGAGCGGTGGCACCGTCAAGGTGGATGCCGGCGCGGACGGCGACAAGCTGACGTTCGGCTTCGACTGAGGCGCCCGGGCCGCTACGGGACCCAGACGACGCCGGTCATCAGCTCGCCGTCGGGGTCCGAGCCGTGCACCGTGCAGAAGTAGGCCCAGAAACCGGCGCTCGGGAACGTGAACGACGCCGTCGATCCGGCGCTCGTCGCCGCGATCGGGTTGCCGGTCAGCGTTCCGCGCGCCACGGACGGCGCCAGCGGGTGGGTGCCGAAATCACCCGAGAACGTCACGGTCGTGCCGGCGGGGACCTTCAGGCAGGTCGGGTTGTAGAAGTTGTCCTCGGCACCGCCGAACGCGATCGACGTGGCGCCGACGGTGTAGTTGCTCTCGGCGTTGCAGGGCGCGACGGCCATGAAGCCGGACCCGCTTCCGCCCGCGCCGCCGCCCCCGCTTCCCGCCGCGCCGCCGCTACCGCCCGTGCCCAGCGGGTTCACGGCGCCGTTGCCGCTGCACCCGGCCGCGACAAAGAGGAGCATCGCGGCGAGGGGCCTCATTGCACCCAGACGACTCCCGTCATGAACGTGCCGTTGTCCGAGCCGTGGAAGTTGCACAGGTACGCGTAAAAGCCGGGCGTCGGGAAGGTGACCGTCGCGGTGGTGCCGGCGCTCATGTTGACGATCGGGTTGTCGGTCGTGTTGCCGCGCATCGCGGACGGCGTCAGCGGGTGCATGCTGAAGTCGCCCGAGAACGTCACCGTCGTGCCCGCCTGGACCTTGAGGCACTTCGGATCGTAGTTGGCGCTCAGGGCTCCACCGAAGTTGACCGTCGTGGCCGACACGTAATCGGGTTCGCTCGCGCACGGCAGGATCGACATGAACCCCGGCGTGCCGCCCCCGGTGCCGCCCGCCGACGCACCGCCCGTTCCGCCGCCCGACGCACCGCCGGCCGAGGTGCCGGCTGTCCCCGTCGTTCCCGCGCCGGAGCCGCCGTTGCCCGGCGTGCTGGTGCTGCTGCTGCCGCTGCAGCCGCCGACGACGCCCGCCAGGAGGAAGAGGCCCAGGGCCATACGCTTCATGGAGGCGACGATATCAGTCCGCCCGGGTCGTGCAAGCGGCGGCGGGCGGCGATCACGACGGCGAGCGGCACGAGCTCGCCGATCGCCGCGAGCAGGAACAGCACGCGTGCGCCGCCCTCCGCGTCGTAGACCCGGCCCGTGATCGCGCTGCCCACAGCGGCGCCCACGTTGATCGCGATGATCAGCAATGCCTGACCGGTCGCGCGCAGCGCCGGCGGCACCAGCGCGGCGATCAGCGCGATGGCGGCGCTCCAGAACATCCCGAACGTCATGCCGTGCAGCGCCTGCAAGGCGATCAGCGCCCACGGCGCCCGCACGAGCGCGATCGCCAGCCAGCGCGCGGCGCTGACCGCGAAGGCAGCCGCCAGCAGGGTCGGCAGGCGGAAGCGCACCTGCAGGCGGTGAAAGATCAGCAGGACCAGCACCTCCGTCACGACGCCCGTCGAGTAGGCGAGGCCCCACGACACGGGCGCGAGGCCGAGGTCCTGCAGGAAGACGCCAAAGTAGACGTTGTACGGCGCGAGGCAGATCCAGTGCAGGGCCGCGATCGCGAGCACCAGGCGCAGCTTTGGATCGCGGAGCAGCGCGACCACGTCGGCGGGCCGCGGGCGCGCGGCGGGGTCGCCCTCGCCGCGCAGGCGCGTCGCCGCGAAGAACGCGCACCCGAGCACCAGCCACATCGAGATCGGCACGAGGCGATTCGCCTCGTGGCCGTGCGCCGACAGCAGCGCGCCGACCGCCACCGCCGCGATGACGTACCCGACCGATCCCCACAGGCGCAGGCGTCCGTAGACGGCCCCGGCGCGCACCCGCGCGACCGCGAACGCGTCAGCGAGGCCGCCGACCGCGACGGCGAACAGCGCGTACAGCGCCCAGCTGGTCACGATGGCCGTGAAGCTGCGCGCGAACAGCATCGGCGTGAATCCCAGCCACGCGCCGCCGATCACCACGCGCAGCACGCGATCGTGGCGGTGGGTGCGATCGGCCAGGTAGGCCCACGCCAGCGGCAGCGCCAGCGCGAGCAGCGGCGACAGCGCGAACACGGTCGAGATCTCGCGGCCCGACAGTCCCAGCCCGCGCAGGTACGCGGGCATGAACGTCATGTAGATGCCGACGCTCTGGTAATAGAAGAAATAGAAGACTTCGATCAGATCGGAACGTCCCGGACTGGAGGCCTTCTAGATATCGCGGCCGCGGTCCAGGAGCCAGGCCAGCCAGTGGCCGAGGTCGGTCAGGGCGCGTCGCGCGTCAGGCGGACGTTGTGGCCGATGCCCACGCCCGTCACGACGTCGCCGTCGAACGTGACGTCGAAGTCGCCGGACACCAATGCGGAGGCCGAACATCCGCAGGAGTCGCAGCTGCAGTAGTAGCCGTTGCACATGGCGAGCTGGGCGCAAGCGACCGGAATCATCGTCTTGCCGCTGTCGTCATAGGCGCTGCAAACCGATCCGGCGTCCATGGGGCCGGGGCTCGAGGTACCGCCGAAGCCGGGGATGCAGTTGTACTCGGCTCGATCGGGGACGTAGTAGGACGATTGCAGCGCGCACCAGCTTTCGTAGGGCTGGGCCCCGGGTACGACGAACTTCAGCCGCGTACCTTGCCAGGTCACCGCGTGGGCGAGATACGCGACGCCGTCCAGCACCGTCGGGAACGATGACGGCATGGCGGGCGACACGCCGGGCGGATAGTAGTCGGTGGCGCTCGTCGCCGGCGGGGGCGGCGCTGCGGTCCCCATCGTCACGTGGATCTCGCCCGTGCCGTCGGCGCGTGGCTGGAGAGACAGCTTGACCACGTCGGAGGTCTGCAGCGGCGAGCCACCCTGGAAGTACCCGGTCCACGTGCCGGCCACGCCTGCGGGCAACGTGTACGGGACGTCGTTCTGGAAGTCGGGGGCCGTGCAGCTGTGGCCGGCGTCGCCGACCAACACGGGGCCGCCGTCGCCTTGCGCCGGCGCGTCGGGAGCCGACCCGTCCGGGACCATGCCGATCAAGGTGCTCGCATTGCACGCGAGCAAGGACACCGCGGAGGTAGCGGCCACGACCGTGAGCTTGCCGATGTTCATGTCTCGCTCATGCCGGCGGCGGGCGCGAGGTTACGGGCGGCGCAACTTTTCCAGCGCCTCGCGCACCACCGGGGCGAACCGGCCTTGCGGGTATTCACGGAGATAGTCCTTCAGATCGGATGTCGCGCCGTCGCTGCGCGCCGTCTGCAGCCGGCACGACGCGCGTCCGTACAGCGCCCGCTCGCGCGTGGCCTGCCCGCCGCCCGGCGCCAGCGCCGCGTCGAAGTCGGCGATCGCTTCGCTGCACCGTTTCGCCTTCGCGAGCAGCTCGGCGCGCGCGACGCGTACGTCGCGCGTGAGGCCCGTGCGCAGACCGACGAGGATCGGCAGGGCATCGTCGGTCCGTCCGAGCAACAGCAGGGCCTCGGCGCGCGCGAGCGCGGCTTCGGTCGCCAGCGCGCCCGCGCCGAACAGATGGTCGCGCTCGTCCAGCGCGGCGAGCGCCGCGTTCGCGTCGCCCTCGCTGCGCAGCTGGCGGAAGGCGCGCGCGACCAGGCGCGCCTCGTCCGGGGCGTCCGCAGCGGCTACGGGAGGAGGCTCGACCAGCGGGCGCCGCTCCGGATCGGTCGCCGGCACGCGCACGGCCTTCAGCGACGTTGGCAAGGGTGGCGGTGCGGGCGCTGGTGGCGCCTCCGCGGGGACGTCGGGATCCGGAAGCACCTCGGGCGCGGGCGGTGCTACGTGGCGCAGGCCCACGTGCCGGGGCTTCCCCGCGGCGGGCGGCGATTCGTCGACACGCGCGGGCGCGCGCGGTCGGGTGGCAGCCGCGCGCCAGGCGACGCCTGCCGCGACCGCGCCGCCGCCGGTCAGGATGAGGCCCGCGATCGCGAACGACCAGACGTGGCTGGCGCTGCTGCGCGGCGCGGCCGCCATCGCCCGCCGCGCCCAGCGCTGCGCCGCCGCGTCGGTCGGCTCGGTCGTCGCCCGGATCTGCCGGAACGACGCGCCGACGACGTCCTCCGCCGAGGCCGCGCCGTGAGCCGCGGCGCGATCCGACCAGCGCTCGGGTTCAGGCATCAGGTTGGCCTTCATCTTGGTCCGTCCTCCCATTTCCGGTCGCCGGCGGCGATCGCGTCGTGATGCTGGAGAAACGCCGCCCGCGCGCGATACAGCCAGACCCGTACGGTGCCGACGCGGGCGCCGATCAACGCGGCGATCTCGGCCGTCGGCATCCCCTCCAGCTCGAACAGGATCAGCACGCGGCGCTGCCGTTCGGGCAAGCGATCCAGCACGCGGTAAACGCGCGCGATCTCCTGCCGGGTCTCCAGCTCGTCGCTGGGGATCGGACGCGACGGATCGGCGCCCGCCGCGTCGAGGTCGTCCGACCCGCCGAACAGCCGACGCAGCCGCTGCTTGCGCCGGGTCGCCTTCACGATCCGATCGGTCGCGCGAAACAGCCAGGTCGTGATGCTGCCCCCGCCGTCCGATCGAAACGCACCGAGCCGGCGCTTGGCGACGAGGAAGACCTCCTGCACGACGTCCTCGACCTCGATCGTCGGGCCGCCGAGCCGCGCCGCCCATCGCCCGACCTTCGCCGCGTGTTGCCGGTACAGCGCCGCGACGTCCGGCGCGAAGGCGTCGGCGTGCGACGCACGTGACGCCTTGGGCGCGTCTGGCGCGTTGACGGCGATCGAACGTTCGGGGCGGCCGGGCACTGTGTTCCCCAAGGCCCTCATGTCGGCCCGGGCGAGAACGTTTCAGTGAATTTCATAGGCCGCCCCGAGGCTGAGCAGGGCTTGCCCGCGCGGCAGGGTGGCAGATCCGGGCGCGCCGTCGACGAAGACGTCCTGGCCCCGCGGCCACAGCGCGATCGTGCCGTCCAGCCACCAGCGGAAGCGCCGCGATCGCAGGCCGAACCGGGCGCCCAGCTCGACGCCGGGATCGAAGGTCACCCCCGAACCGTTGCTCGGGAACGAGCTTCCCGAGATGTCGAGCAGCGTCAGCGCGAGGCCCAGGCGCCCCTCCACCCACAGCGGCGCCCAGTTCCGTCGGGACGCCGCGGTGGCCGCCAGCCCGTACCGCCGCCAGGTCGCGCTGCCCGGCCCGACGGACATCGTGTGCTCGCCGACGAACAGCGCGGCGACCGCCGGGATGACGCGCGCGACGGCAGGCGCATATGCGACCTCGATCGTCGCCGCGGGTGCCAGCGTCGTCCCATTGATCGATGCACCGGCGCTGACGCCGAGCTCGATGTTGTTCTCGAAGAGGGGCAGGGTCGTCGCCGGGGGCTGGCTGGGCGCGGAGACCACGGGCGGCCCCGGTGCGGGCGGCGGCTGGACCACCAGCGCCGCGGTGGGCGTGGCGAGGCGCGCCTCCCAGGCCGCGACGATCACCGCCGCCGCGCGCGCCCGCTGCGCGCAGTCCAGTCCCGGATCCAGTCGCTTCTCGCCGACCGGCTCGCCCGAGCCGCGACGCAGGCTGACGACGACCGAGCCGGCGTCCTCCTTCAACTCGGCGACGTCCGGCGGCAGCTCGGGATCGCGCGGCGGAACCATCCCGGTCAGCGCGGCCGCGACGTCCGTGGCCATCGGGCAGGCGGTTGCGCCCGTGACGGGAAGCGCCGTCGCCGCCGGATCAGCGACGGCGGTCGCGAGAACGATCCAGCCGACGACCACGCCCATCAGTCGTCATTGTGCTCGCGAAACGGCGCGTGCTGGTCGTAAAAGCGTGCCTCCTCCGCGACCTCGACGGCCTCGCGTTCGATGAACGCGGCGACCGCGCTCGCCAGCCCCGGATCGCGGATCCAGTGCGCGCTGTGCGTGAACGCCGGCGCGAGCCCGCGTTTCAGCTTGTGCTCGCCCTGGGCGCCCGCCTCGAACAGCGAGTAGCGCCGCTCGATCGCCCGCTCGATCAGCCGGTAGTAGCAGAGCTCGAAGTGCAGCATCTGGAAGTCGTCCAGGCAGCCCCAGTAACGGCCGTAGAGGTGCGTGCCCTTCTCGAAGTTGATGGTGCCGGCGACCGGCTCGTCGTCGCGGTACGCGAGCGTCGCCACCACCCGGTGCGCCAGCGTCTCGCGCGCGACCTTGAAGAAGCGGGCGTTGAGGTAGGCGATGCCGCCGTGGCGCGCGATATTCGCGCGGTAGAACGCGTTCAGCGCACGCCAATCGCGCTCGTCCAGCTCGGCGCCCGTCGCGGTTCGAAAGGTCAGCCCGTGTGTGGCCGCGGTCTGGCGTTCCTTGCGCACCTGCTTCCGGTTGCGCGATCGAAACGTCGTCAGGAAGTCGTCGAAGCTCTCGAACGGGCGCTCGGCGCGGTTGCGCCAGTGAAACTGCATCGACAGGCGGGGCAGGTATTCCGCCGCGACGAGCGCTGTCTTTTCCTCCTCGGTGCAGAACAAGAAATGCACCGACGACGCGCCCTCGTCGTCGGCGAGCTGCCGGATCGCGTGCAGCATCGCCGTCGTCACCGCGCCCGCGCGGGCGGCGGGCAGGTCGGGATCGATCGGGAGGCGCCGTCCCGTCGCGGGCGTGAACGGGATCGCGGCGACCAGCTTCGGGTAGTAGCGGATGCCGCTGCGGTGGGCGGCGTTCGCCCAACCCCAGTCGAAGATGAACTCGCCATAGCTGTTGGTCTTGAGGTAGAGGGGCACCGCGCCCACCAGCTGCGTCCCGTCACGCGCGACCACCAGCCGCGGTACGCAGCCCGCGCGCGCGCCGACGCAGCCCGACGTCTCCAGGGCCGCCAGGAAGGCGTGCTCGAGAAAAGGATCGCCGTCGCCGGCCAGCCGATCCCACGCGGCGGCGTCGATATCGGTGATGCGCTCGACGACCTGGATTTCGATGCCTGAAGACTAGCCCGTCCGGCCCGAAGCGCTACAGTGACGGGGAATGCCGGGACCGCTCGCCGAATTCGCCTCGCGTGTGGAGGCGCTGCTGACGAAGGGGGGCTTGTGGCTGGGCATCGGCATCTCGGCGGGCCTCGCGCTGGGCAGCATCGCGCTGGTGGTGGTCGTCGTGATCAACTGGCGCGCCGACCACTTCAAGCACTGGCCGCCGGGCACCGCGCCGCCCGCCGTGCCCGAACACCCGCTGGCGACCGCCGCGAAGAACGTGGCCGGTGTCGTGCTGGTGCTGCTGGGCCTCGTGATGGCGCTGCCGGGGATCCCGGGGCAGGGGATCCTGACGATGATCGTCGGGATCACGCTGATCGACTTTCCCGGCAAGCGCGGCCTCGAGCGCCGGATGATCGGCCGGCCGCGCATCTTGCGGTCGATCAACAAGCTGCGCGCGCGGTTTCACCGCGAGCCCCTCGACATGACCTAGCGGCCTTACGGGGTTCGCTTGGCGGTGCACTCGGGGCAGGGGCAGCGGGCTCGCAGATCGCGGAAGTTGTAGATGCCGCTGGAATGGCCGTCGCTCCAGTCGATGGCGATCGCGTACTGACCCACCAGGTTGATCGCCTTCGCACGGACGTTGTCGGGGACCGTCGACGGCTCCAGCAGCGGGCGGCCCGACGTCTCCTCGATGCACAGCGCGCAGCGGCAGGCGAGGCGCAGATCCCGCGCCCGGTACTTGCTCTCGTGGCCGTCGTCCCACTTGAACGTGATCGTCGATCGCAGGAGCCCGACGATCTCTTCAGGCATCGGCACGGCTGATCACCCTCCCGCGCGCCGGCGCTGCAGCAAGAACTTCAGCAGCGGCGCGGCGTGCAGCGACTGCAGGAAGCCGCCGTCGTCGATCAGCGCCTCGATGTCGGCGATCGGGACCAGATGGACACGGATGTCCTCGCTCTCCTCGGGCGACGCCGCGCCCGCGGTCACGCCCTCGGCCAGGTACGTGTAGGTCAGGTTGTTCTGCAGCGCGGGGTTCGCGGACAGCGTCATCAACAGCGACCAGGTGCCGCCGCTGTAGCCGGTCTCTTCCAGCAGCTCGCGCCGCGCCCCGGATTCCATGGACGTGTCCTCGGGATCGGTGGCGCCCGCGGGGAGCTCGAAGTGCACGGCGCCGATGCCGTGCCGGTACTGGCGAATCAGCACGACGCGATCGTCGGCGGTCACGGCCACGACGTTGACCCACGGCGGATACTCGCTGATCCAGTACTTCGGGATGATCGTGCCGGTCGGCAGCTGCACGCGATCGACGCGCACCGTGTACCAGGGCTCACGCGCCAGGTACTCGCGCGAGAGGACCGTCCATGGGCCCGGATCGTCGTCGAAGCTCTTCACGGCGCTACTCTAGCCTTCCACGAGGGCACGCGCGCGCTTGAACACGGTGCGCATCATGGGCGGCGTCAGCTTGCCGGTGTTCGTGTTCTGGCGGCTCGGGTGGTAACAGCCGAGCAACGTCGGTAACCCGCTGCCCAGCACGGCCTCGCTGCCGTGCGCGAACGCCGGGCGCGGGCGGGGCCGCACGCCGTGCGTGGCGGCGACGTGCGCCAGAAACGCGTCGTGACCGATCTTGCCCAGCGCGACGACGACCCGGACGCGGGGCAGGGCGGCGATCTCGGCCGCCAGGTGGCGCCGGCAGCGCACGATCTCGTCGGGCGTCGGCTTGTTGTCGGGCGGCGCGCAGCGCACGGCCGCGAGGATGTACGCGTCCTTCAAGATCAGACCGTCGTCGGCGCTGCGCGACGTCGGGATGTTGGCGAACCCGACCGCGTGCATCGCCGACAGCAGGAAGTCGCCCGAGCCGTCGCCCGTGAACACCCGGCCTGTGCGGTTCGCGCCGTGCGCGGCAGGCGCCAGCCCGACCAGCAGCAGGCGCGCGTCCGGATCGCCGAAGCCGGGGACGGGCCGGCCCCAGTAGGTGTCGTCGCGGTGGGCGGCCTTCTTCTCGCGCGCGACGCGCGCGCAGTAGCGGCGCAGGCGCGTGCAGTCGTCGCAAGCGACGATCGCGTCGCGGACGGTCGCGAGGCTCACGGCCTGACCTCCCACGCTGCTACTCGCCGCGTTCGATCGGGTACCCCGCCTCACGCCAGGCGCGGATGCCGCCGTCCATCGAGACGACGTTGGTGTAGCCCATCTTCTGAAGGTTGTCGGCCGCGAGCGCCGAACGGTACCCGCCGCCGCAGTAAAGGACGATCGGCGCGTCCTTTGCGGGAATCAGCGTCTCGATATCACGCTCGAGCACGCCGCGGCCGATGTGACGCGCCCCGGCCGCGCGGTCGACGGCGAACTCGCCGTCCTCGCGGACGTCGACGAAGTGAAAGCGCTCGCCGCGGTCGAGCCGGGCACGGACGTCCGCGATTCCGCACTCCTTGACGCGCGTGCGCGCGTCGGTGACCAGGGCGACGAAGCCGGGACTGTGCTTCATGCGCGGAACATAGTCTATATTTGGCCCCGAGCGAGACGAGTACGCAGTGTCAGAACGCAGAGACTATTACGAGGTGCTGGGTGTCGAACGAAGCGTCGACCCGGCGGAGCTGAAGCGCGCTTATCGCAAGCTTGCGATGGAGCTACACCCCGACCGCAACCCGGGCGACGCCGCGTCGGAGGCGAAGTTCAAGGAGGCGTCCGAGGCGTACCAGGTCCTCTCGGATCCGGACAAGCGGGCGCGCTACGACCGCTTCGGACACGCCGGTCCCAGCGCCGGATTCGGCGGCGGGTTCCACGACGTCGGTGACATCTTTTCCGCGTTCGGCGACATCTTCGGCGACATCTTCGGCGGCGCCCGCGCGGGCGGCAGCCGCGGGCAGGCGCGCGGCTCGGACATCGAGGTGCGGCTGTCGATGACGCTGGCCGAGGCGTTCACCGGCGTCAGCAAGGACTTGAAGGTGTTGCGGCGGGCAGCCTGCGCGACCTGCGGCGGCACGGGCGCGGCGGCCGGAACGACGCCGGAGACCTGCCAGCACTGCGGCGGGCGCGGCCAGGTCATGCATTCGCAGGGCTTCCTGATGATCTCGACCACGTGCCCGGTCTGCCGGGGCGAAGGGCGGGTCGTGCGCAAGCCGTGCGGCAACTGCGAAGGCACGGGCCTCGACCACGAGGAAGAGACGCTGCAGGTCAACGTCCCGGCGGGCGTCGAGGATGGATCGACGCTGCGTCTGGTCGGCCGCGGCGAGGCGGCGCCGGGCGGCGGCCGCGCCGGCAACCTGTACGTCATCCTGCGCGTTCAGGGCGACGAGCGCTTCGAGCGCGACGGCGCCGACCTGCACGCCGAGGTCGCGGTCAGCTTCCCGCAGCTCGCGCTCGGCGACGCGGTCGACGTTCCGACGCTGGACGGTGACGGCGAGGTCGAGATTCCCGCGGGCACGCAGCCCGGCGAGACGCTGGTGCTGCGTGGGCGCGGGATGCCGCGCCTCGACGGCCGGGGGCGGGGCGACATCGTCGCGCACCTGAAGCTGGTCGTCCCGTCGTCGATGTCGGCGGAGGAAGAGCAGCACCTGCGCGCGTATGCCTCATCGGGCGGCCACCGCGTCAGCCCGGAGCGCGGCGGGTTCTTCAAGCGCAAGAAGAAGAAATAGCGCCCCGGGCGGGCCGATTTCGCGCGGCGCGCGGCGGCGTTATCATCTGAGGGCATGCGCCGTTGTTGCCTCGCGTCGTCGGGCCTGCTGATCGCGTTCCTGGCCGTCGCTTGCGGATCGGTCTCCAGCAAACCCGACGGCGGCGGTGGCACGACCGGGCAGGCGGGCACGGGCGGAACGATGGCGACCGCCGGCACGACCGGCGCGGGCGGCGCCGGCGGCGTGTGCTCGTTCGCGTCGACGTACACGATCCGCGACGGCGGCGGTTTGACCCCGATGGCCGACACGGCGACGCTGACGCCGCCGAACGCGTTCCACTACGTGCGTGATTTCTTCCGACAGGACGCCGGCCAGCTGTCGTGCGATCCGGCGATGCCCGCGTGCGGCGACGGGGCCAAGGTCGACGTGCGCGACGTGGAGGCCGCGATCGCGCACCCCGACGTGCAGGCCGCGCTGGCGATGACGACGGTGCCGACCTACGGCAACCGGGGCGTCGCCGACGGGCCCAACTTCAACTTCATGCGCGCGGACGGGCGCGGCTTCAACGCCGGCATCGCCTGCGACACGCCCTCGGCGACGTGCACGCCGATCCCGCCCGGCGTCAGCGCGCTGGTCCAGCTTCTCCGCGATCTGATCCGCCAGCAGCGGATGGATCCCCTGTGCAGCGCGATCCTGAACTAGCGGGTCAGCGCCGCGATCCGGTCGCGCGGCCCGCGTGGCTCGGCTTCGCGCCGTCGTCGGACTTCTTCCGGTCGCCCTTCCCGCGCGCCGCGAGCGGCAGCATCGGGACCGGCTGCTTGCCGTACAGCCACGAATACGTGAAGTACGACGCGAGCACCCGCTTCGTGTAGTTCCGCGTCTCGTCGTACGGGATCGTCTCCATGAACTCGTCCATCGCGAGATCGCCGCGCTCGCCCAGCCAGCGATCGACCGCCGCCTCGCCCGCGTTGTAGCCGGCGATCGCCAGCGGCGCCGCGGCGTCGAAGTGCTTCCAAAGGAAGCCGAGGAAGCGCGACCCGATCTCGAGGTTCTTGGCCGGATCCTGCAGCAGCTCGCGCGTCACGGTCGCGCCGTTCGCGAACCGCTTCGCCGTCTTCACCAGCATCTGCGTCAGCCCGATCGCGTTCGCGAACGATTCGATGCGCGGCGAGAAGGCGCTCTCCTCGCGCATGATCGCGAGCTGCAGCGCCTCCGGCAGCTCATTCGCCTTCGTGTTCTTCGCGACCAAGGCCGGGAACGCGCGCGGGTAGGCGAGCTTCCACTTCGCCTCGCCCAGTCCCTTCGGGTACTCGAGCTTGTAGCTGGTCAGCGCGTGGCGCGGCAGCGAGTGCGACGCGCTCCACACGCCGCCGCGATCGAGCAGCGTCGCGGTGATCCAGACCAGATCTTCTTCCTCGCCGCGCGCCGCCGCCGTCGAACGCTTCTCGGCCGACGTCGCCAGCCCCAGCTTGTTGAGCTCGCGGCGCGCGTCGCCCCCCTGGCCCATCCGCGCCAGCTCCACCGCTCGCAGGAAGCCGGCGTCGCCATACAGCGCGCGCGGCGGGAACGTCCACGCCGGGACGTCGTGCAGGCCCTTGCGCAGCGCCCCGATCAACGCCTTCTCGGCGCCCGGATCCAGCGCCTTCATGCGCGTCAGCGACAGCAGCGCGTAGACCGACAGCGGGTACTCGCGCACGGCGCGCTCGTACCAGGTGCGCGCGTCGTCGAGCTTGCCCCGCTTCTCGAACACGCGCCCCTTCCAGTACTGGACGCGGCCCTCGGCGTACCAGACCTCTTCGTGCGGGACGAGGCGCAGGTTCTCGTCCAGCCAGTGCAGCGCATCGTCGTCCCGCCCGGCGCGCCAGGACGAGAACGCGAGGCGCCACAGCGCCTCGTTCAGCAGGTCGCCCTTCGGGTAGCGGGTCGGGACCTCGGACAGCAGCTTGGTCGCGGCGGGCTCGTCGCCCGCGTCGGTGGCGAGCTCCGCGGCGCGCAGCCGCGCGTCGTCGGCGTAGCTGTGATCCGCGTGCTCCGCCTCGACGCGCGCGTAGTGCGCCATCGCGACGTCCTTGTTCCCCGCCGAGGCGTAGCAGCGCGCGCCCTGATACAGCGCCTTCGCGTGGAGGTCCTTGTTCCCGGCCCGCGCGCACGAGGCCTCAGCCTCGTCGAACAGCGGTGCCGCGCGGGGACGCTGGCGCTGCTTCCAAGCCGACTGCGCGCGGTGGAAGCGCGCGCGGCATTCGAGATCGGCGTCCAGCCCGGGCGCGCCCAGCGCGGAGTTGAACGCCGCCTCCGATTCGACGTTGCGGTTCTGATCGAACAGCACCATGCCGCGCGAGACCCACTCGCCGGCGGTCCGCGTGCGCACCACCGCCGCCTCCGAGGTCGGCAGCGCGGCGGCGATCTGATCGAGGCGCTCGGCGGCGCGATCGCCCCACCCTTGCAGCGGGGCCTCGGCCCAGATGCGCCGGTAGATCGCCGTGACGTCGGGCGCGGCCTTGCGCGCGTCCCCGCCGCCCGCGGAGATCTTCTCCATCGCCTCCGCCTTCCGGAACAAGGATTCGGCGTGGCGCGGGCCGTTCGGCCACTGCTGCAGGTAGTTCTCCACCGCCACCAGCACGTCGCTCCAGCGCCCGAGCGCCCGGAGCGCGTCGACGCGCACCAGCTCGGTCTCGGCCTTCGGCACGCTGCCGTCGGGGACCTTCGCGGCCCAATCCAGCGCGCCCTGCGCGTCGCCGCGCCGCAACCGGCAGCGGGCGGCGTTGTACGCGTGGTACGGCGCGAGCTTCGGGTAGCTCGCGTACAGATCCTCGAACAGCTGGCCCGCCTCCGCCCACTTCGACTGGTTGGCGCGCGCGAGCGCGAGCATGTACATCGCGGCGTGCCGCTCGGCGCCACCACGCGGCAGCGACTTCACCGCCTTCGCGAAGCTGGCCTCCGCCGCGTCCCAATCCTCGGCGCGGAACTGCTCGGCGGCCTGCCGGGCGGGGCCCTTCTCGAAGAAGGGCGTCAGCCAGCCGCGATCGAACGAGACCGGCTTGCCGGATACGGCGCGCGTCGGGGCGCTCGCGGGACCGTTCGCCTCCTGATCGGGATCGTGATCGCCGGAGCTCGCGGACGCGCGCGGCGCCGCGATGAGCAGGCTGAAGGCTGCGAACACCAGGCTGGCGCGAAGCAACATCGAGTCCTCAAAGACTACGAACCGTTGGAGGCGCCTGCAAAAAACTCTGCCCACCTCCGCCACCTTTTTTCCGCCGCCGCCGACCTCGGCCTTGGCGTCCTCTCTATTTGTCCGGCTTGTAAACGGTGACCCGATTGCGGCCGCCGTTCTTCGATTTATAGAGCGCCTGGTCCGCGAAGCCGACGATGTCGTTGGCGTCCTTCACGGCCGGGTTTGGGAGGACGGCGATGCCGACGCTGATGGTCACCGGGATCAGCGTTCCCTCGTAGACGAAACGGTGCCCCTCGACCGACTTGCGCAGCCGCTCGCCGACCACCTGCGCCTGATTCTCGTCCGAGCCCCGACAGATGACGGCGAACTCCTCGCCGCCGTA
>Ga0070684_100001776_pt1 | contig 15741 bp, 17 predicted proteins | sample KBSC723LmetaG_FD_65653 | JGI IMG/M metagenome (GOLD analysis project Ga0070684, IMG submission 65653) | Corn rhizosphere microbial communities from Kellogg Biological Station, Michigan, USA - KBS C7.2-3L metaG | ecosystem: Host-associated > Plants > Roots > Rhizosphere ...
TGGGTGTGTATTCGGAGGCCGGGACCTCCTGGCCACCTTCCAGGTGAGTGGCGAGCACCCGCGGAATACTCCACGACTACTTTGCTCGCGCCGGGAACGGCGCGCCGTGGACGTCCTTGCGCTCCAACTCGCGGAAGGTCGCCTCGGCCGCCTTGGAGAGGGCCCCGTCGAGGTCGGCGTCCTCGGCTATCCCCAGCGTCCCGATGTTCCCGGGGACCGTCAGGCGGATAACGCATTCGTTCGGCGCCTCACCGGCCCAGGGCGGAGCGGACGTGTTCAGATAGGTCTCGACGACGTCGCTGCCGAGAATGCCTGCCGAGCGGTAGATGCTTCGCAATGAGAGGAACGTGACCATTCCCAGCAGCCAGAGCCCCGCTGCCACGACGAAGGCCGCCAGGGCGAACAGGCCGCCGATCACCTTCCCGAGCACCGACGAATGGGACAGGTCGTCGATCACGTACCCGGCTGCGATGACGTAGCCGACCCAGAACGCCAGTGCGTATGTCGCCAAGCCCAGCAACAGCGGGATGACGCTCACACCGAGCCAGATCTTGAGGAGGCGGACGACCGAACGCGCACGCCGAGGGGCGGGAGTCTTCCAGCGCCAGGTGAGATCGTCACGCGCGGGTTGGTAGCGAACGAGTTTGCCCAGCTCGCAGGCGAGAGCAAGGACAGCGATCTCGACGAGACCGAGCAGACGCGCCACGGGCCGAGCGAGGATCCGTAGCGGCCTGCTCCAGCCGGGGACGTCGGAAGGCGTGCGAAATCGAGGGCGTTTGGGGCTCTGGCTGCTTGCGCCAGCCGCGTCAGCAAGAGCCGCGAGCCCCTCGTAGTACGATCCGACGAATTCGCCGGTCCGGTACACGTCGCGGGTCTCGTCGCGACGCTTTGCGGACAGCGGCTCGTCCAGCAGGAAGCCTACGACCGGCGTGTCGTCGACTCTGTCATCGAGGCCCGAGTAGCGACGAAACCCCTCGTCACGAAACACAAACGTCGGGAAGTTGGACGCGACGCCGCCGTCGACGAACACCCTCCACTGCGTCGCCTTCTCCCGAGCGGAGTGGAAGATTCGCGGCTCGAGCGCGAAGGGAATCGTGGCCGAGGCCATAACCGCCTCCGCGACTCGAGTCTCGGGGGTCAGAGCCCCGTTGAAGACGGCCAAGTGCCGGGCGCTCAGGTCTACCGCGACGACGAAGAGATCGATCCCCGTTCGCTCGGAAAGGGCCGCGAAGGTTGGCCCACGGTCGTCGACGTCCAGCCCCAGCCGGCGCGACTGCCCGCGGAGGATCTTCGTGAGCCAGTCCAGGATCCGTTCGTGATCGAGAAAACCGGTCCCCCAGCGCATGCGGCGGTAGCCGCTCCAGCGCGTCGGTCGAGCCATCGCCTTCAGGCCCGGCTCTTTCTCGTCCCTGATCTCCGCCGGCGTCATCCCGGCCGCGATCATCGCGGCCGTGATCGCACCGGCCGACGAGCCCGCGACCGCCTTGAACCAGAGCTTCCTCCTCAGCAAGCCCTCGAGCGCGCCGGCGTAGAGGACGCCCTTTGCGCCGCCCCCCTCGAAGACGCCGTGGACGAAGCCTTCCACCCGTGTCGGGTCGAGCCACCAGCATTGGCTCTGCGTCCGATGCGACGTCGACGACTCTCGCGTCACGTCACGTGGTTGTCGTCCGGTCACGACGCCCCGGCTCCCGAACAGCCGTCAATAACGTGAGCTGCTTCGAGGCCGCTGGAATCGTCCGGCCGATCGCGCGGCCCAGCGCTCGATAGGCACGGAACTGTGCGCGCTCGAAGTACTGGTCGCGAGTGCTCTCTTGCGGGAAATTGGGGTGGCCTTCTGCGTACTCTCCGACACTAGAGTCGTCCGCGGTGATCGCTTCGTCCATCGAGAGCTTCAGGTACCAGATGCTGCCAACCGTTTTGCGCCCTGAGGTGACAGTTCCCTCGCACACCGGTGCGCTCGGCGAGAACGATCCCTCGTCGATGGCCGGGACCGAGACGGTGAGCCCGAGCTCACGCGCGGCCGCGTCCTTCACGCATCGATACGACGGGAACCTGGGGCCGGGATCGAACTTGGGGCCGGGATCGTATTCGGCGTCGACGACCAGGATCTCCTTGCATCCGCGGCGCAGGAGCGCGTAGAGGCCAAGGTTTTCGCAGTGCCCACCGTCGCTCAGGCGCAACAGCTTGCGCGGTGTCGACAGGTCCGGCACGGCGTATTCAAGACCGTAGTTCATGAGCCACAGGCCTCTACGCGCCGCCTTCCTCGCCAGGTTCGTACCGCTCAGCGCCGCACCGGAGACCGATGGCGCGTTGTTGAAGCTGCGTACGGTCGCGAATGGTGAGGTGTCGCGACTGCGCAGGAACCCCTTCCATTCGACAGCGCCGGCCTTCAGGTCGATGCCCGGCTCCCAACCGAAGCCCTCGGTCTGATCCCACGAGAGGTAGCCGCACGAGTCAGATCCGAGCCCGGCCACCCCGAGCTCGAACAGCCGACGTGCGATTGGCTCATCGCTGCCCGGCGGTGGAGGCCTGACGGTCGTGTTGAAGACGAACGCCGGCAACCCGGCAGCCCGCGCGAAATCGCGCATCTCGGGAAACGTGACCGGTGGCTGGGCGAGCGACAATCGGAGGAGTTGGGTCGCGCCGATGACGTCGACCCGCCACGGGGTTTTGTCGTTGAGTGGCTTTCCGTCTCTGCCGGGGAGCAGCTGATAGGCGCGTTGGATGCCTTCCCGGTACTCCTGCCGGCCGAAGCTGCTGTTCCGCACGGCGACAGACCTTGATCCCCTGTCGAGCCCGGTCAGGAGCCTGAGGGCGTTGAACGGGAGTGCGTCGAACACGGCGGAGAGCCCGCCGTTGAACACGAAGTCGAACTTGTCGCCGGCCAGCGTGGCGTGGTTCTCGACGTAGGTCTGAAAGCGCCCATCGGGATCGAACAGCTCATCGTCGATCCGCCTCGGCGCGGCGCCGCCTTCAGCCACGTGGTGGGCATAGAACTGTTGAAGCAGGTACCACGAGAGCGTGTACGACCCGCCTGAGACCGCTGAGATCAGGTCGACGGCTCTGAGTCGACCGCTCTCGTGGAGCGCCTGCAGCACCCCCATCGAGAACGCGGCGGACCGGTTCCCCCCGCCGGACAGCGCCACCCCGAACCGGGGGGTCGAATCCGACCCCCCGAAACCGAGCGTGCGCTCCGTCTCGAAGAGCGACGCCGACGTCTCGGCCGTCTCCGGCCACGCTGGACGCTGATGCGTCTTCTGGGGCACCCACCTGGCCGCCAGCCGCGGAACGCCCGACCGGTCCGGGCGTTGGCTCATGAATCTTTTTTGTTGTCTGGAAATCGAAGCGTGGCGAAATAGCCTTTCGATTCCCGGCCGCGCAACTCTGCGGCCGCCTGTAGTAGCTTCTCTGTGAGGCTGTGGACGTCGGCGGATCCCTTTGCGCCGGCGACCGCGAGCCTCCATCCGGCAACCAGTTCCGTCAGTTCGAAGTCGGCCTGGCGGAGCAGCGACCAAAGCTGATCCCACTGATAGAAGCTGCGAAGCGCCGTGGCGACGGCGATCACGACGCCGACGATGCCCAGCGTCCAGTCCTTGTGGTCGAAATCGAAGCCCGCGAGTAGCGGCAAGACTGAGCTGAGCAGGATCACGACGATGCCTACGCCGCGGAAACACAGTCGATTTATCCGAGCACGCTTCCGGTACCTATCGCGGAGGGCCTCCACGTTGTCATGGACGAAGGACTCGTAGCGAGCGAGATCCCACTCTTCGAGGCCGAACTGCTGGTCGTCAGCCATTGGCCGCCTCCCCCCGGGGTCCGGACGAGCACCGTTATCGTCTCGATTGTCTCATGTGGCAGCGTCAAAGCCAACGCTCCCCGCGGGCGAGACTGGTGGCCCATCGGGGCGGCGAGGGACTCGGCGGCGGGGACCTGCTCGAAGCAGCGCGGCGGCTCGTCGCGCTGGGACTCGAGATGGTGGAGATCGACGTGCGGCGGACGCGCGACGGCGTCCTGGTGATTCACCACGACGACGCGGTGCGCGGCGCTGCGATTGGCGACCTGAGCTACGACGACCTCTCGCAGACCGGCGACCGAATTCCCACGCTTGCGGATTTCCTGGACGTCGTCGCGCCGCACATGGCGGTGGACATCGAGTTGAAGGAGCCCGGTTACGAGACCCAGGTCCTATCGGCGGCGCTGGCGAGGATCGATCCGGGAAACCTGGTCGTGACGTCGTTCTCCGATTCGATCGTGGCTACCGTGAAGAAAACCGCGCCCGAGGTGTCCGTCGGTCTGTTAGTCGGGCGTCGTGAATTGCGCGCGCTGCTCAGGGACGTTTTCCCCTTCCGGCGAGTTCAGGCGTGTCGGGCCGATTTCCTCGCTCCCCACTACCGCCTTCTCGCCACGGGCATCGCACATCGTGCGGAACAGCGCGGCCTCGGTCTCCTGGTCTGGACAGTGGACGATCCTCGGCTGATCGAACGCTATCTCGGCGACCCGCGAATGCTGGGCGTCGTGACCGATCGTCTGAGCCCCCTCGAAGGTGCTCCCGTGTCCTCGGGGCGGGCGCTCGTCGATCAGTGATTCGAGCCAGCTCGACCTCGGCCGTGAAGCCTGTGGCTGCGTCGCCTTCTCCTGGTCATGCACCAAAGTCAGTCTCGCCCTTGTCACGACTTCCTGGGAGGAGGCTCCGGGTGGCGATATCCCCTGGTCTGTTGCCGGGAGGATCGGTGCTGGCAGGCTGGTTCGGGGTGAAGGTCCTGGGTGCCGAGACCTAGAGAACGACGATTGCCACGGCAACTCGAGCCCACTGGTAGTTCGTCGGCTGGGAGACGTCGGCGGGCTCGGCAACCAGGAATGGCGCACCTGCATTCGGCAAATGGGCCTCACTCGGCCGGCCGAGTCGCCGTCCGTCGTGACCTTTGCGCGGGAAGAGGGCCGGACTGAGACGCGTCTGGTAGCCAGGTAAGACGGGTTCTGCGGCTCCGTCGGAAGGGAGAGGGATGCGCGGGTGGCATGACCCAGCCGATGAGCGCGCCTGCCGAGCCGGGCTTGCGCTCACAGCGTTCATCCACCAACCGCTGCGATGCATCGTCGGAAGGCCTCCGTTGTCGCGCCTGGCAGCGGACGAGTGCGATCGCCGGTTTGACTTTCCCGGGAGGCAGTGGGAAGGTCGCCCCGGCGAAAGGAACGCAATGAGGGATGTCCTTCGCTGCGGCTGCTCGAGAATACGTGCAGGGTCGGTGCAGGCGAATCTGTGCTCGCCTGCCCTGGAGTCGAGGCGGGGAAGGTTTCCGACTCCTTCTACGCCGATCGGCCGGTGGTGCTGAGGCGTGTCGCTCTCCTGGTCGTGCTCGTCGCAGCCATTGGACTCGCGGATGCGCCGGGTTCCGCCTGGGGAGCCGAGCGGGCGGCCGGGGCGCGCATGCCGGCGCACTCGGGACAGCTGCACCCACTGGTTCTCCCCTCGGGATCCGTCGTTCACCGCGACGTCCGCTTCGGCCCGAAGATGCGGGGCGGCCTCACCTGCCGGAGGTGTCATTTCCAGGGAAACGTCGATCTCGGCGGCTCCGACATCGCGGGCTCGCTTGAGCTGCCGGGATCGACGTTCGGCGGAATCGTCGACCTGCGCGGCACTCACGTGAGAGGCCGGGTCGGCATGTCCGAGGCGCAGTTCACGGGCCCGGTGCTCGCGTCGCGGTCGGCGGCGTTCGACGGGCCGGTCGACTTCTCGCTCGCAAACTTCTCGAGTCTGGTCAGCTTTAAGACAGCCGCGTTCCGGCAAGGGGCGAGCTTCCCGCTGGCGAGGTTCGGCGGGGATGCCATCTTCAGCGGGGCCGGAGGCAAGTTGAACGACTCGGGAACGTCGACCAGTGGCAGCAACTTCGCACGCGCCACGTTCCAGGGCTCGGCGGACTTCGACGGCTTCCAGTTCAACAGCCCTGTCACCTTCCAGGGAGCAGTTTTCAGGGGCCACACCGATTTCAGCGACGTCTCATTCGCGCAGGTGTCGTTCGGCCGTGCAGTCTTCGGCGCCGGAGCCACGTTCGTCGCCGCGACGTTCGCGACGGTGTGCCCGTTCACCCAGGGAGACACTTTCGACGACGTTGAGTCGGACGCGGATCTCAACTTCTCGTTCGCCCAGATCAACTCTTCTATCGATTTCGAGACCGTTGCAGTCAAGGGCACGCTGTCGTTCGACGGTGCCACGGCGGGTCAGGCCACGGCGAAGAAGAAGGTCTCCTGCAACGGCCTAACGGACGAGGTCGCGATCGATCGGCCGAGTCTGCACCTTCTCGATCTGACTGCGGGGGCCCTCGACATGGGCGTCCCCTTCGCGCTCCAGACGGTCAATAGCGAGGATCGGCGATCCGTTCTCGCGCTGATCGAAGCAAGCGCAAAGGAACGCGGGGATCTAGGCAGGGCAAACGCAGCCGACTACGCCAGCCATGTGCTGAAGAGCCAGGGCTACTCATGGCCGTGGCACGTGCTCGATTTCGTTTTCTACCGCACGTCCGCGGGCTACCTCGTCCGTCCGTCTAACCCGCTCCTGGTGCTGCTCGTGCTCGCCGCCGTCATGGCCGTCTACCGCGCCGCCCATACAGGCGCGGGCGACACGGCACTACCGCCGGCCACGATCGCTGCTCGAATAGCGGGGAGGCTCCCTCGCGCGTTCGTCCAGACCGTGTCGCTGATCGTCCCGGCACGCTGGACGACGGGCGGTGGCGGCGACGGAGCCGGATCGATCGACAGGTCGGGCACGTTCATCCAGATCGAGACATTCACTTACCGAGTGCTGTTCGCATGCGTCCTGATCGGGCTTGCGAACTCGAACCCAACTCTTCGTCAGATGCTCGACTCGATCAGCTGAGCCATGCACCGTCGTCGTCGACCACACGTGGTGTCGATCCCGACGCTCATGCTCGTCGTCCTCTGTTGCGCCGTCGGGGGGACAACGCAGGCCGCCTCTGCAGGCGGCTCCGGCGGCTTCGCCGGACAGATCACCTGGGTGCGCGAAAACGGAGTCAAGATTGGACACCGCTTCCTGCATGCCGCCGGAACGAAGGGGTGGAAGCACGACATCGAGGGCAGCGACTACGCGCTCCATCCGGGCGACCAGATCCGCGTCACCAGCGGCGTCGTCCAGTTCAACGTGCGGCTCGGGCACGGCCGGGCAAGCTGCGAAACCGATCAGAGCCTGGGCTCCTTGACCGTCAACCCGAGCCCGCAGGTGCTGCTCCATTTCCGCGGAGGGACCTCTGTCTGCAGCATGACCGGCACCGGGAACTGCATCGAGATCGGCTCGGGCGCGCGGGTCAGACCCGGTACGACGGCCGTACGGACCTGCTCGCCGACCGCACCGCGCGCCACGCAGTCGGCCACGGCGACGGCGACACAGCCCACCCTCCTCGAGGTCGTGATCCGCCCGAAAAGCTCCGTCGTCAAGGTACGCCGCGGAGTCGTCACCGTCACCGGGCTCGCCAAGAAGAAGCGATCGGTCGTGGTCAGCTCGAACGGCAGGACGGCTCCTCAGCAGGTCGTCGTGGCTACAAACGGCAATCCGACGCCTGCCGCCCCGGCCCGGCTGACTCCGGTGGACGCGGAAACGTTTCTCCAGCTGGCGGCGAACCTGCCTCCGAACCACGACCTACAACCTCCGCCGCCACCCCGCCTGCTCGGCCATCCGGCCCATTCGACCGCGAGTCGAAGTGTCAGCTTCCAGTTCGCCGCGACCGCAGCAGGCACCGTGGTCAGTTGCGCGCTCTTCAGATCCGGCGCCGTGGTCGACGCCTTTCACCTCTGCACCGGATCCGCCACGTATCTCAATCTGCCCGAGGGGTCTTACTCGTTCCGTGTCCGCACGACCGACGCGGCCGGCAACACCGGCAGGTTCCGGAGCTATTCGTTCACCGTCGACCGGACTGCGCCGAGGGTGTCGATAAGCGGGCCGCCGAACCTGACGACCAGCCACGACGCGACGTTCGCCTTCAAATCGAACGAGCCGGTCACACTCACCTGTTCGCTCGACCACGCCGCCGCCGAGCCGTGCTCGAGCCCGGTGACCTTCAGCAACCTCGACCCCGGGCGGCACGCGTTGACGGTCGAGGCGACCGATCGAGCCGACAACACAGCGTCGCCCACGCCGTACGCGTGGACGATCGAGCGATCCGCGTCGGCGCCGATCGCGTTCGAGAGCAACCGCGACGGCAACTACGAGATCTACGTGATCAACCCGGACGGCAGCGGTGAGAGGCGGCTGACGAACAGCCCCGGCGACGACGTCGACCCGGCCTGGTCTCCGAACGGGGAACGACTCGCATTCGAGAGCACGCGAACCACCCTCGTCGAATCGGACATCTACACGATGAACGCAGACGGCAGCGGGCAGTCGAGCTTGATCGCCAGCCCCGCGATCGACCGCGACCCGAAGTGGTCGCCGTTCGGGGATCAGATCGCGTTCGAGAGCAACCGCGACGGCAACTACGAGATCTACCGGGCGAGTGCCGACGGAACCGCGCTAGCCAGATTGACGACAAACGCCGCCGTGGACTCCGATCCGGCCTGGTCTCCGGACGGCACGCGCCTCGCCTTCGAGAGCAACCGCAACGGCAACTTCGACATCTACGTCATGAACGCCGACGGCGGCGCCGTCCAACCGTTGACGACGAACCCGGCCGAGGACTCGAACCCTGCGTGGTCTCCGGACGGCACGCACATCGCGTTCGAGAGCGACCGCGACGGCAATCACGAGATCTACGTCATGAACGCTGACGGCGGCGATCCGGTTCGACTCACGACCGACCCCGCGCGCGACTCCGACCCGACGTGGTCGCCGGACGGAGCCAGGATCGCCTTCGCGAGCGAGCGCGACGGCAACCTAGAGATCTATGTGATGAACGCCGACGGCAGCAACCCGCGAAGAGTGACGAACAACCCCGGAACGGATCTTGTCCCCGACTGGTAGGTGACCTCCTGGTCAGGTCACCAGGAGGCTGCGTCCCTCTGCGTGTCGGGCAGCATCCTGTCCCGCGAGTCACCGGAACGAGTGGCTCATGCACGCAAGATCTGGCGGGCTCGAGGCGCGCCGCGGCCACCCACAGTCACTGATCGGTTCATCGACCTCGTCTCGAAGCGTGTCCGCAACTACGAGTTCAGTCCAGTCTGGGGGTTCATCGCCGACCTGGCCTCCGTGCACTCGCACCACCCAAAGAGCCTGAGCGTGGAACGATCGATGGGGGACGCGAAGACCTTCACGGGTTCCGCTTGGCGATGTACGCCCGGCGCAACTCCTGGGAGGCGCTCTTCGCATCCAGCTTGTAGACGAACCGCCCTAGGATGAGGCATTGGCCCTTCCCGTGTTTGACATTCAGGCCATCGAAGTTGATCGCAATGCGCGGGCCGTGATGGTGTCCACCAAGCGGATCCAGCCATGATGCCCCGGGATGAATGGGAGGGAGCCGACATCACGCGTTCGTCTTGGGTTTCTATGTCCTGCCCGGCGGTGCGGTGCTTCCTCGAATGACGAGCTCGGTTGGGAGGATCGCGCGTCGTCGTCGGTTTCGGGACGGACGTCCGCGCTCGATTGCTTGGATTAGCCACTCGGCGGCGAGGCGGCCCTTTTCCTCGTGCGGCTGGGCGATAGTTGTGAGCGGAGGCGTTGCCAGTTCAGCTGCTGGGCTGTCGTCGAACCCGACCACGGAGAGGTCGGTAGGGACTGTGAGGCCGAGTTCGGCGGCGGCCTGGAGGGCGCCGATGGCCAGCACGTCGCTCATCGCGAGTATCGCAGTCGGCGGCTTCTTGGTCTGGAGTAGCTCGAGCGTGGCGCGACGCGCGGGTTCGGGTGCGTTCGGTCGGCACATGCGGACGGCGTCTTCGTCCCACGCCGGGCCGAGCCCGTCCTGGTAGCCGGCGAGTCGCTCCGAGCTGAGAAACAGTTCGAGGCTGCCTTCGGCATCGAGCGCGGTCACGAACGAGAGAACTCCGACGCGCCCGTGTCCGAGTTCACGCAGGTGCTGCGCGGCTGTTCGCGCGGCGGCCCGGTCGTCGATCCCGACGAAAGGAGTGGGTGCATCGCGTGGCTGGTCGACAGTGACTACCGGCAATTGCCTGGCGAGCGCCGCCTCGACGCGAGGGTCGTTCCGGACAACCGAGTAGACGACGAAGCCGTCGACAGCCGCCGCTCGAACCATCGAGGCAGCTTCGTCTCGGTACCGGGAATCCGGAATCAGCAGCAAGCCCAGATGGGACTCCTCCATGCCCTGAGCGAGGCCGGCCAGAAAGACGGGAGAAGCGGGGTCGGTGAACTGGTAGCGCAACCGTTCCGAGAAGATCACTCCCAGCGCGCCGGCCCGACCCAGGCGAAGGCGTCGCGCAGCGGGGTCGGGCCCCGCATAGCCGAGCGCCTTCGCAGCTGCAAGCACCCGGTCGCGGAGTTCGTCGGAGACGAGTTCGGGGTGGCCAAACGCCTGCGAGGCGCTCCCCACCGAGACACCGGCCCGGGCAGCCACGTCGCGCAGCCGCACACGCGCGGGTTCGTTGGGCGCCATACCCGTGACCTTACTCGACCTAAGGTGAACCGATTCAGATAGCCTGGTTCTGAAACGATTCAGAGGAGGCACGATGTTGGACTTATTCATCGCTCACGATCTGATTCAGAAGCGAGCGAATGACCGGTTCGAGGGCACTCGAGTCGAAAGCAATGTCCGAGGTGCTGGGCAGGAGCAGCGGCCGAGCCGTGACACAGTGTCCGATCTCGGTGTGGACTCGCGTCAGCGCCTCCGGTTGGGAGGGTTGCTGCTGAGAATGCGACTCTTGATCACTAACCGACGATCGACTACCCGGACCGCTGCCGAGTCGTAGCCCGGGCGCTCGATCAGCTGTACCCGATATGAGTCTGAGCGTTGTTGCGTCGGCCACTGGCTGACGCGGGCAACTTCCAAAGCGCCATATGTCTCTCTCCACTTCACGGGCGGCGAGAGCTAGGCGGTGTGATCGACTAACAGGAGTTGGAGAACGATGGAGAGAGTGAGCAAGACGCGGTTTACGTTCCAAAGCGAAGGCGAGACATTGGTGGGCGACCTCTTCTTGCCGGCGGATGGAGAGCCGGCCGGGGTTCTCGTCGCAGTTGGCCCGCTCACCTCGGTGAAGGAGCAAGCGGGCGGCACGTACGCCCAGGCGATGGCTGAGCGCGGGCACGCGGCGCTCGCGTTCGATTACCGGTACTTCGGCGAGAGCGGCGGCCAGCCGCGGCAGTTTGAGAGCCCCGAAGCCAACATCGAGGACATCAAGAGCGCGGCTACCGCGTTGCTCGCCGACGATCGGCTGAAGGACCTGCCCCTGGGCGGTCTCGGGATCTGCTTCGGCGCCGGGCCGATGGTACGTGCGGTCGCGGAGGACCCGCGGTTCCGTGCCTTCGCAGGCGTGGCCGGTGTGTACACCGACAACGCGAAGACGATCGCGAGGATGGGAGACGCATACCAGGCGTCAATCGACCGCGGTCGGGCCGCCGAACGTCGGTGGCGCGAGACCGGCGAGGCGGAAACGATCCCGGCGGTCGCGCCGGACGGCGGCGATGTCGCAATGCCGCTCCGGGAGGCATACGAGTTCTACGGGACGCCTCGCGGCCAGGTGCCCAACTACGTGAACGGCTACGCGGTGCAGTCGCTTGCCCACAGCCTGCCGTTCGACGTGCGCGGCGCGGCCGACGCACTCGACGTGCCCGTGCTGGTCGTTCATTCAGAAACGGCGTTGGTGCCGGATCTCGCCCACGCGTTCTATTCGGCTGTGCAATCCCCCAAGCGAGAGCTCTGGCTCGACTCGCAGGGCCAGATCGACTTCTATGACGACCCGAAGCTCATCAATCCCGCCGCCGACGCTGTCGTCGTGTCGTTCTCCGAGAAGTCATGACGAACCCAGATCTGAGAGCGCGACGGCTGGCGGACGATGGCGGGGGGTCCGCGGACTGCTGCCGGCTGATCAGCGCGTGCGTGTTCGCCGGTTCGAGTCGGCGATCTCCGCTATGTCGCAGCCCTCTGGACGCCCACCTGATGGCCCCAGCGACCTCCTGGTCTGGTTCCAGAAGGCGCCGGGACGAGAGATTTCTACGCTGCGCGCAGGTCCTTCTCGGTGATCAGCCGTGACCTGCCCCCATTGCCGCCGAGGACAACGCGAGGCGGGTTCATCGCACGATGAGCTCGGCCGCGGCTGGTGCCCCGCCTGCAGCTGTTCCAGGCGCGGCTCGACCATCGGGACCGGCCGTTGGTCGATGTCGACGATTTCGGCTGGGACGGAGACCTGGACTACACTTGTCGCGCTGGGCGCAAGGCGGGCTCGAAGGGACGCTGATGGAGCCGACGAGAGATCAGGCAACGCGGTGGCACAACACGTTCGTTCCGGACGGAGGCGACGTTCCGGCAGCTGCGTTGGGCGCCGGCGGGATCGCCGTCTTCGTGGTCGGAGCGGCCCGTGGCTCGAGGTTTCTGCGTGCGGCGGGGCTGATCGCCACGGTTGCGGCGTGCGGCTTGTACGCCCGCCGCAAGCACGAAGCGCGAAGGGCGAAAATGGATGCCGCCGAGAGCCATATTCGCTCCGAGCTCGACGACCTCGACCCCGTTGCGCGGGCGCAGGTGCTCGCCGACATCGCCCGGTCAGGGCTCCAGGGCTCGACCTAGATACACGGCGCCCGCCGCGCCCTGCAACCTCGGTTGTCCCTTCCACGGTGCGGTCAATGGGCGCCGCTGAACCGCATCGCTCAGGCCTCCGCAGGCGGGACGGAAGTGCCCCAGAGCCGCCCGAGCACGATCGGTCTCCGCGGGTCGCCGTCCTCGAACGCCACTACGACCTCGTCGCCCTGATCCGGAACGAAGGCGTGGTTGCCCCCGATCGAGAGCGCCCAGAGCTCGTCTGCCCCCGATACCGCCGGGACTCTCAACCTGATGCGTCCGTGGCGTTCTGCCTCGAGGACGATCGCCCGACGAACGCGTCCGAGATCCGGTTCCTTTCTCGCGTGGCCGATGCCGGACCCTTGCACAGACAGTGGAGCGGTGCGGATGGAGGCGGCGCCGAGCTCCTCGCGTGGGAAGGCGACCTCCTGTGAAGGGTCACGGGGGCTTAGTCACACCAAGCGTCTGAGCCGGCATCTGGTCTCGCACGAGAGAGTCGCGGACGCGTTGGTCTCCTGGACGCGGGCCAGAGCTGGAAGAAACCCTGTCCGCTTCAAGGCCGCGTACGGGCATCCTCGTGACGGATTCAACCGCAGTCACGAACTTGCATCTGTGTTCGCAATTGCTGTGTTCGGAGGCCAGACGTCCGAACGTTGCCTAGTTGATCCATTCTCGAGTCATCTAGACTCGACAAGTCCCCGACGATAGGAGAGTTGAATATGGCACGCAAGACAATTTTCGTCAGCGACTTGACTGGCAGAACGATTGATGAGAATGACGCAGCGACGGTGACTATCAGGTATGCCGACGCTCGCAAAGGTCAGGTCGTGCTCGATGTCAATTCCGCCGAAGTGGCCGATCTGGCGGCGAAGGGAACGAAGCAGGCGCGGCGGGGCCGCAAGCCGAAGAGTTAGCAGCTCCGCGCGGCGACGACGCCTCCCGTTCGGCGACCGAGGCAAGCAGGGAGCAGTGGGTCTCCGGCCGCGGGGTCGCCACCTGAGGCGAACACCTGGTCGACTCCTAGCAACGACCTCCGGGTCAGGTCACCAGAGGGCATCCCTGTGCCGCTGCGGAGCGGTTGGTGCAGCGGGCTCCGTACATCATTGCGAGACGTAGGCATAGGGGTGGTCGAAGGCGTCAAGCGCCTTGTCCGGGGCGACGTCGATGTGCACGCTGACAGCGGTCGCCAGGTCGAGGACACAGAGCTCTATTCGGTCGGATTCGGGGTGCCACAGAAGGAGAACGGCGACGTCTCCACTGCGCCTTTGGGCCAGCTCACGGGCGGGGGCACCGGAAGCGTCGTCCGTGGCGGGCACCGCGCGTCTCTCGCCGACAGCCACGGGGCCGTCGAATGTGTCAGGCATCGGCTTCTATCCCCGTGCACGCGAGGAAGGCGGCCGAGGCCGGCCGCCGAGTCCGTGAAGCGAGCGCGGCCTTCGCGTTCTCTTCCGACTCGGCGACGATCTGCACCACGGCTGGGGCGAAGCGGCGCCGGGCTTGCCCGGACAGGTCCCGGGTCGTCCAGTGCGAGTGCCGGTCGGGCTGAGTTACGATCACGATCTCTTCGGCGTGGAACTCGATGAGTGCGTCGTCGATCGCCTGCAGTGGATCGGCGTCACCGACACGGCCGTCCGCCTCGATCCCCGCAGCGCAGAGACTCTCGAGGGTGGCGGCGAGGCGAAGGTGGGCTCTGCGACGGGCTTCGTCCTCGTCGGACAGCCAGTGCCGAATTCGCGAATTAAGCGCCGACGCGATCACACGCACTTCCGCCTGCTCATCTCTTCTCCCCAGCCCGGTCGCCCGTCGAAATACTTCCCCCTCGACGATCCCGTTCAAGACCACGAGGATCCTGCGGTTGCCCAGCCTTGCTTGCGTGTTTGAGTGACGGTGATTCGCCATCGTCTTCCTTTCGTCGCGGATGACCTCTTGCGACTGATGACACCGAATTGCCGGTGCTTATTCCGTCCGAGCGCGCGGAAGAACGCGCAGGCGGCGGAGTCCTTTTGGTGACGAGTTCATCCCACACTGCGCGCCGGCGGGTGGCTACGGGGCCTGCGGCTACCGCGCCGATGGGGCACGGCTACTAGGCCGCCGTCTAGGGCGGCGACACCGTCGGCTCGCCCGTGTGGAGCGAGTTCTGTGGCTCTTCTGGGTTAGAAGATCTCCGCTGGCAGCGTCAGGCCGTCGAGGCTCGCCAGCGAGTGCGCGTCTGTGAGGTCGTGTCCGCGTCCGTCGAGGAAGGCGAGGAGTTGTCGGTAGTGGAAGGCGGCATGCCAGCGTTGGGAATCGAGCAAGTTCGCATACGTCACGTGGCCGCGCGGCGATGTGATGTCCGGATCGCGGGCGAGCAGGTCGCTCTCGTTCTCGCGTAGCCAGTCCTGCCAGGCCAGGTGACGGTCGCTTGCGTAGGCGACGACCGCCGCCGCGTCCTGAACCGCCGCCTCGCGGTCTTCGTCGAGGGTTGGGTCCCAGTCGAAGCGGCCGGTCTCGAACGCAGTGGGGAGGAGTTCGAAGGGATGGAAGACGTTCACGGTCAGGTTGCGCAGGGAGCGGCCGCGCGATGGCGTCGGCGCGGTGAGCGTCTCTTGGTCGAGCGGTCGGATCAGCTTCAGCCAAGCGTCGAGGACGGCGGCACCATCCCACGCGAGCCGCGTGACGGCAAGGTGCGCGGGCGCTTCGAGCCCGAGCATCGTTGCCAGCTGAGCGACGTGCAGGATCGGCGAGGCGACCCGGCCGACGAGGAGGCACGGGACGATCGGCCGACCGGCATCGACCCAGCGCGCCGCACCATCGGGCTCGCAAATGTTCACCGACTCGAACTCCACGCCCTGCGTGCCAAGGAACTCCTTGGCTGCCTGGCAGGATGCTCAAGCAGGCTGCCAGAACAGAGCGGGAAGCTCGGGCACGCTGCGAATCTACAACAGCCCCTGGCCGAGTTGTCCGCGCTGCGATCGAGGACGGCTCGAACAGCCCACGCCGCCGCCCTACCGGTCGACTCCCGGGAGCGACCAGTGCGTCCCAGGGGCGACTTCCCGGTCGGTTGCCCGGGCCTGCATCGAGAATTACCCGGCCTTCTGAC
>Ga0070684_100001778_pt1 | contig 15736 bp, 15 predicted proteins | sample KBSC723LmetaG_FD_65653 | JGI IMG/M metagenome (GOLD analysis project Ga0070684, IMG submission 65653) | Corn rhizosphere microbial communities from Kellogg Biological Station, Michigan, USA - KBS C7.2-3L metaG | ecosystem: Host-associated > Plants > Roots > Rhizosphere ...
CCGAGGGGGATGTCCTCGGCGCTGGCCCGGGCGGTCCGGACGCCGGGCAGCTGCTGCTCGAGGATCTGCAGCATCGCGGCATCGGGGTCGGTGGCGTGGACGTCGTGGCCGAGCTCGGTCAGGACCCGGGTGAGCTTGCCGGTGCCGGCGCCGAGCTCGAGCACGGTCAGCGGGCGCTCGCCCAGCATCCAGCGGACGGCCTCGGCGGGGTACGTCGGGCGACCGCGCTCGTAGGCGTCGGCCACGCTGCCGAAGGAGTGCGCCCAGTCCGGCTGGTGCTCGGAGTTCCCCGTCGGTGCCTGCTCGTCGCTCATCGGGTCCGAGGCTACCCGGCCGGGACCCCCTGGTTACTGTGCCGGGCGTGGAGCGTCTGGAGGGTGTCGAGCAGCTCGAGGGCGTCGGGTCCGGCCTCGCCGCGGCCCGCGACGGGATCGACACCATGCTGCGCGACCGCGGGCTGCGACGTACGTCTCCGGAGCTGACCACCGAGTCGCTCCTGCGCGGCGCCGACGCGAGCGCGACGCTGGCCGGCTCCACGTCCACCACCGACGACATCCGGGCGGGCCGCGGCGACGCGATCGCGCAGGCGGCGCTCCGGGTCTCGGTCGAGCTGCTCGGACTCGTCCCGGTCTTCTCGCGCACACCGCTGCAGGCGCTGGCCCGCCTGCACGCGCTGGCGGCGGCCGGGTCGGTGCCCGACGACGAGGTCGGACGGCCGCGCTCCGCCGAAGCGGCCGCGCGGCTGCGCGAGGTCGCCGACCTGCTCGAGTCGGATCGTCCGGCGCTGATGACCGCGGCGCTGGTCCACGCCGAGCTGGCCACGACCGAGCCGTTCGGGTCGGCCGACGGTCTGGTCGCGCGGGCGGCGGAGCGGCTGGTGCTGGTCGGCAGCGGGGTCGATGCCAAGTCGCTGGTCGTGCCCGAGGCGGGCCACCTCGCCCTGCGCCCGGCGTACCGGTCGAACCTGCGGGCGTACGCCGGCGGCGGTCGCGGTGGGATCCAGGCCTGGCTGCTCTACTGCGCCGAGGCGTACGCCGCGGGCGCCGAGGCGAGCCCGTTGCGCGACCGGTGAGGGCGGGGGTCTCGAGGCGAGTGCCCGCCTCGCTCCGGGCAGGCGCGGGTCGGACATGCGAGCGGCACCCGAGGGGTCGGGTGCCGCCGCTGACACGCGAACCCGGCTACCAAGCGTGCATCTACCTAGTGGCAGCCTCGGGAGGTTCCCGATGACGTGCGCCCTGAAAGAAGGGTGGATCGCCGCGTGGGTACCCGGCTCGCGTGCTGATCTTCAGTTGCTACGTCCTGTGTACGCCGGTCCGGCCCACCCGGCAACCCTTGACTTTGAGCCACCCCTTTGGGTGCGCGTGTCGTGCGGGCGGGCACCGCCTCGGGCGGACGCGCTGTGCGCGCGGCTCAGGCGCCGAGCCGCCGACGCCGGTTCAGCCAGATCGCCCCACCGACCGTGAGGGCGGTGCCGACGGTGAGGGCCGCCAGGGTCGGTTTGACCGGGATCCGGCTGCGGAGGGTGACCGGACGCGTGAACTGCAGGATCGGCCAGCCCTGGGACGCCGCGAGCCTGCGCAGGTCCTTGTCGGGGTTGACCGCGTGCGGGTGACCCACCGCTTCGAGCATCGGCGCGTCCGTGATCGAGTCGCTGTAGGCGAAGCACTGCTCGAGGTCGTAGCCACGCGCGACGGCCAGCCGCTCGATCGCGCGCGCCTTCTCCTCGGCGTAGGCGTAGTAGTCGATCTCGCCGGTGTACTTGCCGTCGACGATCGCGAGGCGGCTCGCGATCACGTCGTCGGCGCCGAGCAGCTCGCCGATCGGCTCGACGACCTCCGTACCGCTGGTGGACACGATCACGACGTCGCGGCCCGCGGCATGGTGCTCCTCCATGAGGGAGACCGCCTCGTCGTACACGATCGGGTCGACGATGTGGTGCAGCGTCTCGGCCACGATCTCCTTGACCGTCTCGACGTCCCAGCCCTCGACGAGCTGTGACATGAAGGCCCGGATCTTCTCCATCTGGTCGTGGTCGGCACCCCCGACGAGGTAGACGAACTGGGCGTACGCCGAGCGCAGCATCGCGCCGCGGGTGATCAGCCCGCCGGCCTGGAACGGCTTGGAGAACGCCAGCGAGCTCGACTTGGCGATGATCGTCTTGTCGAGGTCGAAGAACGCCGCGGACCGGTCGTGGACGCGGTCCGGAACCTTGGATCCGCGGCTGCCGGCCATGGCTCCATGGTAGGTGTCAGGATCCCCGGCGGACCGCCGATCGTGCACAGTCGCGGCCGGTGCGTGCTCTGTCCACAGGCTCGGGCACGAGGTCCCTCCCACGTCCTCGGGCCGCGGCAGCCTGAGGACATGACCGCTCCGCTCTTCGTCACCGCCGACGAGTCCCTGCTCGAGGAGCTGCTCCGCCTCGCCGCCGCGGCGGGCACCACGCCCGAGGTGGCGCACGACGTACCGGCGGCCTTGCGGGCCTGGTCCAAGGCGCCACTGGTGCTGGTGGGCGAGGACCTCGCGGTGCCGCTGGCCCGGGCGGCCCCGACGCGCCGCGACGCGGTCTTCGTCGTGCTCACCGCGCCCGTGCCCGACCGCGTCTTCCAGGTCGCGCTGGCTCTGGGCGCCGAGAGCGTGGCCGAGCTGCCCCGGTCCGAGGGCTGGCTCGTCGAGCGGCTGACGGATGTGGTCGACTCCGGTCCGGCGCGCGGCCTGACGATCGGTGTCGTCGGAGGCAGCGGCGGCTCCGGGGCGACGATCTTCGCCTGCGCGCTCGCGCAGGTCGCGGCCCGCTCCGGCCCCTCCGTCGTCATCGACGCCGACCCGCTGGGTCCCGGGGCCGATCGCATCCTCGGGCTCGACCTCGCCGACGGCGTGCGGTGGGACGCGCTCGGTCACACGACGGGGCGGCTGAGCGCCCGGGCCCTGCGCGACTCCCTGCCGCGCCGCGACGGCGTGGCGGCCCTCAGCTGGTACCCCGGACCCCAACCTCGGCGGCTGCAGCCGTTCTCCGCCCGCGAAGCGCTGTCCGCGGCTCGACGCGGCCACGACACCGTCGTGCTCGACCTGCCCCGGGCCTCCGACCCGCTGGTGGACGAGATCGCCTCGCGCTGCGACCAGGTGCTGGTGACCGTGGTGACGACGGTGGCGGGGGTGGCGGCGGCGATGCGGCTGTGCCGTCGGTTCCCGGATCCCGGTGCCCTGGGGCTCGTCGTGCGCGGGCCGGCGATGGACGACGAGACCCTCGCACGGGCGGTCGGCTCGCCGGTCCTGCAACGGATGGGTGACCAGCGGGGCCTCGCGGAGTCGATCGACCTCGGGCTCGGGCCGGTGCGGTCGCGGCGAGGCCCGCTCGGCCGTGCGGCGGTCCGGGTCCTATCCTCGCTCGGTGACCGGGCCGCCCGCGCGGCGTGATGGCCGTCGACGCCGCACTCGTCGAGGAGGTCCGCGAGCGGCTGGCGCGTGACCCGGGGGAGTTGACGCCGCACCGCGTGGCCGAGGCGCTGCGGGCCACCGGTCGTCCGGTCGGCGACGCGACCGTGCTCGCCGTCCACGAGGCACTGCGGCGCGATGTGGTCGGTGCCGGTCCGCTCGAGCCGCTGCTCCAGGGTGACGGCGTGACCGACGTGCTGGTCAACGGCCCCGACGACGTCTTCGTCGACCGCGGACAGGGTCTGGAGAGGGCCGAGGTCGCGTTTCCGAGCGATGAGGCCGTGCGCCGACTCGCCCAGCGGCTCGCCGCCTCGGGCGGCCGCCGGCTCGACGACGCCACCCCCCACGTGGACGTCCGGCTGCGTGACGGCACCCGGTTCCACGCTGTGCTCGCGCCGCTGGCGCGGCCCGGCACCCTGCTCTCGCTGCGCGTGCCGCACCACCGGGTGCTGTCGGTCGACGACCTGCTCACCGCCGGGACCCTCGACCAGCACGGCGCGCGCCTGCTCCGACGGATCGTCCGGTGCCGGCTCGCGTTCCTGGTCAGCGGCGGCACGGGTTCCGGCAAGACCACCCTGCTCAACACCCTGCTCTCGTTGGTGCCGGCTGGCCATCGGCTGGTGCTGGTCGAGGATGCCAGCGAGCTCCGCCCCGAGCATCCGCACGTCGTCGGCCTCGAGGCGCGGCCGCCGAACATCGAGGGGGCCGGTGAGGTGACGCTGCGGACCCTGGTCCGCCAGGCCCTACGCATGCGCCCGGACCGGCTCGTGGTCGGCGAGGTCCGCGGTGCGGAGGTGGTGGAGCTCCTCGCTGCCCTCAACACCGGGCACGAGGGTGGCTGCGGCACCATCCACGCGAACTCCGCGCGCGACGTACCCGCCCGGATCGAGGCGCTGGCACTGGCCGCCGGGCTGGGCCGCGAGGCGGCGCACAGTCAGCTGTTGGCCGGCGTCGACGCCGTGCTCCACCTCGGCCGTGACATCGACGGTCATCGCGTCCTGCGTGAGGTGGCGGTCCCGAGCAGGCGTCCCGACGGACTGGCCGAGATGCTGACCGCGGTGTCGTTCCCGGGCGGCGGACGGGCCGTGACCGGCGCCGGTGAGGCATCGCTCGCCGCGCGGTTGTCGCCGTGAGCGCCGCGCTCCTGGCTGCCGTGGCGGGCGGCGGCGCCTGCTGGCTCCTCCTGCCGGGCACGCCGTCGGCGTCGCACCCCGACCACGATCCGACGCGCGCCTGGGTTCCGGCGGCGGTCGTCGCGCTGGGCGTCGCGGTGCTGGCCCTTCCCCGGGCGCTCGCCGCGCCGGGCCTGGTGCTGGCCGTGGGCGCCTGGGGCGCGCGGCTCCTGTGGCGCCGTCGTACGGCCGCACGACTGGCCGAGGCGAACTCCGCACGCACGGTCGAGGTCTGCGACCTGCTCGCCGCGGAGCTCTCCGCCGGGCGCCCGACGGAGGCCGCACTGGACGCCGCTGCGTCGGCCTGGTCGGTGATCCGCCCCGTCGCCGAGGCCGGTCGTCTCGGCGGCGACGTCCCGGCGGCGTTCCGCGCCGCGTCGCGCACACCCGGAGCACGCGGGCTCCGGCTCCTGGCTGGGGCCTGGGCCGTCTCGCAGCGGACCGGCGGTGGGCTCGGGGCCGCGACGCGACGGGCCGCCGAGGCCGTACGCCGCGAGCAGGCCACGCGTCGGGTGGTGGCCGGCGAGCTGGCCTCGGCACGAGCCACCGCCAGGCTGATGGCCGGGCTGCCGGTCGTCGCGCTGCTGATGGGCAGCGGTGCCGGCGCGGACCCCTGGGCGTTCCTGTTCGGCTCACCCGGGGGCTGGGCCTGCCTGGTCGCCGGCGGCGCCACGGGCTTCGCGGGTCTGTGGTGGATCGAGCTCATCGCTCGCGAGGTGGACGCGTGAGCATCGGCGCCGAGGAGCTGCTGGCGGCCGGGGTGTCCGCGGTGGCGGTGGTGATCGCCGTACCTCCCCGCGCACGGTGCCCCAGCGAGCCGGGCGGCGTGGTGCCGACTCCCGCGGACGACCCAGGGCCGCTGCACCGTTGGCGGTGGCTCTGGGCGACGCTCGCGGCGGTCGGGGGCGCGACGTTCGTCTCCGGAGCGTGGGGGCTACCCGTCGCGGTGGTGGTCGCTGCCGCGACCTGGGTGTCGATCGGCCGGGCCGAGCCGACCACCACGCGCCGTCGACGCGAGGCGGCCGCACGCGAGCTCCCGGGTCTCGTGCATCTGCTCGCCACGGCGCTGGAGTCCGGCTGCGACATCCGCGACGCACTGCGGCTTGCCTGCGACGCGTTGCCGGGCGCCGCGGCGGACGTCCTCGATGGTGCCTCCGCGCGACTGGCGCTCGGGGCCGGGCCCGAGGCTGCCTGGCGCCCGGTCCTCGACCACTCGGAGCTCGCTCCGCTCGGGCGTTCCATGCTGCGAGCCCACCGGTCCGGGTCCTCTGTGACGCACGAGGTCGCCCGCCTGGCCGACGACCTCGAGAGCCGGACGCGGGTGCGGGTGGAGGAGCGCGCACGGGCCGTGGGTGTCAAGGCGGCCGTACCGCTGGGCGTCTGCCTGCTTCCCTCGTTCCTGCTGATCGGCGTCGTTCCGCTCGTGGCGGGTCTGCTGCGCTCCCTGTCCCTGTGAGGCACGAGACCCCTCCAACCGTCCACCGATGTGCCTCCAGACCCGGCGATCCACAGTCGCAGAGGCCTCCCCCGCGCCGTGTCGCGATCCGGGCGACAGTGCAGACAGGCCGCACCTGCGGCCACGGGACGAAGGAGAGCCATGCACCACTCACACGACCAGCGCGGGATCACCACCGCTGAGTACGCCGTCGGCACGGCCGCCGGGGCCGGGCTCGCCGGCCTGTTGTTCAAGCTGCTCACCGGAGGGTTCGGGGAGCAGCTGCTGCACACCTTGTTCGACCACGTGTTGTCCCTGTTGGGCATCGGGTGATCCGCGACCAGCGCGGCGCGGCCACGGCCGAGCTGGCGCTGGGCATCCCGCTGCTGGTCTCCCTCACCATCGGCCTGGTCTGGCTGCTCACGATCGGGATCGCCCAGGTGCAGATGGTCGATGCGGCCCGCGAGACCGCGCGCGCTGGTGCACGTGGCGACAGCGAGGCAGCGGCGATCGCCCGTGGGCGCCAGGTCGCGCCTGGAGCAGTCGTCACCCTGTCCGACCGCGAGGGGCAGGTGGTCGCGACCGCGAGCGACACCGTCGAGCCGCCCGGTGGGCTGCTCGGGTTCCTGCCCGCGGCGCACGTCCGCGCGGAGGCGGTCGCGGTCGCGGAGGGCGCTCCATGAGCAGATGGCGCGACGAGTCGGGGTCGGCCACGTTGCTCGTCCTGGCGATGGCCGGGGTGCTGATGCTCGTGGGTGCTGCCGTGGCCGTGGTGGTCGCGATGGTGGCCGCTCATCGCGCCGCACAGTCTGCCGCCGACCTCTCGGCGCTGGCCGGGGCGCGTGGCGTCGCGCAAGGTCGGGACGGCTGCGCGAGGGCCGCTCAGGTCGCGGCCGCCAACCACGCGCACGTCATCGACTGCGCTGTCACCGGCTCGGTCGTCGACCTGCGGGTCGAGGTGGCCGGCCCGCACTGGCTGGGGCAGGTCGCCGATCTCGCGGCGCGATCGCGTGCCGGGCCGGCAGGTCCGTCGCCCTGAGCGTCAGCCCGAGGGTGGCGGATCGAGGGGCTGCGCGTCCGGGCCTTCGCCCGGCCGGCGGTGCTCGCGCTCCAGGGCCCGCAGTCGGCGACTCTCGCGACGGTGCCGGATGGCGCGACCGGTGCCGGCGCGTGTCAGCACCAGCCCACACAGCACCGCGAGAGTCGCGGCCACGCCGAGGAAGAAGAGCGTGCCCGCGCCCAGGTCGGCGCCGAGAAAGGTCGCCGTCCCGCTCGTGCTGAAGACGGCTGCCAGGATCGCGACGGCTCCCGCGGCGAGCAGGAGCAGTCCGAGGACCACCATCCAGGCAGGCTACCCAGGCGGCGCGTCGGCGAGAAGCACGTCGAGGAGCGCGACCGCACCGGCCTTGTCCAAGGGGTGGTTCTGGTTGCCGCACTTGGGTGACTGGACGCACGACGGGCAGCCGTCGGGACACGCGCACGAGCGGATCGTCTCGCGCGTGGCGACGAGCCAGTCGCGGGCGGCGTCGAAGCCGCGGGCACTGATGCCGGCGCCACCCGGGTGACCGTCGTACACGAACACGGTGAGCCGGCCGGTGTCGGCGTGGCGTGCGGTGGAGACGCCTCCGATGTCCCATCGATCGCAGGTCGCGAAGAGCGGGAGCAGGCCGATCGAGCAGTGCTCGGCGGCATGCGCGGCTCCTGGGAGGTCTGCGGAGAGCAGGCCGGACTCGTCGAGCAGGTCGTCGCCCAGGGTCCACCAGACGGCCTGGGTGGTCAGGCTCTGCTCCGGCAGGTCGAGCGGCACCTCGTCGATGACGTCACCGGACGGCTGGCGGCGGCGGAGGTACGACACGACCCGGTGCGTCACCTCGACCAGGCCGAACGACAACCGGGCCGACCCCCAGTGGCGATGGTCCAGCTCCTGTCGGATCGTGATGTCGGTCAGCTCGCGGGCGGTCGTGGAGTAGTCCACGTCGGCCCGGTGGATCATCGCGACGCGGTCGTCCAGGTCGAGCGACTCGACCAGCCAGGTCTCACCGCGATGGACGTAGACGGCGCCGGTGTGCGCGGTCGCATGGGCGCTGCCGCCGTCGACGGTGCCGACCACACGGCCGGTGTCGCCCTCCACCAGGGAGAACGGGCGGCCACTTCCGGAGCGGATGTCGGTGAGGGCGCTGGCGGGCTCGGGATGGGTCCAGTACCACCCGTGCGGGCGGCGTCGGAGCCGTCCGGTCTCGGTGAGCTCGTCGACGAGCCGGCGCGCGCTGGGCCCGAACATCTCCAGCTCGGGCTCCCGCAGCGGCACCTCCTGCGCGGCGGCGCACAGGTGCGGGCCGACGACGTAGGGGTTTCCGGGGTCGAACACCGTCTGCTCGACGGCCTGGTCGAGCAGCGCCTCCGGATGCGTCACCAGATAGGTGTCCAGCGGGTCGTCGCGCGCGATCAGCACCGCCAGGGCGTCGCCGGCGTTGCGGCCGGCCCGACCCACCTGCTGCCACCAGGCCGCGCGGGTGCCGGGGAAGCCGGCGACCAGCACGGCGTCCAGGCCCGAGACGTCGATCCCGAGCTCGAGCGCGTTCGTCGCGGCCAGGCCCAGCAAGCGTCCGTCCCGGAGCGCCTGCTCGATCTCGCGGCGCTCTTCGGGGAGGTAGCCGCCGCGGTAGCCCGCGACCCGACCGGGCAGCTCCGGGTCGATCTCGGCCAGCAGCCCAGCTGTCGTGGTGGCGACCTGCTCGGCCGCACGGCGCGAGCGGACGAACGCGAGGGTGCGCACTCCCTGGGCGACGAGATCCGCCAGCAGGTCGGCCGACTCGGAGGACGCCGCACGCCGGACCGGAGCGCCGTTCTCCCCGGCGTACGACGTGAAGCGCGGCTCCCAGAGGGCCAGCGCCACCTCGCCGCGGGGCGCGTCGTCGTGGCTCACCGCCATCACGTCCAGCCCGGTCAGCCGCGAGGCGTGCTCCGCGGGGTTGCCGACGGTGGCCGAGGCCAGCACGAAGGTCGGGTCGGAGCCATGGAACGCGCACACGCGCCGGAGCCGCCGCAGCACCTGGGCGACGTGGGCGCCGAAGACCCCGCGATAGTGATGGCACTCGTCGACGACCACCACGTCGAGCGACCGGAACAGACCCGCCCACCGCTCGTGGCGCGGCAGCAGCGAGCGGTGGAGCATGTCGGGGTTGGTGAGGACGTACTCGCCGTGCTCGCGGGTCCAGTCGCGCTCCTCGTACGACGAGTCGCCGTCGTGGGTGGTCACCCGGACGTCGAGACCCAGGCCCGTGATCGTGGACAGCTGGTCCTGGGCAAGTGCCTTCGTCGGGCTGATGTAGAGCGTCGATGCCCCGCGCTCGCCGTGGGTACCGCGGCGTTCGACGATGGCGGTCAGCGCCGGGAGCTGGTAGGCCAGCGACTTGCCGGACGCCGTACCGGTCGAGACCACGACGTGCCGGCCGGCCCGCGCCGCCTCGGCCGCGACCGCCTGGTGCCGCCAGAGCTCGACGACACCGCGGGTGCGGTAGGCCGCCACGACGTCCGGATGCGCCCACTCCGGCCAGGGCGCGGTGACCGCATCGCGTCGCGGCAGCACGCGGAGATGCCGCAGCGACTCCTCGCGCCGGCGTCCGGTGGCCAGGCTTCGCCCGAGCTGCTCGACCGCGCCACTCGCGGCGCGGGAGCCGGGCGTGCCCTCCGCGACACCTGTCACCGCTTCAGTCTGGCAAAGCCGACCGACAGCCGGGTGCGGGCGTGTGAGGCAATCTCTCCACGATGTTCCGGACCGTGGTTTGATAGTCCCGAAGGGATCGGGGCCGCCTCGGGCTTCCGCCACCCGACCGGGAGCTGTGGAGTGGACACGTGGATCTGACCATTACGACGCGCGAGGCCGAAGGTCGCACCGTCGTGTCGGTCGCGGGTGAGATCGATGTCTACACCGCGCCCCGACTCCGCGAGGAGATCACCGAGCTCGTCGCCACCGGCACCTACAACCTCGTCATCGACATGTCGGAGGTCGAGTTCCTCGACTCCACCGGTCTCGGTGTGCTCGTGGGCGGCCTGAAGAAGGTCCGTGCCCACGACGGCTCGCTTCAGCTGGTCTGCAACCAGGACCGCCTGCTGAAGATCTTCCGCATCACCGGCCTCGCCAAGGTTTTCGTCATCCACGACACGGCCGAAGGCGCTCTCGCGGCCGGCTGACGCGCCCGCTCCGCCCTGCTCCCGAGCGGCACGACCGCCTGCACCCGGTGTGACTCGGGTGACTGTGGGATGACATGATCCTCCGGGCGCATGGCACAATCCGCGCCGTTCCATGCACGTATTCCCAGGAGGAAATCCATGACCGGGATCAGTCCCGACGTGGTGCACCTCTCCGGGGGCAACCTCGTCCTGGTCATCATCGTCTTCGTGATCGCGCTCGGTGCGCTCGCGATGGCGTACATGTTCCGCCAAGAGGTCCTTGCCGCCGGCGAAGGCACCGACAACATGAAGAACATCGCGCATGCGGTGCAGGAGGGGGCGAACGCCTACCTCCAGCGGCAGTTCCGCACGCTGGCGGTCTTCGCCGCGATCGCGTTCTTCGCGCTGATGCTGCTGCCCGCCGACGACTGGGGGGTGCGCATCGGTCGGTCGATCTTCTTCCTGTTCGGTGCCGGTTTCTCTGCTGCCGTGGGGTACTTCGGGATGAACCTGGCGGTGCGCGCGAACCTGCGCGTCGCCTCCGCGGCGAACACCGAGGGGCGCGAGCGCGCCATGAGCATCGGCTTCCGTACCGGCGCCATGGTCGGGATGATGACCGTCGGCCTCGGCCTCCTGGGCGCCAGCGCCGTCGTTCTCCTCTTCAAGGACAAGGCACCGCACGTCCTCGAGGGCTTCGGCTTCGGCGCGGCCCTCCTGGCGATGTTCATGCGTGTCGGTGGCGGCATCTTCACCAAGGCCGCTGATGTCGGCGCGGACCTCGTGGGCAAGGTCGAGCAGGGCATCCCGGAGGACGACCCGCGCAACGCCGCCACCATCGCCGACAATGTCGGCGACAACGTCGGCGACTGCGCCGGCATGGCCGCCGACCTCTTCGAGTCGTACGCCGTCACGCTCGTCGCGGCGCTGATCCTGGGCTCCCAGGCGTTCGGCGACAAGGGTCTCGTGCTGCCCCTGCTGGTCCCCGCCATCGGTGCTCTCACCGCGGTCGTGGGCGTCTACCTGTGCAAGCCACGCTCCGGTGAGAACGGTCTGGTCACGATCAACCGCGCCTTCTACATCTCCGCGGCCATCAGCGCCGTGGCGTCGGTGGTCCTGGCCATGGTCTACCTGCCCGGCAGCTTCGCCGACCTGGGCGTGAATGCCGACGGCAACCCGCGTCTGGTCGCCTCTGGCGCGATCCTGATCGGCATCGTGCTCGCCGCGGCGATCCTGGCGCTGACCGGGTACTTCACCGGCACCGACTACCGCCCGGTGAAGGATGTCGGCAAGACGTCGCTGACCGGCGCGGCCACGGTGATCCTCTCCGGCATCGGCGTCGGCCTCGAGTCCGCGGTGTACACCACGCTGGTCATCGGCGCCGCCGTCTACGGTGCGTTCCTGATCGGCGGCGGCAGCGTCACGATCGCCCTCGCGGCGGTCTCGCTGGCCGGGTGCGGACTGCTCACGACGGTCGGCGTGATCGTCGCGATGGACACCTTCGGTCCGGTCTCCGACAACGCCCAGGGCATCGCCGAGATGTCCGGCGACGTCAGCAGCGACGGTGCGCAGATCCTCACCGAGCTCGACGCGGTCGGCAACACCACCAAGGCGATCACCAAGGGCATCGCGATCGCGACCGCGGTCCTGGCCGCGAGCGCCCTGTTCGGCTCGTACAGCAACTCCCTGGGTCAGGCCATCGCCGACGCGAACGTCACCAGCAACCCGGGCAAGCTGACGACGCTGGCGTTCGCGTTCAACGTGTCCTACCCGAACGTCCTGGTCGGCGTGCTGCTCGGGGTCGCCGCGGTGTTCCTCTTCTCCGGCCTCGCCATCAACGCGGTGGGGCGCGCCGCGGGTGCGGTGGTCTACGAGGTACGCCGGCAGTTCCGCGACATCCCGGGGATCATGGAAGGCACCGGCCGTCCGGAGTACGGCAAGGTCGTCGACATCGTCACCCGCGACTCGCTGCGCGAGCTGGCCACGCCCGGCCTGCTGGCGATCCTGGCCCCGGTCGCCGTCGGGTTCGGCCTCGGTGTCGGACCGCTGGCCGGGTTCCTGGCCGGTGCGATCGGCGGCGGCGCGCTGATGGCGGTCTTCCTGGCGAACTCCGGGGGTGCCTGGGACAACGCCAAGAAGCTCGTCGAGGACGGTCACCACGGCGGCAAGGGCTCGGACGCACACGAGGCGACGATCATCGGAGACACCGTCGGCGACCCGTTCAAGGACACCGCCGGCCCGTCGATCAACCCGCTGATCAAGGTGATGAACCTGGTCTCGCTGCTGATCGTCTCGGCGATCGTCAAGATGTCGGTCGGCGAGAACGCCAACACACCGCTCCGCCTGATCATCGCCATCCTGGCGGCGGCGGGCATCGCGGCGGCGGTGATCGTGTCCAACCGCCGCTCGACGGTGATGGGCGACGACGACTCCGGTACGCCGGCCCCGGCGCCGCCGTCGACTCCGGTCGCCGACGCCGACGACACGACGACGCGGCAGTTCGAGCAACAGAGCTGACGCACGCGGCGACTCTCTGCTCGACCCAGTCACGACGGCCCGCCCGGGTTCACCCGGGCGGGCCCTCGTCAGCTCCGGACCCGGGGCGCGGGGTCGTCAGCGGACGAGGAGGGAGACCTTGGCCGTCGGGTAGCGAACGCCGGGCCTGAAGAAGCGGTGGTAGTCGCGGGTCAGGGCCAGGAGGTCCGTAGGCGACATCTTGATGCAGCCGTGGGAGGTGTAGTCGTTGATCCTCGGGAACTCCCAGCGGCAGATCTGGTCTCCCGGGCCGTCGGCGCACTGCCCGTTCCCGGCCGACGCCTCGGTGTGGATGAACAGCTGCTCGCGCAGCGTCCCGTTCGCGCACCGCTTGTCGGAGAGCCGGAACGCCCGACCGTGGATCAGGGTGCCCGCGTAGTCGTCGTACTGGCGCAGCGCATACCGACCGTTCGGAAGCCAGCCGTGGCCCTTCACGCAGGCGTTGGTGGCGTGACCGCCGGCGGGCAGCCCGGAGCCCGCGCGCCAGGAGTCCTGGGCGAGCACCTTCCACGAGCCGTCCGCGCGCTGTCGCTGCGCGACCCAGGCGATCCGGCTGTGCCATGGGTGCGCGGGGTTCTTGGTGAAGGTGATCTGCGCCTTCAGCCGACCCGGGTGGGCGTTCGGGTCGACGCTGCCGCTGCCCTGTTCCGGCCCGTGGGACGCCAGCGCCGGAGCCGCTCCGGACGCCAGGACGCCCGCCACGAGCAGGGCACCGGCGAGGACCCGGGAGACATGAGCCATGCCCCGATTGAAACATCTCCGGTACGGCGAGGGGCCCGTCCGGGCGATCCGGCCGGCGATGCCACGATGGCCACATGACCATCCGTGTGGACCGCGGCTCGCCGGTCCCGCACCCGTGACCCCGGTGCCCGACCCGGGTCTCGCTCCCCGGCTGCGCGAGGCCCTGACCAGCACCGAGTACACCGTCGACGCGGTCGACGAGCTGCTCGGTGCGACCGCCCGCGCAGCCCTGGACCGCCACGAGACCACCCCGGCCCTGCGACGTACGGCGGACCGCTCACCGCTGGCGACCCTGGTGCGGATGTTCCTGCTCCAGGCACCGGTACGGCGAGCCGACGCCGACCGCGCCCTGCCCGGCCTCGTCGACGCCCTCGCCACCGGGGGGATGCTGCTCGCCTCCGCCGACGAGGTCCGGGCCATCCTGGACTGTCGCCCGTACGCGGACGAGAGCCAGGGCTGGTGGGTGGTCAGCGACCTCACGCCCGGTCTGGACGGCCAGCCGATCCGGGTCGACCCGGATCACGTCCTCGGCGTCACCCCGGCCTCGACCTCGCTGGCACAGCTCACGATCCGGCAGGAGGTCTCGCGGGCACTGGACCTCGGCACCGGCTGCGGCGTCCAGTCCCTCCACCTGTCCACGCACGCGAGGAACGTGGTGGCCACGGACGTCAACGCGCGGGCCCTGGCGATCACCGCCTTCAACGCCGCCCTCAACCAGATCCGGGTCGAGCTCCGCGACGGCTCGCTCTGGGACCCGGTCGCGGACGAGACGTTCGACCTGGTGACGACCAACCCGCCGTTCGTGATCTCGCCCGCCACGGATCCAAGGCTCGTCTACCGCGACTCCGGGCTCCCCGGCGACAAGGTCGTCGAGGCGATCGTCCGCGGGGCACCGGAACACCTCGCCGACAACGGGTGGTGCCACGTCGTGGCGAACTGGACGATCCGCGACGACCTGTCCTGGGACGAACGGCTCGCCGACTGGCTCACCGCGGACTGCGACGCGTTGGTCGTCCAGCGCGACGTGCTGGACCCGCCGTCGTACGTCGAGCTCTGGCTCAAGGACGCGGGCCGGCACGGCGGACCGGGCTATCTCGAGGCGTACGACGCCTGGCTCGGCTGGTTCGACGAGCACCGGATCGCGGGGGTCGGCTTCGGATGGATCAACCTCCGCAAGCGCGGCTCCGCCCCCCGCACCGCTCGCGAGCTGCTCGACCATCCGTTCGCCGTGGAGCAGCCGGTCGCGCCGGCCGTCGAGGCGTGGGCGGCCGCCCAACACGTCGAGATCGACGAGGACAGCAGGTTGAGCCTGCGCGTCGACGTCGTCCAGGAGACCCACGGCGACCCCGGTGCCGAGCACCCCGAGACCATCGTGCTGCGGCAGCGCCGGGGTCTGTGCCGCGCCCGCCAGGTCGACACCGTGGAGGCCGCGCTCGCCGGCGCGAGCGACGGCGAGCTGACCGTCGGGCAGATCCTCGACGCCCTCGCCCTGCTGCTGGATCGTGACCGCGGCGGGCTTGCCGCGTCGTACCTCCCGGCGGTGCGCAGCCTGGTCCGCGACGGCTTCCTGGCACCGGCCCGACGGGGCGGCTGACCGGGTCCTTCCTGGGCATCGGGAACAACGAACTGGATCCGACGCGCTACCGTGATCGGCCGTGAGCCCGGGCCGCCCCGACGGGGAGACCGGCTCACCCGGGATTTCGCAGTCAGGAGAAGCAGTGGCACACAAGCTGGTGATCGTCGAGTCGCCCGCCAAAGCGCGGACGATCGGCGGCTACCTGGGCGACGACTACGTCGTCGAGTCGTCGGTCGGCCACATCCGCGACCTGCCCAACTCCGCCGCCGACACGCCGGCGTCGATCAAGGACAAGCCGTGGGGCCGGCTCGCCGTCGACGTCGACCACGGCTTCGTCCCCTACTACGTCGTGCCGCGCGACAAGCGCAGCCACATCGCCAAGCTGAAGGGCCTGCTCAAGGACGCCGACGAGCTCTACCTCGCCACCGACGAGGACCGCGAGGGGGAGGCCATCGCCTGGCACCTCCTCGACGAGCTGAAGCCCCAGGGCATCCCGGTGCACCGGATGGTCTTCCACGAGATCACCCGCGCCGCGATCCTGGCCGCGGTCGAGAACCCGCGCCAGATCAACGACGACCTGGTCGAGGCGCAGGAGGCCCGCCGCATCCTGGACCGCCTCTACGGCTACGAGGTCAGCCCGGTCCTGTGGAAGAAGGTCATGTCCGGCCTGTCCGC
>Ga0070684_100001783_pt1 | contig 15729 bp, 7 predicted proteins | sample KBSC723LmetaG_FD_65653 | JGI IMG/M metagenome (GOLD analysis project Ga0070684, IMG submission 65653) | Corn rhizosphere microbial communities from Kellogg Biological Station, Michigan, USA - KBS C7.2-3L metaG | ecosystem: Host-associated > Plants > Roots > Rhizosphere ...
ATTTCCACCCGGCCAATAGCGCCGCGCCATCGCCTCGCTCACCACCACAACGGGCGGTCCCGTCGTGTTATCGGCCTGTGAAATTCCCCGTCCCTGCACCACGCGCGTGCCGATCACGCTGAGAAAATCGGGGCTCACGGCGTTGTACTTGATCTCGACGGGATCGCGCAGTTCGGGATGGCTGGGCAGAAGCGTCTTCGCCGCGATCCCTCCCTCTGACGGCATAAGCGGCGCGCGAATGGCGAAGGCGGCTTTGCGCACGCCGGGGATAGCCCGCAGGCTGTCAAGAAGCTGGCTGCGCATTGGCTCGTCGGGGTCCTGCGTGAACGCGACGAGTTCCTGATCGCGGGTGAGACCGATGTTTTGCGTGCGCGTATTCAGAAAACTGCGCACCATGGCGCCGGTCGAAACCAGCAGCGCAAACGAAATCGCAATCTGCACCCACACCGCGACGCGGCGCAGCGCCGGAGTTCGGCTCTCGGTGCGCGCAACCGAGTTCGCCTGCAGCACGGGCAGCAGCTCCGCGCGTGCCGCCTGCGCAATAGGAACCAGTGCAAGCAAGGCCGTGGTAACCGCCGCCAGCAACGACGCAAACAGGAACACGCGCCAGTCGAAGTGAAAGACGGATCCGCCGGGAAGTGCGTTCAGCATCGCCGGTTCGGTGACAAGCAGGCTCGGCAGCACAGCGGCGATGGCCATTGCCAGGGCGAGGCCGGCCGCCAGCGCAAGCATGCCGAGGACGAGGTTTTCCACCAGCAACTGCCGGGCAACTGTCCAGCGCCGCGCACCTAACGACAAGCGCAGCGCAATCTCGGGGCTGCGGGTGAGAGCGCGCGCCAGCAGCAGATGCGCCACATTCACTGTCGCCAGCAGAACCACTCCGCCGACAATCGCGAACAACAACAGCCCTGTCGTCCCCGCCAGATCGAGCCTATAGCGAAAATCGCTGATTGCGCGCGCTCCGCGACCCTTGTGCGATGCGGGATCGGCGACCGCCAATCCGCCCGCAATGGCATTTACCTGTTGATTGGCCTGGCCGACCGTAGTGCCGGGGGCAAGCGTGCCAAGCACATTAAACCAGCGAAAGTCGGCGGAGGTCAGGTCCCTTTGGCCATTCAAGGCGGCCCAGCTTTCCGCCGGCATCCACAAATCGCGGTCGCTGTTCGGATCGATCTCGCGGAAGTCCGCCGGGAGCACACCCCACACGTCAAACTGTATTCCGTGATCGCGCCCGTGCAGCAGCGTGATCGATCGCCCCACAACCGACGGATCGCTTTTGAATTCGCGCCGCCAGAATGCGTTCCCGAGCAGCACTCCGGGATGCGTGCGCAGCCGCTCGGCATCCTGCTGCGTAAAGGTTCGCCCCGCCACCGCGCGGATTCCCAGCACATCGAAGAAATTGCTCGAAACCACATTTGTGAGCAGAATGGCAGAGGTCCCGTCGGGCCGCGGCATCAGGCTGCCGCGCCTTCCAATCGCAGCGAGCCCATGAAATGTCGCGGCCCGTTGCGCGAGCGCCTGATAATCCGCGTAGGTGAAAAGGCCTTCGCTGTCCTGTTGCGTCGTGGCGAATACGCGCACCAGGCTTGCCGCGTGCGCGCCCGATACCGGGTGCAGCCACAAACCATCCATCAGGCAGAAAATCGCGGAGCAGGCGCCGATACCCAGTGCAAGCGTCAGCACGACGGTAGCGCTGAAGGCTGGCGCTTTGATCAACTGTCGTATTGCATAACGAAAGCTTTGCATCGAATCCTCTCCGTCTATTCCGTGCGCAGTGCCTGCATCGGTTCAATGGCCGCGGCCCGCCGCGCCGGCAGCCAACTAGCCGAAGCCGCCGCCGCGAGCACGGTGCACACCGCGAATACTGCCGCCGATGTCCCACTCGTTAGAAGCCGCTGCGCCGGCGCATCAATTCCGAAATCTGTCAGCAGCAGGGTCACTACCGGACGCAGCAATGCAGCAACCATCAATCCCGCCGCGATCCCTGCGCCTGCCAGCAAAAGACCGCGTCCAATATAGGACCGCAGGATGTTTCGACGGTCCGCGCCGAGCGCCATACGCAGCCCGATCTCGCGCGTCCGCTGCGATACCTGGTAGCTGAGCAGCCCGAACAATCCCATCATGGTGAGCGCCAGCGCAAACACTGAGAATGCAGTCGCCAGAACGGAGAAGAAGCGCGGCGCCTGGATGGTTGAATCGATCACTTCCTCCATCGTGGTGAAACGGGCGATGGGAATGTCCGCATCGGAGCTTTCTACGGCGCGCTGTGCATCGGCCTGCAGGTTGATGTGCGCCGAGGCACGAATGGCGAAGGTGGTCGAAAACCAGCCGTTCACTGTCTGCATGGCCGGGTCAGAGAGTTGAGCCAACGGACCGTATATCTGGATCCCATTCGTCTCAACGAGCGAGTGCATCTGCACATCCGGCACTACGCCGACAATACGCCAACGGTTGCCGAGCTCGATGCTGTCGCCGATCGGCGAGCGGCCTGGCCACCACTTCCGCGCAGCCGTGGCTCCGATGAGTACCACACGATCTGATCCGGCGCGATCCCCGTCGTTGATATCGCGCCCGGAGAGAATCGGCATTCCCATGGTCTGGAAATATCCCGGGGTAATCGCACGAAATTCGACCGTTCGCCGAAGGTCGCTGCGCCCCGCCGGGTTGGCTCCGTCATTGAGTCCGCGATCGAGAGGCAGCCCATTCATTGCCGACGCGCTCTGCACTCCCGGAATGGACCGCAGTTGCTCCAATACCCGCTCGACGAAATGCATCGTCGGCTGCGTTCCGGCGTAGCGATCGCCTTTCAACGCCACCTGGAAAATAGAAAGCTGGCGCGGCTCGACACCGGAAGGCAAAGAACGGAGCTTCACGAACGTCCCCAGCAGAATTGAGGCCATTGACACCAGCACCATCGCCAGCGCGACCTGCGCGATGAGCAAGATTCTGGAAAAGCGCGCCTGCGAGACCGACTGGCTCACGGTCGGCCCGTTCAACCGCGCTTCCTTTGACCGGCCGCGTAAAACCATTGCGCCGGGCACTGCCGCGAACAGGACAGTTGAAATGGCGGCCAGAACCAGCACGGCAACCGAAAGAACGCCGAGCCCTGGCTCACCATGTAGCTGCGGAATGGGCAGCGGCGAAGCCTGCAACAAAAAATGATTGGCCACCCGCGCCACGACTATGCCAAGCAGACCGCCTGCAAGACCAATCACGGCCCCTTCCGCCGCCACGAGGCGCACCACCTGCGCACCGCTCGCTCCCAATGCGGTTCGCAGCGTAATTTCTCGCGCGCGCCGCTGGCCGCGGGCAATCATCAATCCGGCAAGATTGAGGCAGGCCACTAGCAGAACGCTGAGCACCGCTCCCAGCACTGCGATCAGGCTCGTACGCGCGCCGGCTGCCACCACATCCTTGAGCGCCCAGAGCTTGAAATCGTGAAACACCATGCTGTTTCCATCCGCATGCCATTTTTTGAAATTCGGAAACTGCGCATAGAACGGCGCCTGCAACGCCGTGAGCTGCTGCTGCGCCTGCGCCTGCGTGATGCCGGGACGCAGCCGGGCAATCATCTCGTAGTTATCGCCCTCGTAACCGGCATCGCGCGGGCTCAACTGCAGTGGCATCCACAAGTCAGGCTCGCCCAGAACTCGCTGCGCCGTTTGCGCGCTGACCACGAAATCCGCCGGCATCACACCGACCACCGTGAACGTCTCCTGGTTCAGGCGTACCTCGCGGCCCACGATGCCCGCATCCGAGCCGAACGCTCGCTGCCACAGCCCGTGCCCCAGGATCACCGAGCGAGCTCCGCCGGGCCGGTCCTCATCGGTAGTAAATGAGCGGCCCAGCATCGGCATCGCGCCCAGTGTCCTGAAATATCCTTCTGAGACGCGCAGCGCATGCACCATCGTCGCGTGCCCGCCGGCCATCGAGAGATTCACGGCAATGCTGCCGTCATCGGTCACCGCGCTCGATGCAAACGCCTGCATGTGATCGCGGATGAAATCCGCGGATGCGCCTGTCTGCTCCGCATTGGCATCCTCGTGCGGAAACGTGAACGCCACTCCCACCAGCCGCGCCGGATCGGCATAAGGCAACGGCGCCAGAAGAACCGACTGCACAACGCTCCACACCGCGGCACACGCGCCCAGGCCCAGCGCCAGCATCAGGACCGCCGAAACGGCGAACCCCGGAGAGCGCCGCAACTGCCGCAGCGCATAGCGAATGTCCTGGAACAATCCGTACATCGAACTTCCTTCCGTCTCCTCGCGCCTACTCGATGCGCAGCGCCTGCATTGGGTCAATCGAAGCCGCGCGGCGCGCGGGAATGAGCCCCGCCACCAGCGCGCAAGCAACAAGAATGAGAGCCGCCCCGACAAAGGCATAGGGATCGTACGCTCCGACGCCATAGAGTTGGCTCGCCATCAAATGTCCCGCAAATAATGCCGCCGGAATCCCTATCGCGACACCGATCGCAATCTGCACCAGCGCGCCGCGCATTACGTTCTGGATGACGATCGAGCGCGTGGCCCCCAGCGCCATGCGGATTCCAATCTCGCCCGTGCGGCGCGCGACAAAGTACGACATCACGCCATATAAACCCACCGACGCAAGAATCAGCGCCAGAATGCCGAACAGCGTGGTCAGGCGAGCCACCAGCCGATCCTCGGTGAAGTTGTTCGCCACCTGCGAGTCGTACGTGCGGATGTCGATGACGGTGAGATTCGGATCGATCGATGTCAGCGTGCGCCGCAGCAGTTCTTCCGCGTTCTGCGGCGGCGCATTGAATTTGACGATGATCGCATCGATGAACATCGACTGCGTTTCACCGCCCAGGATCGCATCCATGAAGCTCGGTTTGGGATCCTTACTGGGCCACGTCTTGTAGCCCTCGTAGAACTGTGCCAGGGGACGAAGAAAAACCGGCCGCGTCTGGCTGCGCGGATTGTTCATCTTGAAATCGTGAAACACTCCCACAATCTCAAACGCACCGGAATACTGCGGCAGATCGATGCCGAAATGTTGCCCAATCGGATCTTGCTTCGGATAAAACCGCTTGACGAACTCCTGGTTGACGACGGCAACCGGCTGCGCGCTCTGCGTATCCTGATCGGTGATGCCGCGCCCGCGAACGATGGGCACGCCCAGCGCGTCGAGAAACTGCGGGCTCACGCGATCCCATGTCGATCCGCATTTGTCGTTCGGTCCCGGCGCAGGATGCCCCTGCTGAATCACGCATTCTCCCCAGTTATCTCCCTCCAGCGGACTGTAGAGCGCGAGACCCACATTCGCCACGCCCGGCAGCGATGAAAACCGATCTTCGATGTTCCGGTAAAGCGGCTGCAGGCGGTCCGCTGTGTAGCCGGCGCCTTCCGGATCCACATGCAAGACGTACCGGTTGGCAACGTCGATACCGAAATTCTGATGTTCCAGGTTGCGCAGCGACTTGGTCATCAGAAACGCACCCGCAACCAGCACCAGCGACAGTGCGGCCTGGAAAACCACCAGCAGCTTTTGCGGCAGCGACGAAGTGTCGCGCATCGAGCGGCCCGATCCTCGCAGCACTTCCGCCGGCTGCGCATGCGATGAAAGCCACGCCGGAGCAAGGCCGAACAGAACCCCGGTGCAAAGCGAAATCAGAAAGGCGAAGGCAAGCACCTCGAGCGACGGAGTGGCCTTGATCGGTAGATTCCTGGCATCGGGAAACGCCAGCGAGAGAATGGTGCGAGAGCCGGCGTAGGCCACCGCCAGGCCGGCCAGGCCGCCCACGCAGCTCAGCAGCACGCTCTCCGTAATGATCTGGCGAATGATGCGCGTCCGCGCCGCACCCATCGCCATCCGCACCGCGATGTCGGCGCGCCGCGTGGTGCTGCGCGCCAGCATCAGGTTGGCAATGTTGGCACAGGCGATGATCAGCACCACTGAGGCGAGAATCATCAGCATCTTCAGTCCCGTGCCCGTCTCCTGCTGCATATTCTGGATGCCCCCGCCCGCCGGCACCACCGTCACGTGTTGCTTGGGAATCTCGGACGCGCCGCCATGATCGGTATAAGCAGGGCGAGTCTTCATCCAGTTGCGCAACGCCACCGAGAGCTTGGCCTGCAGCGCGGGAATGTTCGTCCCCGGGCGCACCCGCCCGATGGGATAGAGCCAGTTCTGCTCAGGATGATGAAGAATCGTGCTCTCGCCGCGCGCGTACGGCTCCTGGTTCACGGGAATCCAGAAGTCCGGCGGATGGTCTGAGACCCGGTCCCCGAAAAATGTGGGAGGCGCTATGCCGACTACGGTGAACGGACGAGTCTGGATGGAGATGGGCTGGCCGACGATCGACGGGTCCCCGCCGAATTCGTTCTGCCATGACGTATAGCTGAGCACCACCGCCGGCGGGGAATTCGGCTGGTCATCCGGCTGGCTGAACACACGCCCCACGTACGATCCCACGCCAAGCGTAGAAAAATAGTTCCCGGTAACAAATTCGCCGCGCAGCTCGCGCGCAAGGGCGGTGCCGAGACGCACGCTCCATTGCCCCTGGCCGGCTTGTACCGCCGCAAGAGATTGGAACTCCGGCGCTGAGTCCTTCAAATGCTCGTAAAGATCGTAAGAAAAAATGTCGAAGTCGCCGTTGTCCCCTACGAATCCGCCATTCACGCAGCAATCGTCGGTGTCTCCAATGCGATACAGTTGCGAGGCGTCGGCCACCGGCAGCGATCGCAGCAGGATTCCCTGCACCAGCGTAAAAATCGCCGTGTTCGCGCCGATGCCCAGAGCGAGCGTGATCACCGCGGTCAATGTGAAGCCCGGCGACTTGCGTAGTTGGCGCAGCGCGAAGCGCACGTCCTGGAACATCTGGGTCAGCATCGTTGCGGCTCGGCCTCCATCATCAAACGCACTACTCCGTCTTCAATACCTGCATCGGTTGAACCGTGGCTGCGCGGCGCGCGGGCACAAGCCCCGCCACCACCACCGTAAGCATCAGCACCAGCGCGGCCCCCGCAAAACTCAATGGATCGGAAGCGCCCACGCCAAACAGCACAGAGCGAAGCAGCTTCACGGCAAAGGAGCTTCCCACCGCCCCGATCACCATGCCCACCGCCGCTGTCTGCAATCCGCTGTTTACCACCAGCCGCACAATCTGCGCGCGCGTAGCGCCCACGGCCATGCGCAACGCAAACTCCCGGTTCCGCTCCGTCACCGAATAGGCCATCACCGCGTACAGTCCCAGGCTGGCGACCAGCAGGCTGGCTAGTGCGTACACTCCAATCAACTCGGCCGGTATCCGCGCAAACTGGTAAATCGTCTCCGTCACCTGCGACAGCGACTGCAGGTCTCCAATGGGCAGCGAACTATCCAGCTTGGCCACCGCGCCCCGCAACACCGGCACCACTGCCGCTTCCGATGTCCGCGAACGCACGGCGACAAAAACATGCTCCTGGTAGTGCTGCATGATCGGCAGATACAGCACAGGAGTCGGGTCCGTGTCCGATGGATTGTGGTACGCATAGCTCTTCACGATGCCCACCACCTGCACCGGTTTCTTCTGCACCATCACCGTCGCGCCCAGGGCATCGCCCTTCGGCCAGTAGCGGCGCGCCATATCTTCATTAATGACGCCCACCAGTGTCGTTCCCCGCCGATCCTGGTCGGTGAACTCGCGACCCTCCGCCACGGGAATACGCATCGCGTGAAAAAATGCGGGTCCCTCGAGATCGGTAATCACCGACTTCGATTCGTCGGGCGCAAACTTGTATCCCGGCACATCGAAATCCCATGTGTTACCCGAACCGTAATCTCCCATCGGCAGATGCGACGTCAGCGTTGCATCCAGCACGTTTGGCGCGGAACGCAACTGATCGAGCAGCGCCCACTCAAATGCCAGGCCGCGCTCCTCGGTGTAGCCCGAGCGCGACATCGCCAGGCTCGCCGTCAGCACATGGTCGCGATCGAAACCGCGGCCCCTGTCCAGAACGTTCAGCATGGTCCGCGTGAGCAATGCGCAGCTCGCCAGCACAACGAAACACAACCCGAGCTGCAGGCCCAGCACCACGGTCCTCACAAAACGCTTGCGGCCCGCGCCCACGATCGCCTGCCCGCCCTCGCGCAGCGCGTCCTTCTGCGACCCGCGCAGAGCCTGCCGAATCGGCATCATTCCGCATACCAGCGCAATCGCCAGCACCAGCACCGCGACAAAGCAGAGAATCCGCCAGTCGGTGTCGAGATTGAAGCTGATCTCTGCCCCGAACGTGGGCATCAGGGCATACAGTCCACGCGACAGCGCCACGCTCGCGGCCCAGCCTACGATGCCGCCGCCAGTTGCCAGCAGCAGCGACTCCACCAGAAGTTGCCGCGCGATTCGCCGCGATGTCGCGCCCAGCGAAGTCCGAATGGCAATCTCGCGGCTGCGGCGCGCCGCGCGCTGGCCCATCAACGATGCCGTATTCACGCACACCAGCACAACCAAAAGAATCGATGCCCCAAGCAGAATCGGCAATTGCTCGCCCAGCGTCCCGATCAAGCCGCGCTCGAAGTGCGCCGAGTCGCGAAGATTCAGGTCCCAGCCCGTGAGGTTCTTTTCGTGCATGTACTCCCGCGCCAGCTTATGCAGCTCGGCCGAGGCCGCCTCCGGCGTCGCGCCGGCACGAAGACGCCCCGCCATCATCAGGCCTATTTCTTTCACGGGATCGGCCGTCGGATCCGCCTCCAGCGACCGCGACGCCGAAAGCGGCAGCCACATGTTCTCTTTCATTCCGCCGAAGATCCCCGTAAACTCCGGCGGCGCCACTCCAATCACCGTGAACGGATGGCGATTGATCCGGATCACCTGCCCGACCACGCGAGCATCCGACGCAAAACGTCTGTGCCAGTAGCTGTCGCTCAACACTGCTTCATCGTGCGCCCCATACACGCGATCGCTCGCGTTGGGATCGAAGAAACGCCCGGCCTGCGGAGTCATCCCAAGCAGCCGGAAATAATTGCTCGAAACCATGCCCGCGGAAACCGTCTCCGGAACGCCCCCGGGCGATGCCACGTCGACTGAGTTGTACGTGAACGCCGCCGGATCCTCAAGGCTTCTGTCCCGCTGGCGCAGGAACTCGACTTGCTCAAAGTGAACCGAATAGCCTTCCGACCCCCGCACGGTCGCATCCACAAAACGCAGCGCTCGCGGGTTGTGCACGTGTGGATACGGATCGTACAGCACGGCCTTCAGCCAGGTGAACACGGTGGTCAACGCGGCAATTCCAAGCGCGAGCGTGAGCACCGCGGCCAGCGAAAATCCCGGAGCCCGGCGCAACTGCCGAAAGGCGTAGCGCACGTCTTGCAGCAAATAGTTCATCGCGTCTACCCGCTCCTTTTCCTTCCCTGGGATGGCCCCGTCTACTCGGTGCGCAACGCCTGCATGGGCTCAATCGATGCCGCGCGCCGCGCCGGAATCAGCGCCGCCAGCATGCCCGCCGCAACCAGTACCAGCGCGGTCAGCAGCAGCATGTCCGATTCCTTCTTCGCATCCAGGTAGATCACCATGTCGATAATCTTCTGCACCACCAGCGTGAGCACCAGGCCCGCCGCAGCACCCGCGCCGAGCATCCACGTCACGCGCCGCATCACCATCGCCACGATGCCTCCGCGCGACGCCCCCAGCGCCATGCGCACGCCGATATCCCGCGTGCCCATTTCCACCTCGTGACTCAAAAGCCCATAAAGCCCAATCAGCGCCAGCAGCAGCGCGAGTGCCGCGAAGATGCCGAACAGCCAGCTTTCCAGCCGCTCGAATACCAACGTCTTCGCCAACACGTCCGACATCGTGTACGCCTCTTTGAACGCCATCGTCGGGTCAATATCGTGTATCGCCGCGCGCAGCTGCGGCACAATCGCCATCGGGTCTCCATCCACCCGGATCACCAGCGACATCGAGCTCAGAACCGTCGGCCGATCCGTCAACGCAATCGAGTCGATCAACCAGTCCCGCTCCGCCAGCGGCGGCCCATAGAGGTTCTGCCGCACGTTGCCCGTCACCCCCACAATCGTCGTCCAGTTCGCTTCCTTGCCGCCCGTGTCGATCCGCTGCCCCGGCGTGTTGGCGTCCGTCAGCTTGAACTTGTGCACAAACGCCTCGTTCACCACAACGGGAGCCGCCGGATTTTCCGGCCTGTCCAAACTCGGTGACAGCATCCGTCCGCTGCGCAGCTTGATCCCGAACACATCGAAGTACCCCGTGCTCATCATCCGGTTCTCTGCCAGCATCTCCTGGTTCGGCGGATACGGCGGCTGCCCCGCGATATGAATGTCTGAATTCGATCCCCAGTTCTCGATAGGCAGCAGGGTGATCGCGCCCACCGCCTTCACCCCTTGAATCCGCCCGACACGCTCGAAAAGCGGCTGATAAAAATCGGCGATCGGATCGCGCCCTTTGTACCGGTCCGGGGACAAATTAATTGAGGTCGCCAGGATTTTTCCCGGATCGAATCCCAAGTCCTCATGCTGGAAGCGCGTCAGCCTCTGGATCAGCATCCCCGAAATCACCAGCAGCACCATCGTCAGCGCAACCTGCGTAATCACGAATCCCGCGCGCAACCGGTGCTGGCTCCGCTCCGTTCCCGCCGCGCTCCCGCCGGCCTTCAGCGCGCGGTTCGGATCGGCTCCCGCCATCCGCAGCGCCGGATACAGCGAGGCCACCAGGCTCACCACCACTGCGGCTCCAACCCCCGCCAGCAGCACCGTCCAGTTCATTTGAATATCTGCCCCACGCTGCAACGCGTGTGTCAGGAACGTGCGCATCCCTTCCAGCAGCGCCCACGCCAGCAGCACCGCAAGCACGGCGCCTGCCATGGCCAGCATCAAGCCTTCCGTCAGCACCTGCCCCACCAGCCGCGTCCGCCCCGCGCCAATCGCCGTGCGCATCGCCATCTCGCGCTCGCGCTTCACGCCCCGGGCCAGCAGCAATCCCGCCACGTTCACGCAGCCGATCGCCAGCACCGCCAGTACGGCGGCCAGCAGCGTCCACAGTGGTCCCTTCGTGTCCTTGTTAATCGACTGTGCCAGCGGCTCCAGCTTTACTGTCCGGCCGGCGTCGGTGTCCTTGTAGGCCTTACCCATATTGCTGAACACCTGGCCCAGGTCCACCTGCGCCTGCTTCAGGCTCACGCCATCCTTCAGCAACCCGATGGTGCGCAGCCAGTGATTGCCGCGGCCTTGCATCCAGTCGCGATCGAGATGCATCGGTGTGTAGATCGCATCGCGCTCATAAAGCGGGAAGCGAAACCCCGCCGGCATGACGCCCACCACGGTGTACGTCTTCCCATCCATGGTGATTGCGCGCCCCACAATGCTCTTATCGCTTCCGAAGTACTTCTCCCATACCTCGTAGCTCAACACCGCGATGTTGTTCCTGCCCTCCACCTGTTCGCCAGGAAGAAACGTCCTCCCCAGCAGCGGCTTCACGCCGAATACCTGAAAGAAGTTGTCCGTGCCGTTCACGCCATCGAGCAGCACCGGCTCGCCCGACGGAGTCTGCACGGTGAGCTTGAAATAGTTCACGTATCCGGCCAGAGCCGCAAAACCATGCGACTGCGCCCGCTCGTCCTCGTAGCCCGGCCACGATGCCGGTTGCTGGTATCCGCTGCGGCTGGTCGCCTGAACATCGACAATCCGATCGGCCTGCGCATATGGCAGCGGTTTCAGAATGACCGCATCGATCACGCAGAACACGGCGGTCGCCACGCCCACGCCAAGCGCCAGCGTCACCACCACCGTGGCGGCAAATCCCGGCGCCCTCCGCATCTGACGAAGCGCGTATCGCAAATCCTGAAACACCATCGGCGCCTCCTCAGACACAGCTCTTCCGCAGCGCGCGAACACTCCCGTCCGCTCACCCAGCCCCAGGGCCCTTTGTCCCTTTGTCCCTGCTCTTACGCTTCCACTTCGGCGGTGAGCTTCCTCAGCTCATCTTCTGAAACCACCTTGCCGTCGAACAGGTGCACTTCGCGCTCGGCGTGCTTGGCGAACCGCGGATCGTGCGTCACCATGCAGATGGTGGAACCCTCGCGGTGAAGATCGGCCAGCAGATGCATCACCGCTTCGCCGTTCTTCGAGTCCAGGTTTCCGGTAGGCTCATCGGCCAGCAGGATCGAAGGCGAACCCGCAAGAGCGCGCGCCACAGCTACACGCTGTTGCTGACCGCCCGAGAGCTGCGCGGGATAGTGCCGCATGCGGTGCGCCATGTTCACGCGCTCCAGAGCTTCCTTCACGCGCTTCTTGCGCTCGGCCGACGGCATGCCCGCGCGATAGGTCAGGGGAAGCTCCACGTTCTCTTCCACCGTCAGATCGCCGATCAGGTTGAAGCTTTGGAAGATGAACCCGATCTCCTGGTTGCGAATGCGCGAGCGCTCGCTGAAGCTCAGGTTCTCCACCGGCTTGTTGTTCAGCAGGTAGCGGCCGCCCGTCGGCGTGTCCAGCAGGCCCAGAATCGACAGCAGCGTCGATTTGCCGCAGCCCGACGGGCCCGACATGGCCACGTACTCGCCGCGCGAAATGGTCAGATGAATCCCGGAGAGCGCATGCGTCTCCACTTCGTCGGTGTAGAAGACCTTGGTGAGATCTTCAATTTCGATCAGCTTGTCGTTTGCCATGCAGTCCTCGTTTCAGTGGTCAGAATCAATTCGCGGTTCTTAAGCTAACGCGGGGCTTGCCTGCTCCCTTTGTCCCTCGGTAACTGTTGCCTGCCCTACTCCAGCCGTATCCGATCGACATTGTCATACCGCGACATGTCAGACAGAATCACGGTGTCGCCTTCCTTCAGCCCGTCGAGCACCTGGATGTACTGCACCGAGGCGCGCCCCACCTTCACTTGCACGCGGGTCGCCCCCTTGTGGTCCGGATCTTCCTTGAACAGGCTCAGCGTCGAGTTCTCGTTCCCCAGCGCCGGCCTGCCCACATAGAGCACATCGTGCAGGTGCTCCAGGTCGATCGTTCCTTCCACGCTCAACTGCGGAACCGCCCCGGGAGGCAGCGGCCCATCCAGATCTACGTCAACCGTGCGCGTTCCGTTCACTACCGAGGGATCAATTCGCGTCACGTGACCCGGAATGACCCCGTTGTGGGTGTCAATGTTCGCCGGCAGGCCAATCTGGATATCCCGCGCCTGCGTCTCGGCGATCTGCAACGCAGCCTTGAGCTTGTCGCGCTGGATGACCTCGGCCACCGACGTTCCCGCGGTCACGTGCTGCCCCACCTGCACGGGCTGCGCCAGGGGCGCCAGCGTGCCTGAGATGGTCGATTTCACCTGCAGCGCTTCTGACTGCTTCTGGTAAAGCTCCAGCAGCGCCTTGGCCTGGTCGATCTTTGCCTTGGCCGAGGCAAGCTGCACCTCGATGTTCTTCTCATTGAGGTCCAGTTGCTGCAGGCTGAGCTTGTGCTGGGCATTCAATTGATCGGCGGTGCTCTGCGATTTGTGCGCCGCCACGCCGGAGATCACACCCAGCTTCAAGAGCTGCTCGTCGGTCTGCGCCTGCAACTGGTCCTGGGTATAGTCCGCATTCACCTGCGCCGCCAGGATCTTCTTATCCATCAGCGTGCTCTGCAACTGCGCCTGCTGGCTCTTGAAGTCGGCTTCTGCCCCCTGCACACTGAGGCGCGCGTCCAGCAGCTTCTGCTCCAGTTGCGGATCGGCCAGGTCCATCAGCACCGTGTTTGGCGTCACCATCGCTCCGGGCAGTACCCGGATGCGCACCACCGTGGCCTCAGTCTGCGCCGGAATCAGTTCGATCGAGTCCTCGCGCGGCACCAATGTACCGGTGGAGCCGCGTACCTGGCGGGTAAAGTCCCCGCGCTTCACTGTGTCGGGCCAAACGGCCGAGGCATCTACTTGAGGGGCCGCAGGTTTCAGCCGCGAGACCGCAAAACCGGCTCCGGCAAGTACGACGGCCGCGGCGGCAATCCAGACCACCATCTGCCGCTGCTTTTTGCGCTTAATATCAGGGCGTGCGATATCCATGTCGGAAACATGGTTGCACTTGGGGGGCCAAAAAGGTTGTCTCAGTATCCCGCTGAAATCACAAAGCTTACACCCCAGCTTCCCTACCCGCTTCGCACGAATCCCTGACCGCTCGCACTCCCAACTGTCCGGAATCGGACACCTTTCGCGCGCGGGCTGGGGTGGCATGGGCTAGGTACCGGGCTGCGTGCCCCGGGTTCCTCGGACTTGGGGACCGGGATTGAATCCCGCGCCCGAAATTCACCCCGACATCCCCGAAGCTTTCACGCCCGGCTCTGCACACCCCGCCCGAACCGCGCCCCCGCCGCATCCGCGGCCCGCAGCGCGTCCACCACCATATCCGCGCTCACCGCCATCGGCTCGTTATGGATCGTCTCCCCGGCCGCCGTGGCCCTCTCGGCCACCCTCCGCAAAAGCTCGTCGCTCGCGTCGGAAATCCCGATCTCCGCAAACGTCGTCGGCAGGCCCACGCTGGTCGAAAACGCCAGCACCTCCTCCACCACCGAATCCGGCTGCGATTCCAGCATCAGTTGCGCCAGCAGTCCGAACGCCACCTTTTCCCCGTGCATGTAGCTATGCGTGCCTTCTGCCGCAGTCAGCCCGTTGTGGATGGCATGCGCCGCGGCAAGCCCCGACGATTCAAAGCCCAGCCCCGATAGCAGCGTGTTCGCCTCCACCAGCCGTTCCAGTGCGTCGTTGGGCCGTTTCCGTTCCAGCGCCTGCATGGCCAAAACACCGTCGGCCAGCAGCGTCTTATAGCAGAGTTCCGCCAGCGCCAGCGCTGTCTGCGTCGATGCCCCTCCGCGCATGTTCTTCGCCCCGGTTTCGGCGCAGACTTTGGCTTCAAACCACGTCGCCAGCGCATCGCCCATGCCCGCCACCAGCGGCCGAACCGGGCTTTTGGCAATGACAGCCGTATCCACCAGAACCAGGTCAGGATTGCGCCGGTAAATGCGATATTCCTCCACCGTCCCGGCCTCGTTGTAGATCACTGAGAGCGCGCTGCACGGAGCGTCGCTTGACGCCAGCGTCGGGCAATTCACCACCGGCAGTGAAAGATCCGCCGCCACGGCCCGCGCCGTGTCCAGCGCCTTCCCGCCGCCCGCCCCAATCACCACCTGCGCCCCGGCCTCTCGTCCGGCCTGCCCGCCCCGCCGAATCTCCGCCGCCGTACATTCGCCGGCAAATCGAAAAACGCTGTACTCCATCCCCGCCTCGGCAAAGGTCCTCGCCCAGCTCTCCGATAGCAGCCGGATCGCGCTCTGCCCCGCCACAATCAGCACCGGCCCCTGAAGGCCAAGCTTGCGCATCTCCGCCCCCAGTTGCAGCGTGGCCTCCGGCCCCTGAGCGTAACGAGAGGGCGAACAGAATACTTTCAGCATGATTCCACCTTATCGATGTAGCCCGCTTCGGTGCAGAGATTACTTCCGCCTCATCTGGCACACAGCTACACCCGCTCCACAGCCATCGCCACCGCATTCCCGCCGCCCAGGCACAGCGCCGCCACTCCCCGCTTCTTGCCCTGCTGTTCCATGGCATAGAGCAGCTTCACCAGCACCGCCGCCCCGCTCGCCCCGATCGGGTGTCCCATGGCCACTGCTCCGCCGTGCACATTCACCTTTGCGGGGTCGAGCTCGAGGTCGCGGACGACCGCCAGCGCCTGCGAGCTGAACGCCTCATTCAGCTCGAACAGGTCGACGCTCCCCAGGTCCCAGCCGACCTTCGGCATCAGCTTACGGATT
>Ga0070684_100001786_pt1 | contig 15716 bp, 18 predicted proteins | sample KBSC723LmetaG_FD_65653 | JGI IMG/M metagenome (GOLD analysis project Ga0070684, IMG submission 65653) | Corn rhizosphere microbial communities from Kellogg Biological Station, Michigan, USA - KBS C7.2-3L metaG | ecosystem: Host-associated > Plants > Roots > Rhizosphere ...
ATGCCCGTGCCGTAGCCGTAGCGCTTGGGCGCGAACCATTCGGGACCCTCGCTCATCCGGCGAAGCTCAGTCCAGCGCCGATGCCGAGAAGAAGCAGCGACAGAGCGATTGTGATCAGGATCGGCTTGCGACCTGACGTTGAATGAAAGGCCATGAACATCTCACTTCTCCTTGGGTGGCCGGCCGCGCTTGCGGACCGCCGGCGGCTTGAGCTTGACGCCGCGGCCGGCAAGCGCTTCACGAAGCAGGCATTCGACCTGGGCGTTGATGCTTCTGAGGTCGGCCGCAGCCGAGCGCTCGACGGCCGCCCACAGCGCCGTGTCGACGCGCAACGGATAGGCTTTGCGGCCGTCGTCCGGCATGGGCTCGCGGCTATTGGTAGAGGGTGCCGGTGTTGACGACGGGCTGGGTGTCCCGCTCGCCGCAGAGCACGACCATCAGGTTCGACACCATCGCCGCGCGACGCTCGTCGTCGAGTTCCACGACGTTCTTTTCAGACAATGCGTCCAGCGCCATTTCCACCATTCCGACGGCGCCTTCCACGAGCGTCTTGCGCGCGGCCACTACCGCCTGCGCCTGCTGCCTGCGGAGCATCGCCCCGGCGATCTCCGTCGCATAAGCGAGATAGGTGAAGCCGCATTCGTCAATCGCGATCCCGGCTACGGTGAGCCGCGCCTGGAGCTCCTTCTTGAGCTCGGTCCCGACCTCGTCGTGATTGCCACGCAAGGTGACCTCCTGATGCTCGAAATCGTCATAGGGATAGCGCGAGCCGATCGTGCGGATCGCGGCCTCGACCTGGACCCGGACGAACTGCTTGTAATCGTCAACGTCGAACAGCGCCTGAGCGGTATCGACCACGCGCCACATGATCTGCGCCGCCATATCGATCGGGTTGCCGCGCAGGTCGTTCACCTTGATCTTGTCGGAGATGAAGTTGTTGGCGCGGACCGACACCTTCTTCTTGCTCATCCATGGCCAGGTCCACCTGAGGCCGGTCGTGCGGTCGGTGCCGCGATATTCGCCGAACAGGGTGATCGCCGCCGCCTGGTTCGGCTGGAGCATGTAAAAGCCCGGCATGACCAAGATGAAGACGAGCGTCGAGACGATGATGATCGCCGCGCTGAGCGCGCCCGGATCGGAACCGACGCGCTGGATGCCGTAGACGTCGCCCAGGATCGCCAGCAACAAGACGATCAGCATCAGATAACCGCTCGATGTCGCGGCCTCACGTTCGCTCGTCGCGGTCAGTGCAACAACTTTTCCGTCTGCCACTTCTGCCTCCCTAAATATGATATCATAATAATATGGGAGGAGGGCCGTCGTCAACTGGCGCTGGGCCAGGGCTCTCGCTAAGGCCCGCCGCATGAGCGAAACACGGTGGCGTCTGGTGGTGCATGGCGGCGCGGGATCGGAGCGGATCGCGCACGCGGATCCTCAGCATGAAGCGCAGGCGCGTGCCGGACTGAACGACGCACTGGAGGCAGGATCGGCGATCCTGGCAAGCGGCGGCTCGGCCCTGGATGCTGTCGAGAAAGCGGCCCGCATTCTCGAGGAGAACGCCTGCTTCAACGCCGGGCGGGGCAGCGTGCTGACCGAGCAAGGCGAGGTCGAGCTCGATGCAGCGATCATGGACGGACGGGGCCGCCGCGCGGGCGCCGTCGCAGCGATCAAGACCACGCGCGCTCCGATCAGCCTCGCACGGCGGTTGATGGACCATGGGCCGCACGTATTCCTGGTTGGGAACGCAGCCGACCGCTTCGCCGCGGCCGCCGGCCTCGAGCAGGTCGCCAACGACTTCTTCATCCTGCCCGAGCGGCGGCGGCAGCTGGAAGAAGCGCTAGCCGCAGGAACCGCTGCCGATCCGATCAAATACGGAACGATCGGCGCCGTCGCAGTCGACTCGGGCGGCAATGTCGCCGCCGCGACTTCGACCGGCGGCATCACCGCCAAGCGCTGGGGCCGGGTCGGCGATTCGCCGCTGATCGGCGCCGGCACCTATGCCGACGATCGCTCCGCCGCTGTATCGGCAACCGGCTCGGGCGAATATTTCATTCGCGCCGTAGCAGCGCACCAGCTTGCCGAGCGCATCCGCCTCGGCGGCCAGTCGCCTCAGGAGGCGCTCGACGCCGTTCTAGAAGATATTCGGTCATTAGGCGGTACCGGCGGGCTCATCGCGGTTACTCCGGATGGCGAAGCGGTCTGGGGCTTCACCACGCCGGCGATGTACCGGGGAACGGCGGACGAGAGCGGCCGCTGCGTCGCAATCTATGCCGACGAAGACTCGCGGTAGGGCAGATCGCGGCGCAGCCAGTCGATTTCGGCGGCGACGCCTTCGCGCTCGGCCTCGAGAAATTGCGCCACCGCATCCCTGAAACTCCGATTCGGGATGAAGTGCGCGCTCGTGGTGATCACCGGCTCATAGCCGCGCGCGACCTTGTGTTCGCCCTGCGCGCCGGCCTGGACGCATTTCAGTCCATGATCGATCGCCCACTCGACGGCGCGGTAATAGCAAAGCTCGAAATGGAGGAACGGCACTTCCTCGGTGCAGCCCCAGTAGCGGCCGTAAAGCGTCTCACCGCCGATGAAGTTGAGCGCTCCGGCGACGGGTCGCCCGTCGCTATAGGCAAGGAACAGAAGCACCGAATCGCCCATGCGCTCGCCCACCAGATCGAAGAAGGCGCGGGTCAGATAGGGCCGACCCCACTTTCGTGAGCCGGTGTCCTGGTAGAAGGCCCACATCGCATCCCAGTCGTCGGGGCCGATCTCGTCGCCGCGCAGTGCGAGGATGTCCAGGCCCCGGCACGCGTCGCGCCGTTCCTTGCGGATCGACTTGCGCTTCGAATGCCTGAGCGCATCAAGGAAATCGTCGAAGCTCGAATAGCCGCGGTTGAACCAATGATATTGAATGCCGCTACGGACGAGCCATCCACGCTGCTCGGCCGCCGAAATGGCAGAGTCATCGGAAAAGGTGATGTGCGCCGAGGAAATATCGTTCTGGACGATCACCGCCTCGATGGCGGCGAGCAACTGCTGCGGACGAGTCCCAAGGAGTCTTGGACCCGGCACCGGCGTGAACGGCACCGCGACCTGCAGCTTGGGATAATATTGACCGCCAGCGCGCTCCCAGGCCTCGGCCCAGCCATGATCGAACACATATTCGCCCTGGCTGTGGCTCTTGAGATAGGCCGGAGCGGCAGCAATCAGCCGGTCTTCTTCCTCAATCAAAATCGGCGCGGGCGTCCAGCCAGTACCAGGGCCGACGCTCTTCGAATCTTCGAGGGCCGACAGAAAAGCGTGGCTGAGGAACGGATCGCCATCGGTCAGCCGATCCCACGCGCGCGCATTGAGACCGCTCACGCCGGAGGCGATCTTGGCGATGAGTTCCGATTCGCGGTCGGCCATACCCATTAGTTGGGTAAGCCGTTGAAAATGAACTAGGCCTTCACGGCGACTATGGCATCGACCTCGACCGCGACTCCGAGCGGCAGGACGGCGACGCCGACGGCGCTGCGGGCGTGGCGGCCCGCCTCACCAAACACTTCCTGCATCAACTCGGAAGCGCCATTCGCCACCTTCGGCTGGTCGGTGAACGAGGGCGCGCTGTTCACGAAGACGCCGAGCTTCACCACCCGCCCGACCCGGTCGAGCGAGCCCAAGGCGGCCTTCATCTGCGCTAGCAACATGATCCCGCAGCGGCGCGCCGCCTCCTGACCGCCTTCGAGGTCGGTGTCCTCGCCAAGACGGCCTTTGATCAGGCTGCCGTCCTCGGCAAAGCTGATCTGCCCGGAGATGTGCAACAGCCCGGCCTCTTCCACCGTGGGGACGTAGGCAGCGACGGGCGCGGCGGCTTGGGGAAGCGTGATGCCGAGTTCGGCGAGACGATTATCGATGCTCATGGGCTTGTCCCAAGCACCGCCGGGCGAGTGAATCAACCCTCGCGGGTGACGGTGAACCCGGCGAAGCTCTGGCTGACCGGCATCAGCTCCACGGTGTTGATGTTGAGGTGCGGCGGCAGGTTGGCCAACCACCAGAACAGATCCGCAAGATCCTCCGACGTCATCGGGTCCATCCCGGCGTAGAGCTTGTCCGACGCGTCCTTGTCACCGCCAGTACGGACGATGGTGAACTCGGTCTCGGCCATCCCTGGCTCGACCGAGGTCACGCGAACGCCTGTGCCGGCGAGGTCGCTCCTGAGGTCGAGCGAGAACTGGCGCACGAACGCCTTGGTCCCGGCGTAGACCGCGCCGCCCTTGTAGGGATAGGTCGCGGCAACGGACGACAGGTTGATGATCTGGCCCTTGCGCTCGACGAGCTTGGGGAGCAGCGCGCGGGTCAGCGCGACCAGGCCAGTGATGTTGGTGTCGATCACCTCCTCGATCCGGTCCCAATCGGTGTCGGGAAGCGGATCGGTCGGCGGCGCGAGACCGGCATTGTTGAGCAGCAGGTCGATCTCGCCCCATGGCCCGTTGAGATTCGAGAGGCTCTCAACGGCATCCTTGTCGCGCATATCGATCGCCAGCGGCAGAAAGGCGTCGCCGAGCTCCTGCTGAAGCCGTTTCAGCCGCTGCTCGCGTCGACCGGTGCCGATCGCGTTCCAGCCGCCGGCGACGAACTTGCGGGCCGCAGCCTCGCCGAATCCCGCGGTCGCGCCAGTGATCAGGATGGTTTTCATGTCTTCCCTTCTTCGAGCTCGCGCCGCGCCTGTACGAGCAGAGCAGGCTCGGCGCCAAGCTCCTCGGCCACGGCGAGAAGGTCCGGTTCGTGCGCCTCCAGGAACCGAAGCAGCGCGGCAAGAAGCGCCGGCTCCGCTGCGCGGGCGCGCAGCTCGTCCGTCCCGATTCCGGTCAGGTCGATGAACCGCTGCGCCCGCCGCGCGTCACCAAGCGTTGCCGCAAGTGCGGCGAGAGCGAGAGCCAGCGGATCGTTTGGACTTGGGCGCGGCAACACTTAGATACTGCTCAAACGGCAAAGGAAGGCGAATTGGCCAAGATCCTGATCGTCGAGGACAATGCGCTGAACATCAAGCTGTTCTGCGACCTGCTGGCGGCGCACGGCCATGAGCCCGAGGCGGTGACCGACAGCCGCAATGCGCTCGATGCGGCACGGAATTTCGATCCGGACCTGGTGATCACCGACATCCAGCTGCCGCACGTCAGCGGGCTAGACCTGATTCGCTTGATCCGCGGCGACGACAAGCTCGCCGACGTGCCGATCATGGCCGTGACGGCTTATTCGGCGCGCGGAGACGAAGAGCGGATCCGCGCAGCCGGCGCCCAGGCTTACGTCTCGAAACCGATCTCGGTGGTGAGGTTCGCCCAGACCGTGGACGAGCTGCTCGCTCCAAAGGAGCAAATCGATCCGGCCGGAGAAGCGCCGGAGAGCTGGGCGAACGAAGGCGGCGAGAGCCCGAACCCGAGCGAAGCGGGCGGAGAGGAAGACTGAATGGCGCTCCGGCGAGCGGGGCCACAAGTGGCCGTCATGCTGAACTTGCTTCAGCATCCATTCGGAAGACCCACGCAGCGCTTAACGAAAATGAATCCTGAAACGAGTTCAGGATGACGATCTGAGCGGTGAACGCTCAGATCGTCACTTGATCTTCGATTCCTTGAACTCGACGTGCTTGCGCGCAACCGGGTCGTACTTCCGGAAGCTCAGCTTCTCGGTCTGGGTGCGCGGATTCTTCTTCGTCACGTAGAAGAAGCCGGTGTCGGCGCTGCTGACGAGCTTGATCTTGACGGTTGCCGGCTTGGCCATCGGAGAAGTCCCAAATGCTTGAAAAAAGAAAAGCGGCCTTCCGCCGCCCGTTCCGCGCGCTCTGATTGGGAGGCGCGCTTTTGTCAAGGTTCCACTAGTCGCCGGCGTCCTTCAGCGCGGCCTTTAGCGCGAGCGCTCGCCGGGAAATTGAGTCGACGCTTATCAGCTTCTGGTCGAGATCGACGAGCTGCCGGTTGAGGTCGAGCGCGAGGCCGGGCCAATCGTGCACCTGGGTCACGCCCTTGCGCACCGCGGCGGGGTCCAAGCCGAGCTCGCATCCGTCGGCTGGCAGGATGATGTCCACGCCGCCGCGGCTGTTCTGCGTCAGCCGCTCGTTGCAACGGGCGCGAATCGCCTGCTGCACGGCATAGGGCATCACCCGCCGGAGAATGTCGCGATAGGGCGGCACGACCGCGATATTGGCACCGGAGACGTCGGAGGTGACGTAATAATTGGCGATCTTGTCGCGCAGCAGTGGGTCGCCGAGATTGGCCATCGCACCGGTCGACAGGACCTCGTCATAAGTATTGCGCTTGAGCGCCCAGGGCTGGATTTGCGTCGCCTGATAGGCGTCCACGAGGAATTGCTCGTCGAGCGAACTCGACGGCCGATCGAGATCGGCGAGCGTCGCCAGCGCCTCCCGCCGGACCCAGCTGTAATAGCGCTCGCGGATCGCGAGATTCTCGAGATTGGCGTCGAGATCGTCGCGCAGCATCGTCCGGTATTGGCGCGCCTGCTGCCCATTGAGCCGCGCCTGATTCCAGTTGCTCGCCTGGAGTCCGACGAACACGCCCGCGACGACGATCAGGAAATCGATCGCAACCGCGAACCAATTGTGCTCCGAAACGTGATCGCGAAACCGGCGAAGGACCATGGCGCACCCCTCGCCGCTCCTAACACGCTACTCCTGCCCGCGACACAGCGCCGTAACGGCTGCTTAACTAATCTCGGCGAACCTCCGTTAAATCAGGAGGACGTGAAGCATGGCCACGGATCCGCTCGCCAAGGTAAGAAACGAGATCGGGCTGCGCGTTGCCGAAATCCGCGAAGCTGGTCCGCGTCTCTCCCCGCTTGATCTCTATGCCCGGATGGACGCAATTCGCCAACTCGCGGCGGTGAACGGCCTTGCGACGCTCGAAGGACTGGCGCGGCACTCGACGCAGCTCGCGCTTCTGCCCGGTCACCGCGTTGCCGTGCAGACCTGCCTCGAACATGTCGACGAAGCGATCGACAGCGAATCCGCGAACGACTGCGCGACCATTTTGGCCGCGCTCGCCATTCGTCTCCACTGAGATTCTCCTCCCTTTTGCGAAGCGATGGGGACGTGGCAGCCGAAGGCTGACGGAGGGGGCCCCTCCACCACTCGCTCTTCGGCGAGCGGTCCCCCTCCCCACGAGCTACGCTCGCAGGGAGGAGCTTCCACGGCTATTCGCGCATTGAAATCACATGCGCGCCTTTTCGCAGCTGCTCGACGATCTCGTCTACACGCGCTCGCGCAACACCAAGCTCAAGCTCATCGGCGATTATCTCAAGGAAACGCCTGACCCGGATCGCGGGTACGGCCTCGCGGCGCTCACCGGCACGCTGGATATTCCGCACGTGAAGCCGGCCGCGATCCGCGGACTGGTCGAGGAGCGGATCGATCCCACGCTTTTCTACATGAGCCGAGATTATGTGGGGGACACGGCTGAAACCGTGTCGCTGCTGTGGCCGAAGCGGATCGACCAGCCGCCGAACGTCGACGATGCGACGATCAGCATCTCCGATGCAATCGAGCGGCTCCGCTCGGCTTCGAAGATGGATGCTCCGAGCGTGCTCGCCGCGATGCTCGACCATCTCGATACATCCGGGAGGTTCGCGCTGCTCAAACTCGCGCTCGGCGAGCTCCGGGTCGGGATCAACGCGCGTCTCGCGAAGCAGGCGCTAGCCCAGGCGTTCGGGCTCGAGGTCGAAGCGGTCGAGGAAGTGTGGCACGGCCTGAGACCGCCGTTCGCAGAACTATTCGATTGGGCGGAGGGTCGCAGCGAGCAGCCGACCGCGCGCGACGTGCCCGTGTTCCGGCCGTTCATGCTGGCTCACCCGCTTGAGGAGACGAAGGTCTCGCTCGACGATTTTGCCGCGGAATGGAAATGGGACGGGATTCGCGTCCAGCTTGTCCATGCCGGGCATGAGACGCGCCTTTACAGCCGCACCGGCGACGACATTTCCGGCAGCTTCCCGGACATCGCGGAGGCGTTCCGCGACCGCGGCGTGCTCGACGGCGAGCTGCTCGTGCGCGGCGAAGCGCAGGGCTCCGGCCTGGAAGTCGAATCGGCGGCCAGCTTCAACGCCCTCCAGCAGCGGCTCGGGCGCAAGAACGTCAGCAGCAAGATGCTGAGCGCCTACCCGGCGTTCGTGCGGCTGTACGATGTGCTGTTCGACGGCGATGAAGACCTGCGCGAGCTTGCCTGGGAGCAAAGGCGACCGAGGCTCGAGTCCTTCGCCGCTCGGCTCGACCCCGAGCGCTTCGACGTTTCCCAACTGATCAAGGCAGCGAGCTTCGAGGAGCTCGAAGACCTGCGTCTGAACGCGCGCGACGTCGCGATCGAAGGCATCATGCTCAAGCGCCGCGACAGTCCTTATGTCGCGGGCCGCCGCACGGGCCTCTGGTACAAATGGAAGCGCGATCCGCTCACCGCCGACTGCGTGCTGATGTACGCCCAGCGCGGATCGGGCAAGCGGTCGAGCTATTATTCCGACTATACGTTCGGCTGCTGGACCGCGGAAGGCGAACTACTCCCGGTCGGCAAGGCCTATTTCGGATTCACCGACGAAGAGCTGAAATGGCTCGACCGCTGGATCCGAGCCCATACCGTCCAGCGCTTCGGGCCGGTGCGCGAGGTCGAGAAGAGCCTGGTCCTCGAGGTCGCCTTCGATTCGATCCACAAGAGCACGCGCCACAAGTCAGGTCTCGCGATGCGCTTCCCGAGGATCAGCCGCATCCGCACCGACAAGCCGGCGATTGAGGCTGATCAACTCACGACTCTGCTTGCACTGGTAACTTGAAGCGGCCGTAAAGCGCGTTAAGCCTGTGCCCCTCTTCGGAGGGGGACTTCATGGTCAAGACTTTGCTCGCCGGCGCGGCTGCGCTGGCAATCGCCGGCGCAGCGCATGCCGAAACCTACGCGATCCAGGCCGGCCATCTGATCGTCGACGCGGCTCAGCCCGAGCGCGGCGCCTCGACGGTCATCGTCGACAATGGCCGCATCGCGCGCATCGAAAGCGGCTTCACCGCGCCTGCAGGCGCCATCCTCGTCGACGAGCGGGCGCATACCGTCATGCCCGGCATGACGGATGCCCATGTCCACCTCACCGGCACGAGCGGCGAACCCTGGTACAATCGATACACCAAGAAATATTCGGTCCCGTACGAAACGACCGTGGGCCTGACGCATGCGCTCGAAATGGCGCGCGGCGGCTTCACCACAGTGCGTGATCTCGGCGGCAACACGAGCGCAGTCATCGCCATTCGCGACGCTGTCGGCGAGGGCCGCTTCCCCGGGCCACGAATCAAGGTTGCCGGCCAGCCGCTGTCGATCATCGGCGGCCATGCCGACCCCACCACTGGCATGCCGCCCGAGCTCGCCGAAGCGGCCGACGAGGCGCATCTCGACCCTTCCGTCTGCACTGGGCCTGACGAATGCCAGAAAGTCGTCCGCAGGCTGGCGGCGGCGGGCGTGGACTGGATCAAGATCATGGCCACCGGCGGCGTTCTCGACCCCGGCACACGCGGTCTCGAGCAGCATTTCACCGACGAGGAAATGAAGGCGATCTGCGACATGGCTCACTTCAACGGGCTCAAAGTCGCGGCCCACGCGCATGGCGCACGCGGGATCGACGCCGCAGTTCGCGCGGGAGTCGATTCGATCGAGCATGGCACGTTCATCGACGAGCAGGGCGTCAGGGACATGAAAGCGCGCGGGACTTATTATGTCGCGACCCTCATGGCCTTCAGCGGCGTGGCGAATGCGCTCGGCAAGGGCATCATCTCGCCTGCAAGCGAAGTGAAGACGCGACAGACGCTGGCCGTCTGGGGCAAAGGCCTCAACCTAGCCTACCGCAACGGCGTGAAGATCGCGCTCGGAACCGACAGCGCGGTCGCCCCGCACACCCAGGCCAATCACGAGGTCGAGCTCATGGTCACCAAGGGCGGCATGACCCCGCGCGACGCGCTGATCGCCGCGACCAAGGGCGGCCCCGACCTCATGAATCTCTCCGCCGAGACCGGCACCCTCGATCCCGGCAAGTCCGCCGACCTGATTGCAGTCGAGGGAGACCCGTTGGTCGATCCGACGGCTGTTCAGCGCGTCGATTATGTCATGGTCGAGGGCAAACCCATCCCGATGAAAGGACAATGATGCGTTCGTCTCTGCTCGCGATCGCGCTCGTGCTGAGTGCGCCTGCCTATGCATCCGGCCAGCCGGCGGCCGGCGACGTGCCGCCCAAGGACACCAAGGCCGACGCGCCCAAGGAGGACAAGGACGTCGTCAAGGCGAGCGTCGAGGAAGACGCGCAGCCGGTTCAGCGCTCGATCCCGTTTCATGGGCGCACGCTCGCCTACACGGTGACTCCGGGCCACCTCACGATCCGCAACGACAAGGGCGAGCCGATCGCGAGCATGTTCTACGTCGCCTACACGATTCCCTCGCCCGGACGCGCGCGGCCGGTCACCTTCCTGTTCAACGGCGGCCCCGGATCGTCAACGATGTGGCTGCACATGGGTTCGTTCGGGCCGATGAAGGTCGACGCCTCGAACCCGGAGACCATTCCCGGTCCGCCGTTCCGCTACGGCCCGAACCCGGACACGTTGCTCGACATCACCGATCTCGTTTTCCTCGACGCTCCGACCACCGGTCTCTCGCGCGAGCTCGGCAAGGCGGAGCCGAAGGACCTGTTCGGGGTCGACAACGACCTCGACGTGTTCACCCGCACCGTCCAACGCTACCTGACCAAGTATCAGCGGTGGAACAGCCCGAAGTTCATCATCGGCGAGAGCTACGGAACGACGCGCGCAGCGGGCCTCGTCGATTCGCTCCTCAACGCCGGCGTCCAGGTCAACGGCGTCACCTTCATGTCGACGGTGCTGAGCTTCGCCGACTTCCAGGGCGACCAGTCGATGATCAACTTCATGCCGACCTATGCGGCCGACGCCTGGTATCATGGCAAGATCCCGGGCAAGCCACCGCTCGAAGCCTTCCTCCAGCAGGCGCGTGACTTTGCGAGCGGCCCCTATGCCCTTGCGCTGCAGAAGGGGAACATGATCAGCGCCGAGGAGAAGCAGCAGGTCGCGCAGCAGATGGCGCAGCTGACCGGCCTCTCGCCCGATTACATCGTCCGGTCGAACCTTCGCGTCGAACCGGGTCGGTTCCGCCGCGAGTTGCTTCGCGACCGGCACCAGATCATCGGGCGAATCGATTCCCGCTACCTCGGCACAGAGGCCGACCTCGTCGGCGATTCAGCGGATTATGATCCACAAGGCAGCCAGATCACCGGCGGATTCGTCGGGGCTCTGAACGACTACCTGTTCGGCAATCTCGGCTACAAATCGCCGCTCACCTATCGCCCGAACAATTATGCGCAGACGCAGGGCGGCAACTGGAGCTTCCAGCACAAGTCGGCCGACGGGCGCCAGCAGATCGCCGACACCAGCGTCGATCTTGCCGATGCGATGCGGCAGAACCCGCGGATGAAGGTGCTGTCGGTCAACGGAGTCTACGACCTCGCGACGCCGTTCCATGGTGCGGAGTATGAGTTCAAGCACATGGCACTCGAGCCGCAGCTTCAGGCGAACATCCGCTACACTTACTATCCGGCGGGTCACATGATGTACATCGACCCGGCCTCGGCGCAGAAGCTCAAGGCCGACCTCGCGGCATTTTACGCCAGCGCAATGTGACAAAAGAAAAGGGCCGGGGGATTTCTCCCTCGGCCCTTCGCCCCCTATCGGAAGCTACTCTTAGCTGATCGGCTGCAGGTTCACGGCGGCATATTTGCCGCGGCGATCGACCTCGAGCTCGAACTCGAGCCGGTCACCTTCGTTGAGCGTCGGGATCCCCGCGCGCTCCACGGCCGAAATGTGGACAAACGCGTCGGGCTGTCCGTCATCGCGCTGGATGAAGCCGAAGCCTTTCATCGCGTTGAAGAACTTGACCGTCCCGCTGGCCTTTTCGCCGGTGAGCTGACGCTGCGGTCCGCGCTCCGCGCGTTCCACGGCCATCGGCTCGCCTTCGATCCGGAGGTTGGTGGCCGAAATGCGACCGCCGCGATCGACCAGAGTGAACTCGAGCGGCTGACCGTCGGCAAGGTCGGTCAGACCCGCCTGCTCGACCGCCGAAATGTGGACGAACACGTCCTCGCCGCCATCGTCGCGGACGATGAAGCCGAAACCCTTCTGGGGGTTGAAAAATTTGACGACGCCTTTGCCTTCGCCAACGACCTGCGGGGGCATTCCGCCACCGCCGCCGCCGCGAAATCCGCCGCCAGCGCCGCCGCCGCGAAAGCCACCGCCACCGCCACCGCCGCCGCCGAAGCCGCCGCGATCGCCATAACCACCGCCGCCGCCGCCGCCGAAGCCGCCGCGATCGCCATAGCCACCACCGCGGCCGCCGAAGCCGCCGCGTTCCTGGTAGCCGAGATCGCCGAAATTGCCCTCGTCGCCGCCGAAACTGTCGCGCTTATCGCGGCCGCGCCCGCCGCGGTCCCCCTTGCGCCCTCTGTCGAAACCCATGCACCGTCCGAATATTGAGCCCGCCTACCCCACAAACCAACGCGCTCGGGCCAAATGGCGCAACCGGTTATGGCGCGTAATTCACTCACGCACCGTTCAGGCCCTTACATCAAAAAAGTCACCTGCTCTAGTGACTCAGTTGCAGGCAGGGCTGGCAAGCCGGGGGCCGAGCGGACTAAAGCGCATCAAAGCCTTGGCCAAGGAGCGACAATGGCGGTTCATTTGCACCTGGAAGACTTGCCCGCAGAGGTGAAATTCGCCGAGGGGCCGATCGCCGTCGACACCGAAGCGATGGGCCTGGTTCCGGGCCGCGACCGGCTCTGCGTCGTTCAATTGTCCGATGGAAAAGGTGACGAACATCTCGTCCATTTCAGGCAGGGCAGCGACTATTCCGCGCCGAATCTGAAGGCCCTCTTGTCCGATTCGAACCGGCTCAAGCTGTATCATTTCGCGCGCTTCGACCTGGGCATCATGAGCGCCTATCTCGGCGTCATGGCCGCGCCAGTTTACTGCACGCGAACGGCGTCGCGCCTGGTGCGCACCTATACCGACCGCCATGGCCTCAAGGACCTGATCAAGGAGCTCCTCAACATCGACGTCTCGAAACAGCAGCAGACCAGCGACTGGGGCGCCGACGAGCTCACCGACGCGCAGCGCGACTACGCGGCTAGCGATGTCCGCTACCTTCACCAGCTGAAGGAGAAGCTCGACCAGCGATTGGCTCGCGAGGACCGCACCGCGCTTGCCCAGGCCTGCTTCGACTTCCTGCCCACCCGCGCCCTGCTCGATGTCGCCGGCTGGCCCGAGCAGGACATTTTCGCGCACGACGGCTGATGGCTGACACAACGACAAGGGAACGGGTCGTCAAGCAGCGCTGGGCGGAGCCGGGCAGCGGTCACGACCGGATCGTCCGCTGGGCCAAGATCCTGCTGCCGAGCGCGGTCGGGATCCTGCTCGCGATCCTCGCCATCGCACCGCTCGAGAAGAAGGGCGACGTCAGCTTCATCCTCGACAAGAAGAAGGTCCAGACCGCGCCCGAGAGCATGCGGGTGGAAGCTGCGCGCTACACGGGCACCGACAACAAGGGCCAGCAATTCGTGATGATCGCAAACCGCGCGGTGCAGCGCAGCTCGGATACGCCGTTGGTCGATATTCGCGGCGTCCATGCACAACTCAGCCAACCCCAGGGCCCGCTGATGATCGCGGCCAATCAGGGCCGGTACAATATCGACACGCACAAGGTCGCGATCGACGGACCGGTGAAGGTCGCGGGCAGCGACGGATTCCAGCTCAGCACGAGCAACGTCCTGGTCGATCTCGACGACAGGCAGCTTGCAAGCGAGGGGCCGGCACAGGGCGCGATGCGCCTCGGCCAGTTTCAGGCCGGCCACATCAAAGCCGACCTCAACGACAAGGTCGTGGTGCTGGACGGCGGAGCTCGCTTGAAAATCGTGCAAGGGACCGTCAGATGATGGGCGTGCGTAAAATTGGCATCATCCTTGCACTTACTGTCGCTGCGGGAACGGCGGCCTTCGCACAGGTCAAGCAGGACGAGGGCATTTCGGCGCTGAAGGGCCACAACAGCAACGCGCCCGTCGATGTCAGCGCCGACCGCATCGAAGTGCAGGATCGTGCCGATCGCGCCGTGTTCGTCGGCAACGTCCATGCGGTGCAGCAGGATCTGACGCTCGATACGCCCCGCCTCACGGTCGCTTATACCGGCGGGACGGGCGGCACCAATGTCCAGATCCAGCGCCTCGATGCGTCGGGCGGGGTGACGGTCAAGAGTCCGTCGGAAGTCGCGAAAGGCGATATCGGAATCTACGATCTCGACCGCAAGCTGATCACGCTCATCGGCAACGTTCAGCTCAATCGCGAGGACAATCAGGTGAACGGCCAGCGGCTGGTCATCGACCTCGATTCGGGGCGCGCGGTGGTCGACGGCGGACCTCCCGGAGTCAATTCGAGCGGCGGTCGCGTGACCGGCCACTTCACAGTCCCCCAGCGCCAGCAGCAGAAATAGGGTGAACGAAACATCGGCCTTGGTGCGCCCCGCCGCCGAAGGGCAGGCGGTGGACGGCGGCCTCGAGGTGCGCTCGATCGCCAAGTCCTACGATAAGCGCGCCGTCCTCCATGACGTCAGCCTGGCGGTGCATCGCGGCGAGGTCGTTGGCCTGCTCGGCCCGAACGGCGCCGGGAAGACGACCTGCTTCTATTCCGTCATGGGCCTGGTGAAGCCGGACAGCGGGCGAATTTTCCTCGACAGCGAGGATATCACCGAGCTGCCGATGTACCGCCGCTCGATCCTCGGCCTCGGCTATTTGCCTCAGGAGACTTCGATCTTCCGCGGCATGACGGTCGAGGAGAACATCATGGCCGTCCTGGAGGCCTCCGAGCCCGAAAAGCAGGTTCGGCGCGACAGGCTCGAACAGCTGCTCGGCGAGTTCGGCCTGACCGCATTGCGCGATTCGCCGGCGATGGCCTTGTCCGGCGGCGAGCGGCGGCGGTGCGAAATCGCGCGCGCGCTGGCTGCGCATCCGTCGATCATGCTGCTCGACGAGCCATTCGCCGGCATCGACCCGATCTCGATCTCGGACATCCGCGAACTCGTGCGCGAATTGAAGAGCCGCGAGATCGGCGTGCTGATCACCGACCACAATGTCCGCGAGACGCTCGATATCGTCGATCGCGCCTGCATCATCTACGACGGTCAGGTCCTGTTCCAGGGTACTCCCGAAGCGTTGGTCGCCGACCAGGAGGTCCGGCGCCTGTACCTCGGCGAGAGCTTCGCGCTGTAAGGGAGCTTGTCCGTGGGGCTCGGTCCCTCCCTAAGCCTCCGCCAATCCCAGCAGCTGGTCCTGACGCCGCAGCTGCGCCAGGCGATTCAGCTCCTGCAGCTCAGCAACCTCGAGCTCGATTCGTTCATCGCCGAGGAGCTTTCCAAGAATCCTTTGCTTGAGACCCGCTCGGACGAACCCGAGGAGCAGCCCGCCGGCGATTTCGAGCGCGAGGAGAGCGACAGCGACGACGCGGCCGACGATCCCGGCGCCGACGACCTCATCATGGGGCAAGCCGACGACGACCGTCCGCTCGACGTCGACTGGACCAGCGAAGCGCTGGAGACCGACAGCTATTCCGACGTCGTGACGTCAGGCGGCGGTGAGGAAGCCTTTGATTTCGACCGGGTTCAATATTC
>Ga0070684_100001789_pt1 | contig 15707 bp, 12 predicted proteins | sample KBSC723LmetaG_FD_65653 | JGI IMG/M metagenome (GOLD analysis project Ga0070684, IMG submission 65653) | Corn rhizosphere microbial communities from Kellogg Biological Station, Michigan, USA - KBS C7.2-3L metaG | ecosystem: Host-associated > Plants > Roots > Rhizosphere ...
CGGCAGCCCCGCGAGAATCCTTCGCAGGATCTCCGCCGCCATCTTCGAGTCGTTCACAATGGCGACCTTCACCCCTGCCCTCCCGATGCCAGCGGCGCGGCCTCGCCCACCAGATCCACTACCGCCTGCAGAAAACTGCCGTTATCGAATGAGCCCTTGGTCAGATAAAAGTCCGCACCCGCATCCAGTCCGCGCTGCCGGTCCTCCGCGCGATCCTTGTACGACAAAATAATCACCGGCATGCGCACCAGCCGCGGATTCGCCCTGACGCGCGTTACCAGCTCGATTCCATTCATCTGCGGCATGTCGACGTCGCTGATCAGCAGATCGTACTCGTTCAGCCGCAGCAGGTTCCATGCCTCCTGGCCATTCTGCGCCGTGCTCACCGTGTACCCGGAGCGCACCAGCAGTCTCCGCTCCATCTCGCGCACCGTATGCGAATCGTCCACCACCAGAATGTGCGGGGCCAGCGATTCATTCTCGAGCGAAGCCGACGTCGAAGCCGGAACCCCCGCTGCCGTTTGCACCAGGTCTTCCATATCCAGAATCAGCAGCGGATTCCCATTCTCATCCAGCGATGCCGCGCTCACACCGGGAATCTTTCCCAACCGCGGATCCAGCCGCCGAACCGAGACCTCTGCCTGGTCCACAAAGCGGTCCACCGCAAACGCATACCCGCCGAAAAACATCATCGGCACCGGTCCCTTTGGCAAAGCCTGCTCGCACAGCCCCAGCAACGAACCCAGCAGCACAACGGGATGCTGGCGATCGTTCCAGCTCACCTCCGGCTTGTCGCTCGTTCCTCCCGGCTCCATCACCGCTACGTGATCCACGCGAACCATGGGAATGCTGAACATCTCGCCTTCCACCATCACGCGAATTACCCGGATCACCGACCGCGTCACCGGAAGCCGCAACCGGAATGTCGTTCCCAAGCCCGGCGTGCTGGTCACCGTCACCGCGCCGCCCGCCTCCTGCACCATCGACTGCACTACGTTGAGCCCCACGCCGCGCCCCGAAAGATGCGACACCGCATCGCGTGTGCTGAACCCCGGCAGAAACAGGAACTCCAGCAGCTCGCTCTCCGTCAGGCCCGCCACAGTGTCCGCCGGAGCCAGGTTCCGGCCAATCACTCGCTCGCGAACGCTCTCCACGTTGATCCCGTGTCCGTCGTCGCGCACCGTGATCACAAGCCTTCCGTTCTCGTGTCCGGCATGAATCCGCAAATGGGCTTCGGCGGCCTTGCCCGCCGCCACCCGCTCCGCCGGCAACTCAATCCCGTGATCGATCGCGTTGGTCACCAGGTGCGAAATCGGCGCTTCCAAACGGTCCAGGATGTCGCGGTCCACCAGCGTTGACTCACCGAGCACCTCCAGACGAACTTGTTTGCCCAGTTCGCGCGCCGTATCCCGCACCAGCCGCTGAACCCCTGTGATTCCCTCTGAAAACGGCCGTAGCCGCCCACCCAGCACCACCCGGTAAAGCTGTTCCGCAGTGCGCTCGTTGGCGCGCGACACCGAATCCAGATCCGCGATCTGCGTGGCCAGCACCGCTACCTGCCGTTCCAGTTCGCCGCGTACACTCGCACGCGCATTCTGCCACTCGCCCGCGTCCTGAAGCACTTGCAGCGCCTTGCCGATCGCGCGATGATTGCGGTCCAGCACATCGCCCCATTCCGCGAGCTGGCGCGCGGTCACCAGCGTCTCCGCCGAGAGCGACAACAAATGATCGAACCGGTCGGCCGCAAGCCGCACCGTCCGCTCGCGAACGGTCCTCTCCTCCCGCCCAACCTGTGCAAAGATGTCCCGTTCTGCCTCGGGATCCGGCGCACCAACGCGCGCCGACGCTCCGCCTCCCGCCCCGCTGGCGCGCTCGCGCCGCGGCTTGGCTACCGGTTCCGGCGGAGCCGCCGCGGGCGTCTCTGTTCCTTCCACCGCCGCGGCCACCGTCGTCGCAGTCGCCGCGCCTTCACCCTTGCCCACAGGCTCGGCGCCCTTCAAACCCACCGCGCATGCGTCGATTCCCGCGGCATTCTCTTCCAGCCACTTGGCAACGTCGGTCTCCGGCACCGCCTGCAGTTGTCCCAGCCAGTCGGTGGCCGCGAGCATTTGATCGATTTCCGCCGAATCCAGCGCTTTGCCGCCCTGTGCCGACACAAAGCGGTCTTCCATCGCGTGCGTCAGGCCCACAATGCCGGTCAGCCCCACGATGCGCGCCGCGCCTTTGAGCGAATGTGACGCCCGCATCAGAGCTTCCAGCGTGGCCGCGCTCGCCTCGCCCGACTCGAGCTTCATCAGCTCCGCCTGCAGCGTGCGCACCTGTTCCTCCGCTTCCATCCGGAACAGGTCGAACAGTGACGAATCTTCAAGCCCGCTGCTCATGCGCTCACGCCGTGGCCAGGGTGATCTGGCGGAATAGGTTTTCGTTGTCCAGCAGGTAAAACTCCCTGCTCATGTACTCAAAGCTTCCTCGCACCCACTGCCGGGCCAGCGGGCCCGAATCCCGCTGCTCGACTTCGGGCACAGTCTGGATGCCCACCATCGCATCGATCGGCACCGCCCACTGCCGCCCCGCGGACTCCTCCAGGATCAACATTCGCGCCGCCCCAGTCTCGTTTCGCGCCACGTCCAGCAGTCTAGCCAGCGAGCAGCACGGAACAATTTCCCCGCGAAATGCCACCAACCCCAGCAGCACCGTTCCGCTGCGGTGCGGAATGCGCGCGATGTGCAACACCGGCGACACCGCAAACGCCACCGTTGTCGGAACCGCAAGCCGCATCTGCCCTAATTGGAATAACAGCAGCGAACCAGTCCGCTGCGGCGGCCGCGGCGGGTCCATCGCCATCAATCGCCGCAGCTCCTCGCGGTACCCCGGCGCCATCGGACGATCGAATAAGCGGCTACGCTCCTCCTGGTTCATATTCCACCCCCGCCGGCCGTCGTGGGTTCCGCCAGCGGCGTTTCACCCGAGGCCCGCACGCGCACAATGCGCGCGCTCAACGCTCGACGCAGCCGCGCGTTCGGGTGCACCTGCCATAGTGTCTGCAGTAATTCGAGCGCCGGCAGAAATCCCGGCGCAAGGTAAAGAGCCTGACGGCACCGACGCTCTGCCTGCCGCAAATTGCCGTGGTCCTTGTAGTCCAGCGCCCGCCGGTAGAATTCCATGGCCGCCGACGGCGCCGTGCCGGCCACAATCACCCGCGGCGCCACCAGCGGATACTGCTTTACCGTCCGCGGCTGCGGCGGCAATGGCTCCGCCTTCCGTACGTCGTCCGATGCCTTACCCTTCGTCTTGTGTGTGAATCCGAATCCCGCCGCCGGCTTCACCGCCATAAATCGCGAATTCAACTCCGGCACGCGATCGCCGGCCCCCACAATCAGCCGTCCGCCCGGCAGCAAAGCCCGGCTCAGCGAATCGGCAAGCGTCGCCCGGGCCTCAGCATGCAGGTAGATGAACAGGTTCCGGCACAGGATCAGGTGATACCCGGCGCCTTCGCCCAGAGCCTCGGGTTCCGACAGGTTGCGCCTCGCGAACCGGATGCGCCTGCGCAGTTCTTCGTGCATGTGCCAGTGATTGTTCCGCAGCGCGCCGCACATGGCCTGCAGCTCGGGAGCAAAGTTTTGCAGGGACCCCGCCGCATACACTCCCCGCTCCGCCGTCCGCAGCGCAGCGCGGGAAATATCGAATGCATCTATGAGGAAGCCGTCCGCAGCCACCCCCGCCATGCGCAGTTCCGCGGCCACCGAATACGCTTCTTGTCCCGTGCTGCACGGCGCCGACAGCACGCGGATGATCCCTTCCGCCTTCCCCGCAGCCTCCCGCGCCCACTCCCGGATGTGCTCGAACACCGCCAGGTCCCTGAAGAATCGCGTCTCCTGGATCACCAGCGCATCAATCAGCTCGTCCAGTTCGCCGTCCGCGCGATTCAGGTGCTCCACATATTCCGCCGCACCAGCCATACCAAGGTGCCTGCATCGCGCTTCAATCGTCCACGCAATGCGCCCCGTCTCCAGCGACTCAGCATCGATGCCCACCGCCTCGGTGAGACGGCGCACCACTTCCTGCAGAATGGCGGGATCGATCGTCAATGGCTTCTTCATCACGGTTGCACCGGGGGCGCTGGAATAAACGTCGATAGCATTTGTAAATAGAGATCCAGATCCAGCGGAGTTACATCCGGCTCATCCGGGCGCACCGTGTCCGTGATTCCCGGCGCCAGCAGTCCCACGTGCGACACCGGCGAACCCGGCGGCGCGTCCACCACGATAATCCGGCTCCCATACTCCTCTGGAGTGGGCGTCTCGCAGATCACCTGGTTCAGGTCGAATACCGGCATCTGCTTGCCATAAAACTTCAGCCATCCCCTGAAGTATTCGTCCGGCTCACCCGCCAGCAACGCAAACGCCGCGATGCGATACACGCGTCCTAACGGCACGGCGTACGGCCCACTCTGCAGGCATAAGCGGAGGTTGGTTGCCAATTCGGTGCTCCTGGATCACGCGTTGACGGTTGCCACTTTGAAGATGTGTTCCTTCAGGATCCGCACCGCTTCGTGCAATTGCCGGCTCACGTCGTTCAGGTCGTTTACCGAATCGGAAGTCTGCCGCGCCGTCTCCGTCAACTGCCACATCGCGTCCGAAATCTGCTTCGCGCCGACGGACTGGTTCTGCATTCCCTGCTGCACCGTCTCGTACCGCGGCGCAATCGACTCCACACGCTCGATAATCTCGCCGAACTGCCCCTGGATCGCCTCCGCCGCGCCAATGCCTCCCTGCACCGCTTCCGCGAATCCTTGCATTTCAGCTACGCCGCTGGCCACCGCCTCCTGCATCTCCTCGACAATCTGCTCAATGTCCAGCGTGGCAACTGCCGACTGGTCCGCCAGCCGCCGAATTTCGCGCGCCACCACCGCAAACCCGGCGCCCGCTTCGCCGGCCTTCTCCGCTTCGATTGAAGCGTTCAGGCTCAGCAGGTTGGTCTGGTCCGCCACCTTCGTGATTGCCGTAACCACAGAGTTGATGCGCGCAGCCTTGCTGCGAATCGTCCCCAGCTTGCCTGAAATCGAATCGCTCGCCGACGAGAGCGCCTGCATCGACGTCTCCATCCCTTTCAATCCGGTTCGCCCGTCGTGCGCCAGCCCCGCCGTGCGTTCCGCCGCATCGGCAATTTCCACCATGGCGCGCAGCAACTCCTGCGAGGTGGCAGAGATCTCCTTCGCTGCCGAAGCAATCTGGTTACTCGATGCCATGAGCGTTGTCACGTTCGACTGCTGGTGTACCGCGCTTGAGCTCACCTGCGTCGCGCTCGACGTCAGGTTAATGCTCAGGTCCGCCACCGGGCTCGTGATCCGCTTGCTGATGAAGTACGCAAAAATCGCGCCGATCACCAGCGCAACAAACCCGCCCAGCAAACTCTGGAACAATAGTTCGCTGAACCGCGCTCGCACCAGCGCCGTCGCCCCCGCGTAGTCCCTCGAATCCCCGATCACCACAATCACCCAGTCCCACGGCTTGAAATAGCTGTACCGGATGATTGCCTGCGAATCGCTCGTCGCGCCCTGCACCGTCATTTCGCCGGAAGCACCATCGCCCAGCTTCGGAGCGGCGCGCAGCACGTCCTTCAGCCACTTCGTTTCGGTTATCGAGCCAACGCCTGTCGGCGGAATCACCACCTGGCCGCTGAATCTACCGCTCTGCTGCCCGTAGTACACCGCCACCGAGCTGTGATCACCGCTGTGGGCCTGCCCGCTGATGGCCTGGCGCAACGCCATCACACCTTCCTGCTTCATGCCCACGTAGAACATCCCGATGATGTTGCCCTTGGCATCCTCAAGGGGTTCGTACGCCGTGGTGTACCAGTCGTTCACAACGTAAGCGCGACCCCGGTACACATGACCCGCCAGCACCGTCTTGACAACCTCATTCTTCGAGCCGTCCGGCATGGTTCCCGGAATGTACGTGCCGTTCGCCCGCTTCCCATCGGTGGCAACCACGGTCGTGGCCACCCGCAGCATGTCCCCATCAGCGTTCACGCGTTGGAACAGCGTAACCGTCTCATTGGTCTGCTTGGCGATGTCGTCGATCACCGGGATGCGATGATCAAAGCTGCGGTCGGCCGTGATCAGCGTGCCATTCAGCGACCACTGCGGAATCGTAAGCTGCGTCTGCTTTTGCGTGAATTGATTCGTCCCCGTCCACGTGATCGTCTTGCCCGATACCTGCACTCCACCGGCCAGCCGCAGCGCCGCGTGTCCCAGGCTCAGGCTCGTATCCACCGCCTGCTGGACAAATTCCTCAGAGAGCTTGCAGATACTCAGCGTCTTCTCTGCGCTCTTGGCCAGCCGGTCCTCCATCATGCCCATTACTTCGTCCGATACGGCCTTGCTGGTCCGGTTCTCATTTACCAGGACCAGAATCGCCACCGTCACGGTCGCCAGCAACGCCGCCAACATACCCAATGCCGTGATTTGCTGCCTGAGAGATAACTTGAATTTGCGCATTACACCGAGCTTCCATTCAAAGCGGTTTCCCGATTGGGATAAATATCAATCAGCGGCTGAAACCCCGAAATCTCGATCGCCTCCAGAATCAATTCCGGAACCGAAAAAATTCCCGTGCGACCGCCGCTGCGGTTGGTGTGCTTGATGATCTGCAAAATTGAACGAAGCCCCGCGCTGCTGATAAACGTCACCTCCGACAGATCCAGCAGCACCCGCGCATGCTTCTCCGTCATCAGTTGAGCCGTCTGCGCCTCGAATACCGGCGCCGTATGCGTATCCAGACGTCCGGTAATCGCCACGACGGGGATTCCCTGGACGCACTCCAGGCGCGCAGGCGCTGTTTCAGGGGAAGTGCTGTTCATACAGGAAAGCTACAAAACTTCGCTTCAAATGGATAGCAAAAAGTGCAACCCCAGACGATTGCCTGATCTCGAATGTCCCAAATTCCTAATCTTCTGATTCCCTCTATCCCGGAGCCTGCCCTGAGCGAAGTCGAAGGGTCCCTCTATCCCTATTCCTCATCCCTATCCCCGCCCCTTCACCAATCTCACCCGGTTCTTCCCATCCACCCGCTCGTACGTGACCTCGTCCGCCAGCTTGCGCAGCATGTGAATACCCAGCCCGCCCACCGGCCGATCTTCCAGCTCCAAGCTGAAGTCCGGTTCCGGCGCGTTCACCGGGTTGAACTCGTGACCGTCGTCGGTCACCTCCATGGTCAGCACGCCATCCTCGACCGTGAAGTCAATGCGGATCGTATGCTCCGCCGTGTCGTCGTAGCCGTAATGAATGCAGTTGGTGACCAGTTCCTCGATCGCCACCAGCGCCAGGTACATCGCTTTTGGCGAAACCTCGTGCGCTTCCAGCCACCTTTCCGCCTCTTCCGTGGCCGGCGCAATCGCATCGTGGGTGTTGCGAACATCAATCCTCAGGCTTTCACCCACTCGATCTCTCACCCCGCCACGATTTTCCTGCGATTATACCGACGCCCCACCCAATTCCTGGAATGGAGCCCCCGGGGATCTCCCACTCTTTGTGAATATGTTCAGGGATTGCCTTGAATCTAGCGTTGCTGCGTCACATCTTGCGCGAGAAGCACATCGAGCGGCGAGGTGGTGGGGCGCCCCAGCAAGAATCCCTGCAGCTCATCTGCTCCCAACCGAGTGACGAAGTGCATCTCGCGCTCGGTCTCGATACCTTCGACAACCACCCTCATGTGGAGCGCATGCGCGACGTTTGCCACCGCCGTAATCAGGGTGGCGGTTCCGCTGTCCAGGTCCGCTTGCCGCAGAAAAGAGGGATCAACCTTCAACCGGTCGAATGGCAATTGCCTGAGATAGGCAAGGCACGAATAGCCCGTCCCGAAATCATCGAGCGCCAGCGTAATCCCGGCACACCGAAATTCCTCAAGATTCTCTGCGATTCTGCCAAGGTCCTCGACCATCACCGATTCCGTCATTTCCAGTTCGAGCAGTTCAGGCGCGAGCCCGGTCTTCCTAAGGGTCTCAAACACCTGGTCTGTGAAGCTCTCGGATCGAAGCTGGAGAGCGGAAACGTTGACCGCGACCGGAACCCGCTTGCCGCATCGCTCGTTCCATTCGACTGCATCCCGGCAGGCTCGCTCCAGAATGTACGCTCCCAGATCGCGGATCAATCCACACTCTTCCGCGATGGGAATGAACTTGTCAGGAGGAACCGCCCCGAGCGACGAGTTTGTCCAGCGAGCAAGAGCTTCGAACCGCAATATCGTCAGCGTGCGTGCATCGAATTGCGGCTGGTACTCCAGGTAAATTTCGCCTCGCTTGATGGCGCTCTTGAGCTCTAACGACATCCGGTTCTTCTCATTCAGGACACTACCCATCTCATCGGTGTAGAACGCGAGTTCGTTCTTACCTGCCCGCTTTGCCGCGTACATCGCGGCATCCGCCTGCAGAAGAAGTGTGGTCGCATCGCACCCGGGGTGCGGGAACGTACTGATACCGATCGTCGCTCCAATCACCAGGTCCTGCTCCTGAATCCGAAAGCCGGACCGCGCAGCCTCAAGCAGGAACTCCGCCAGAGGTTTTGCCGCCTCCGTGCGTTCGACAATCACGGCGAATTCATCGCCGCCAATGCGGCAAAGCGTATCCCTTGACCCGATGCACCCGCTGAAGCGGTCGGCAACCTCCTTTAACAACAGGTCGCCCATGAAATGCCCCAGCGTGTCATTAGTCATCTTGAAGCCATCAAGATCGATGTAAAGCAGTGCCAGAGATTCCCGATTCTCGGCGGCAGACAGGGTTTGCTCTTCAAGAAGCTGAAAAAAGCGCCGGCGATTCGGAAGTCCGGTCAGTGCGTCCTGCTCCGCCTCAATGCGAGCCGCATCCCTGGCTTGCTGCAGCTCATCCATCTGCTTGCGAATTTGCAGCGTCTTCGAGCGGACGCTCCGGTTGAGCTGGATGATCCAGAGGAGCACCCCACCGGCGAAGAATGCAATCCCGAAAACAACAACCATTTTCAGGCTGAGTTGCCGGCGAGTCTGCACCACCATGTCCGAAGGAGAATCCACCAGAACTTCGAAGCTCTCGGCCGACCCGCCCGGCCCCCTGATCAATCGCACCACGCCATCGCACTGCACCACCGCATTCGGCGAGATCGTGATCATTTGCCCGGGACCCTCGGCGGCGCCAACCCTCGCCCTGAATCGAATCCCTGAATCTTCCAGTGTCAGCAAATACTCGTTGCCCTGGCCTTTCTCTTGCGAAATCAGTTTCCCGGCAACTTCGGCCCGTTGACCATCCTGGCCCGAACGAACCAGCCATGCAGCCTCCTCCCGCTGCGCCGGCGGTGCTTTGGGCCAGCTTGACGTCGTATCGATGCGGACAATCGCATCACGGATTGCGATCGACCCATTTTGTCGATCCGGGAACCCAATCACATCGACAGCAGACCCCTTATCGGCGGTGAGCGCCGAAGCCATGTAGATGAAAGTTCCCCCCGTCTCGTCGCGGACAAATACATCCTGCGAGCTCTTCCACGCAATCGCTCCCTTCACGTGGACGGCGGGCAGGAATCTCTGATTGAGATCCACACTGCGAAGGTCTCCTATCCGGCTGGCCGGGCGCTCGGACGCAGGGATCCAGGCACGATCCTCAGGCTGAATATCGGCAGCGCTGCTGACGAATAGCTGGGCTCCTATCCTGCGATTGGATTTATCGAGGTGCGCCGAATTGACCGCCCGAACCCGCACCACAGCCCCCACGAGGGAGAGAACGGAGGTGTTTACCCCGCCTGGAATATTGATGGGAACTTTGGTCTGGCCATCGACCAGAAATAAGCTGGTGTGGTCCCAGACGTCTGGTCCTGGCCTCAGGACCCCTCGGGTCATGATGAATTGCGAGTCCTCGCCTCCCCCTTCAAGCGAGGTAAGACTGGACAGTCCGGTGGTACGCAAAGGAGCGTGCTTCAGCACAATGAAATGCGGTTTCGTGAGAATGGGGCCTACCGCGCCCGGCGCCGTCGAAGCCCGCAAATCAAGCACGTCCCCCGCCTTCAGGGCAGCGCCTTCCTTGCCGATTTTTACGTAGATCCCCGCTCCTTGATCCTGCTGCACAAAGAGGATCTCCCACGCGGCATCCACGTAGGTGACCTGGGCTTTCACGTGGACGGGGATGTCCGTCGGACAGGACGGACCGTAATACCTGTTCACATCGGCGATCGACGTGAGGGGTTTCCTGGCCGTCGATGGCTCGGCCGATCTGGCAAACTTTTGCTCGGGCGCAAAAACAATCAGCAGCAGGGCAGCGCGTATCCAGTTCCGCCGCATGGCGAAACCACGAAATGCGCGTAAATGGCGGGCCCTTGCCACCGGGACGAAACTCCTTGGCAAACCCAGAGACCGCGTGGTCCGCCCAACGATCAGAATGTAGAACCAATTCTTGCCATTCGTTTACAGCGGGTCAATGACCCTTTTGAGTGAGCGGCGATCGGCACCGCCACACTTTTCCTTGCCATCCCCCCTCATCGCAGTTTATGGTTCACTCCATCATTCCCCAGTCGCTGTATCCCCCGCGATTTGCAGGATCGCCTCCATGATTGCAGTCTTGAAGAAGCTTGCCTTAGGTCTTGGCCTGATTGCCGTTTCGGCAGCCATTCTCCTTTATTCCGACCTCGATTCGCGCCAGGTCAGCGCGGGCGGATCCTCGCCTTCGCGCCAGCTCCGCGTCGCCATGGTCCAGCAGATCTCCATCCCCGCTCTCGATGACGGCGTCGCCGGCGCCCTCAAGGCGCTTAAAGACCGCGGCTATGAACCCGGCGGCCGCATCCTGCTCCGCCAGTACAACGCGCAGGGCGACATCTCCACAGGCAACGCCATCGCCAAGGAAGTCGCCAGCGGCGAGTTTGACCTCATCTTTTCCGCCTCCACCGTCAGCCTGCAGACCATCGCCAACGCCAATCGCTTCGCCACTCCGCACCGCAAGCACGTCTTCTCGCTCGTCAGCGATCCCTATGCCGTCGGCGTCGGTATCAGCCGCGAAAACCATCTGCAGCACCCCCCTTACATGACCGGCTATGGAAGCCTCGCGCCCGTCGAAGACGCATTCCGCATGGCTCGCCAGTTGCTCCCTTCCCTCAAGCGCGTCGGCCTGGTCTGGGATCCCTCTGAAGCCAACTCCGTCGTCACCACCACCATTGGGCGCTCCGTCTGCCAGAAGATGGGCATCACCCTCGTTGAAGCCAACGCCGAAAACTCCACTTCCATCGGCGATGCCGTGGGTTCGCTCCTCAGCCGCAACATTCAGGCCATCTGGGTCAGCCCCGACCTGATCGCCTCGCACGGGCTCGACCTCATCGTCAGCAAGGCACGCACCGCCCGAATCCCCGTGTTCACTTCGATTCCTCGCAACAGCACTTCCGGCACCCTGTTCGAGCTGGGAGCGGATTACGCGGCCATCGGCTACCAGGCGGGCCTTCTCGCCGCGGACGTCCTCGACGGACGCGACCCTGCGACCGTTCCCGTTGAGAACATCATGCCCGTGACTCTGCAGGTCGACCGCACCGCCCTCAAGAACCTGCGGGAACCGTGGCAACTGCCCGAAGACGTCGTGGCCCGTGCCAACGTAGTCGTCGATGACACCGGCCGCCACGTCCGCAACGCAACCCAAACCGCCTCGGCGAAATAGTTCGTAGTTCTTAGTTCATAGCTGTCAGATGAAACGTCAACCCTAATACCGGCAACAAGACCACTTGACCACTGATCTCTGATCCGTGAACCCAGAACCCTGACCCCTGCTGGAGACCTGATGCAAATCACCGAGCATCCCGGAGCAGAACTACTGGAACTCCGCCTCACGGGCCGCATTGACGCCACATGGGCCGACCATCTCAGCTCCACCATCGAGAATGCCGTCCGCGCCGGCGCGCACCGCGTCGTCCTCAACTTCGAGGGCGTCGAATACATCAGCTCGCTCGGCATCCGCGTCCTTCTCGTTCAGTACAAATTGCTGAAATCGGTCAACGGCACCCTCGCGATCATTCGACCCAGCAGCTTCTGCCGCACCGTTCTCAACAGCGTCGGCCTCTCCGTGATCCTCGTCGATGACGAGTCGCAGCTCGCGCTTGGTGTCGCGCAGCAGGCGCCCCGGCAGAAACATGGCGGCGCCACGTACGAAATCTATCCGCAGAAGGCGGCCCAGCCTCTCTCCTGCACTCTGGTCGGCGATCCCAGCCGAATGGCCTCCACGGGCTTCACCGCGGACGATTGCCAGTCCATCCCCTTCGCTGCCGGATCGTTCGGCATTGGCATCGGCGCCTTCGGCCAGGGCTTCTCCGATTGCGCCAATCGCTTCGGCGAATTCCTCGCCGCCGGCGGCTGCGCCATCTCTCTGCCCACCAACGAAGCCCACGGCCTGCCCGACTACGTCGTTGAGCAGGGAGCACTCGTTCCGCGCGTCGAAGCCCTTTACGCCATCGCCGGAGCAGGCGACTTCTCCACCATGGTGCGCTTCGATTCCGACTCCGACGGACCCGGCAAAATTGGAGTTTCCGAGCTCGTCTCCACGCTGCTGCAAATCTCTTCCGCCGAATCCATCGCCTTCGTCGTCCTCGCCGAGGCCGCCGGCGTGGTCGGCGCCGCCCTGCGCAAATCACCCGCCGGCGCCGCTCTCAACCACCAGCTCCCCGCCGTGCGCGACTGGCTCTCCTTCACCACCGAGCGCACCAGCGACAAGACCCTTTGCCTCATCGTCGGCGCAGCCTCCCGCAACCCCGGCGAAAACGCCGCGGCATTCCTGCGCCCCCTCAAGCCGGATTCGCCCGTCTCCGCGCACATCCACGCTGCGGTCTTCCCTTACCGCCCCGTGCGGCGCGGCGAGCTCCCCTTCGGCACTGTCGTTGCCGACCTGCTCTCCGCCTCCAGCCCCACCACCGTCCTTCACCTCATGGCCGACTCCCGCCCCTTTGAAGGCGTCGGCGAAACCGACCTCGCACGCGGCGCCTGCTGGATGGGACCGCTGGAATCCTTCGCTCATGCATAACACGAATTCCAATCGCCGGAAGTTCCGCTCGGCTTCCCATTCCCTTGTCCCTCTGTCCCTTTGTCCCTGGTTCCTGTCTTTCGGAGACTTGGCATGACTCTGCTGCTCGGAGCTTTGACCCTCGGATTGATCCTCGCCTTGCTCGCCCTGGGCGTCTACGTCAGTTTCCGCATCTTCAACATCCCCGACATGACTGCTGAAGGCACCGTCACGCTCGGCGCTTCCGTCGCCGCCGCGCTCATGGTGCGCCACTACAACGCCTTCGTGGCCACCGCGGCCGCTACCCTCGCGGGAACCGCCGCCGGAGCTATTACCGGCCTGCTCGCCACCAAGTGCCGCATCAATGCGCTGCTCAGCGGAATCCTGGTCATGACAGCGCTCTACAGCGTCAACCTTCACGTCATGGGCCGCAGCAACGTTCCTCTGCTCGAATCCAGGACCCTCGCCACCTTCGCGGAAAACCTCGGCGCTCAACTCTTCGGCGGCCCCACCGATCTCGACGTCTTCGGATGGGCCGTCAGCATCCGCGACGCTTCCATGCTCCTCTTCGTTCTCGTCTTCGTGATCATCGTCTGCGCGCTGCTCTACTTCTTCCTGCGCACCGACATGGGCACCGCCATGCGCGCCACCGGCGACAACCCCGCCATGATCTGCGCTCTCGGCGTCTCCGTCGACTTCGCCACCATCTTCGGGCTCGCCATGTCCAACGGCCTCATTGGCCTCTGCGGCGCGCTCATCGCCCAATACCAGGGCTTCGCCGACGTCCAGATGGGCATCGGCATGGTCGTGCTCGGCATCGCCTCCGTCATCATCGGCGAAGCCCTCGTCGGCTCCCGCGCCGTCGGACTCCTCATCACCGGAACCGTCCTCGGCTCCGTCCTCTTCCGCCTCCTCGTGGCCATCGCCCTCCGCTGGGGACTCAGCCCCAACGATCTGAAGCTCATCACCGCCATCTTCGTCTTCGCCGCGCTGGTTATGCCCGACCTCGGCCGCCGCTTCCGCGACCGCCAGGTCAAGAACCGCCAACTCTCATCCCAAAAGGCCGCCGACGCTTATGCTGCAGATTGACCGCATCTCCAAAACCTTCAATCCCGGCACGCCCAACGAGGTGCGCGCTCTCAGCAACGTTTCGCTCAGCCTCCCCGCGGGCTCGTTCCTCACCGTCATCGGCACCAACGGATCCGGCAAAACCACCCTGCTCAACGCCGTCGCCGGAACCTTCTACGTTGACGCGGGCTCCATCTCGATCGCCGGCCAGAACATCACCCAGTGGCCTGAACATCGCCGCGCGCGCTTCGTGGGCCGCGTCTTCCAGGACCCCTTCAAGGGCACCGCGCCCACCATGTCCATCGCCGAAAACCTCGTCCTCGCCTCCCGGCGCGGCAAGCCCCGCGGCCTCGGCCTCGCTCTTCACCGCCGCGTGCGCGACGACCTCCGCGCCCGCATTCGCCCCCTCAACATGGGCCTCGAAGACCGCCTCGAAAACCCCATCGGCTCCCTCTCCGGCGGACAGCGCCAGGCACTCACCCTCCTCATGGCCTCGTGGCTCAAGCCCGACCTGCTCCTGCTCGACGAGCACACCGCCGCCCTCGACCCCAAGACCGCCGACCAGGTCATTCGCCTCACTCACGACATCATCGAGCGCGACAAGCTCACCACCTTGATGGTGACTCACTCCATGCACCAGGCCGTCAACCTCGGAGACCGCATCCTCATGATGCACAAAGGCCGCATCCTCCACGACCTGCAGGGCTCGGAACGCGCCCGTGCACGCCCCGAAGACCTCCTGAGCCGCTTCGAAGACGTCCGCCGCCGCGAACAACTCGACGGCTCCGTAGCCGAAATGCTCGCCGCCTCCTACGTATAACCGGCGAACTTGTCATCCTGAGCACAGCGAAGGACCTGCTGTTGTAACTACTTTTGCTTTTTTGCTTGTCATCCTGAGCGTAGCGAAGGACCTGCTGTTGTACCTACTTTGCGGGTGCCCCAGGTCTCGATTTTGAGACCTGGGAACCACGATGCCGATCACACTGACAACTGACAACTGAAAACTGAAAACCAACAACTGACCCCTCGACCACCACCACCGGAGACTCCACGAATGCCGACGCCCATCACCCGCCGCACCATGCTCCTCAACTCCGCCGCAGCCTCCCTCGCCCTCGCCGGATGCAAGCACATGCCCACGGGCGCCTCCCGCGGGCCCAACGGCACCTACCGCGTCGGGCTCGTCTTCTTCGCGCCTGAAGAAGGCGCCGAGCACTGCCAGCAGGGCATCTTCGACGGATTCAAGGAAGCCGGCCTCGAGCGCGGGCGCAATCTCGACCTGATGATGTCGCACGCCAACGGCGAAATCTCTAACATCCCCATGCTCATCCAGAACTACATGTCGCAGAACGTCGACCTCATCATGACCATGACCACGCCCTGCCTCACCGCGGCGTGCAGCACCGCCAAATCGGCCAAGGTCGTCTTCACGTACTGCTACGATCCGGTCGCCGCCGGCGCAGGATCCTCGTTCACCAGCCACCTGCCAAACGTCACCGGCGTGGGCTCCTTCCCTCCCGTCGATGACACGGTTGCGATGATCAAGAAGCTCATCCCTAACGTCAAAGCCGTCGGCACCGTATACAACAACGCTGAAGCCAATTCGGTGAAGGTCATCTCCGTCGCGCGCGAAGCCTTCAAGAAGGCCG
>Ga0070684_100001790_pt1 | contig 15703 bp, 12 predicted proteins | sample KBSC723LmetaG_FD_65653 | JGI IMG/M metagenome (GOLD analysis project Ga0070684, IMG submission 65653) | Corn rhizosphere microbial communities from Kellogg Biological Station, Michigan, USA - KBS C7.2-3L metaG | ecosystem: Host-associated > Plants > Roots > Rhizosphere ...
GACGCCTTCGTCGTCCAGGTGTTCGTAGCCGGGTCGTACGCCTCGAGCCGCTTCGAATCGGCGGCCGTGCCGAACGCGCCCACGGCGTAGACGATTCCCTTCATCGCGGCGACGTTGAACTCCTGGCGCGCTCCGCCCGGCATCGGCGCGAGCAGCTCCCAGCTTCCGAGGTTGGCGGACGATCCACCGCTGCCGCCGGTTCCGCCGCCGCGTCCGCCGCCACCGGTCGTGCCACCGCGGCCCGCGCTCGCGCTCCCCGCGCCGCCCGCCGTTCCTGCCGCGCCGCCGGTGCTGCTTCCTGCCCCGCCCGCCGCACCTATCGTGCCTGCGGTACCCGTCGTGCCCGCACTGCCGGTCGTTCCCGCAGTCGCGATCGCGCCGGCGCCGCCCGTCGTCCCCGCGGCGCCGGTCGTCCCCGCGCCGCCGGTCGTGCCTGCGGTTCCTGACGTTTCCGCGCCACCCGACGTCCCCGCGCCGCCCGAGGTGCCCGCCGTGCCGTTGCCGGCCGTCCCTCCGGTCCCCGCCTTGTCACCGCACGCGCCGGCGAGCGCGAGCACGCCGGTGAAGATGATCCGCGGCCACGCCTTCGATCGCATTCCAGCGTCCGGCATCGTCGACCTCCAGCTGCGCGACGGAGAATGCGCCGCGCTCCCAGGCCGCGCAAGACGCCGCGCGCGAGAAACGCCCGATCGAAAAACGGCTCACGCGAAGTGCGAATTTCAGCCGCCGGCGCAACGGCGTTACAATCGCGGCATGACTTATTTCAATCGTTTGCTCCTCGCCTCATTGACGGTCGTTGCGGGTTGCGGCGGCGGCAGCGGGCACGCGCCGCCCGCCGACTTCGACGCGTTCCTGAGCCAGTTCCTGACCACGCTGTGCAAGCTTGACGTCGGCTGCGGCAGCATGCCCGACACGGCGACGTGCATGGCTTCATTGCAGGTCGACAGCCCCGAGTTCGCGACGCTGCGCGCGGACATCGCGTCCGGGAAGGTGCGCTTCGACAGCGCGAACGCGAGCGCGTGTATCGACTACGCCAACCACATTTATGCCGGACCGTGCACGCGCAGCACGCTCGCGGCGAACACCGCGACCGCCGGTGAAGACGTCTGCGGCAAGTTTATCGTCGGGTCGGTCGCGGAGGGCGGCGCGTGCTTCTCGTCGTATCAGTGCGCGAGCGCCACCTGCACGCTGGCCGATACGACCTGCTCGCGCGCGCTCCAGTGCTGCGCGGGCACCTGTACCGCCGCGGCCGCCAAGCCCACGCCCATTCCGGCCGGCGGTGACTGCTCGGCGCCGCTGCCCGGCCAGGACTGCGTCGCCGAGGCCTACTGCCGCACGACCGGCTCGTCGCAGACCTGCCAGGTGCCGTCGAAGGTCGTGGGAACGGCCTGCACGTCGGCGCTTCTCGACTGCGCATCGCCGCTGTTCTGCGCGCTCGACGCCGCCGGCGGATTAGGAACCTGCCAGCCTGCCGCGGCGACCGGCGCGCCGTGCAACACCGTCTCCAGTTACGGCGTATGCGACGACATCCGCGACTTTTGCGACAAGACGACCGCAAAATGCACGCCACGGCTCGCCGTTGGCGCGGCGTGCGACACCGCCCAGGCGAACTGCGTCGGCTACGCGACCTGCCTCGGCGGAACCTGCGTCGCGATGTCCACGGAGCGCGGCGCGTGCAACACGACCGACGGCCCGACCTGCCTCGGCGATCTGGAGTGTTCGGCGACGACGTCGACCTGCGGCTTCCCCGACTTCGCCAGCGGCCCCTGCAGCTGACGGCGTTCGCGGCGCGCGGCTAGCTGCTCGCCGACGTGTACATGCCGAGGGCCCGCCGCCACACGCGGCGCGCGATCACGGCGAACAGGATACCCCCGCCCAGCGCCAGCAAAGCGGTCTTCGCGTCGAGGCGGCCCAGCAGCGCGAGCGCGGGGTAGGTCGTCATCAGCGCGACCGGGAAGACGAACGTGAACACCAGCATCAGCGACCCGCGCCACACGCCCCGCAGCACGTCGATCGGCCAGCGCCCGACGTCGAACAGCGAGCCGAACAGGTAGGACAGGTTGTCGACCTTCACGACCCAGAACGCGGCGCTGACGACGAGGATCCAGATCGAATAAAGGATCAGCACCGCCAGCGCGAGGAACACGAGGCCGGTGGCGACGTGCGCGAGCGGCGGCGGGTGTCGCATCATGCCGAACGCGTACCCGAAGATGATCAGCGCGGCGAGGACGTCGATGAAGCGCCACGGCTCGAACTTCGCGGTCGACACCAGGAACTGCGCGTCGGCTGGCTTCAGCAGCACGAAGTCCAGCGTCCCCTTGCGCACGTGTTCGACAACCGCCGTCAGGCTGGGGCTGACCGCGCCCTCCAGCACCGCGCGCAGCAGGGTGAACCACGCCACCACGACCAGCGCCTCCGGGAAGGTCCAGCCCGCGACCCGCTGGCGAACGCCGAACACGACCAGCAGCGGGATCAGCGTCAGCGCCGACCAAAGGAACGCGATCAGGCCGCGCACGATGAAGTCGACGCGGTACTGCATCGCCGCCAGCGTCGCCATGCGCATCTGGACGCGGAACAAACCCGCGTAACGGGCCGCGAAAGCGAGCGGAGCCTGCAGCGCCTGTTGCAGGTCAGCCCCCGAAGGCCGCGTAGCGGCGGATGCCGGCGCGCCACGCGCGCAGCGCGAGCCACCCGGTCACGGCGACGTACAACCACTGCGCGCCCAGCAGGCGCAGCGCCTGTGCCGGCGACAGCAGGCCGACCAGCGCCTCGACGGGGAAGGCCAGCATGAAGCGGAAGGGCAGGACGTTCGCCGCGCCGCGGACCCAGACGGGCAGCACCTCGAGCGGGATCAGGTACCCGGAGAAGATCGCGTGCACGCCGATCCACAGCTCGAACGGGCCCATCGCGCTGTCGACGAAGAACGCGATCGATCCCAGCAGCACCATCGAGAAGTACACGAGCAGCCAGGCGCCGAGCAGCGACGCCAGCAGGATCAGCAGCAGCTTCGGGTCGTGGCGCACGAGCCGACCCCACGACGTCGCGATCAGCGCCGCGACGATCGGGGACACGACCAGGACGCGCATCGGGATCGCCGCCAGGTGGTCCGCGGCGTACGAGTACAGCGGATGAATCGGGCGCAGCAGCTTGGCGGACAGCGTGCCGTCGCGGATCTCCATCGACATCTGCCACGCCATCCAGTTGCTCGTGGCGAGGCGGACGACGAGCACGCCCAGGTAGTAGGCGGTGAACTGCGTCTGATCGAAGCGCCCGACCGGCCCGTCGGCGGCGACCGCGTGCCACAGGGCGAGCATGACCATCGGCATGTTGGTGGTGAGGATCCAGACCAGGAACTCGGCCCGGTAGGCGACGACCTCGGCGACACCGATGCGTAACAGGGTTGGAAACGCGCGGATCGCGCGCGTGAGCTCGGCCGCGGCGGTGGGACGCGCGGGTGCGGCGGCGTCGGTCACGCGTGTGCCCGGGTGTCGCCGGGACCGACCGGGTCCTGCTTCGACGGCTCGCGCCCGCCCGCGTGGAAGAGCTCGCGCATGACTTCCTCCAGCGGCGGCTCCTCGATCGTGAGGTCGACGATCGGCAGCGCCGCGAGCGCGTCGCGCACGACGGCGCTCGCCTGCGCGGCGGGAACCGAGAGCACCGCCTGCGCCGCGTCCGCCGACACCACCGTCCCCAGCCGCGCCAGGTCCGCCTTGTCGACCGGCTTCGAGAAGCGGATGGTGACGTGCTTGTCGGGACGCACCCGCCGTACCAGCTCGCGCAGGTCGCCGTCGTAAATCAGATGCCCGCGGTCGATCACCACGATGCGCGGGCACAGCGCCACCACGTCGTCCATGTAGTGGCTGGTCAACAGCACCGCGGCGCCGAAACGTTCGTTGTAGTCGCGGACGAAGTCACGCATCTTCGCCTGCATCGAAACGTCCAGGCCGATGGTCGGCTCGTCGAGGAACAGCACGCGTGGACGGTGCAGCAGCGCTGCGACCAGCTCGCACTTCATGCGTTCACCGAGAGACAGCTGGCGCGTCGGTTTGTGGATCAAGTCGCCGATCTCGAGCAGCTCGGTCAGCGTCCGCACCGTCTCGTCGGCCTGCGCGCGCGGGACCTCGTAGATCGCGCGGTTCATCGCGTAGGTGTCCGCCGGCGGCAGATCCCAGAGCAGCTGCTGCTTCTGGCCCATCACCAGCGTGATCAGCTTCAGGAAGCGCGGGTCGCGCGTGTACGGCACGTAGTCGCCGACGCGCACGTCGCCCGACGTCGGATGCAGCAGCCCGGCCAGCACCTTCAGCGTCGTTGTCTTGCCCGCGCCATTCGGGCCGAGGAAGCCGACGCGCTCCCCTTCCGCAATCGCGAACGAAAGATCCTCGACGGCCTTGACAGTCTCGTAGCGCCGCTTGAGCACAGAGCGAAGCGCGGCCGCGATCCCGGGCGCACGCTTGTGCACGCGGTAGCTCTTCGTCAGGTTGTGCACCTCGATCATCGCCATGGTCGCGGCAGCTAAATCTACACGCGTAACGCCGACACGCGAGCGAAGTTACGGGCGTGTAACCCCTTAGGCAGAACGCCTGTAGGCCGTCGCTGGTTTCATTCTTGCTCAATGTGTCTGTGGGGCCATAAGAAGGTGATGGGGTTGGTTTGAGCAGGGGAGGCGACATGATGACCAAGACTCGGGTCCTCGTGGTCGACGACGAAGCGGATGCACGCGAGATGCTGTCGGCGATTCTGTCGCAGGCAGGGTTCGACGTGGACGACGCAGCCGACGGCTTCGCAGCACTAACCAAAGTGTCACGCTACCGGCCAGACGTGGTCGTGACCGACCTGCGGATGCCAGGGATGACAGGCGTCGATTTGTTGCAGCGGATCCGACGGATCCACGGCGACGTTCCGGTCATCCTGGCGACCGGCTTGGAGACATGGGATCTGTGCACGGCAGCCGAGGCGTACGGGGCGGTCACGTGCCTCGTGAAACCGATCGAGTTCGACGAGCTGGTCTGGACGATCGAGATGGCGCTGGCGGTCCGCCAGAACTCCGCTCACGTGAACGCGGCGATCTGACCGGCGCGCCGCCGCAATCCTGATAGAACTCCCGCCCGTGACGGCGGAACTGACGACCGATGCGCGGGCGCTGGACTGGGACGAGGTGACGGCGCGCCTCGCGGCGGCCGCCGAGTCGACGGCGGGGCGCGCGCTTTGTCTGGCGCTGCCGTTCGCGGACGGCGTCGCCGAGGCGCGCCAGCGTATGGCGGCGGTCGCGGAGCTCGCGCGGTTGCTGCGCGCCGGGGAGACGCTGCCGTCGCTCGCGGCGCCGGAGATCGAGGCGGCGCTGGCGTCGGCGGAGAAGGCCGTCGCCCTGGGCGCCGAGGAGCTGCGTCCGGTCGCGCTGCTCGCGCGCGTCGCGGAGGCGGCGCGCCGGTACTTCTCGGCGCCGATTCCGGTGGCGATTCCCGAGATGGCGGCGCTGGCGCGTGAGCTGGATCCGCCGCTGGGGCTGGCGCGCGCGATCGACGAGACGTTCGACGCGGCCGGCGAGATCCGCAACACCGCCTCGCCAGAGCTCGAGCGGCTGCGCGCGGAGCGTCAGGGCTTGCAGGACCGCGCCCGCATCGCTATCGAGGAGCTGATGCGCGTGGAGGAGTACGCCTCCGTGATGCAGGACCAGTTCTTCACCATCCGCGCCGAGCGCTACGTGTTGCCGCTGAAGGCGAGCGCGAAGTCGATGGGGCTGGGGATCGTGCACGACACGTCGCGCACGGGCGAGACGGTGTTCGTCGAGCCGACCTCGCTCGTCTCGGTCAACAACCGGTTGAAGGTCACCGAGCTGGACATCCGGCGCGAGTCGCGGCGCATCCTCGAACAGCTGACGGCCGACGTCGCGGCGGTGGTCGTGCCGCTGCGACGGACCGCTGCCACGCTGGCGGCGATCGACGCCCGCGCGGCGGCGGCGCGGCTGGGGGTGGCGTACGACGGCAATGCCGTCGAGATCGTCGACGCGCCGGTCGTCGACCTGCGCACCGCGCGCCACCCGTTGCTCGCGCTGTCCCATCCGGCGGCCAGCGTGGTCGCGAACGACGTCGCGCTGGGCGGCGGACAGCCGCCGATCCTGGTCGTCAGCGGGCCGAACGCCGGGGGCAAGACCGTGCTGATGAAGACCGTCGGCCTTGCGGCGCTGATGGCGCGCGCGGGGTTGCTGGTCGCGGCGGATCCGCGCAGCAAGGTTGGGTTCTTCAGCGACGTGCGCGCCGACATCGGCGACCGGCAGTCGGTGATGGGCGACCTGTCGACGTTCTCGGGACACCTCGCGGCTGTGGGCGACATCCTTGCGGCGCGCGAGCGGCGCGCGTCGACGCCGGCACTGGTGCTGCTGGACGAGCTGATGGCGGGCACGAACCCGGACCAGGGCGCGGCGCTGGCGCGCGCGACGGCGGAGACGCTGGCCGATCGGCCGGGTCTGGCGATCATCACCACGCACTACGACAGCCTGAAGGCGCTCGGCGAGAGCGACGCGCGCTTCGCGAACGCCGCGATGGCGTACGACCTGGAGGCGCTGCGGCCGACGTTCCGGCTGGCGACGGGTGCGCCGGGCCGTTCGTACGCGTTCGACATCGCCGCGCGCATGGGCCTGCCGGAGGCGCTGCTGGAACGGGCGCGCGCGCTGGCCGGTTCGTCCAGCGTCGGCCTGGAATCGGTGATCGCACGGCTGCAGGCGCGCGAGAACGAGCTGATCAAGCAGTCGGAGGCGCTCGCCGAGGCCGAGGAGGCGGCGGCGGCCGCGACCACGGCGCAGGAGGCGGCGGCGGCCGCGCTCACCCGCCGCGAGCGCGAGATCGGGCTCAAGGCGCGCGACGCCGTCGACGCCGCGGTGGCGGAGACCCGCGCGGCGCTGGCGCAGATCGTGCGCGACGCCCAGCAGGTGCGCAGCGCGCGGGCCGCCGAGGCCGGGCGCGCGGAGGTCGAACGGGTCGCCGCGGAGGCGCTGGCGCGGCTGCCGTCGCCGCCGAAGCCCGTCGCCCCGGTGCTGGACCTCGCGGCGGGCGCGCGCGTCTTCGTGCAGCGTCTGAACGCCGACGGCGTCGTCATCGATCCGCCCGACGCGCGCGGCCGTGCGAAGGTCAGCGTGGGCGCGATGACCGTCGAGGTGACGGCCGACGAGCTGGGCCCGCCGAAGACGACCGCGCGCGAGGCGGCCCGGAGCCAGGGCGCCAAGGCGCCGCGCGGCGGGCAGGGCGCGGCGCCTGCGGCGCAGGGCGACGATCTCGCGCTGGTCGCCGCGACGCCGAAGCGGACCGTCGACGTCCGCGGACAGAACGGCGACGACGCGCTGGCCGCCATCGACGCGTACCTGGATCGGGCCGCGCTGTCGGGCGAGACGTATGTGGTCGTCGTGCACGGCCACGGCACGGGCGCGCTGCGCAAGCGCGTGCGCACCCACCTGGACTCGTCGCCCTACGTCGCACGGTGGGCACCGGGCACGCCCCGCCAGGGCGGCGACGGCGCGAGCATCGTCGAGCTTCGCTAGCCGCTCTCGCGCGAAGCGCGAGAGTGCGGCTACCTGAAAAGACAATAGTCGCACGATGCGCCTGCGGCGCGGAGCGACGAACCGGTCACACCTGCACGGGCAGCACGAGGTGCTGCTTGTAAATGAAGTCGCGGTGAGCGCGCAGCGACGGCGCGACGGCGTCGGCGATCTCGGGTGTCCACGTCTCGTACGTCCGCCGGAACTCGGGCAGCATCGCGCAGTCGGCGGGCGGCAGCGGTACGAGGACACCCAGCGCCGCCGCGAGCGCGATGTCCGCGGCGGTCAGCGCGCTTCCCACGACGTAGCGACGACCGTCCGCGAGGCGCCGCGCGAGCATCGGCAGCGTCGCCGCGATCCGATCCCGCGCGATGTCGACCCGCGACGGATCGTATCCGTACCGCGCGCCCAGATAACGGGCGGCGCGCTCGGGGAATCCGCGCGCGCCGCCGGTCGTGAGGCCCTGGTGGATCGCCTCGATGCGCAGGCTCCAGACCAGTCCGCCCTCGCCGAGAATCTCGTGGGCGATTCCCCACATCGCGACGCGCTCGTCCTGCGCGCGCGGCACCAGCGGCGGGCGGTCGCCCAGTCGCTCGGCGAGCGCGACGATCTCCGCCCACCCCGAACGCGGCGGCTCGTCCTCGTACATCGCGACGGGCGCGTTGTGCCGGTGCGTCCAGGCGTGCGTGTCCGCGTCCCGCGGCGTCAGCCGGACGGCGACGTAATCGATGCCTTTCGCGTCGAAGCAGCCTTTTGCGGTCTCCGACCATGGGCTGGGCACGCCGGCGGTGACGACCAATCGAAGACCGCGCGCGGCCCGCGCTTCATCCAACGTCACGAATCGCATTGACCGCGCCGCATGAGCAACGCCGGTGCCAACCGCCATGAGGCGCGCAGGCCGCGAGAATCCGCGCTTCTCCGCGGGGCGACGCCCGCGCGATCGAGAAGGCCGCGTGGCAGGTGCCACGGGGCCTGCGCACTGACCGCCGTTCTAGGTCGCCGGCCGTTTCGGCATGATCAGCACCGGACAGGGGGCGTGCTGGACGACGCGCTCGGCGACGCTGCCGAGCAACGCGTGCGCGAGCCCGCTGCGCCCGTGCGTTCCCATCACGATCAGCTCCGCGCCCGTCGACGTCGCGCGCGAGACGATCTCGGCGTCGGGCCGGCCCACCAGCATCGCGGTCTCGCAGCGCAGGCCCGCGTCCAGCACGCGCTTCTCCTCCGCGCGCAGGCCGTCGGTCACGCGCTCCAGCACCTTCTCCATGTCGATCGGGACGGTCGCGACATCGATGGGCGGCGGCAGCGCGAACGACGCCTCGACCGCGACGTGCACCAGGTCCACGAGCGCGCCCGCGCCCTGCGCCAGCGTCATCGCCGTCGCCAGCGCCTCGGCCGACGGATCCGAAAAATCCGTCGGTACCAGGATGCGTTTGACGCTTCGCAGATCCATCGACCTGAACCTAGCCACGTCCCTCCCCGGGGACAACCCCGACAAAATCTGCGCCGGTGGCTTGACGGGGCCCGGCTGTATGCGGCAGGAAGGCGCAATGCCCAAGATGGTCATTGCCCCCCGCATCAAGAGCTTCATCTGCCTGAACGCGCATCCGGTGGGCTGCGCCGCCAACGTCGAACGTGAGATCGCGGTCGCGACGAAGGACGCGCCCGGGTCCGGGCTGAAGCACGCGCTGGTGATCGGCGCGAGCACCGGCTACGGCCTCTCCAGCCTGGTGAGCGCGGTCTTCGGCTACGGCGCGCGCGGCACCGCGATCTGCCTGGAGCGGCCGCCGCAGGGCGAGCGGACCGCCTCGGCCGGCTATTACAACCTCGCCGCCACCCAGCGCGCGGCGCGCACGCGCGGCAAGGACGTCGTCGTCATCAACGGCGACGCGTTCTCCGACGAGGTGAAGCAGGAGGCGCTCGCGCGGATCGCGGCGTCGGGCGTGAAGCTGGACCTGATCGTGTACAGCCTGGCCGCGCCCAAGCGCGCCGACGAACGGACGGGCGTCACCTACAACTCGGCGCTGAAGCCGATCGGCACCACGTTCCGGAGCGCCAGCATCAACCTGGGCAACGACCAGATCCAGCAGGTCGAGATCGGGCCCGCCAGCGACGCGGAGATCGAGGCGACGCGCAAGGTGATGGGCGGCGAGGACTTCGTCGCCTGGGTCGAGGCGCTGCTCGCCGCGGACCTGCTGGCGAAGGGCGCGCGCGCGGTTGCCTACAGCTACATCGGGCCCGAGCTGACGAAGCCGATCTACCGTGACGGGACGATCGGCAAGGCGAAGGAAGATCTCGAGCAGCAGACGACGGCGCTGTCCGCGAAGCTGCGCGAACGCATCGGCGGCGGCGCGTGGGTCAGTGTCAACAAGGCGCTGGTGACGCAGGCGTCGGCCGCGATCCCGGTGGTGCCGCTGTACATCAGCGCGCTCTTCAAGGTGATGAAGGAGGCGGGCACGCACGAGGGGACGGCCGAGCAGATCGCGCGGCTGATGCGCGACCACCTGGGACCCGGGCACACGCCGCGGACGGATGACGGCGGCCGCATCCGCATCGACGACCTCGAGATGGATCCCGCCGTACAGGCGCGCGTCAGCGAGATGTGGAAGACGGTCACGTCGGAGACGCTGATGTCGTCGATCGACTACGCGGGCTTCAAGCACGACTTCCGCGTGCTTTTCGGGTTCGAGGTTCCAGGCGTGAACTACGCCGAGCCGGTCGAAACCGCGGTCGCGATCGCGGAGTAGCGGGTAGACTGGGCGGGCGATGCGGCGGTCGGTCCTGCTCCAGGTTGTGGTTCACTGCCCGCACTTCGACCGGGCGGTGACGGCGACCCGCAACGAGGCGATCGATCGGTTGGTGGCGTGCTCCGATGCGCAGCTATGCCGCGATCCCGCGCCGCCGACCGACGCGCAGGAGCACGAGCGCCCGTACCCGCGCGGCTGCCCCGTGTTTCCGTCCCTCGCGAAGTAGCGGACGTCCTCGGACCGGACCCTCACCGTAACCCGCTCCCACACTGCCGCTTCGCGGGGCGAGGGGACCAGAGGGGCCCCCTCACCCTAACCCTCTCCCCGCTTCGCGGGGCGAGGGGATCAGAATCGCGGGGCGAGGGGAACAGACTCGCGGGACGAGGGATCGGAGCTTGCGGCGAGGCACGCCGAAAAGTCACCCTCGCCCGCGGAGCGGGAGAGGGCCGGGGTGAGGGCAGGCCTTGCGAGCGCTGCCCTTCGACGCCCGCCGCTACTTCTTCTTCGGCGTCGGCATCGGCTCGTCGTCGGGCGGCGTGGCGGACTTCTTCGACTTCTTGCCGCCCTTCGGCTTCTCGCCGTCCTCGGCCTTCGGCTTGTCGCTGCCGGCGGCGTCACCGTCCGCCTTCGCCTTGCCCTTGCCCTTCGCCTTGCCGCCTTCGCCCGCGTCGCCCTTCGCCTTGCCCTTCCCGCCGCCCTTCTTCTCGCGATCCGGCATCGGGTTGATGTCCTCGGGCTCGGCCTGCGTCTTCACGCTCTCCTGGGTACCAAGCAGGCGGAACTCGATGCGGCGGTTCTTCTCCTTGCCTTCCTTGGTCTCGTTGTCGGCGATCGGCTTGTCGGGTCCATAGCCGACCGTGCCGATGCGGCTCTCGTCGATGCCCGCCGACACCAGGAACAGCTTCACCGCCTCGGCGCGCTTGCGCGACAGCTTCATGTTGAAGTCGCGCTTGCCCTCGTCGGACGTGTGGCCGGAGATCTCCACCCGCAGCGTCGGGTACCCCTTGAACACGCCCACCGCCTCCTTCAGCAACGGGAACGACGACGGCTTGATGTCAGCCGAGTTGCGCCGGAAGTTGATGCCCTTCACGACGCCCGTGAACTTCTTGACCGGCGCCGGGACCTCGTCGGGGCAGCCGTCGTCGTCCTGGTAGCCGTTCTTGGTCTCGGGCTCGTTCGGACACTTGTCGTCCTCGTCCTTGATGCCGTCCTTGTCGTTGTCCGGGTCGGGGCAGCCGTCCTCGTCCTCGAACTTGTCCTTGTCCTCCGGCTCGTCGGGGCACTTGTCCTTCTCGTCGATGATGCCGTCGTTATCCTTGTCCTCTTCGGGGCAGCCGTCGCGCTCGGGCGGGCCGGCCTTCTCGGGGCACTTGTCCTTGCGGTCGACGACGCCGTCGCCGTCCGTGTCCTTGTCAGGGCAGCCGCCGTTCTCCTTCGGGCCGGCCACGGTCGGACACTTGTCCTTGTCGTCGGGGATGCCGTCGTTGTCGCTGTCCTTGATGAGGGCGAGCGGGCGCGGCGGCGGCGCGGCCGGGTGGCCGCCAAACGTGAAGCCGAGGCTGAGCATGAACTCGCCGTCGACCGAGTAGGCCTTCGATTCCTTGTTGGGAACGCCCATCGCCCGCGCGTCGAAGCGCAGGTGAACGACGTCGGTGAAGAAGAACTTCGCGCCGACGCCGCCGTGGAACTCGAAGTCGGTGTCCTTCTTGATTGCCTGGTAGGCGGCCTGGTCAGTGCTCATGTCGCCGTTCGTAGACGCGACGTTGAGCAGGCCGGCACCGACGAGCACGAACGGGACGAACTTCCCGCCCGCGATCTGGCCGGGCATGATGTTGTAGACGAGCGATCCGCGGAACCCGAGGATGAACGCGCTGGCGCCCGTGTCGCGCGCCTTGGTCGGGATGCCGACGCCCTCGGCCTCGATCGCGAAGCTCGGAACTGGCAGCACCCCCAGGCGGAGCAGGAACAGCGGCGCGTTCTGCGGGCTGGTCAGCGCCTTGTCATCCGCGACGCCGAGCTCGACGTTCTTGTTGAAGAGGTGGACGCCGCCCCCGACCCCGACCTCGAACTGCACGCCCTCCTTCTTGGGGCTCTGGGCCGACGCATCACCCGCCGCTGCAACCAGAATGGCGCCGATCGAAACTGCTAGGACGGCGCGTGCGCTCCTCTTGGGGATCTCTCGCATGGTACGGGACTATATCCGGTTTGGGTTCACTTCGAAATGTCACCACCGTCGAGGGTCGGGCTGAATACTTGTTCCGGCCCCACAGTCCAGGCTATAAGCTTGGCCGCTCGACGACGGTGTCTCTCATCGGCACCGCAACACCGAATCTGGAGAACCAACGCATGATCCGTTTCGCCGCTGTGCTGTTCACCGCCACGATTTTGACTGTTTCGACGCTCGCGGGACGAGCGGTTGGCGACGACGGAAAGTGCACCATCGCGACCAAGGGCGACTCGCCGACGGCGAAGGCGTGCGCCAAGGGTGGACGGGCGGAGGCGAAGAAGATCATGAAGGAGATGGTGAAGCAGGCGAAGGCGGCCGGTCAGAAGTTCACCTGCGACGGCTGCCACAAGGACCTCGACAACTACGAGCTGACCAAGAACGCGACCGAAGACTTCAAGAAGTTGGAAGCCGTCGCGAAGGTCAAGTAGCTCCCGCACGCTGTTCGGGCGAGCGTCGCCATGAAGACCATCACCGAGTTCTCCGGCATCCTCCTGCGCGAGGCTGCCCAGATTCGTCAGGCCCATCGTCCGCCGCCCGCGCGCAAGGGTGCGGAGGGTAAAGCCGAGGAAACGCCGGCCGCAGCGGAAGCTGCGCCGGACGAGCAGGCTCCGGAAGCGGGCGCCGAGGTCGCGGAGGCCGGCGCGGGCGAGCAAGCCGCCGAGGCCTCCGAAACGGCGGCGGACGCGGGCGAGCAAGCCGCGGAGGCCTCCGAAGCGGCGGCGGACGCGGGCGAGCCGGCCGCCGAGGTTTCCGAAGCGGCGGCGGACGCGAGCGAGCCGTCGACTGAGGCGGTCGAGACCCCGTCCGAAGGTGCGGCTGAGGCCGCGTCGGAAGCGACGTCCGAGACCGTCGCTGAACCGGCGGAAGCTGCAGCCGAGGGCGAAGGCGCGGCGTCCGCGGAGGCGGCGCCGTCGGAGGGCGCCGCTGGCGAAGCGAGCGCGCCCGCTCCCGTCGACGAGAGCGCCGTCCGCGCGGCGGCCGAGATCGAAGAGAAGCTCGGTCTCAAGGGAGATCGCCTCGCGCGCATGATGGAAGCGCTCGAGGTGATGCGCGGCCGCGCCGACAACGTGCGGCTCGTTCGCGTGATGACGGGCGAGGATCCGCCCCCCAGCGCAAAGAAGCAGGGCGACTTCTATTACGTCGTCGATCTGATGCCACGGCCCGAGCCGCGCGGCAGGCACGGCGATCGTGGTGGACGCGACCGGGACCGCGGCGGCGGCCGGGATCGTGGCGGCGGTGGCCGCGGTGGCGGCCGTCCAGGCGGCGGCCCGGGTGGCGCCGGCGGCGGCAAGGGGGGACCCCCGCGCCGCGATCGTCCTGGCAGCGGCTTCGAGATGGGACCCGGCGGCGGACGCGACCGCGACCGGGGCCGTGGCGGTCCAGAGAACCCGATGGGCGGTCCGGGCTGGATGGTCACGCGCGCACCTGGCGGTCCCGATCGTTCCGGTGGTGGCCGCGATCGCGATCGCGGTCGCGGCCCACGCCCACCGGGTGGACCCGGGCGCGGCCCGCGTCCGCCGGGAGCATCTGCACGTGGCCCTGGCGGCGGTGGCCCTGGCGGCGGTGGCCCTGGCGGCGGTGGCCCTGGCGGCGGCGGTGGCCCCGGGCGCGGCCCCGGTGGTGGACCCGGGCGCGGTCCTGGCGGCGGTGGCCCCGGGCGCGGTCCCGGCGGTGGACCGGGGCGCGGTCCCGGTGGTGGTCCGCCGCGTGATCACGCGGGCGCGCGTGGCCCCAGTGGTGGCGGTGGCGGTGGCGGTGGTGGTGGTCGCGGCCCGGGCGGCGGCTTCGGCGGTCCGAGGCGCGATCGCGGCGGGTTCAGGCCCGGCGGTGGTGGTGGTGGTCCGAGGCGCGAGGGGCCGCCGCGCGACTCGAAGGGATGGCCGGTGGCTGAACCAGTTCCGGCCGACGCCATTCCCCGCACTCCGCCTGCGGCGGCCGAGAAGAAGCCCGACCAGCCCGAAACCAAGCCGCCCGAGCCCGAAAACAAGTAGTCCGGCGCTCGCTTCGACGTCCGCCCGTCGTCACCAACGACGGTGCAACGTTACCGAAACGCCTTCCGAGGTCGCGCTTGCGCGCAACCTCGCCGTGGCGTGGCGATTGCTGTTGTTCGTTCCCGGAATTCGCCGAGCGCGAATCGCGGGTGGCTCATGCGCAGGATCGGGGCGGTGATGGTTCTCGGGGTGGTCCCCTGGCTGGTCGTGGGATGCGGCGACGATCGCCCGAGGAAAGCGATCACGTCGTCGTCCGGCGCCGGTGGCGTTGCGGACGCGGCGGGTGGCGGCGCCAGTGGCGCTCCCGTCGCGGGCGGCGGCGGCGCCGCGGGCGCGGGTGGCGGCGCCATGCCTTCGGCGCGCGGTTGCTCCGATCTTTTCGATCCGGCGGTGCTCGTCGACTACGCCTTCGAGATCAGCGCGGACGAGTGGGCGAAGATCGACTACGAGTTTCGCAACCGCGATGCGCTCGTCGCCGCCGGGATCGATCCGAAGACGTTCCATCCGATCGTCTTTCACTACGGCGGGGAGACGGTGCCCGACGCGATGATCCGGCTGAAGGGCCAGTCGTCGTGGCGCCAGACGGTGCGCGACGACGGCGACAAGGCGCGGATGCAGTTCGTCGTCTCCTTCGAGGAGGTAAACCCGGCGGCGAAGTTCCACGGCCTCAGCAAGCTCGTCCTCGACATGCCGAACAACGACCAGACGTTCATGCAGGAACGCCTGGGCTTCGCGACCATGGCCGAGATCTTCGGGATGGCGGCGCCGTGCGCGAACAGCGCGCGCGTGACGATCAACGGGCAGTACTACGGCGTGTACGTCAACGAGGAGCACATCGGCGGCGCGTACATCAAGCGCGTGTTCCCGGAGGCGCCCGACGGCGACCTGTTCGCCGCGGGCCGCACGCCCAAGACGAACCAGCTGACGCCGGACGACGACAAGCTCGCGGCGTTCTGGGCGGCGCACGACATCGCGTCGATGGCGGCGGTGGTCGACATGGACGCGTCCGTCGCCGAGTGGGCGGCCGAGGCGATGCTGAACGACGGTGACGGCTACTGGGGCGGTGGGCACAACTTCTACATCTACGACTACGCGGGGAAGGGTTACCGGTGGATGCTCGACGACGCGGACGCGACCTTCGCGTGGCTGGGGCGCAGCGACGTCAACCTGATCTACTGGTGGGCCGGTCGAACGTCGCTGCAGGAGGCCGGCC
>Ga0070684_100001791_pt1 | contig 15699 bp, 12 predicted proteins | sample KBSC723LmetaG_FD_65653 | JGI IMG/M metagenome (GOLD analysis project Ga0070684, IMG submission 65653) | Corn rhizosphere microbial communities from Kellogg Biological Station, Michigan, USA - KBS C7.2-3L metaG | ecosystem: Host-associated > Plants > Roots > Rhizosphere ...
CCGCGCCGGCATGGAGCGTGCCGCGCGCGAGGCGGATTACCTGCGTCATGCCTCCGATGAATTGAAGATACTGGCGCCTCAGGACGGCGAGGAGACCACGCTCGCTAATCGGCGTGCGGTGATGATGCAGAGCGAGAAGATCGCCGCCGACCTGCGCGAGGCGCAGGATGCCGTCAGCGGCGATCATTCGCCGGTTGCTTCCCTTTCAGCCGCGGTGCGGCGGCTGGAGCGACGCGCAGCCAATGCGCCCGCGCTGGTCGAGCCGGCGGTGAAGGCGATCGATACCGCGATCAATGCGCTGGAGGAGGCCGACCAGCATCTCGCCATGGCACTGCGGATCGCCGATTTTGATCCGGCCGAGCTCGAGCGTATCGAGGAGCGGCTGTTTGCCCTGCGCGCCGCCTCGCGCAAATATTCGACGCCCGTCGATCGACTGGCGGCACTTGCCGCCCAATATGCCGCCGACGTGGCGCTGATCGATGCCGGTGCCGAGCAATTGAAGAAGCTCGAGGCTGCCGCTAGCGAGGCCGATCAGCGCTACGCCGCGGCAGCGAAAAAGCTTTCCGCGGCGCGCGAAAAATCCGCGCAAAAGCTCGACAAGGCCGTCAACGCCGAGCTCGCGCCACTGAAGCTGGAGCGCGCGGCGTTCACGACCCAGATCGAGAGCGATGCGGCCTCGCCGGGCCCGCAAGGATTCGATCGTATCGAGTTCTGGGTACAGACCAATCCCGGCACGAGGCCAGGGCCCTTGATGAAGGTTGCCTCCGGTGGCGAGCTGTCGCGCTTCCTCTTGGCGCTGAAGGTCGTGCTCGCCGACCGCGGCTCGGCGCCGACGCTCGTGTTCGACGAAATCGATACCGGCGTCGGCGGCGCGGTGGCGGATGCGATCGGCTCGCGGCTGGCACGGCTCGCGGGTAAAGTGCAGGTGATGGCGGTGACCCATGCGCCGCAGGTCGCCGCTCGCGCCAACCAGCATCTCTTGATTTCCAAGGATGCGCTCGACAAGGGCAAGCGCGTCGCAACCCGCGTCAATGCCCTTGCAGCCGATCACCGCCGCGAGGAAATCGCGCGCATGCTCGCCGGTGCGGAAATCACTGCGGAGGCGCGTGCCGCCGCGGAACGGCTGTTGAAGGCAGCGACGGCTTAGCACGTTTCATCATGTCCAAAGCCGCGAAACCCAAAACGCTCCCGGACGTCGCCGGCCTCACCAAGGCGCAGGCCAAGGTCGAGCATACGCGGCTGGCGCTGGAGCTCGAAGGTCACGACCGGCGCTATTATCAGGAGGACGCGCCCAGCGTCACCGACGCCGAATACGATGCACTGCGTCAGCGCTTCAATGCCATCGAGAAGCGGTTTCCGGACCTCGTCACATCCGAATCGCCGTCGCAAAAGGTCGGCGCGGCGCCGTCCGGGCGCTTCAAGAAGGTGCGGCACGCGCTGCCGATGCTCTCGCTCGACAACGCCTTTGCCGAGCAGGACGTGATCGATTTCGCTGGCCGCATCGAGCGCTTTTTGAAGCTTCCCGACGACAAGATCGACTTCTCCGCCGAACCCAAGATCGACGGGCTCTCGATGTCGCTGCGCTATGAGGGCGGCGAGCTCATCACCGCTGCGACGCGTGGCGATGGCACCGAGGGCGAGGACGTCACCGCCAATATCCGCACGCTGGAAGACGTGCCGCAAAGGCTGAAGGGCCGCAACGTCCCTGATATCTGCGAGGTGCGCGGCGAGGTCTATATGACCAAGAAGGCCTTCCTCGCGCTGAACGAGCGGCAGAAGGCGGCCGGCGATACGATCTTCGCCAATCCGCGCAACTCGGCGGCGGGCTCGCTGCGCCAGAAGGATCCATCCATCACCGCCTCGCGCCCGCTCGGCTTCTTCGCCTATGCCTGGGGCGAGATGAGCACGATGCCGGAAGCGACGCAGTCGGGCATGATCCACTGGTTCGAGCGCTGCGGCTTCAAGACCAATCCGCTGACAAAGCTCTGCCATTCGGTCGACGAGCTGATCGCGTTCCATCATGGGATCGAGGAACAGCGCGCCGAGCTCGACTACGACATCGACGGCGTCGTCTACAAGGTCGACCGCATCGACTGGCAGGAGCGGCTCGGCTTTGTCTCGCGCACGCCGCGCTGGGCGATCGCGCACAAATTCCCGGCCGAGCGCGCCATGACGGTGCTGCGCGACATCGAGATCCAGGTTGGGCGCACCGGCTCGTTCACGCCGGTCGGCAAGCTCGAGCCGGTCGGCGTCGGCGGCGTCATCGTGCAGAACGTGACGCTGCACAACGAGGATTACATCAAGGGCATCGGCAACAAGGGCGAGGTGCTCCGCGAGGGCCGCGACATCAGGATCGGCGATACCGTCGTGGTCCAGCGCGCCGGCGACGTGATCCCGCAGGTGGTCGATGTCATCATCGACAAGCGGCCGCACGGCGCGAGGGAGTTTCATTTCCCGAAGAAGTGCCCGTGCCCGCTGCACACCGACGTGGTGCGCGAGGAGACCGCCACCGGCGAGGAGGGCGCCCGCGCCCGCTGCACCGGCGAGTTCGCCTGTCCCTATCAGAAGATCGAGCACCTGAAGCTGTTCGTGTCGCGGCGCGCCTTCGACATCGACGGCCTCGGCGAAAAGCAGCTGCAATATTTCTTCGACGAAGGTTTTGTGAAGGAGCCCGCCGACATCTTCACGCTGCAGAAGCGCAACGCGAAACTGAAGCTGGAGGAGATCGAAGGTTACGGCGAGACCTCGGTGCGTAACCTGTTCAACGCGATCGAGAGCCGGAGAAACATCGCGCTCGAGCGCTTCATCTATGCGCTCGGCATGCGTCACGTCGGCGAGACCACGGCGCTGGCGCTGGCGCGCGGCTACGGCTCGTGGGAAGCGTTCCAGGACGCCTGCCTGCGTGTCGCCAAGGGTGACGAGGAGGCGATCGCCGAGATGGATGCGCTGGACCAGATCGGCGATACCGTGATCCAGAGTGTCGGCGCCTATTTTGCCGAAAGCCACAACCGCGGCATTGTCGAGCGGCTGAAAAGGGAAGTTGAAGTCCTCGATGCGGAGAAGCCGAAGCGCGATTCCGCGGTCGCGGGCAAGACCGTGGTGTTCACCGGCTCGCTCGAGCGCATGACCCGCGACGAGGCGAAGGCGACCGCCGAGCGCCTGGGCGCCAAGGTCTCCGGCTCGGTATCGAAGAAGACCGATCTCGTCATCGCCGGTCCCGGCGCCGGCTCCAAGCTCGCCGAAGCGCAGAAGCACGGCGTCAAGGTACTGACCGAAGACGAGTGGCTGAAGCTGGTGGGGGGATAGCTTACTGCGCCGTCATTCCCGGATGGTCCGTGTCTTCCGCGTTTGACTAAAATCGTCGTCAGCCAACGCGAGCCGCAGTCGAGGGCTGTCCAATCCGAATTTCAATTTCGCCAAGGTCGTCGATGCCGCCAGTCACTCTATCGGCAGGCACGATTGCGCCTACGCCGGCCGGCGTTCCGGTCATGATGAGGTCACCTGGCTCCAGCATCATGGAGCGCGACAGGATGGCGATGATCTCGGGCACCGACCAGATCATTTCCTGCAGATCGGCACCCTGCTTGATCACACCGTTGACGGCGAGCCAGATGCGCCCGCTGCTTGGATGCGACGCCGATACGACACGGTGCAGAGGAGCGATCGGCGCTGAAAGATCAAATGCCTTGCCCCAGTCCCATGGCCTGCCCTTGTCGCGCGCTTCGAATTGCAGATCACGGCGGGTGAGATCAATCCCGACGCCGTAACCGAATACGTAGTCAAGTGAGGTTTCAGCAGGGATGTTGAAACCCTTTTTTCCGATCGCAACGATAAGCTCGATTTCATAGTGCAGGTTTGAGGTTTCCGGCGGATACGGGATCGTCATCCCGGTATCGACTACGGCATCTGCCGGCTTGGTAAAAAAGAACGGCGGTTCGCGGTCGGGATCCTTGCCCATCTCTCGTGCATGCGCCGCGTAATTGCGGCCCACGCAAAAAATGCGACGCACGGGGAAGCGTGCTTGCTCTCCCGCGATTGCCACCGAAGCGATTGCAGGCGGCGTGAATGCGTAGTCAGTCATTGTATGGCTCCGTTACGCGTTGCCGCGGTCTTCGCGAAAAAGATCGAGCTTCTGTTGTACCGGTCGGTCCGAGAAACTGAACAAGACCGCATCCTCGTCGCTCTCATGGGTCACCCACTGCCAACTCGGCACGACAAAGAGGTCGCGCCGACCCCATTCGAATGTCCGATCGCCGATCCGCGAACGACCTCGACCCTCAATCGGAGTGAACACGGTCGCGTCGGTTGAACGATAACGAGCAGTCTTGAAGCCCTTCGGCAACAACTGGATAAATGTACCGATCGTCGGCATCGCGAAATCGCCCGTTGTTGGGTTGGAGAACTTCAGCTTTAGACCGTGACACGCATCCCACTCGTCATGCGCCTTGGCTTTTTCCAGCGCTTCGCGGGTGTAGGAATAGGGATAGTTGAAGATCGGCGATACCTTTGCGGTCCGATTGAGATCAACGGGGAGAAGATTGTGGCCATAGCGGCCGAAGCTATCGCCCGTCGGCCGGACAATTTTCTGCTCGTCATCGCCAAGCCCCTCCGCGAATGAGGCATCGAAGAATTGCACCAGCGGAATATCCAATCCGTCGAGCCAGAACATCGGCTCCGAGGATTGATTGCCGTGATCGTGCCACTTCATTGACGGCGTGATGACGAAGTCCCCGGGCTCCATGATTGTGCGCTCGCCATCGACCGTTGTGTGTGCGCCCTTGCCTTCCAGGATGAACCGCAACGCGGACTGGCTGTGGCGATGTGCCGGCGCGACCTCGCCGGGCATCACCATCTGGACGCCTGCATAAAGAGAGGTTGTAACTTTGGACTGACCCCGAAGACCAGGGTTTTCCAACACGAGCACCCGTCGCTCGGCTTCCTTCGCGGTGATGAGCTTGCCGGCTTCCACCATATAGGAGCGAATGTCGTCGAACTTCCACAAATGCGGTCGGCAACCGCTCTTCGGGTGTGGCGTGATCAAATCTCCCAGCACGTTCCACAGCGCTGACAAACTCACTCCGTCTATTTTTCGATAGAACGATTCACGCGCTGGAGTCTTCTGAACGGCGGTATCCATATTCGCCTCTCGTTTGTAACTTCGATTTATTGACAGCATACTGAACAAACGTATACTGTCAATAATGCTCTTTCCTGACCAAGGTGAAGAGCCACCGAACTGCGCAACGTAGAGGCTTCGGCCGCTATCGCGCAGCCGCGAATGCTTGATGCGCTGGAACCGGCCGAGCGAAAGATGTTGCGGAATCCCATGACCAAACAGGTCGATCTAAACGGTGAGATATCGCGAGTCCCGTTGCAGGCCGCGGACGCCAAAGCAATATTTCAACAAATCAGGTGACGGAGGGTTCTGTTGACTACCAATTCAAAATCCCAGCCGGTGCTAATCGCGGGCGGAGGAATCGGCGGACTGGCTACCGCCCTCGGATTGGCGAAAAAGGGAATTCGCTCGATCCTGCTGGAAAAGGCAGCCGTGCTCGGCGAGATCGGTGCCGGCATCCAGCTTGGGCCCAACGCCTTTCATGCCTTCGACTACCTCGGTGTTGGAGAAGCCGCGCGCAACATGGCGGTCTACATTGACCAGCTTCGGCTGATGGATGCGCTAAGTGCCGAGGAGATCACCCACATCGATCTGACAGAAGCGTTTCGGTCGCGTTTCAAGAATCCGTACGCAGTTGTTCATCGCGGCGACCTCCATGGCGTCTTGCTGAAGGCCTGCCAAGCGAACGATCTGATCGATTTGCGGACCAGTAGCGAGGTCGTCGACTACGATCAGGACGGATCGTCCGTCACCGCCCGCGTCTCGTCAAGCGACGACGTCACGGGTTCGCTGCTGATCGGTGCCGATGGGCTGTGGTCAAAAGTTAGAGAGAGACTTGTCGACGACGGGCCGCCGCGCGTATCCGGGCACACGACCTATCGTTCGGTCATTCCGACCGAGAACATGCCGGAAGACTTGCGCTGGAACGCCGCGACTCTGTGGGCGGGCCCGAAATGTCACATTGTCCACTATCCATTATCCGGCTGGAAGGTCTTCAACCTCGTCGTCACTTACCATAACGACGCACCTGAGCCAGTGGCCGGCAAGCCCGTGTCGGAGGAAGAAGTGATGAGAGGCTTTGAACACGTCCACGAGCGCGCGCAGAACATTATCAGACACGGCAAGGACTGGAAGCTGTGGGTGCTTTGCGATCGCGACCCGATCGATCGCTGGGTCGACGGCCGGGTGGCTCTTCTCGGTGACGCCGCGCATCCAATGATGCAATATTTTGCCCAAGGAGCCTGCATGGCGCTCGAAGACGCGGTCTGTTTATCGCACATGATGGATGCCTATCCTGGCCGGCATGACGAAGCTCTGGAGCGGTATCGACAACAGCGGATGTTGCGGACCGCCCGCGTCCAGCTTCAGTCGCGCGCCATCGGAGAGCACATCTACCACCCTGCCGGCCCGCACGCTCTGTTGCGCAATGCAATAATGAGCTTGAAAACATCCTCCGACTATTACGATCACCTGACTTGGCTCTATGGAGGAACCGGTCTCGCCTCCTGATGGAGAGTCGCCTCGGAGGTTACGAAGATTCCCAAACTGGCTGGCGGACGCGCGGAGAGACGTTCGCCTGCACTCGCCGAAGTCCATCGAAACGAAGCCGTTACGAGCGCTACGCGCTCCCCGGACGACTATGTCAACATAGCGCCTTGCGCTGCGCGGGGATCTTCCAGCCGCTCACATCGCCATTTCTTCATTCAATACGTTCAAACCTGCGACATCGCGACGTCTGCAGGCTCCTCCCTTGCATGGCTCACTCGAAATACCATTCCTTGGCTCTATTTGGTGGACCATTGGGAGGATACGTTCTCGGCTGTCATCACGAAGGGTTTTGGAAATGGATCGTCCTGCTGACTCTGAGCGCAATATCGAGATTTTGAAAAAGCATTTGGCTGCCGAGAACAAGCACGACATGGATGCTACGCTTGCGACCTTGCATCCGGAGTGCCTGTTCGAGGATCGCATGAGGGGAGTGGATTATCGGGGTCGAGAAGGTGCCAGGGAATATTATGGACTTTGGTGGCGCGCATTCGATCTAACCGTCGTCAGCGAGCGGCGCTACTTCACGCCCGATTCGATCATCGTGTCCGAGGCACGCTATCAGGGTGTCCATCAGGGCTCCTTTGTTGGCGAGCAGCCTACTGGGGCCAAGATCGATTTCGGTCTGGCTGTGTTTCTGACATTCCGCGATGGTCTACTGGCCGGCGAACGGTTCTATTACGACCTCGGCGGCTTGTTGACTCAAATTCGCGCGCCGGTCGTTCGTGCGGCGGCATCCTAAGGAGCGTGGTCGATGCGGATCGGCGTGATCGGCGGTACCGGCGTCCTTGGCCGATACCTTTTGCCCAGGCTCGCAGAGCGGCGGCATGACGTCCGCGTCGTCGTGCGTCGAGGGAGCGACACCCGGCGACTCAGGCCGCTTGGCGTCGAAATTGTCGAGGGCGACATTCTGGACGCCTCGAGCTTGCGTACCGCGGTGGCGACATGTGACACAGTTATCCATGCTGCGACGGCGATACCTAAGGCGGGTGCGCCGGTAGACTGGTCTGTGAACGATCGCATTCGCCGCGAAGGCACCGCAAATCTGATTGCCGCGTGCCGCTCCGAGCGTGTCGAAAATTACATCCAGCAGAGCATTGCTCATCTTGTCGCAAATGGCACACAACAGCTGCTTGACGAAACAGCCCCGCTGCATCCGAGCGTCGTAACGCAATCGGCCGTCGAGATGGAGCATCTTGTCGAGAAATGTCCGCTGCGCTGGACGATCTTGCGGGGCGGCATTTTTTATGGGCCGGGCACCGGACAGGAAGCTGTGTGGCGAGCGATGGCGAGGAATGCCCAATTGCGTATCCCACTCGACGGCAGCGCCTATATTTCACTCGTTCACGTTGCCGACTATGCGCGTGCGATTGTTGATGCCGTCGAGGCGCCTTCCGTGGGCGCCACCTTCAACGTCGTAGACGATGAGCCGGTAAGTTACAAAGATCTCTTCCATCACATCGCGGCGGTTGAAACAGCGCCAGCCCCCGGCGACGGGGCTCCGCAAGTATGGGCTTCTTGCCGGGTCAGCAACCGTCGATTCAAGGAGGCGTTTGGCTGGCAGCCCTGCTACGCAACATATCGATCGGGATGGATCTAGCCATTGCCTCGCGCTGTCAGCGCGGTGAGCGTGCCGGTTTCCGGTGCGCGCAGCATGCGTTCGTCGCGGTTTTTGGGTTGTTCCGGCAAAACCAGCCGCCGCAATTGAGGCCATCGTTTGCAACATGCTGCGTTGGGTCATTCAAGCAGACTGCAAGTGCGATACAATAACCATCGGAGAAAACGGATGAAGCAGGGGATACGCGAAAATCTACGCAGGCACGCATCGGCATTGGCGGCGGTGATAACGGTCGCAGTCATGACATCGCCGGCAGCCTCGCAGGAAATTTATAAGATCGGAGTAAGCACCGCACTGACCGGCCCCGCCGCAAGCAACTATGCGGCAGCGATCGAAGGCCTTAACCTCTACATCACGAAGCTCAACAAGGCGGGAGGCATTAACGGTCGTTCGATCGATCTCATCATTCAAGACGATCAGGGCGAGCCTTCCAAGACCGCGGCCAATACCAAGAAGCTTCTAACCCAGGATGGCGTCAGCCTGTTGATCAATGCCAGCCTTTCCTCGACTTTCGCACCGATGATTGCCGAAGCCAGGCGGGCCGGCGTGCCGCTGATGTTTGCGAGTTCGGTGTGCCCGAAAGAAGTGTATCCGCCGGCAGAAAAGAATCTCTTCTGCACCACATCCTATGCGGCGCACTACGACAGCGACGCCTCGTTGGATTTCATCAAGGAATTGTCCGGGGCTAACACCAAGGTCGGGCTAGCGGCTGCAGCCATTCCGGTTTCGCGCGAAGAAATCGCATATGCCCAATCCGTCGCCGCAAAAAAGGGATTGAACGTCGTTGACGAGGAGGTCTCCTCGCCACTCACTGCCGACTATGCACCCTATGCGACCAAGCTACAGCAGGCTAGCTCCGACTGGGTTTATTCCTGGGCGCCTTGGGTCACGCAAATAAGAACCTTCGAAGCCTTGCGAAGGCTCGGTTGGAGCGGAAGCTATATCGCGTGGGCGCATCCCCCCGCTGAGGCGGAGCTGACGCGTCTGAAGGACGGAAAGCTCTATTTGATCGGAACCAACGCGCTGTTCGCGGATGGGCTGCCGATCCATAGTGAAATCATTGCCGCGGCCAAGGAAGCGAACTCCAGATACCCTGGCAGCGAAATGGCCGAGGGTTGGATCGCGGGCATGGTGGTTGAGGCTTCCTTGCGCTCGGCTGGTTGGCCGATCACGACTGAAAAGCTGCTAAACGCGATGTCCAACCTCAAAGTCGACACCAAAGGCCTTCGCGCTGGCGCAATCGAATGGACCAAAGACAATCACTTCCGCACCGTGCAGAGCTACCGGGTCTATCGGTGGAATCCCGACAAGGGTGCGATCGAGATGGCGAAGGACTGGACCGGCTACCCGGTCAACTGACGCCGCTACATCCGGGCAGCCTCAAACGCATGTGGCACGCAGTCTGGTCATGGTCGACGTTTGCCTTGGCCACGCTGCGCGCTGTTGCGTAAAGATGTAATTTTGGCGGGTGTAATGTCAGGCCTGGGTGCAACATGGGTGCCGTCGGCTTGTGGCTATCCGCGCCATGACGACGACGTCATAAACCCTTGAAAATGATTGGGCTGCGACAATTGGGTTGACCCGTGTCGGCCAACTTCAGGCTATCGTGATGACGACGGCGCGACGTCTGCCGCCGTCTCGGTCTTCCTTAGGTCGTGGGTTATGATCGTGCCGTTGACGGTTTGCCGATGTTCGCAGATCTTGTGGTGAGGGCTCCTGGGATGCGAGCATCAACCAGGGCGACAATGTTGTTTCAGACGGTTGATAAACCTGAATGGTGACAGACGCTTCGAGAAACGCCAAGCTGATGCTTGGGCTCAATCGCGAAATGGCGGCCCCTTTATATCGGCAAATATTCGAACGGGTGCGCGTATGTATTACCTCAGGCTCGATGCGACCGGGCGATCGCCTGCCATCGGCTCGCGCCCTGGCAGTTCAATTGCGTGTCGCCCGCGGAACAGTCGATGCCGCTTACGAGTTGCTGCAAGGCGAAGGCTACATCATCGCGCGTCGTCCGTCGGGCAGCATCGTTTCGCCGGCTTTAAAAATCAAACGCGACGCCAGGGGTTTCAAGCCACGCGACCTGCTACCGTTAGCAGCCAAACCGCACGAACGACTGGCGAACAGAAAGCCGACGCCTGACATTCAACGGCCGTTCCAGATCGGGCTTCCGGCGTTTGACATGTTTCCGCGCAAGCTGTGGTCGCGGACGGCGACACGCTGCGCCAGATCATTTACTGCCGGCGACATGAACTATCCGGATCCACGCGGACATTTGCCGCTGCGCGAAGCGATCGCCAGCTACGTGACCATCAGTCGCGGAATCACTTGCGACCCCGAAGAGGTGCTCGTTACCAACGGCTACCAGGGCGCGCTGGACCTTGTCGCTCATACGTTGCTGCGGTCAGGAGACATGGCCTGGTTCGAGGACCCCGGATACTTTCGTGCGCGTGCGGTACTCGAAGCCGCCGGCATCAACATCGTCCCGATTCCGGTCGACGGTTTGGGTCTGAACGTGCAAGAGGGATTGCGTCGCGCACCGCGGGCACGCGCTGCCATCGTGACACCGGCCCATCAGCAGCCCCTGGGTGTGGCGCTTTCACTGGAACGCCGCATCGAATTGCTGTCGTGGGCCAAATCCGTCGGAGCGTGGATCGTCGAAGATGATTACGACGGTGAATTCCACTACATCGGTAGGCCCTTGTCGGCATTAAAAAGTCTGGATCGATATGGTCGCGTGATTTATGCCGGGAGTTTCAGCAAGGTGCTATTCCCGAGTTTACGTCTAGGCTATCTGATTGTTCCGGAATCGGTGGTGCGAATTCTCACTGACGCCAACCATTTGCGGATGGCATCGCTGCCGATCTTCAATCAGGCAGTGGTCGCGAGCTTTATGATCGAAGGCCATTTTGCGCGCCATTTGAAGCGCATGCGCGATCTGTATACCACGCGACGGACGAGCTTGGCGCGCGCGTTATCGAAGGTGTTTGGCGATCGCATCTCCGTCGAATTGCGACCCGGTGGCATGCATTTGATCGCGCGGGTTTGCAGCAGTCATCGTGATGTCGATCTGGCCCAATTGGCCATGGAGAATGGCTTTGCGGTGGGCGCCCTGTCGAGCCACGCGATCGCCAAGTCAGGCGGACAGGGTTTGCTGCTGGGGTTCACCAATATCAGCGAGGCCGATGCGCTGGAGAATTGCCAGCGTCTGGAGCGCCTGATCGGCAAACGGTTGGCAGTTCATTCAAATTGATCCGCGGCCGCAACATTCCGCTTTGCAGAAAGACAGTTTCATGTTCCGCGGCACAACATCTCTGTTATCGGGCAGGCCAGACCATGGCCCACTCCGATAGTTCCAGGCTGGCCCTAGTCAGTAGACCATTCGACCGATAGCCCGTCTGAAAGATTTCCGGTATTCGTATTCGGGCTTTAGTTGCAGAATACAAAGGCAAGGCGGGAAACGACGTGCAATTGGCCGTGAATATCGTTGTGCTCGCGTCCATCTATGCCATGATTTCGTGCGGATACGTGCTGATCTATCGCGTGAGCCGGGTGCTCAATTTGGCGCACGGCGAGCTCATGATGCTCGGTTCGTATCTCCTGCTCACCGTGGCGTCGGGCATTTCGACCAATCCGATTGTCGCATTGAGTCTAGCAGGCCTGTTGAGTCTAACTGTCGGAGTACTCGTCTATGTCGCCCTCATTCGCCGCATGACCGGCGAGTCGGCGCTGGCGGCAATCCTCGTCACCATTGCGCTCGGCATTCTGTTGCGGGGCCTGATGGTGCTGCTGTGGTCAGCGCAGTTGCAATATCCGGGTCAGGCGCTTGCGTTGTCCAACGCGCCCATCGAAATCTTTCCGGGCACACGAATCTCGACATTTGCGTTGACGACGGTGCTCGTTAACGTCGTGACCTACATTGCACTTTTCGTTTTCCTGCGCTTCAGCTCGTGGGGTATTCGCATGCGTGCAGCAGGCCAAAATCCTCTGCTCGCAGCGCAGCGTGGCATCAATTTGCATGCGATCTACGCTCTCGCCTGGGGCCTGTCGACGTTTACCGGCGCCACCGTCGGCATCTTGATCTCGATCGACTCCGGCCTCGACAGTACTATGGCGATGATCGGCCTTAAGGCATTTCCCGCGGCCTTGGTTGGCGGGCTTGATAGCCTGTTAGGTGCGCTGCTCGGATCGCTGATCGTGGCCGCCGCCGAGGTGGCCACAATCCAGCATGTCGATCCGCTTTTGTCTGATGTGGTTCCGTTCCTGATTTTGATTGTGATGCTGATCGTTCGTCCCTGGGGTGTGTTTGGCACGCGGGAGGAACTTGATCGTGTCTGATGCTCCGATCCGGCTTTCGACACGAACGGACGCCGACAAAATGAATGCACCATATTCCAGCCGGCGCCGGAAATGGCTGTCTTGGTCGTTGCTGATGCTGGTCGCAATCGTCTTTCCGTTCGTTGCGACACCTCTGTTGCTCGATCTATCTTGCCAGGTATTTTTGACGGCGATTGGTGCGTTGTCCTTGATGGTTCTGACGGGCTATGCCGGGCAAATATCGCTCGGACATGCGGGCCTGCTTGCCGCGGGCGCGTTCACGGTTGGTATCCTATCCAAGGAATTGATGGCGCCGTTCTGGATCACGCTTCCAGTTGCCGTGGTGGTCGGTGCCATCCTCGGATTTATCTTTGGCCTGCCGTCGTTGCGGCTGCGCGGTGCTTATCTGGCCATCAGCACGCTCGCGCTGCATTTTGTCGTGATCTACGGCGGCAGCGAATACGAGACGAAGCGCGGACTATCGAGCGGAATCATTGTGGATCCCCCCACCATGTTTGGCGTCTCGGTCTACGATGGCCGAGCCTGGTTTTTCATTCTGCTGTTTTGCTCTCTACTAACCTATCTGGCTTTTGCAAATCTCCTTGCCGCCCGTACAGGGCGCGCGTGGGGTGCGCTGCAGACCAATGCGGCAGTGGCCGAAGCGCTGGGCATCAACATCGCACGCTATAAATTGTTGGCCTTTGTCATAACTTCCGCGGTCACGGCATTTGCTGGTGCGCTCTTCGCCTATTATCGCGGCTTCGTTTCGGTCGAGGCCTTTTCGCTATATCTATCCATCCAATATGTCGCGATGATCATCGTCGGGGGCATGGGGTCGTTGTTGGGGGCTCTCCTCGGAGCGCTATTCGTGACGATCTTGCCATACGTCATCGAGGCTTCCTTGCTTCTTCTGCCATTCTCGGAAAATTCCGCCGGTGCGACATTTGCCGTCAACTATGCCGCATTTGGTATTGTGATGATCCTGTTCCTCGTTTTCGAACCAAACGGGGTCGTCGGGATTTGGCGGCGGCTCGTTGCCGCCTATCGGCGGGCAAGACAGCCATGACGGATACGCCGATTCTGGAGGTTGAAAACCTCGAAGTGGTTTATCAGCACGCGATCACGGCGGTGCACGGCATAACGATGACGGCGCAAGCCGGGCAGATTGTCGCGATACTTGGCGCCAACGGCGCGGGAAAGAGCACGACGCTGCGTGCGATCAGCGGCTTCCTGGGTTTGGACAATGCGCGGGTCACTAGCGGGACCATCCGCTACCGGGGACAGGAACTGCGCGGTCTGCAGCCTCACCAAACCACCAAGCGCGGTATTGTGCTTATCCCTGAACGTGACAAGGTTTTCCCGAATTTGACGATAGCTGAAAATCTTGTGGCTGCGACACCGCCCAACATCGGTGCACACGAACGGCAGCAGCGCGAGAGTCTGGTTTACGAATATTTCCCCCGCATCGGCGAACTGCGAACCAAAGAGGCGGGTTTGCTGTCGGGAGGTGAACGGCAGATGCTTGCCATTGGTTCTGCAATTGTTTGCCGGCCGGAACTGCTGTTGATCGACGAGTTGTCGCTGGGGCTCGCCCCGATCATCGTCAATGATCTCATTCGACGGCTGATGGAAATTCGTCAGCGGCTCAATCTCACGATTGTTCTCGTCGAGCAGAGCGCGGCAGTGGCATTGAAGTTAGCTGACTATGCCTACGTTCTTGAAAACGGCAGGGTCGTGATTCAGGGTAAGGCGGCAGACCTTCTCAATAACGCGGACGTTCAGCGCGCCTACCTCGGCACGGCCGTCGGCGATCGGAAAAATTACCGGGACGTGCTTGCGGGACGATTGGAAAGGCGCGGCTATGCCGGTGCTTGAACTGGATCGGGTCACATTGAGCTTCGGCGGCCTGACGGTGCTCAATGAGGTTTCGTTTGCGGTCGAACCTGCGCAACTCTTCGCCCTGATCGGACCAAACGGGGCTGGCAAGACGAGTATATTCAACTGCATCAGCGGCATCTACGCGCCTCGGGGCAACATTCGGTTTGGCAGCCGCGATATTGTTGGGCTTCGTCCGCACGAAGTGGCCCGGCTGGGTATTGCCCGGACCTTCCAGCACGGCGAGATTTTCCCGCAGATGAGCGTTCTGGATAACCTCTTGACGGCTCGTCATGGCTTGATCCGGACTAATCCGATTTCCGAGATGCTGCGGAGTTCGAACGTGCGGCGCATTGAGGAAAAGCACCGCGCGCGCGTTGACGAATTGCTGTATTTTATGGAGCTTGAACGCTATCGCGCGGCTATCGTGGGCGATATGCCGTTCGGATTCCAGAAAATTGTCGGGTTCGCTCGCGCGTTGGCGGCTGAACCAAAATTGTTGCTGACAGATGAACCGTCGGCCGGCCTCAGCCGTGGAGAGCGGGAGGATCTGGCTTATTTCATGATGAAGATCAAAGACGAGATCGGCATCGCCATCGTCTGGGTTGAGCACGACATGCAGATGGTCGCCGATCTCGCCGATCGCGTTCATGTGCTCGACTACGGTCGATCGCTTTCGGAAGGTTCGCCAGGGGCTGTTCTCAACGACGCCGAAGTAATCAAGGCCTATCTTGGGACGACTTGAGGGACATCCACAAATTTCCGGGAATGTTCGCCGGGCGATGTGGCAGGGCACGTCGAGCCAAACCCCACGCCCCTATGCCGATTCAGAGGCCGCAGTTGTTTGCGGAGAGGCCACGGCGTACTGGATACCCCGCTTTCGCGGGGCATGACACCGGCGTGAGAGCAACTAAAGCGGCGCGGTCGCCACATCCAGCCACAGCCGGTCGCTCTCATCGAGCTGCGCGCGCACGATGTCGCGCACTTGCGCATGGTAGGCGTTGAGCCAGCCGAGTTCCGCCGCACTCAACATGCTCACATCGATCAGGCGCCGGTCGATCGGCGCAAAGGTCAGCGTCTCGAAAGCGTTCATCGGCTTTTCCGCGCCGGAAACATCGGCGGCGGTGACGAGCTCCAGGTTCTCGATGCGGATGCCAAAACCATCCGTCTTGTAATAGCCGGGCTCGTTGGAAAGGATCATGCCGCGCTTCAGCGGCGTGGTTCCGAG
>Ga0070684_100001792_pt1 | contig 15699 bp, 15 predicted proteins | sample KBSC723LmetaG_FD_65653 | JGI IMG/M metagenome (GOLD analysis project Ga0070684, IMG submission 65653) | Corn rhizosphere microbial communities from Kellogg Biological Station, Michigan, USA - KBS C7.2-3L metaG | ecosystem: Host-associated > Plants > Roots > Rhizosphere ...
CGCGGCGCTCTACTGATACTGAATGTACAGCGGCTTCGGTGTGAGCCGCAGCACTTCGGCGGGCGTGAGCATGGGGTCGCCCTTCTTCGTGTCGTTGTGGTAGAACAGCTTGAACCCGGTGAACTGCACGGGCTCCGCCTTCACGTAGTCGTGGTACGAATCGAACTTGAGCCAGGGCGGTCCCCAGCCGTCCATGTCCATCACGACCTGTACGTGCGGGGTGTACCGGATCTTCGACGCGTTGGTCACCATCTTCCGCGTGAACCGGTGCACGATGAGGATCTTCGGCGGCAGGTTCTTCTCGCGCGCGATCTGATCGAGCCAGTTCACGGCCCAGTTGATGTCCGCCGCGTCGAGCGTGCCGATCACGGTCCCGGGCACCTTGCCCGACGTCGCCATCGCGAACTCGGGATCGATCGCGAGGTGCACGTCCGGGTTCTCGAGGAAGGGGCGAAGCCGCGGCAGCTCCGCCTGCACGCTGCTCTTGCCGACCTGCACGTCGATGAAGAACAGCCCATTCCGCGACTTGATCCACGAGTACACCTCGTTGACCATCGAGTCGCGCATCTGCAGACGATAGAGCCCGGCCTTGCCCGGCGTGCCCTGCGCCACGGTCGCGATCAGGTGAAGCGCCGGCACCACGGGATGCGACGGATCTGCCTTCGCCCAGCGAATGACCTCGCGGTCGAGCATGCGCAGCATCGTGTCCTTCTGATACTCGCCGAGCACGCCCATCTTCTTCGACAGCGGATTGCCGTAGTACGCGACCACGCGATTCTTCGGGAAGATCGCGCCCGGCAGCGGCTCCGGCATCTTCACCGGCCACTTCCGATCGAGCACGGAGTCGGGCTTGGTCATGCTCGCCAGCGCCACGCTGTCCCGGCGGTTGCGCTTCGGCGGTTCGGTGTTGGGGAGGTCGTGGTCGGACGTGTTCTTCGCCGCGGCATCGGCCGTGACCGCGGTCACCCCCGCCGTCGCCGCATGGTGCGACGAGTCCGACGCCGCCTTGCGGCCGACGGCTTGCTTGTCGGCGGAGAGCGCGCCGTTCGGTCGGTCGTAACAGGCGGCCGCCGCGAGGATGAGCAACGCGGTGGTGTGACGAGCGTGTAAGCGAATCATGGGCGCGGCGACGGGGCGGGGAGAGTCCGGCAGAGTTCCGGGCTGCGACATCCTAGCCGGCTCCCGTGCAAGCACCAAGCCCCCTCGGCTCGCTCTACGCGTCCGCATTCATCCCGGATGCGACGTCCCTGCCGCTCCCGCGGGCGGGATCAGGGGAAGCCTTGCTCGAACGAGGTCCGTGCGGAGAGAAGCTCGACCGAGAGCTGCTCGAAACGCTCGCGCTCGATGCGCGTCGGCGACGGGGTGCTCTCGACCTTGCGAAGGAAATCGGCGTACGGGTAGCGCGCTGAAGCCATGGCCATGTGAAATCCGCCGTCGCCGAGATGCGCGCCCGAGAACCACACCGAGATGGCGTCGCTCCCTTCGTGGTAGTGAAAGCTCGAACGGTAGACGAGGTCGTTCATCGGTCCGAATTCATTGGGGCCCAGCAGGGGAGTGGGCGCGACCGTCCATTCGGTGCCATCCGTGCTCCGTGCGAAGTAGATCGCCGTCCGCGAGCAGGAGGTCCCCTCGGGATAGGCGGCGATCAGCGCCCAGTACTCCTGCTTGGCGGGGACGTACTGCACGTCGAGATGCCACGGCACGGCTCCCCGTATACGGAGGCTCACCGGTTCCGGCGCACTCCACGCGAGGCCGTCACGGGACCGGCGCTGGGTCACCTGGAGCTCGGCATTGAGAGAGTAGCACCCCTGCGGAATGGCGGAGACCGACCACATGCGCCACGCGGTGGCGCTCTCCCGCACGATCGCGGGCGAGATCAGCCCGTAGCGATCTCCCGTGACCACGCGCTGCGGCGCCGACCACTGCACCCCGTTGTCGCTCCTCATCAGGAACAGCAGGTCCGCCGACTCCGTCGTCTGCCGGTAGTACATGCGAAGCTGATCGCGATCGGGATCGTACAGCATGTCCGGATCCGATAAATATCCGCCCAACGCCCCGGGCACCGCGAGCGGATTCATGACGCCCGTAGGGACTGACATCTGTTGTGCGCGGTACCCCTGATAGATCGATGGGTTTTCGAACTTGGGGTTTCCGAGCGGGTAGGGCGTCGCCGACACCCAGTACTTGCGCCCCCGCCACGAGTCCGGGAAGACGACCGCATCGGGGTGCACCGCCTGGCCGGAGCCGTCGTACGTCCCGACGAAGATGAGCGTGGGCGCGACGAGCGTGGCACCCGGAGTCTCGGCGTCGTCGATCGCCGAGTTGTCCACTGGCGGAGTGAGCGACGACGCGACCCGATCCGCGCCACCGTTGCAGCCCGTGATGGTGATCCCGCTCACCAACAGCGCGAGCAGCCCCAAGCGCAGCGGTCCCGAGTATCGCGACGACGCATGGCTTCCGGTGGCGCACGCGTTCCGCGGAGCGCCGTCCTTCTCGTTGCTGCGCATTTGGTGTCCTTCCCGCTCGGCTCGCCGCGCCTTCGCAGTCGAGCACCGGCCGAGGGCTGCGATGGATGTAGCGCCCTCTAGCGCTGGATCGTCTCTTCGAGGGCCCCACCCTCAGCGATTTGTGCTGTGGGTCACAAAAGCTGGCTCAAACCGGGCTGAAGCGCTAGTCGGTACGGAAGCGTGCGTTTATCGTTCGCGCCGGCCCCGGCCGCCGGATCGCAACGGTCCGGCTCAGGCGAACGGGCGCACCACGAGGGAGAGCGTATGTGCGGTATCGCGGGGTTCTGGTCGCCGACGTTGTCGGCTGCGGAGCGGAGGGAGGCGGTGCGTCAGATGACGCATCGGCTCGCGCACCGCGGTCCGGACGCCGATGGCCATTGGGTGCCCGCCGACACCCCCATCGCGCTCGGCCATCGACGGCTCTCCATCCTCGATCTGTCGGCGGGCGGGGCGCAGCCCATGTGGTCCGCCAATGGGCGCTACGTCATCTCGTTCAACGGCGAGATCTACAATTTCCGCCAGCTCCGGGACCGGCTCACGGCCCTCGGCGTGACCTTCCGCGGCTCGTCGGATACCGAGGTGCTGCTCGCGGCGTTCGAGGCCTGGGGGATCGTGGCCGCGCTGCGCGAGGCGACCGGGATGTTCGCCCTCGCCGTCTGGGACGTACGCGAGCAGGAGCTCGTCCTCGCGCGCGACCGCATCGGTGAGAAGCCGCTCTACTACGGCGTGAGCGGCGACTCCCTGCTGTTCGGCTCGGAGCTGAAGGCCCTGCGCGCTCACCCGCACTGGGTCGGCGAGACCGACCGGGGCGCGGTGGGCCTGCTCGTGCGCTTCGGCTACGTCCCGGCGCCCTACTCGATCTACCGGGGCATCGGCAAGGTCGCCCCCGGCACCGTGATGACCTTCCGTCCGCGCGACGGGCTCCTCCCCTCGGTCACCCCCTTCTGGTCCGCGGTCACGGTCGGGCGCGCCGGCGTCGCACGACCGACGAGGAAGTCCGACGTGGAGCTGATCGACGAGCTCGACGTCCTGCTGAAGCGCGCGGTGGCCGACCAGATGGTGGCCGATGTGCCGCTCGGTGCCTTCCTTTCCGGCGGGATCGACTCGACGACCGTCGTCGCGATGATGCAGGCGCAGAGTCGGAGGCCGGTGCGCACTTTCTCGATCGGGTTCTTCGACCCGAAGTTCGAGGAGGCGCGACATGCACGCGCGGTCGCCGCGCAGCTGCGCACGATCCACACGGAGCATTACCTCTCGGCGGAGGAATCGATGCGCGTCATCGACCTCCTCCCGACGATGTACGACGAGCCCTTCGCCGACTGGTCGCAGATCCCGACGTATTTGGTGTCGACGCTGGCGCGCGACGCGGTCACCGTGGCGATCACCGGCGATGGCGGCGACGAGCTGTTCGGCGGCTACGCTCGCTACAACGGCCTGAACGGCATCTGGCGGCGGCTGCGCCTCGTGCCACGGCCCGTGCGCCAGATGCTCGCACGCCAGATCGACGCGGTGGATCGCCTCGACGCGCGCCGCTGGAAGCCCGATGCGTGGCGCGGGCGCCACTCGGCGAGCGCGCGCCGCGCGCACGCGATGGTCGTGAAGGCGCGCAAGCTCGCGCGGCTGCTCCGCTGCGAGTGGCGCGAGGATCTGTACCAGGAGCTCCTCGCCTCCTGGTCCGACAGCGCACGCCTCGTCCCGGGCGCCCCGATGCTGCCGACGGCGCTCAGCGACGTGTCGAACCTGATGCCCGCGGCGACCTTCGCGCAGCAGATGATGCACCTGGACCTGATGTTCTATCTGCCGGACGACGTGCTCGCGAAGGTGGATCGCGCGTCGATGGCGGTGAGCCTGGAGACGCGCACGCCGTTCCTCGACCATCGTGTCGTGGAGTTCGCCGCCACGCTGCCGCTGCGCATGAAGCTCCGCCAGAAGCAATCGAAGTGGATCCTCCGTCGTCTGCTCGATCGCTACGTGCCGCGAAAGTTCGTCGAGCGCCCCAAGATGGGTTTCGGGGTGCCGCTGCACGACTGGCTTCGCGGGCCTCTGCGCGACTGGGCGGAGGCGAAGCTCGAGCCGTCGCGCCTGGCCCGACGCGACGTGTTCGATCCCGTCGAGGTGCGGCACGTGTGGGAGGAGCACCTTCGCGGCTATTCGGACAACGCCGCGACGCTCTGGCCGGTGCTCATGTACGAGAGCTGGGCCGATGAAGCGGCCGACGCGTCGGCGGTGGCTCCGACGCGCACGACCACGGTGGCCGAGCAGTTCGGACGAGCGAGGTGACCGGGATGCGAGGACCGACGCCGAGCGAGCGACTCAGACGCTCGCTGTGGAACGCGATCGCGGAAGACTCGTGGGCGCAGGCCGACCTCGACGCGTCGGTGAGCGAGTACGTGCGCGAGGCGCGCGAGCGCGAGGTGGCGCTCCCCGAGATCTGCCGCTCCCTGCGCGTGCACGTGCAGCAGGTGGGACTCGGACTCTCGGCCGATCGTTACGAGACGATCGCGCGCCACGTCGAGGCGCTCGCCGAAACGGCGTATCGCGGCGTCTTTCGCGGACGACACTCGACGCGCACGGTCGACGTGTCGTCCGACGGCGACGACGGCTAGGGCGTCTTGCTCGGGTCGTCGCCCATCAGGCCGGCGATGAACGGCTTCGCGATGCAATCGTAGAAGCCGCGCCCATCGCAGATCGATTGCGCCGACGCCTCGATGTAGCGCTTCACCTTGTCGGGGTAGGTCTTGCAGTTCGGCGTGTTCGACCCCCTCACGCACCCGTTGTAGCGCAGCAGCGCGCTGCGGTAATCGCGCTCCTGGACCTGGCCGCTCCGCGTGCGTGGATGGAAGTACTTGTCGAGGATGAACAGACCGTACTTGAGGTTCGTCGAGTCGCTCGCGAGATCCTTCCCCAGGCTGTCGCTGAACTCCTTCTTCAGCCAGATCTTCGGGTAGACCTGCATCAGCCCCACCGCGCCGACGTTCGACATCGCGTTGGAGATGAAGCGGGCATTCTCCGTGAGCATCACGCCGAAGACGATCGCGGGCGAGATGCCCCGCGTGTACGCCTCGCGCACGGCGTACTGCGCGATGGAGTCCGCGCGTGCGGAATCGAGTCGCCCCGTCCGCATCAGGTCCTCGTAGAAGTTCCGCTTCTCCTCCTGATACTTGGGCGACGCCATCAGCCGGGCAACGGTCGAGCTCTCCATGGGCGCGATGACGGCAGCGGCGACGGGCGCGCGCTTCCGCAGCTCTTCCACGACCGTTCCGCGCGACGCGTACACCGGACGCGTGTGCCGGACCGCGAAGATGATGACGAATAGCAGGACGACGACGATCGCGAGCGAGTGCAGCGCGTAGACGAGCATCGACGTCTGCTTGCGCTCGCGCCGGCCCTCGCTCCCGGCTCCGTCCGCTCGCCGGTCGGCGCCTGTGCGGCGCTCGGGTGTCCCAACGACTTCGGTCATCGTCAGTCGCTCAGCGGACGCATCCGTCGCGATCCGAAACCGTCGCCGCGAATCCCGCTGTGAGCCCACGAAGCAGCTTGCTCATCATCCGCTCCTCGACCGTGGACCCCCCAGAAGTGCAGGAGGCGTACCGCTTCCGGGCGCTGCGCCGCGCCCGACCCGTTTCAGGGGTGTGCGGGGATGTTGGCCGACGGCGTCGCCGACGCCTCCGGGACCGGCGCGCCCGCCTGCTGCACGGGGGCTGCCGCCGGCGGCGGCGCGGCAGGCACCGGTGCGACCGCGCTGTCCGGCACTGGTTGCAGCAGCCGGTAGCGAAGCGGATCCACCTGTCGGCCGCGGACGAGCACCTCGTAGTGGAGGTGCGGTCCCGTCGACAGCCCACTCGTGCCGACGGTGGCGATGGGCACGCCATGCGTCACGCGCGCCCCCTCACTCACCATGGCGCGGCCGCAGTGCGCATAGCGCGTCGTGACGCCGTTGCCGTGATCGATCTCGACGACGAGCCCGAACCCGAACTTGCGGCCGACGAAGCTCACGACGCCCGCGGCCGGCGCGGTGATCTGCGTGCCGCGCGGCGCCGCGAGATCGACGCCGAGATGCGGCCGCACGATGTGCAGCAGCGGATGCCTTCGCGCACGGGAGAATCGGCTGGCGATCGCGCCGATCACGGGCAAACCCTCGATGCCGCCCGTCGTCAGCTCCGAGTCGTCGTCCGATCCGCTCCGCGCGCCGCGTCGTGCCAACGGCCTGGCGCCAGCCGTGAGCTTCGTCGACTTCGCCGCGGAAGAGGCAGTGGTGGTCGGGATCGCGCCGCCGAGCAGCGCGGAGGCGAGCGTGTCGTCCGGCGCTTCGAGCTCCGAGCGGGCCAGCGCGAGCGAGTCTTCCACCACGGTCAGTCGCGCCCGCAGCAGTGCCGCCTCGGCGCTCGTGGCAAAGAGGTCCGGCGTGCGCACGGCGATCACGAGCGCGGTGACTCCAGCACCCGCGACGAGCAGCAGCAGCGCGGCGAGGCCGAGAACCAACTGCGCCTGCCACCGCGCGATGTTGAAGCCGCGTGTGGGTGCACCGGGCGTAGGCGGCACGAGCAGCAGCTGCCACGGGCGGCGCGCGAGTGGCACCGCCTTGGCGCGCGGCCATTGCTCGGTGATCGGCGGCAGCGCCGGCCCGAGCGGCTCTGGTCGCAGCCGGATGACGTCGGCGGACATGCTCCGTTCGACGATCTCGAACGGGCGGATCGCGTCGACGTATCGAGGCGTGCGCTTCGCCGAAGACATCGGCCTAGCGGTCGCTCGACGCGAGCTCGCTCACGTGCCGGTCGTCGTGCGGCTCCACGCCTTCGGGTGGACGCATCAGGACGCGGCCGTTCACGACACCGCCTTCCTGCACGAGGATCGTCTGCGTGAGCACGTCGCCGGTCACGATCGCCGTCGCCTGCAGCTCGACACGCTCGCTGGCGTGGATGTTCCCCGTGATCGTCCCGCCGATCACGACGTCACGCGCGAACACGTCCCCGATCATCGACGCGCCCACGCCAAGTACCACGGTGTCCGCCCGCCGAATCGTCCCTTCGAGCTTCCCATCGATGCGGAGCGAGCCCGCGGTCTCCAGGTCGCCGGTCATGACCAGCTGCGCATCGAGGAGCGAGTAGCCGCTGCTCGCAGGTCCAGGGGGAGTAGCGGGGCCGGAACGCCGTGCGAGGAGGCTCATCTGCGGATGCGGCTGGAGTGAGGCGTGCTCCAACGGGACAGTGTCCCGAGGCGGGTGTCGTACTCCCAGTTGACGCACCAGACTCGACGGAAGGCACGCATTGGGACACGGCGTGACATGCATCACGAGACGCGCGTGACGGCCCCATCCGCCCCCTCGTCGTAAACGTCGTATGTATGCTGGACATCCGTGGCTGAAGGTGGCACGGGCTCTGCCTTCAGAACCCCCACGACTATCGGCGTTTCGCGCCATCCCCTTGGAGGACCAATGCGTTCCATCCTGAAGGCGATCATCGTAGCTCCCGCGATTGTGCTCGCAGCGGGCTGCAGCAAGGACAAGCCGGCAGACCCGGCGCTCAACAACGATCTCTCGCTCGCCGCGCAGGCGAACCCGAACGCGCGGCTCGATTCCATCTCGGCGGCGGAGCGCACGAACGCCGCGGCCGCGCCGGCGACGGGCCTGCGCAGCAACGCCACGCCGGCGCCCGCTCCGGCGCGCCCGCGCGTCTCCAACACCTCGACCTCGACTCGCCGCAGTGGATCGTCGAGCAGCGGGAGCACGGGCAGCACGGCGAGCAGCAGCACCGCCTCGCAGCCCACGACCGTGACCGAGAAGCACACCAAGCGTGACGCGGCCATCGGCGCGGCGGCGGGCGCGATCATCGGCGCCTCGACGAGCCGCGACAAGGTGAAGGGCGGCATCATCGGCGCGGCGGCAGGCGGAATCCTCGGCGGCGTGATCGGCAACAACGTCGACAAGTCGACCAAGAAGGTTCCGTAAGCCGCAGGATCCCCCCGGATGCGCGTCCCACCACCGCGTGAGCAGGGGAGCGAGGAGCGCCTTCCCTCGCGGCGTCCGGCCGATACGCCGGCGCCCGAGGGGGCGGCCCTCGTGGAGCATCTCGTCGACCGGCTCTCACGCACCGAGCGCGAGCTGAGCCTGGCGCAGGAAGTCACGACAGTGGCGGAGCGTGAGCGCTCCCTGCTGCGAAGCGCGGCACGCGTCGTCGCTTCGGCCGATCGAGTCGATGTGGCGGAGGTGGTCCGCCCATTCCTCCCGACCCTCGGCAACTGGTGTCTCATCGATCAGGTCACGAACGGTCACGGCGAGCGACGGCTGGCGGCGTCGGACTCGGCGCTCGAGCAGCGCGCGCGTTCGGTCGAGGGCGAGCTCGCGCTCGACGGCGATGCGAGCCTCGGGCTCGTGCGGGCGCTGCGACGCCGCCGAGCCGAGCGACTCGACCACGTGGTCCCGTCGCGTCCCGCGACCGCCCCCGACGAGGATCGCGGCGAGGCCGCGCGGACCGCACTCGATCTCCTCGTCGCGGGCCCGGTGCTCGTCGTGCCGATCTCCGCGCGCGGCCGGATCATCGGCGCGCTGAGCTTCGGGCGGGCAGCCGACCAACCCGTCTTCGACGATCGCGAGCAGCGACTCGCCGAGGATCTCGCGCAGCTCGTCGCCATGGCGATCGAGCATCGCCGCATCACGTCGGCGGCGGAGGTCGCCTCGCGCACGAAGTCGGAGTTCCTCGCGATGATGAGCCACGAGCTCCGGACTCCCCTCAACGCGATCGCCGGATATGCGCAGCTGCTGGAGATGGGGTTCCGAGGCTCGCTCACGGAAGGGCAGCGCGACGCGGTGAACCGCATCCTGCGCGGCCAGGAGCATCTGCTGACGCTCGTGGATGCGGTGCTCACCTTCTCGCGGCTCACCAGCGGCCGCCTGGCGATCGATTCCACCGAGCTCGATGCGGCCGACCTGATCGACGTGGCTAGCGAGCCGCTGGTCGTGCAGTTCGCCGCGGGGGAGATCGACTTCCGCATCCTCGCCTGTCCGGAGCGCGTGCGAGTGTGCGGCGACCGCGAGCGCGCGGTGGACATCCTGCGTCACCTGCTGTCCAACGCGCTGAAGTTCACCCCTCGTGGCGGCGCGGTCACCGTGGGGTGCGAGGAGGCAGCCGGGGCGGTGCGCTTCTTCGTCGCCGATACGGGGCGGGGGATCCCCGAAGGTCAGCGCGACGCGATCTTCCAGCCCTTCGTGCAGGTGGAGAAGGGCCTGACGCGCTCGGCCGACGGTAGCGGGCTCGGTCTCGCCATCGCCCGCGAGCTCGCCGAACGGATGGGCGGATCGCTGACTGTGACCAGCGAGGTCGGCGCGGGGTCGCGCTTCGTGCTGTCACTGCCGAGAGCCGCCGAAGACGGGGCTCCACGCGTAATTGACAGTGTTCCCGGCGAGGGCTAGTATTCGAGGCTACGCGCCGCCGGCGCGAACACCTTTCAAGCTAAGGAAGCACTGATGGTCGAGATTCATCTCGAGGAGAGCGATCGTCTGGATTGGGCGCTCAAGGCGTTCAAGCGGAAGATCGCCAAGGCGGGGATCCTCAAGGATCTCCGGAAGAAGCGCTACTATGTGAAGCCGAGCGAAGCCCGGCAGCTCAAGGCGGCCGCGGCGCGTCGTCGCAGCCGTACCGAGCGCGCGCGCTGAGCCCGAGGGCCAGCGCAAGGTTCGGATGGCGAAAGAAGACGCGATTCAGCTCGAAGGCTCGGTCACCGAGGTGCTCCCGAACGCAACGTTTCGGGTGCAGCTGACCAACGGCCACAACGTGCTCGCTACGCTGGGCGGCAACATGCGCCGCTTCCGCATCCGGGTCCTTGCGGGGGACCGGGTGACGATCGAGGTCTCGCCCTACGATCTCACGCGCGGGCGAATCACCTTCCGCCACAAGAACTAGCTCCCGCGAACGACCCGCCACCGGCGGGTCGTTCGCGTTCCGGCATGCCGACGCGCGCCGACCTCGTCTCCACACTGCTGGCCACCGCGCTGGCGATGTCGACGGGGCGCGAGGCGCGCGCACAGCACCAGGGTCACGCCGGAATGGCGATGGACTCCACCAGCGCCCCCCCGACGGCCAATCGCGTGCACGTCATGGCGCAGGCGATCCCCGTCGTGACCCACGCGCAGCACACGGCGGGCGACCGCAACCTCACCGAGGGCTACCTGGCCCAGGTGGTCGCGATGGGGAGCGGCAGGCTGCTGCAGGGACACCTCCTGTTCGACGTGACCCTGAACGGCGAAGGGCTCACGCTGCGCCGGGGCGAGCTCTCCACCGGCGCATTCGGGGAAGGGTTCGTCGATCGCCGGCACCCCCACACCTACCTGCACGAGCTCATCGCATCGGGGGTCGGGTCCGCGGGGCCGCTCGGCTACTCGGTCAGCGTCGGCCGTGGGTTCGTCCCCTTCGGGACGGACGACCCGATGATGCGCCCGTTCGAGAAATATCCGATCAACCACCACCTCTCGCAGATCCTCGAGCGCGGGCTCGTGATCGGCGCGCTCCGCCTCGGGCCGGCCATCCTCGAGGGGAGCACCTTCGGCGGCGACGAGCCGACGTCGCCCGGCGCGCTCCCGCGCCGCGACCGGCTGGGTGACTCCTGGTCGGTGCGCGGCACCGTGCTTCCCTTCGCTGGGGCGGAGGTGCAGGCCAGCTACGCGAGCGTCCGGTCACCCGAGCAGCCAGCCGGCTTCGGGCTCGATCAGCGAAAGCAGAGCGTCTCCGGACGGCTCGTCTCCGCGTCGGGCGAACGGTACCTGCTCGCCGAGTGGGCGAGGACCGACGAGCGGGACCGGGACCGGGACCTGGCCGTGTTCGGCTACGAGACGGCGCTCCTCGAAGGGGCCGCGACCGTCGGCCCGGTGGATCTGGGCCTCCGGCTGGAGCAGACCGATCGGCCGGAGGAGGAGCGCCTTGCGGATCCGTTCAGGACGCCTCGGCCGGCAACGGACCTTTCCATCGCGGGGATCACGCGCTGGCGAACCGCCACGGCAGCGGTGGCATTCCCCGGCGCGACCCTCGGCCCGCTTCGGGGGTATCCGTACATCGAGCTCGAGCGGCTCGCCGCTCGTCGGCGCTCGGCGACCGACATCTTCGACCCGCGACAGTTCTACGGCAGCCCGATCTGGATGGCCTCGGTCGGCGTGCGAATCCGATATGGGGTGATGCACCCGCGAATGGGTCGATATGGCGTGGCGTTGCCGGCCGGCCCGTCGCTCCACATGCTCGGTGTCGACCCCAAGCAGTCGTCAGTTCACGCTGGACATTGACCAGGCCGGCCCGACGGGCCGGCCTCTCCCCCGACCCTGGCTCCTCGATGCAACGTTCCTTCGCCTCGCTCCTGCTTGCGCTCGTCGCGTTCGGCGCGGCTTGCGGCGGCGATTCGCCGTCGGCGCCCGGGCCGGACAACCAGGTGAACCCCTGTCCGGCCACGAGCTCGCCGAGCAAGGCGATGACCGTGCTCGGTTGCGGAGACGTCAAGCCGAAGCGCATCACGGGCGAGATCAACGTTCGGGGCACGACGGCTTACACGACGACGTGGAACAACAGCTCGCCGACGAGCGCCCTCTACGTGTGGGACGTGGCGGGCAACGTCCCGACGCTCGTCGACTCGGTGCTCGTCGATGGCGCCAGCACGCTCGGTGACGTCGTCGTGACGGCGGATGGCAAGTATCTCGTCGTGGCGACCGAGTACGCCGGCGGCTCGATCGTGATCTACAGCCTGACCGATCCCCACAAGCCGCAGCTCGTGTCGAGGTTCACGAGTCCGGAGACCACGTCTGGCGTGCACACGGCCGAAGTCGGCGTGGTGAACGGCCGGCTGTACGCCTTCCTCTGTGTCGACCCGGGAGCCGCGCCGGCCAAGCTCGTCATCGTGGACATCACGAACCCCGCGGCTCCGCAGCAGGTGTACTCGCGGTTCATCGGCACGCCGTTCGTGCACGACACCTTCCTGCGGGACGGGATCCTGTTTCTCGGGCTGTGGAACGCGGGCGTCGCGATCTGGGACGTGGGTGGGGGCGGGAAGGGGGGCACCCCCTCGAACCCGGTGGATATCGCGACGCTGCAGACCGCGAACGGCCACGTGCACAACATCTGGTGGCTGAAGGATCCCGTCACGGGCAGCTCGCGTTACGCATTCATCGGCGAGGAGTCGCCAGGATCGGTAGGCACTTCGTCCTCAGGAGATATTCACGTCGTCGACGTATCCAACATGTCGGCGCCGCGCGAGGTAGCCTTTTACACGGTGCCGGGGGCGGGCACGCACAACTTCTCGGTCGACGAGCAGAACGGAATCCTCTACGCGGCGTACTACAATGGCGGAGTACGGGCGATCGACGTGCGAGGCGACCTCGGCACGTGCACGGATGCGCAGAAGTCGTCGCCGGTGAATCAAACCGTTCAGCTCTGTGATCTGTCCAGGATGGGACGTGAGTTGGCCGTTGGTCTCAAGGATCGCAGCAACAACGTGTACGTCTGGGGAGTCCAGTATCTGAACGGCTTCGTGTACGCGTCAGACATGTTGAACGGCATCTGGAAACTGAGGGCCGTTTCCCGATAGGGGAGCCGGCCGGTAGATTTCGGCACGACGGACGCGCTGCAGCGGGTCCGCACTTCTTCTCGAGGTCGCTCGAATGTTCCGTCCACGCACCGCGGCCGCCGCGTCGCTGCTCCTGATCCCGATCGTCGCTGGCGGATTCTTCCTCGAGAAGGCGCCGGTTCATGCGACGCCCCGGCTGTTCGATCAGGTGCTTGCGATCGTGGCGAACAAATACGTCGATTCGCTGCAGGGCTCGGACATCTATGAGAAGGCGGCGCATGGATTGGTGCGCGAGCTGAACGACCCGTACAGCGAGCTGCTCGCGCCGAAGCAGAACGACGAGTTCAACCGGGCCGTCGGCGGACGGTACGGCGGCGTCGGAATGCTGCTCGAGGAGCAGAAGACGCCGACGTCGACCACGGTCGTCGTGAGCCGCGTCTTCCCGAATACCCCGGCGGAGCTCGGCGGCGTCCGTGAGGGCGACCGCATCGTCATGGTCGACTCCCTCTCCACGGCGGACGCGAAGATCGACAAGGTGTCCGATGCACTGCGCGGCCTCGCTGGAACCACGGTGCGCGTGACGTTCCAGCGCCCGGGTGTCACGGAGCCGGTGAAGCTGCAGTTCAAGCGGGCGGTCATCCATGTGCCGGCGGTGCCGTTCACCACGATGCTCGACGGCAAGGTGGGCTACATCCCGCTGCAGACGTTCAACGAGAACACGGCCGAGGAAGTCGAGAACGCGGCGAAGAAGCTCGTGGCCGACGGCGCGCACGGCATCGTGCTCGATCTGCGGGACAACGGCGGCGGCATCGTCGATCAGTCGCTCGCGGTGACCTCGCTCTTCCTCAAGCCCGGGCAGTCGATCGTCGACGTGCGCTCGCGCAGCGCGCCGAACGAGATGGCGCGCGCCTCGGACGAGCAGCTGAGCACGCAGCCGCCGATGGTCGTGCTCACCGATGGCGGCACCGCGTCGGCGAGCGAGATCGTCGCCGGCGCGCTGCAGGACCACGACCGCGCACTGGTCGTCGGCACGACGAGCTTCGGGAAGGGATTGGTGCAGTCGATCTTCCCGCTCGACGGCGGCTACGCGCTCAAGATCACGACCGGCAAGTGGTACACGCCGAGCGGTCGGAGCATCCACCGCGACCGCCAGCTGCTGGCCGACGGTCGCTTCGTCGAGACGAAGCCCGACTCGCTCGAGACGGAGGCGGAGAAGAAGGCAAAGCCGAAGTACTCGTCGGACGCGGGACGAACTGTGTATGGTGGAGGCGGCATCACGCCGGACCTCATCGTGCCGGACGATACGCTCACCACGGTGGAGCAGGACCTGCTCAAGTCGCTCGCGCCAAAGGCGCAGGCGTTCGTGACGGTGCTCAACCAGTATGCGTTCGAGCTCAAGTCGACGGCGCCGCGCGACTTCGTGGTGACGCCGGCGTGGCGCGCCGAGCTGCGTCGTCGCCTGACGGCGGCTGGTGTGACGATCGAGCCGAAGTACGAGGCGGCGGCGAACGTGCTGTTCGATCGCGAGCTGGATCGTCGCGTGGCGCGCTTCGTTCTCGGTGATGCGGGTGCCAAGGCGCGCGGTCTGTCGGACGACCACCAGCTCGCGCGTGCAGTGGCGCTGCTGAAGTCGTCGCAGACGCAGCAGGAGCTGTTCGCCGCCGCGCAGGCCTCGTCGCGGACCACGGGGAGAACGGGCGCGACTCCGCGCTGAGCCGACCGTCGATGGAGCCCGCGATCACGCCGCACTCGATCCGCGTTCGGCGTACGGCGCGGTACTACACCCTCGGTCCGACGCACGGCTTTCCGCGCGAGCTCTGGATCGTACTCCACGGGTACGGTCAGCTCGCGCGGCGCTTTTTGACGGCGTTCGAGCGTCTCGACGACGGGAGTCGTCTCGTCGTCGCGCCCGAAGCGCTGTCGCGCTTCTATCTCGATCCGGTGAGCGAGCGTCGGCAGCACGAGACGCCGCGCGTGGGCGCGACCTGGATGACGCGCGAGGATCGGCTGGCCGAGATCGAGGACTACATCGCCTATCTCGAGCAGCTCACGATGGAGCTCCGCCACCATCTGGCCGGCGCGGGTCCGCGCATCGTCGTGCTCGGATTCTCGCAGGGCACCGCGACCGTGTGCCGATGGCTCGGGGCGAGCGACCTGCGCGCCGATCAGATCGTGCTCTGGGCGGGAGGGATCCCGCCGGAGCTCGACGTGGCCGACTGGTCGGCGCGTCTGCATGGCGCGCCACTGACGCTGGTGGCCGGCGAGGAGGACGAGCTGGTGCCGGAGAGCCTCGTCGTCGCGGAAGGCGAGCGGCTGTCCGCGGCGGGGGTGGCGTTCACCGTGCTACGGTATTCGGGCGGCCACAGGATCGATCCCGACACGCTGGTGAAGCTGGCGGAGGGGTTCGAGGGACACTGAGAGGGGATGAGGGAATGAGGAACGGCCTCGGGGAGCTTCTGCCTCCCGAGGCCGTGTTGTCATCCCGAGCGAAGCGAGTCGAGGGATCTGCCCGTCGAACGGCGGGTGCAGATCCCTCGACTCGCTTCGCTCGCTCGGGATGACACCTGTCACCCCGCGTTTCCCCATTCCCTCATCCCGTCTCGCTCATCCCCCTCGCCGCTCGTCGCGCAGTCGATCGAGCTCGCGGCGGTCG
>Ga0070684_100001798_pt1 | contig 15689 bp, 10 predicted proteins | sample KBSC723LmetaG_FD_65653 | JGI IMG/M metagenome (GOLD analysis project Ga0070684, IMG submission 65653) | Corn rhizosphere microbial communities from Kellogg Biological Station, Michigan, USA - KBS C7.2-3L metaG | ecosystem: Host-associated > Plants > Roots > Rhizosphere ...
ATCTTAACTTAGGTAAGTGCTTGAGTGTCAGCGTCGAACCAGAAAGGGCGGTGATCCTGTAGATGACAAAGCGTAAGCTTTTCCGACGATTCGTTAGATTTTCCGACAAATTTATGCAGGTTAGAGAAGCCCGAACTATCACTCTCGGTTTAACTCTGACAGAGCTTGTTTTGCCTGGGTCGCGAACGGCTCTTGAAGGCCGTCTGTCAGGGCCTGACTAAGAACTCCACGTGCCTCAGTTTTTTGCCTCGCTTGAAGCTGGGACATTCCAAGGTAGAAAAGAGAGTCTGCATCGAGTGGCCGTTTTCGAGCAGTTTCCTGTAACAACTGGATGGCGTGCGGATATTCCTTTTTCTCATAACTCAATCGGCCAAGTAGTTCGGATAGCTCTGGATCGTCCGGGAATGTCTTACGCGCTTTTGTGGCGAGGTCGTACGCGGCAGCGACAGTGGATGGATCCTGCGCATACAGCGCGGCAAGGCGTTTCTGTGCTGGCGCGAAATCAGGGAACCGGTGCAGTATGTTTGTATAGGTTTCCATTGCCGGTTTTGCTTGGCCGCGCTGCGCGACAAGGGCGGCTTGCACCATAAGTGCCGGCACATAGTTGGGATCCGATTTCAATTCATTTTGCACCTCGGACTCGGCGGCGGTGAGTTCCTTGGAGTTTCCCTCCAGGGCAGTTAACGCCAGAAATTTGTTGGCGTCGGCAGCCTGGGTTGGATCGGGATTGTTCGTCAGAACTTTTTGCATTGCGTCCCGAGCTTCATTCACTTTTCCCAGGCTGTAAGCAGCCCATGCCAAGTCGTGCAAGATAGTGGGATCGTTAGCGCGCTGGCGGGCGGCTTCCTGCAAAACGCTGTAGGACCAGGTGAAGTTGCCACTCTGGTAGGCAACCTTTCCGACAATGGCGGCGACTTGGGGATCGGCCGGGGCCAGCTCGCGCGCTTTCCTCGCGTAAGCGAGAGCTTTTTCTTTGTTCTCGAGGGGCCCGGCATAGAGTTGGGCGAGCTTGCTCGTGGCGACATTCAACTTTGGATTTAGCTTAAGCGCCTGCTCAAAGGCTCCGGCGGCCTTTTCGGCTCCGCCTTGTTTTTCGTAAGCTTCGCCCAAACGCATCTGAACGAAGACATCGTTAGGCTGCTCTTTGGACATCGCTTCGAGTTGTGAGGTCGACAATTCAGTGCCGCCGTCGAGCAGAGCGAGACGGCGTTTGCTTTCATCCTTGCCCGTGAAATCGTGGGTTGCGCTGGCCGCTTTTTTGAGGGCGCCCTTGGCGAGGTCTGTTTGACCCATCATATAAGCAGTCATGCCCAGGTGAAATTGAATCTCCGGTTTGTCGGCAGCCTTTTGAGCGCTCTCCTGCAGAACTGACAAGGCTTGCTGATAATCGCCTCGTTTGTATAGGACCCAGCCAAGGGTATCGGCGATCGCCGGGTCTTCCGGTTGCAGATCGCGCGCTTTGCGCGCCAGTTCTAAGGCCTTATCGAGATCATTCAGGTGCTCGGCGTCTAGAAAAGCGAGGTTGTTTAACGCGGGGAGATAGTTCGGGCTGATCGCCAGCACCTTTTCATAGGCATCGCGCGCCTGCGGAAAATTTTCCGTGCGCTCGTAAAGAAGCGCCAGCGTGAGAAGTATCTGCGCGTTTTGGGGAGCCTTCGCGAGCTGCGCCTGCAATTCGCTTATTGCCTGGGGAACTTTGTTGGTGGCCAGGTAACTCTGGACCAACAGATCGTAGGCGGCGACCAAATTCGGATCTAACTCGATCGCCTTGCGAAGCTCTACCTGCGCCGCTTCCCATTTTCCTTCAGCGGCGAGGATTTTGCCTTCAAAATAATGGGCAGTCGGTGAATCGGGTGTTTTCTCGAACTGCCGCCGTATCCGCTGTCGTGCGGCGTCGAAGCGCTTGTCCAGCAAGTCCAGATCGACCAGTTGGTCAATCGGCCACAAGTTACCCGGCGCGAGCTCGGCGGCTTTTTCGAATGCCTGGCGTGCTTCGTCGTATCTCTTAGCCTGGGTATAGGTGAGGCCGAGCGCGATCTGGAGCTGTGGATCGTTAGAGGCAAGCTTGACCTGGTTCTGGAGGACTGCAATGGCATTGTCCAAGTGGTCGCGCGAGCTGTAAGCCGCGGCCAGCACGAATGCGGCGCTCTTAAGATCGGGTCTCCTTTGCAGCAAACCTTTGAGCGGCTCGATCACCTTTTCGCCATGACCGGTAGCAACGTTAATCTGACCAAGAAGCAGGACGGCATCGTCGTAGTTGGGACTGATTGAGACGGCTTGGTCCAGTGCCAGCGTTGCTTGGCTCATGTTATTGTCCCGAACGTATGCCTGCGCTAATTGATATTTGATAAGCGGGACGTCCGGGTACGTCTTATCCAGCTGTTCTATAACTGCGATGGCTTTTTTCGCGTCGCCCTTTGCCAGAAGCACGTTGCTTTGGGTTCTACGGCCATCCACGTTCTCTGGGTCGCGGCTAAAAACATTTTCTAACAGCGCGAGGGCTTCGTCGTATTTCTTGTCTTTGAGAGCCAATTCGGCCAGCAAGCTCCAGCCCGGAAGATAGTCTGGCGCCTGTTTGGTCATCTCAGTGGCGATCCGCCTGGTTTCGTCAAGTTCACCCGCATCGGACGTAAACGCGGCGTATTTCAAGCGCTCGATTGACCGGATCGGCGCGAGCTCCGCCGCTTTCTTGAATTCTTGGCCGGCTTGTTTCTTATCTTTGTAGGATAAATACAAATCTCCCAGTGCCATATGCGCCCGAGACGATTTGGGATCGACAGCGAGCGCCTGCCGGAGCGCGCTGTCTGTGCCAGCTGGATCGCCGGTGCTGAAAAGCAGATTCGCCGAGGCAAGGCAGAAAGAAACGTCGTTCTTTTTGGGGAACTTCTTAAGCTGTTCCTCAACCGCTTGCATATCTTCTTTACTCCGCGCCGCTTCAGCAAGCACAATGATGGCGTCGCCATTGTCAGGGGCTTGCTCGATTACTTTGAGTGCTTCGTTTTGTGCGTCCTTGAATAGGCCCATGGCCACATAACAACGAGCCAGCCGTATCCGATTTTGAACGTTCTTCGGCTCCAGCTCGCTGGCCTTTTTCAAAAACGCGGCGGCGCGGAGCGGTGCCCAATCGTCCTGCCAGATCTCGCCGATTCTCTCAAATGCGAGTGCGTTTTGCGGATCCAGCCGGATCACGTTGAGGTAAGCCACCTTGGCTTTGTCATAGTTGCCTGCTTTGAAATAATTGTCAGCCTCACCCAAGAGGCGCGCTTTTCTGGCTTCCTTGGAGCAGCCGGTAACGAGGAAAATGGCCAGAATAAGCGTTACGATTTTGAACAAGATTTTTGTTTGCATGTTGAGGAGGATTTCGATGTTAGTTGATAGTTGTGTTCGCGTGCTTTTTCGCGATGCCGAGTTTCTCCATAAGTTCATAGAGAGTTGGCCGGCTGATTCCGAGGTCAGCAGCTGCTGAAGTGATTTTGCCAGAGTTCCTCTTGAGCGCTTGCTCAACCATTTCCCGTTCGACGTGTTCGCGCGCTTGTTTGAGACTCGTTGCAGAGCATGCCAGGTCCTGGTCCTGACTTAACTCGAGATCTTTTGCGGTAACTCGCGATCCGCTAGCCATAATGACGCCCCGTTTCACACGGTTTTGGAGTTCGCGTACATTTCCCGGCCATGAATAACGGCTCATTGCTCGCAGCGCGTCGGGTGTGAAAACCAGCTTTGCCCGACCGTCTTGGGTGGCATACTTTTGCAGAAACTCGCCGGCTAGGAAGGCAATATCTGCCCCACGCTCACGAAGCGGCAGCAGGCGAATAGTGACAACAGCAAGCCGAAAATACAAATCCTCGCGAAATTTCCCGTTATTGATCAGCTCTTTAAGATCAGCGTTGGTCGCGGCGACCAACCGCGTATCGACCTGAATTTCCTTTCTTCCGCCAACTCGCTGTAAGCGGTGCTCCTGAAGAAACCGCAGCAGCTTCACCTGAATCGCCGGTGGAAGCTCGCCAATCTCGTCCAAAAACAGTGTGCCGGCACTCGCTGTTTCCAACAGTCCTTTACGCTCAATGTGCGCGCCTGTGAACGCGCCTTTTTCGTGACCAAAAAGTTCGCTCTCCAGAAGGTTTTCAGGAATGGCGTTGCAGTTGATCGCGACAAAAGGGCCATCCTTGCGCTCGCTGCGACGGTGAATCGCCGCGGCTGCCATTTCTTTACCAGTGCCGCTTTCACCGAGCAGGAGCACCGGAGCATTCGTCCCGGCTACCTTCCGAATAAAAGCAAAAACTGCCTGCATTTGCGGACTGGTACCGAGCATATCTTCAAACACATCCGAAAGCCGGCTTTGTTGTAACTCACGGTACTCTTTCTCGAGTTCTACAACGTGGATGCATCGGCGAAGGAGCAGTCGCAATTCCTCCATCTCCACCGGCTTGCACAAAAAATCGTAAGCGCCCGCGCCAACCGCCTCGATAGCATTCCGTTTTTCCCCTTGTCCGGAGACGATGATGACTTTAGCCGTGCCATCGACCGCGAGTATTTCGGACAGCGCCGCCAATCCTTCATCGCATTCATTCGGACGCGGTGGGAGACCCAGGTCAAGCAACGTCACCGCCGGGGAGTTGGCCTCGAAAACTTCGAGAGCCCCTTTTCGGTCTTCGGCGAAATGAACCTCGTAATCCTGGCTCAACGCCCATTTCATCTGAGTCCGGATCGCTTCGTCGTCATCGACGATGAGCAGTTTGTGTTTCATGCTATTTGGTGATTTAGAGGCAGCATTACCCGGAAAGTTGTGCCGGAGCCGGGCTGGCTTTCCACCTGAATCTTTCCCCGGTGTGCTTCCACAATCATCTTGGACTGAAACATTCCGATGCCGAGGCCCTTCTTCTTTGTTGTCTGAAAGGGCCGGAAAAGAGAGGCCTTTACGAACGCCGGGTCCATCCCGCAACCATTGTCGACGACCGAAAGGATTGCCCAACCGTTCCTTTGACTGGTCTCAACTTTGACTTCTCCTCCTCGACCGAGAGCATCGCGAGCATTCAGAAGTAAATTGGTGATTACACTGCCCAACTGGTCGCGATCCAGCCTGAGCTTTGGCTCCAAGCGAAGGTCCTTGAGGACTTTAATGTTCCCTGTGCCGTTTAGGGCCTTGAGCGCGTCATCGACAACCCGATTGAGGTCCACTTCCGCGAATTTGACCTCGAGATGCCTCAACGCGGTCAGGCGGCTGATCAGGTCGTTAATTCGTTTTGCGGTTTCTCCGATGCCGCGCAACGCGTCGCTGCGAAAGGCCGGATCATCAAAATGCACTGGCAGGTTTTGGAGCGTCAGGCTCAGCGTTGAGGCGGCATTTTTCAGGTCATGGACAAAAAATGCGGACATGGCTTGAAACGCCTCCAGTTCTTTTCCCCGTGTAATTTCTTCTGTAAGCCGAAGGTTCAGTAGACCCACCGCAATCTGGTCCCCCATGCATTTCAGCAAATCCAGTTCTTCAACGGTGTAGGGAATGCCGCCGACGCGATCTGCCAGGATAGCCACGCCTATGCAGCGATCTCCCGTCGATAACGGCGTACAAACTCGATTGCCCCCAGTGCGAAATTGACTTGAGCTGATTCGCCTCAAGTTATCTGCAAAATCACCTTTTGCTTTCTCCAAATCAAAAGGTTTGGAAAGCGTGCAAACACTCTCCAAGCCTGGCTCCAAGCCGGCCAGATTCTGGACCGCGCCGGTGATCTCGCGTTCTGTTCTCGAGGTGGACGCCGCGAACGTGAGCCGGTCTTGTTCATCAAATAGCCAGATAGTGACCGACAAGATGCTAAAGGTTTCAGAAATCAATTTTGCGCCCGCGGCGCACAAACCGGGCTGATCGAGCACACTGGAGGTGCATTGCGTAAAGCGCGTCCATATTTGGCGGAAATCATACTGCGGCCTTTTAAAATGCCGGCTAACGAAACGCCCGATATTTTGCCGGACCCGATTCGAGAACGATAACACCGCCAGGAGAGCAAATCCCAACAGCACCACAAAGGCTTGGAACTGGAACGTCCCCGGTTCGCCGGTCCGCGCCACGACTTGGGCAAGCACGCCCACAATAAAAAGGTATGCCCCGACCAACAGAACCGTCAGGGAAGTGCGCAGAACAGTGTGGGACGGATAGACGTCGATTTCGCCGAAACCACTCCGCAGAAAAGCGACTCCCATCAATGCGCACCCGATTAGCAACGCGACTATATCAACGTCGCTTAAAACCATGATCTCACCCGAAAAGAGCAGCCCTTGGCTCAATGTGTAAATCCGCGCCCCGAACACAATCCCAAGACCAAGCACGATAAACTTGATTCTCCACCGCATCGTCCCGACGGCCGAACGGAAGGTCTTTTCCAGATTCATAAGAACCAGCACCGTGACCAGCAGCAAACACCCATTCAACATTTTGGCAGCCGCATGCGAGCCAATCCACCAGGTCTCGCCTAACTCTCTTTGCGGAAAAACTGGAGCCAGTTGTTCTCGGAGAAGGAGGGACACTCCTACTGGGACTAAAAGCGCTCCCAGGACAAGAAATCGTGATCTAACCGGAAATCCGCAAGGACCTCCGCGCGAATACGTCAAGCTGAAGCAAAGCCAAATCCCGGGAAGAAACGATTTCGTCACGAGCGCGATATCTCCCCAAAAGGCCGCTCTTTCGGGAATAGACGGGGCAAGCCACATGGCGCCGGAAAGACTTTCCAGCGCGAAACTCAGCATCCCAGCCGAAAAGCACCACGTCGCAAGCGAACGGCGCCCGCGACAGGCTGCTGCAACAGCCAGGGCGGCACTCAACGTGGCGGCAACCAAAGCTAAGACGGAGCGCATATTCACGGTTCGCTCCCACATAAGGTGTTGAATCGCATTTTTAATACACCTCCAGCTACGGCAGAAGTTCCCGACCCATACCCAAATCGAAATCTCATCCGGTAGTAAAAGCGCCTCTTCCCGGCGCGAATCTTGGCGAAATCTGAGTCAAAGCTTGTGTGTCAAACAGAGTAGAGAATTCGTTCTCCAAGCGTTTCTACGGAAGCCGTAGGGCGAAGTTGCCAAAATTTCTTAAGAAAAAGAGAAATCTGCGACGTCACCAGCGGCCACGCGAGAAAGTCAGAGGTTCGAATCCTCTGTGAAGCTCAGTGCTACTCCGGTTGTCGAGCCCGGACATCTCCTTTGCGCAGCCACCACAACACTAGAAAAAATGGAATCAGGGAAAGCATGAAAAAGAGGGGGCCGCCGCGCCGGTGGATCAGGCTGTGAATCATTTGCGGCCCTACATTCACGCAGAGAAGCCCGATCACAAGAATGCGAAATCCATTTCGCAAAATGGCAAGTGGGATGACAAAGGCTACGAGCGCAAATCGGCGCCATCGCGTCTTCAAGAATAAATTGGCAGCCAGGATGCTGGTCATCAAAAGCACCCAGCTTGATCGAATGCCGCTGCATTCCTGCGCAACCTCGATCGTGATGTTCGGCAGTTGGAAAATGAGACCGGCCCGAAGAAAAGGCGTGCCGCTGAGGTGGAAGAGGAGATTGGCTACTTCAGCCGAGGCGTATTTCGACGCTGTTTCGAACGCGTCTGCCATCGCATCCGGCATCGGCACCATGAAAATGAGGTAGGCCAGAGGAAAAGCAGCTGCTCGCATCCACCCACGCCCGAAAAAGAAAAAACCTCCTGCTACAAGGCAGCAAAGGAACGACAGGGTTAGCAGAACCAGATGACCATTATCGGCCCGCGCAAGCCCAGTTGACGAGTAGGCAAACGCCATGATGCCGAGACCGACAGTTAGGAACAAAATCGCGAGCGGAAGATCGATAACGTATTTCTTCGGAAATTGATCACGCCGGATATAAAGCAAGTAGGCAGAAACGAACGGCACCAATAAAATGTATGAATACAGCTCACTGCCGGCTGCGTAATTTATCAACGACAAGAGGGGCTGGCCGAAAACTGCCAACAGCACAATCGCAAAACACGCACCGCTCCAAATCGGCCACGCTTTCCGGTGAGTCGGCGAGATAGGTTCGGCGGAGGTGTTCCCTGTTTGCACTCGAATGACGGGTTCGCTAGCAGCGGCTTCGTTAGGTGAAGAAAGCATTTCCAAGGTATTTCTTAAGCTGACGCTGGAGGGTATTGACCATCCTCGCCTGGGGAGCTCCCGGTGGCCAAGCTAGCTTGTCTACCAGATTCTTAGTAGGTATAGCTCAATCCGGCAGAATAGCGATTCCGTGAGTAACCCGGTGTCGTTCCTAACGAACCCAGCGTAGTGTGGTTGTAGTCTGCGTGTAGGGTGAAGCGGTTATTGATCGTATAACGGAGGCCGACAGTAAGATCGAAAGTATCCTGCGTCCCCGTCGAGCCGGTTCCGCCTGTATTTTCATCGTGGTGATAATAAATGCCGGTGGTCGAACTCAGCCGCGAAGTTAGGTCGTAGGTCAGAGTCAGGCCCGTTCGCCACGTCTTGGTAGTCGTCACACCTGTCGCCGTGGGCGATTCATATCCATAGCTGCTCATCCAATTCAGGGAGTGGTTGCTACTGAAATAGCCAAGCGAACCTTCAAAGTAAGGACTGGCCATAGTCCCCTGGTTTTCGAGAGAACGAAACGATTCGCCCCCGCGCACGTGAACGATCAAGTGCTCGGTTAGATTATGATTGACGCCGGCGAGTATGGAGTTCGTCGTGGAATCGGTCGGCGCGGTATCGTAATTGATCGCTTCAAAACGATATTCGCCCACAAGAACTGTGCGACTCGTGAGATTAAATTGAAGCTGCTCACTAAACGTGTTTTGAATACGGTTCTGAGCAAGCGTGTTCTGAACACCGTTCTGAGAATTTCCGTCCGGCGAGGAAAAGTACTGAACGCGCTCGAACGTGTAACTTGTCACCAAGGAAAGTCGCGTAGTCCAATGATAAGTAAGCGAAAAAATGTCGACGGTGTCGAAGAACGGGCTGACCACGTTCTCCGGGCCAACATTGGATTGGAAATTTGGCTGGTTCTGGTAAGTGCCGTAAAGGCTGGCGTAGAAGGAAAGCCGATTCGAGAAGTTATGCGTGAGGGACAAAGTGACGTTTCCGGCAGTCTCGTTCTGGCCCGACACATCGAAATACTGGCTAAAGCGGCCGACGCCCACCACGAAAAATTGTGTGCGTTCTCCAGGACGATCGTAAGTTAGAACAACGTTTTCCCTGGTGAATATTGAGCCTTCACCGCTCGGCTGCAAGGTAACGTTGTCGTCGTAGCCCGCGTCCCCACCCGCTGTGATCTGAACCGGAATGCCTGGAAGCCAGCCCACACCAACTCGTTCGAAGCTCGAACCCGTTCCTTGTGCCCAGGCACGGCCTGATTGTAAAGCCAGCGAAGCAGCGACGAACAGTAGCGCAAGAGGCAGCGGACCAACGCGGATACGGGCCCGGAGAATTCGACATGGCAAAATCATGTTTGCTAGTCGCGCCCTACCGGCCGCGAACTCAAAACAAGCTACGCGAAATGTAGATCACGTCGCCGTCCTCGACGTATGTTGGTGTTGTTGCCTCGCCGCGAATAGTCGGCCGAAGGTTAACCGTTTCACTGCGCTGTACACCGTTGATGATGCGAGTAAGATGGATGTTGCTGGGGCTGCCATAGTCACTCGCACCTCCAGCTTGCATAACTGCCTGGTACACCGTCGTCGGGCGATCGAAGGCGTATGCACCAGGCTTATTGGCAAAGCCTGCCACGGTCACAGTTGCCGTGCCGTTCTCCAACGTCACCAGAATTTCGTTGTTTTCAAGCTGCCCTCCATAACGGCGGATGATCTCATGTTGAAAATCGATAACTCTCTTGCCGGCAGCTGTGACTTCGCCGATAAGCGGCAAGCTTACCTTGCCGTCTCTGCGAATTTTCTGCGTTTGATCCGGAATGGTCTCGTCGGCATAGGAAGCCTTGATCACATCCCCGGGAGAAAGCCTTACCGCTGTTTTAGGACCGGGCGGATTCGGCAAAGGCGGTAGCGGGCTCTGGCAGCCACCGCACACGAGTGCCGCAAAAACCAGGAAAGCGAAAAGGCCGGACGACGGGCTCAACGCACGGTTGCGATAAACTGTGTCAGTGCCCTTCATTTGTCGATTCATGCAACCTCCTTTACTCTACAAAATCGTCGGTTGGCAAGATAAATGCCACCTCGTTGGCCATCTGATCTCAATGGGAGCGTCACCATGTTCGCTCGCGCTGACGAATGAAAAACATGCTGATGGACGTCTTCTAGTGTGCCGAATCCGGCGGATAGAAAAAGAGGAGCCTTGCGTAAATGTAGGCGACACTCTCGGCAAAGACATCCTTTACACCCTGGCTGTAACGCCACCAATGTCTAGGATCGTAATCCGGATTTGGAACCGCAATTACGCCGACGGCGACATTATCACCAAGAGCTTTCTGGAAGAGGAGACAAGTGCGACGCGCGTGAACATCCTCCGTTAAAACGTTGACACCGCGCACAGTCAGATTGTGTTCGCGAAGCCAAGTCCGCAGCGCAATCGCCGAACCGTATGTTCTGTCGCGGTCCATGACTCGTGAAGGAACCATCCGCAGAGATTCGTTAGGAAGACCGCTCTTTCTTAAGAGATCAGCGCCCACGCTGGCCACCGTGTTGTAGTCATTGATGTAACCTCCGGCTCCGTCGACCGGCCCACCCGTCGTAAAAACCTGTTGATAGGATTTACTTCGAAATTCTTCCACCGCCGCGCGGATGGCGTATTCGTGTATCCATCCTTCGACAACGAGAACATTTGTATCCGCACGATGCGTCACGGCTAAAAACGGATAAATACGAAGCAAAAATACATAGAAAGCCAGGATGACCCCTGTAAAAACAATCAACCAACCTCGCCATGACAAGCCCCAACGTTCTTTCCGGACGAAGGTTCCCCAAAACTTTTGTGGTGTGGGCGTCGGATGAGACTTCGGCGCTTGCTCCGATGACATAACAGTTCGCACAACACTAACTTGTATCAGAGGAAACTCTGCGCGATTTCAATTCCCGCAGAGTATCAACCAGTCCCAGTGCCGTCGGTCGCATTGGAATTAACACGCAGATCAAGATCAGCCCGGCGACGAGACCAATCAGTTGTCAGCGCCATGGCCGCCATGCCGGTCGTTTAACAACAAAGCGGCCAACGAATTCCGCAGCGAGATCCGGCGCATTCAGGTGCGCTGCCGCCATCCCCGAAGAGCAAAAGTTTGCGTCCCGCAGCCAGGCAATCGCAAATCGTCGACAAGTGCTGACCATCGTTTGGAAGACCGCAAGTCCACGGTATCGACCAAATAGGAGCATTTAGCAGCTCGAGCTTCAGGCGGCCCGGAGAGGCCCAAGTCGGAACGTCGGCATAGTCTTAGAGAATCACCCAAGCCATTGCTTCCGTTTAATTGGCCTTCAAAAGGCAATCTTATTGCAGATCGTACACGTCCACGAGAGCAACTCCGGTAGTGTTGTTAACGCCGCTCACGATCGCGGTGTAACTTCCCGGTGGCAGAGTTGCAATGATCGCAGACTCGCTTGCTTGACTCGGAGCATACCCACTGTTCTGGATAGCGCTGACCTGGTCGGCGGTGATAATCCCGCCGATGTGCGTAGTCTGCCAGTTATAATTAGAGGCAATCAAAGCCCCAGTGCCATCGTGCAGTTCCAATGTCGGATCAGCCAATGCATCGGGAATCCCAAATCGAGTGAGCGAAGGACCATTGGCACGTATAATCACCGTCTTTGGCTCGGTCCCTTGAACGATGAATCCGCCAATCATCACGTTGTCGCCGGTCCGAACAAAGCTGCGAGTACTGATGTTGCCGAGCGTCGCTCGATTTAAGGATGTAGCCAGCGGATGCGGGTAGGTGAACTTCTGGTAGCCCGGTTTAGGCGCGATAACATAATCTCGATTTGCCAGCACGTAACTGGCGACGTTTTGTCCGTTACCGCACTCGTCCGTGTCGTCCTGGTTTAAGCTGACGCGGTTTCCGCCGGTCCCACTATTACTCCAGACATAAACTGGCTCCGCACGCGTATAATAGCTGAAATTCTGACCTTGGCCCCAACAGTTGGTCGGGAAATATTGGTGATAAACTGCGCCCGGGCCAAATCCTTGGCCTACTTGGTGGGGAGCGGGATAAGTTCCCCAGCAGCAATAAGGGCCGCTGCTCCGGCGGGTGTTCAGAACACTGAACACAATGTTACCCTTGTTTCCCCACGCGCAGGAGCTAAGCGCAGGAAGAACATTATTGGTGATAACGCCTGTTCCTCCGCGCAGCCAAAAAAACCAAGGCACCGGCAATGTCAACGAGCCGTCACAGTCGCCAAAATTATCGAAGATCAGCTCGTTATCGTAGATTTCGACGTGCCGAAGGCCTATTGGGCCGGTATCCGCTCCGTGGGATGAGATTGATGAGTTATCTAGGAGATTATGACGGAACACAACCCGGGAATTGCTATCGAAATCTGCTACGCCTAGGTAGCCGTGAAAATCGCAGTCCTCCACATAGAAATTGGTCGCTCCATTAAGGTCGTTCGTGCCCATAGTGGAGTTTGTCCTCCACGAGACATCGCCTGCGCCGAATTCCCACTTCAAGGTAATGGCTGCTGCAGCCTGCGACCATGTGTCGTCGAACGAGCAATTCCAGACCAGGCCTTGATTACTCGCCGCAAAGATCGCATCCACTCCGCCGCCGTCGTTTTCGAACCAGCAATCGTGAATCAGGGTCTTGGGCATAATCCACGCAGAGGCATACAGGCTCACAAATGAAGACTTGTGAGCGCTGGCCAAGAAGCGTATCCCGCTTACCTCCGTGTGTCCGTTTTGGGACTGGTTAATACGAAGCATTCCATCGTAGCTGTTCCCGTTCCCTTGATAAGCGTTCACAATCGTTGTGGCAGGCATGGTTGCAATCCACCAAAAGCGCCATGTGCCCGAACCGCCAGTGCTGGTGATGTTCATGACCAGCGTCGTTCCGGAATAGCTTGTTACGATGCCTTGCATATAGGTGCCGCGCGCAGGCTGGCCAGAGCCGGGAGAGCCTGGCATTTTCGCAATCCGCAAAACCTGACCCGCTGTGATGGGCAATCCGGCCCTGGCGGTAGCAAACGTTTTCAAACCCGTTCCTACAACGGCCGAAGATTTTGTGTTGCCGATGATGCGTCCGGAGCCCGCGCCTTTTAGCCTAATCGCCTTGGAGATTGTCACGGGAACCGTCCATGTGAACGTGCCAGCAGGCAGCGTGATCGTATCGCCCTCCTGCGCAGAGTTATCGTGAAGATATTGAACGCTTGCCGCTGTTCCGTCGGACAACCGGCTCGTGGCGAACACGGCCGGAACGGAAAAGGCGCCCAAGATAAGCGTAAGCAAAAACGTCCCGGCGCCTTTCATAATTGCCGCTAATCGCTGGTCCTCGCGACTCGTCGGCTCCGGTGATATTAGGATGCATCTAGGGTGTCAACACTGTTTTAAGATTTTTCCTGAGGCGCGCTGTAATAGTTGTGAATTGTTTAGGTAGGGCTGTGAAAAACTCTCTCGCAGGGAAAAGTCTGCTGATAGGCTAGATACCATCGCCGCCGCCAATTTTACGATCCCGCCTCCGATGATTACGCACTCATGCACGGGTAGAATTCGGGGCAGCGAATTTATCGCACGTCGGTCACACAGCTTAATTCTTTATCTCAGCAACATTTTCCGACAGTAAAAAGCTTCCGCGTAACGGGTGGCTGAAGCGGCCTCGGTGGCCCGCAGCCGCATGAGGCCGTAAAACAATTCCTCGGAAAACCAGTGCTTATTCTGTTGCGTTGTAAAGTACCGCATCAGGCTCTTCACTTTCTTCCGTGCTTGGGTCTCGCTCAACGGCACGAAAAAATTAGGTGAGCGCAGATCAGCGTCGTATTTCGGGATCTCGTATTCGAGGATGAAGTGGTCGCGAAAAGTGTTCCATGTCAACTCGGATAGCAGCCGGTGGTCCTGGTGAAGATCATGCCGGCAATGGGTGAAGATTACATCCGGCGTGAAGACTTTCTTGAGTTCCTCAAAGCATTCTTTGACCGGTGGACCGAGATAGGGCAGGAATCCGTCTCGAAAGGGTTTTACTACGATAGTCTTCTTGCGCGCTCGCGCGAGAAACGCGTTCGCGCTGCGTCTGGCTTCCATGGTCCGTTCCGGGTTAGCACATAGGACAAGCCAATAGAACTCGATTCGGTCCGACTTCTCGATGAGGCCAAGGATCGTTCCCCCGCATCCGATTTCAATGTCGTCACTGTGCGCCCCAAGGCACAGCACTCGCTTCACGCCATTCAAGCTGCACGCAATCACTTCTTGATTTCGCGGCCGTGATTCCACACGGCCCAAGGCGCCCTACCTCGGCCGAAGAGGTCTTCAAGGTCCTCTTTTTCTTTGAAAGTATCCATGCAAGCCCAATATCCGTCGTGTGGATAGACCATCAGCCGGCCGGCGTCGATCAGCCGCCGGAAGGGTTCTTCCACCAGTTCCTCGCCATCGTTCATGTAATTGAATATCTCCTGCCGCAACACCATGAACCCACCATTCATCCGCGCACCCGATTTGGCGATGTGCTCGATACTCGTCACAACGCCACCGGATTCCATGGTAATAAGGTGGAAGCTCGCCCGCGGTTTCACACCCACAAAGCAGGCAATATTCCCGCTACCCTTAAAAGCTTCGATGATTGCAGGGAGGGGCGTATCCGAAAGGCCATCGGTGTAGTTCGCAAGGAACATTTCCTCCCCTTGAAGCTGTCTTTGGACGGCTTTCAGACGTTGGCCAATGTTCGAGGTAAGTCCCGTATCCACAAACGTTATGTTCCAGTCATCGATGTCGCTACTTAGTAACTCAAGGTTTTTACCTCCGCCGGAGAGGACAAAGTCATTTGACACGCACTCGTCGTATTCGAGAAAGTATTTTTTTATAACGTCAGCCTTGTAACCCAAACATAAGATAAAATCTTTGTGTCCGTAATGGGCGTAATACTTCATCACATGCCAAAGGATGGGACGATATCCGATCGGAACCATCGGCTTGGGTACAGCTTCGGAATATTCGCGCATACGCAAGCCGAAACCACCGCAAAATAAGACCACTTTCATAGTTACTTTCTCGAGCTAGTTTCTCGCCGCGAAATGGCGAAATTGTTGGGCGCGCAACTGATCGCATAAGCGGCCGTGCGGCAGTTCAATGTCAGCATAGGTAATTGGTTGATCTTTGGGTATATTTCGAAGCAGTCGGCACCCTTTAGAAACACCCATCGGCAGGAGATTCTGCTTTGCACTGATGGGGGCGTTCTCGATGACGCCGTAAGCCCTGAATCCGCCGACTCCATCCAGCACATCGCCAACCTGGAGGTCGCACTTGGCAATTGTAATCACTTCGCAAATTGGTGCGCCAAGCGGAGTCACTGTGGGATCGCTAAACAAAGCAGCGCGGGCGATGGTTGAGACGATCTGGATGTGGGGCAGATGGAACGGAGTGTGGTAGACATAGAAGGGACCCTCGCCCATTTTAAAGTAACCGAGGTCCCGCTGTTTACGCGGGTGGTCCTCGTGGACAATAACGAAGGCGCCGGTATGCGGTTCGGCCCCAAGCGCGTAATCCACCAAGCCACCGTTCAACATCTGATCGGCAGGCAGCAGTTTCCCCATTTCGCGAACGTGA
>Ga0070684_100001803_pt1 | contig 15668 bp, 18 predicted proteins | sample KBSC723LmetaG_FD_65653 | JGI IMG/M metagenome (GOLD analysis project Ga0070684, IMG submission 65653) | Corn rhizosphere microbial communities from Kellogg Biological Station, Michigan, USA - KBS C7.2-3L metaG | ecosystem: Host-associated > Plants > Roots > Rhizosphere ...
CGTGGCTCGCCTACGGAATGGCCACAGCCATCGGACTGTCGCGCGTGGCCACCGAAGCGCACTTCCCGTCAGACGTGTTCCTGGGCTCGGCGATCGGATACTCCGTTGCGCGATTCCAGACCGTCAGGCCGCAATGACGCTTTCGCATCGCAGCAGAGGATAGCTCTCGCGCGTCAGTGGTCGTCTGATCGAGTGGGTTCGCGCATTAGTGGCGGTCATCGGATTGCCGCCACGAGGCATGCCGCTCGACATCGTTCTCGGCCCGCCGGGGCAGGCGCCGCGACGGCGATGTCTGTGCATTGACCGCCGGCATCCTTGCCGGCCGGACCGGTGTTGCGATCAGGCCCAGAAGGAAAGCCATACCGGTTACCGCGACGCGTATCACCGACGCCAGCACCCGTCGGACAACGCCCGCACGTTCCATATTCTGTTCGAACTCAAGCCGGCAGGATTCGTGCCACTTCGCATTTACTCCCGCCCACTCGCCGCAAAACAAACACCGCGCCATAACGCTACTCCACGTGCATTAGCGTGTCGCAAAAAGCTGGAATGAAATTGGCCCCAATGAGGAAGGATTGAAATAGATGTGCAGACCTTAGCAGAATATTGTGAATGCAAGCAACAGATTTTGCGCGTTTCTTCCGTTACCTGCGGGTACTCCGGCGTGCAAAAAAGAGGCGCACGGGGAAGCACGCGAAGCATCCCAGAAGTGTTTCCCTCAAGGGAAACTTTTCCCGCTATTTGTCTCTCATCGCTGCGCTCGCCAGGCAGCATTTCTTCGCCTTCAGCCCGCTTCCGCAGCGGCACGGCTCGTTTCTCGCCTGCGCACGCTCGCTGTCACCCGGCCCCGCAATCTGCATCACGTTGGCCGGCGGCCTGCCTGCCCGCAGCTCCTGCGCCATAAACCGCATATAGGGATCGATATGCTTGAAGAACAGCTTGTATCCCGCGCATAAATAGTTCAGCCCCGATTCGCCATCGGGAGTGCGCTCGAATCGGTGCTTCGGGCATTCGCCATTGCACGCGAAACGCACGTCGCACTCCCGGCACATGCGCGGCAGCGCATCTGCCTTCGCCTGCCCAAAATCCCGCTGCCGGGCCGAGTCGACCATCCCTCCCATCGGCGATTCCATGATGTTTCCCAGCTTGAACTCGGGATACACAAAGTGATCGCACGAATACAAGTCGCCCGAGTGCTCCATCGCCAGCGCCGATCCGCACGTCCTCCTGAATACGCACAGGCTCTGCGGGAGACCCAGCCAGCTCTCGAGCGCGACGTCGAAATGCTGCACGTAGTACGAGCCCACATCGCGCTTCACCCACTCGTCGAAAATGGCCGCCAGAAATTCCCCGAACGCGCGCGGCTCAACCGACCAGTCGGTCACTTCGGTCGCGCCCGCAAACGCCGGTTGAATCAGCACCAGCCCGTCGCCCGTCGCTACGGCCGCCGTCCGCTCCACAATCGGAATGAACTGCATGAAGCGGCTGCCAATGCTCTTCAGAAACCGGTAGACCTCGAGCGGCTGCCGCGAATTCTGCCGATTCACCACCGTCAGCGTGTTGAACTCCACGCGATGCCGCTTCAGCGTCTCCAGCCCCCGCATCACGCGATCGAATGTTCCCGCCGAACCCTTGTCCACGCGATAAAAATCGTGCAGCTCGCGCGGCCCGTCAATCGACACGCCCACCAGGAACTCGTTGCGCCGCAGGAACTCGCCCCAGCGATCATCCAGCAGCGTGGCGTTGGTCTGCAGGGCATTGGTGATGCGCTTCCTGCCGGCATAGCGGCGTTCCAGTTCCACCGCGCGCTCAAAAAAATCCACTCCCAGCAGCGTCGGCTCGCCGCCCTGCCAGGCGAAATTCACCGTGTCCGCGTCATGCGCCTCAATGTAGTTGCGGATGTAGGCCTCGAGCACCGCATCCGTCATGGCCCACTTGCGCGTATTCGGATACAGGTTCTCCTTCTCCAGATAGAAGCAGTACTTGCAATCGAGATTGCACAGCGGCCCCGTGGGCTTGCTCATGATGTGGAAGGCACGGGGCAAGGGAAGACCTCACGATAAAGTACTGCGCCAGCAAATTCGCTGCAGCCCGCAGAACGGTCCGCGCGCATTCCAGCGCCTCTTCTAAAGGATAGTCGTGTGGATTGAGGAAGTGTGCCGAGATTCCTTACCCGCTCGCCTCCCGACGGGCTGAAACGCATCCACCGGCCTCCTGACCGCTGTGGCCCAACCATCCTCAGGTGGAACCTGGCAGGGTCACTCAGACGACGTTCGCGCGCAAATCGGGATATGCTCCGGCAGGGGCCGCCGGTTCCACCACTGCATACAAGATCACGCCACCGCAGAAAATGCAGTTGGTGTCGAGAATCGTGCAGGCAGTCCCGCTGATCGCCTGCGGAAACACTCGGAAGCACTCCGGACAGGCCATCATCATAGACTCCTCACTGAGGACATTCTGGCCGGTCCTTTGGATCCATATCGGACGACGGCGAGGGATGCGCGCGTACCTCTGCTCACGCGCTGCTTCAACGGCTCTTAATAATGCCGGCATCCCGGTGCCTTTCTCATAAAACGCGTCGGCCGACACGCCGCGGGGCACGGCACTCCCGGAGTATTCGCCGCTCATCGCGATACACCGGACGTCAGGGAATCGGCGGCTCACCACCGACAACAATTCGAACCCTGACATTCTCGGCATCTTCAGGTCCGAGATCAGGATATCCGGAACCTGGTCGCGGAATGCCGCGAGCGCGGAAAAGCCGTCCTCCGCCGTCCTGACTCCATACCCGATCTCCCTGAAGACTCGATCCATAGAGGCTCGGACGCACGGATCATCCTCAGCAATCAATAGATTCAAAGTCCAAACTGACATAACAACTCCTTATTCGCGTGGGATCCCCAGAGATAAGGGTGTCATGTTCGAGTTCGTTGCGTTGTTCACTTTTGATCTGTGAGTTCGCCTTTGACTGCTTTTCTTCTCCCTGGCAGAGCTTGCGGCATTTTCGGCTTCCGCGCGTTGCCCTCCGGCAGATGGTCATGAAGTACCACGTTGAGCAGCGACTTGTGCACCCGGATGCGGCCGTTGTACTCGATAAAGCCGAGACTGCGAAAACGGTTCATAAAGAAGCTTACGCGCGATCGAGTCGTCCCGATCATCTCCGCCAGCGTCTCCTGCGTGATCAGCGGAATCAGCATCTCTGGCTCCCCCGCCTTGCCGAATTCGGCCATCAACAGCAGAATCCGTGCCAGTCTCTTTTCGCTCGAATTGAAAAGTTGATCGACCAGGTCCGCCTGCACCCGCATGCTTCTGGCTACTAGAAATGAGAGGAAGAGGTCAGAGAATGCATGCTCCTCGTGCATGGCGCGAACCATCTCGTTCCGCATGATCTTGACAGCGGTGCAGGCCGTAACCGCAGTGGCAGTGGAGAGGCGGAGGCCCGCAACCGCAGCGAGCGCTTCTTCCCCTACGAAGTCGCGCGAAGTGAGCAGGGTGATGGTTGCTTCCTTGCCCGCCTGCGAGACCACTGTGACTTTCGCCCGGCCTTTCTCCAGATAGAAAACCGCGTCGGCCGGGTCGCCCTGCGTAAAAAAGTTTTCCTGGGGCTTCAATTCGATCGTTCGTCGGCCAAGCCCGGCACTCGCCAGGAACGCGGCTGGGCTGAAAATCCTGGCGTTATCTGACCTCATCGGCCTGCCTTCTTTCCGTGCCGTTTTCCCACGGGGCTTTGTTGGTAAATCGGGCGCTCAGCCTTCTATGAACCAGAAGGAGTTGCCAACTGATTGTTCCACAATCTTTAAGGACGGACTGTTCAGTTTTATACACGCCTCTCGGCGGCCGGATCCCGATGCTCAGAGCCCGCCCTGGGCGAAGTCGAAGGTCTCTCGCTGCTTACACCGTCTCCATCAGAACTTCCTGAAGCGCACCCTGCGCGAGCGACGGCAGTAAGACCGAAATCACGGTCCAGCTTTTCCCCACCACCGTACTGCTCCTCAAACGAATGCTGCCGTGGTGCTTGTCCACAATGTTCTTGCACACCCACAGCCCCAGCCCGGTTCCAACATCCTTCTTTGTGGTGAAGAACGGCTCAAAAATATGTTCGCGCACATCCGCTGAAATCCCTGACCCGGAATCGGCAATGGTCACTCGCACTCCGCCGGGTTGGTCTGCGTTGCGGCCACCCGATGCCGATACGCGGATGTGAATCCGTCCACCCTCCTCAACCGCATCCATGCTGTTGCTCAACAGATTCGCCAGCAATTGCCGCATCTCACCGGGAATGGCTTCGATTTCCGGGTCGTCGAGAATCTCCGGACAGATTTCTATACCCTTGTTCCGCTTGCGCGGTGCAAACGCGCTAATCAGGGGATCGAGCAGAGCGCCGAGCTTTACCGGGGTGACCGTGTTGGTGTCGCGATAGAAGCCGAGCGTCTGCTTCGTAAGCTGAGATATGCGGCCAATTTCTTCATCGGCCTGCTCGAGAAACCGGCGTACGTCGTCACGAGTCGCACTTTCCTTTGCGAGAAACACCAGGTTCGTTACCGCTTCAAGCGGATTATTGATCTCGTGCGCAACGGTTGCGGCAAGCCGCCCCACCGCCGCCAGTCTTTCCGTGGTCCGCAGGGCGGTTTCGGTCTTCTTTCGCTGGGTGATGTCACGCGCGATCTTCGCCGCGCCCACGATGCGCCCGCCTTCGTCCTTGACAGGAGAGACCGTTAGCGAGACATCAATCCGCTGGCCGCTCTTCGTCAGACGGACTGTCTCAAAATGCTGGATTCGTTCTCCTCTGGCGATCGTCGCCAGGATCCTGTCTTCATCGTCCTGCAATTCGGGAGGAATCAGGATGCGGATGGATTGCCCTGTCATCTCCTCTGCCGTGAAGCCAAACATCCTCTCGGCCGCTGGATTCCAACTCGTGACAATGCCGTTCAGGTCCTTGCTTACGATCGCGTCATCGGAGGTCTCCACAATCGCCGCCAGGCGCTGCGATGCGGCCAGCGAAGCTTCCGTCCTGACACGCAGGCGCGCGGTCTGCACCGCCACCGCGGCTTGATTGGCCGCAACCGAGAGAAGCAGGCTCTCCGATTCAGCGGGGAAGTCGGAATCCGAACACCCGACAGCGACGAAGCCGTCGTTTCCTGACAGCCCGATCGGGTAGACCGCGATGCGGAGCTCCGAGGTCCATGCCGTCAAAATGCTGCTTTCGACAAAGAGGCCTTCGTGGCCTGCTTCGGCTCGCAACCGGTCGACTTCGGCTTTGAATCCCGGGTGCTTGTCGGCTCGAACCTTCTCGATCGGCACGCCGGAATGGATGGCGACATACACCGCATCGGCATGCAGCGTATGCAACAGGATGTCGGCCAGGCCGCTCGCAATGTGCGGCAGATCGCGCCCCACCCATATCGCCGGGGTGGTGGAGAGAGCGACCAAATCGCGCAGGAGCCGGCGCAGTTGCCGAATTTCTTTTTCGTGCGGTTCCACGGCGAATAGGGTCCTCAGCAAACTGCCCGAGAATTGTGTATGCCGCGCTCGCGCAGTTCGGCGAGGAACTCCGCGGGGGGAACAAAGAATGGATTCTTTTGCAAGACGCCACCCAGAATCACCATCGGATGCGTTCGCAGAATGTCCATCGCCACCCCTGCGCCAAACTTGCTGCAGTCATACGTGCAGATCACCGGGTCCTTGAACCTGGGAAGCAGAAAATTCAATCGCGTCTCGTATTCGATCAGGTCGTTCACGCCGGGCGAGTCTTCGAGGGCCCATTCCATGTGCCCGATCGCGCGCGTCCGCGCGTAGCCCTCCGCCCGTCCGGCCGTCAGAACCTCTTCGACCAATGCCACCATTCCATCCTGGTCGAAATGACCGTCCCTCAGGTAAGCGTCCTGCCAGCGCTTCACCACTAACTGGCCGCTCGACTGGGCGCTGTCGGCATCAATCCCGGCCTCACGCATACGGCCCAAATGGTCCTCAACCAGCTTCGGATCGACGATGTGGAATGCCTTCTCTCCTCGTTCGATCCCGTCGCGAATGAACGGCATCAGAAAGCGGTACTCTTCTTCCGGAGAATTGAAAAAGGCGCAGATGTGGCACTCCGGGCCCAGCGTGCCATTCGCGAAATGGACAGACTGTTCAGCAGTCCCCATGGAATTTAACCTCCTGAAAGTCTCACAGCCGGAATTGCGACAATGCACTTTTGTCGTCAGATGCACAAATCGGCCAATGAGTTGCCCAATGGGGTTTACGGGGAAGGAGCCACCCCGTCTCCTGACGGCTGTTATGCGGGTATGCTCACTCGCACAACTTTCTATTTAGAAGACCGTGGAACTGGCCTTCGCCAGGACCATAGGAAGTCCTTGTCTATGCCCCGCCAGACCTCACGCCGTTGTCCTGGCGCAGAACTCGTCAAAGGCACGCACAAGCTCACCCGCGATCTGCTGCGCGGTCGACTGCTCGATCACGAACCGCTGCATCAGGTAAACCAGCTTGCCATCGCGCAGAATCGCGATCGCCGGCGAGGTCGGGGGATTGCCCTCGAAGTAGCTCCGCGCGCGCTCGGTCGCCTCGCGGTCCTGTCCCGCAAATACGGTGATCTTGCGGTCCGGCTGGTTGGCGGAGTTTGCCAGCGCCATACGCAGCCCCGGGCGCATCTTGCCCGCCGCGCATCCGCAGATGGAGTTGACCACCAGCAGCGTCGTGCCCGGCTGAGTGACGGCCGCATCCACTTCTTCTGCGGTCTTGGTTTCCTGAATTCCGGCGCGCACCAGTTCCTCGCGCATGGGGATGACCATAATCTCTGGATACATCGATAAACCTCCGGCAGAGTGTGCCTGTACTCAATTGTAACGAAACCGTGATGTAGCCTTGGGGAGAGAGATGCAGATCGACGAGAATAAACCGCTCGCGCCGTTCACCACGTTCGGCATCGGCGGCCCCGCGCGCTGGTTCGTGGAAGCGCGCACCGAAGGGGATGTCGTCGAAGCCTCAGAGTGGGCGCGCGACCGCGGGATTCCGCTCTTTGTCCTCGGCGGCGGCAGCAATGTCCTCATCGCCGACGGCGGCTTCGGCGGCCTCGTGCTGCACGTTGCCCTCAAGGGCATCGAGGAGCAGGATGTCGCCGACAACCGCGTCCTGTTCCGTGTGGCCGCCGGCGAAGACTGGGCGCAGTTCGTCGACGCGGCAACGCACGAAAATTGCGCCGGAATCGAATGTCTGGCCGGCATTCCGGGCACGGTCGGCGGCACTCCGGTGCAGAACGTCGGCGCTTACGGCCAGGAAGTGGCCTCGGTCGTGGGCCGCGTGCGCGTCTTCGATCTGAACGAGCGGCGCGCGTGCGAGTTCGACGCCGAGCACTGCGGATTTGCGTATCGCCGCAGCCGGTTCAACTCGATAGATGCCGGCCGGTTCATCGTGCTGCGCGTGGATTACCAGCTTGTGCGCGGCGGCGCGCCAACCCTGAAGTATCCTGACCTGCAGAAAGCCCTTGCAGGAGTGGCGCAGCCCAGCCTCGCCCAGGTGGCCGAAGCAGTCTGCCGCATTCGTCAAGCCAAGGGCATGCTGCTCGAGGACTGCGAGCCGGATTGCCGCAGCGCCGGAAGCTTCTTCAAGAACCCCGTCATCCCGGAAGACCAGGCCAACCGCATCGAGTTCCTGGAGCGGAAAGCGCCGCCGCGGTTTCCAGCGGGCGAGGGCAAAGTGAAGATTCCCGCAGCCTGGCTCATCGAGCAGGCAGGCTTCACGCGCGGCTTTGCCATCGGCAATGCCGGCGTCTCAACAAAGCACACGCTGGCGCTGGTGAACCGCGGCGGCGCCAGCGCCAGCGAAGTGCTGGCGCTCGCGGCGCAGATTCGCTCGGCCGTAGAAAAGAGATTCGGAGTGGTGCTGCAGGCCGAGCCGGTGCTGGTGGGGTTCTAGTCAGTTTGCAAATGCGCCAGCAGCCGCTGCCGCTCGGTTGCAAGAACCTGTGTGGCGGGCCCCTGCGCAATGATGCGGCCTTGTTTCAGCAGCGCAACTTCCGCTCCTGTCATGAAAGCGTCAGTCGCGTTGTGAGTCACAATCAGCGTCTGCACATTGCGCTCGGCCAGCCATGGTTTCAATCGCTCCAGCAGGGCATCGGCTGCAGTACCATCCAGCGCGGAGAACGGTTCATCCAGCAGCAGCAACCGCGGCTCGACGGCAATGGCGCGTGCGAGCGCCACGCGCTGTGCTTCGCCGCCGGAAAGCTCGCGGGGAAACCTGCGAATCAAATCAGACGCTCCCACCAGTTCGAGCGCTTCTTCGACGCGCCTGGCCCAGATGCCGGCGTTTTTTCCGGGAATGCCGTAGCGCACATTGGATCCAACCCGCATATGGGGGAACAGCGCCGGCTGCTGTGTGACCAGAGAGCACGACCGCCGTCCCGGTGGAACATAAGTGCGGAGCGCGGAGTCGGTCAGGGCTGTCCCATTGAACACAATTCGGCCCTGGTCCGGACGATCCAGTCCCGCGAGAAATCGCAGCAGCGTGCTCTTGCCTGCGCCGGATGGCCCGAAGATCACGGTCAGCGGGGCGGCGAACCGGGCGGAGATCTCGAGATGGAATCCGCCGCGGCGTGCATCGATCACGAGATCAAGCACGGCGCCCCCGGCGCATATGGCCCTGCGCGCTGGTGGAGTAGACCGCGACCAGGGCCAGCACACTCAGCCCCAGCAGCAGGGCGGCGGTGCGGCCGGCGGCGGCGTAGTCGAAATTCTCCACCTGGTTATAGAGCACGAGAGACAGCGTGCGCGTCGCGCCCGGAATGTCTCCGCCGAGCATGAGCACCACGCCGAATTCACCCACAGTATGCAGAAAGCTGAGAACCGCGGCGGCAACCAACGAACGGCTGGCGAGCGGGACGAGAATTGTCCGCACAAGCCGCACGGGCCGCGCTCCGAGCAGTCGGGCCGCATCCACCAGCGCGGGGTCGATAGAGGCGAATCCCGCCACAAGGGGCTGGACTGCAAACGGCAGGCTGTAGATGACTGACCCGACAACCAGTCCTGAAAACGAGAAGGCGAGCGGGTGCCCAAGCATCCGGGTCACCACTCGCCCGAATCCTGTGCGCGGGCCGAGCAGCACCAGCAGAAAGAAGCCAAGTACGGTAGGCGGCAGCACCAGCGGTAGCGCGGCGAGCGCTTCAAGGCCGGCGAGCCAGCGCGAGCGCCCCAGCACAATGAGCGCGGCAAGCGGAATTGCGATGGCGAGCAGGATCGCCGTGGTCAGTCCGGCGAGTCGCAGTGTGAGGAAGAAGGCCTGCCAATCCATACGGTCCAGATCAGGATAAAGCCGCCGAACCGATCTTTTCGAAGGAAATCGCGCACCAAGCGAGCCTAAAGGAAAGGGTTCGTAATCGTGAGAGATCCGATTTTCTGACCGTGTTGAAGGTCTTCAGAGAACAAAGTAGTGCATTCGGCCTGGATGGCCGCACTCACGATGAGAGAGTCATACCACGAAATCTTAGCGTCACTGTGGACGTACAGCGCTTGGCGAAAGAGGGCGGCTGATGAGTGTATCGAGAGCATCGGACGAAGCACGTTGCTCAAGTAAAGTTCCGCATCGGGTTGGCGCAGCGGTTGAGCGAACCGTTTGAACATGACGTTAAAGAATTCTTGAACGACTTGGTAGCTCACCACACCCTTGTGGGAGCTAATCGCGGTGCGGATTAGCTGATCAGAGATCTCTCGCTTCCCCGGTGCACTCCGATCGAAGGAATACACGAAAATGTTCGTATCGAGGAAGAACCTATCGCTCATTCATTTCTTCCCGTGTGAAGTGGCGCCCAGCGTCAACGTATGTAAGGTTCTTCATCAGAGCGTCATAGCTCTGTGCATCTCCCTCGGACGCGGTGAACTGAACGAGCCACTCGCGGAAGGCGGTATTTAAAGTCTTTCGCTGGGCTCGGGCGACCGAGCGAGCTCTCTCGATCAGGTCGTCGTCCGCGTTCAAAGTGATATTCTTCATACGATTCCAGTGTACACGAGAATAGTGTAGGCGCGGCAGAAACCCAGGCCTGCCTGCGTCTATGCTGAAATGTGATTGTGAAGACATTTGTGCCGCCGCGCTTCCGGCGGCGGACGAGCCGCTTGAAGCTGGCCGCCATTTTCATTTTGCTCGCGCTGGCCGGCGCGTGGTCTCTTGCGGCGTTGAGCCTGGTCGCCCTCAAGTGGATCGATCCTCCCACCACCGCGGTCCAGACGCAGCGGCGCGTGCAGTCATGGTTCAGCAGCAAGCCCTATCAAAAGCGCTACACCTATGTGCCGATCAGCAGGATCTCGCCCAACCTGCAGCATGCCGTGGTCGCCGCCGAAGACGCGCGCTTCTACCAGCACCACGGATTCGACTGGGATGCCATTCAAAAGGCCGCCCAGCATGACATGGAAGGCGGCCGCACGCGCGGGGGCTCGACTATCACGCAGCAACTGGTGAAGAACCTGTTCTTCGGGACCGGCCGCTCGTTCCTGCGCAAGGGCGCTGAGGCCGGTTTGGTGCCGGTGGCAGAGGCGGTGCTCGGCAAGCAGCGCATCCTCGAGCTCTATCTGAACGAGGTGGAGTGGGGCCAGGGCATCTACGGCGCCGAGGCCGCCTGCCATTCCTGGTACGGCAATTCGGCGCGCAATGTAAGCCGCGACCAGGCCGAGCGCCTGGCCGCGATTCTTCCCGGTCCGCGGCGCAGGCGGCCGGATCGGATGAACCGCTACAGCGCGGTCATCGATGAGCGCATGCGCCAGATGGGCTGGTGAGGGAGAGCTGGGTAGCTAGCGGCGTTCCGCGGTGCGCGGCGCGACGTGGAGTAAGTCGGGCTGGTCGGTCGGCTTCGGCAGCCAGAGGATGGCGAAGCAGACGACAGTAAACAGAGAGATAGCTCCGACGGCCAGATTGCCTGTGAGAGGCGCGAACCATGGCTGGCCCGCCAGCCACTGGCTGTCGAGGACCCACCAGGATGCGGCGTATAGAACGCAAATCCCGAGAAACATTTGCTGAGCTCGATTGGGCCGAGCGAGGTGCGGCTTCTGGATCCACGCCACGGTAACGGCCAAAAGGATCGCGGCGAGGGCCGCAGCGCAGAGGGATCCGAAGAGGGCGACGGCGAGGGCGGTAACCGTGCGGGGGGAGAAGTGAAAGGGCAGGTAGCTGTGGGCTCCTTTAACTAATCGCATGGCGAATGCAGCCACGCTGGCGGCGAGGATCAACATGACCTTCCAACGCGGCCAAAGGCGGGGGGCGGGAGATGGAGTAAGGGGCTGGTCCGCGGGGGGCGCGGGTGCGTCAGGAGGAGTAGGCGTGACGCGATCGGTGGCGACTGTGCCGATTTTCAGGACGCGCCGGGTGAGCGCGAGAAAGACGACGGAGACGACCAGGCGGATGGTCCAGGACTTGAGGAACGGCGCCCATGAGTCATACGACTGGCTGGAAAGTGGCACGAAGAGCGTGCCCAGCCAGAGGTAGTAGAGGACACCGATCGAGAAGCCTGTCAGTTCGTATTTTGCCGATCGTGACGGCATAAAAGGGATGATACCGGTTGTAACCGCTGCGCGCCCATTTATTTGATAGTCGGCGGTGGCGGCGTGATTGGCTGCAGTCGCGCCTTGTGAGGCCAGGAAAAGCAACAGCAGTTACGGGCTGGCGGGCGCCGGCCGGCCGGGCGTAAGGCCGTACTTCGCAAGCTGTTCCTGGATCGGCGCCGACATCAGGAACATGAGAAGCTTTGTAGCCGCGCGGCGCTCGCCGGACTTCGAAATCAGGACCGCGCCCTGCTCGATGGGTGGATAGTCGTCAGGCGGAATCTCGAAGTAAGAGCCGGAAGACGAAAGCCGCGGAGTTTTCGCCGAGGTGAGCGATATCAGCCCGGCGTCGGCGTTGCCGGAGTCGACGAACTGTGCAGCCTGAGAAATATTTTCAGCAATCGCGAGCCGCGCCTTCAGGGCATCGTAGAGCCCGAGCTTCTTCAGCGCGGCAACGGCTGCCTTCCCATACGGCGCACGATCAGGATTCGCAATGGCCAGCCGTTTGAGCGTCGGATTGCGCAACAGCGCAAGCGACGCTGGCCCAAGCGCCGATCCATTGCGGGTCCACAAAACGAGCGTGCCCCTGGCATAAATGACCGGCGTGCCGGTTGAGCCTTCGAGACCCTGCGCAACTCCAGCTGCAATAAGCTTCTTCGGGTAATCGAGATTGGCTGAGAGGAACACATCGAACGGCGCGCCGTTCTCGATTTGCGTCGTGAGCGCGGCGGAGGCCTGGTAGGTGGTGTCGGCGTGAATGCCCGTGGCGCGCTGAAACTGCTCGAGGATCGGCGGCAGAACAGGCTCGAGGTCCGCGGCGGCTGCAATGCGGATCGTCTGCGCACCGGCCGCGCCGGCGGCGAAAAGCACGATCGACATCAGAGCGGCGGAGAATCGCCCCACGGCCTACCTCGTCACGGCAAATCTACGCGTACGCTGCTAGGCTATCAGCAGGCATGAACGACAATCTGCACACGTTACGTTGTTTCGGTTGTGGTGCGCGCATTTCCGGATCGGAAGCGCGGCCCGACTTTCGTTGCGCCGACTGCGGCGACTTGTTTGAAGTGGAATATCGCGGCTGGGCCAATCGGAAAGACCAAAACCGTCCTAATGCGGGCGCGCTGAAGTGGCTCTGGCGTGAGCGCCGCTGCTCCGGCGAGCTGCTCGATCGCTCCGGCGTGTGGCGCTTCCGCGAGCTGCTGCCCATCCTCGAAAACTTCGGCAACGCGGTCACGCTCCAGGAGGGCAACACGCCGCTCTATGCGCTGCCCCGCGCCGGCAAGGCTCTTGGACTCGACCAGCTCTATGCGAAACATCAAGGGATGAATCCCACTGGCTCGTTCAAAGACACCGGCATGACGGCGGCTCTGAGTGTCGCGCGCGAACGAGGGTTCGAATGGGTGGCGTGCGCCTCCACGGGAAACACCTCCGCGGCGATGGCCGCCTATGCGGCGCGCGCCGGAATGCGCAGCCTGGTCCTGATTCCCGAGGGCAAAATTGCATGGGGCAAGCTTTCCCAGGCCATGGACTATGGTGCGGTCACGTGCCAGCTAAACACCGATTTCGATGGCTGCCTGCGCGTGCTTCTTGAGATCGTGCGCGAAGCGCCGATCTACCTTCTGAACTCGATGAATCCCTATCGGCTCGAAGGCCAGAAGACCCCGGCCCTCGAAATTGCCGAGGCTTTCGACTGGAACGTCCCCGACCACCTGATTGTGCCGGGCGGGAATTTGGCGAACTCGTCTGCGCTGGGCAAGGGCTTCAAGGAAATGAAAGAGCTGGGCCTCGTCGCGCGCGTGCCGAAGATTTCGGTCATCCAAGCCGAGGGCGCCAATCCGCTGGCACGCTATATGAGCGCCCCAGGCAACAAGGAATTCAAGCCGGTGGAAGCACACACGCGGGCAACGGCGATTCGCATCGGCAATCCCGCAAGCTGGAAGAAGGCCGCGCGCGTGGTCGAGGAGACGGGCGGCTGGTGCCTCGACGTCACCGAGGCGCAGATCGCGATTGCCAAAGCCGAGCTCGGCGCGGAAGGCCTTGGCTGCGAGCCCGCGTCGGCGGTCACCCTTGCCGGACTGAAGAAGCTGCGCGCGCAGTCCGCGGTTGGCGACGGTGAGACCGTGGTGCTTTTGCTCACCGGCCACACGCTCAAGGACGCGGATTACACCATCGACTTTCATCGCGGAACGCTGCTGCAGCCGCAAGAGGCCGCAGGCCACGAATCTGAAATCGCGAAGCTGCGGCGGAATGCGATCAGCGTCGACGCAACGCCTGCCGCCGTGCTGTCCGCGATGAAGGACGTTCCCGCATGAGCGAGAGCACGGATAGGATTCGCGTGCGGTTGCCGGCTACGTCGGCAAACCTGGGCCCCGGGTTCGATACGGCCGCGGTGGCTCTGGATTTTTACCTGACGGTAGAGGCGGAGCCCGCCGCGGAGTTTTCACTCGCCGCGACCGGCCGCGATGCGAACCGCTGCGGAGCTCTCGAAGATAACCTGGTGATCGAGCTGTATCGCACGCTGCTCCAGCGCGAGGGCAGGGAAGCGATACCGCTCGCGATCCGCATGGACAATGAAATCCCCCTTGGCATGGGCTGCGGATCGTCCGCCGCGAGCCGCCTCGCCGCAATTGTGCTGGCAAATTATTTTGGACGGCTCGAGTGGACCAGCGAGCGTGTCCTCGCCGAGGCGTCTGAGCTTGAGGGTCACCCCGACAATGCGGCTGCCTGCTGGCTTGGCGGATTTGTGGCGTCAGGCACCCTGGGCGGTGGCGTGCAGGTGGCGCGCGTCAAGGCTCCTGAAGACTGGCGCGCGATTGTGGTGCTGCCCACCGAGCCGCTGGCCACAAGCACTGCGCGTGCTGTGCTGCCGGCAATTTATGCCCGGCCCGATGTAGTGACAAACCTCCAGGCTGTCGCGATGCTGGGGCTGGCCTTTGCCCAGGGGCGCGGCGATCTGCTGAAAACGGCGATGACCGACCGCGTGCACCAGCCCTATCGCCTCACCATCTGCCCGCTCCTTCCAAAGCTGCTGCCGCTCGCGGGGCAGAGCGGAATCCTCGGCGTGGCGCTTAGCGGTGCAGGGCCGGCAGTGCTCGCCATCGTGGAGAGCGAAGCCGCGGCCCAGAGTGCGTCGCTGGCAATTCTCGCAGCGCTTGAGGGCATGCAGCGCCCCGAACTGCTGGTGTGCCGGTTCCAGGAAGAGGGCACCTGCGCGGTGGCCATAAACCAGGGCTAGCCCGCGCATGGGAAGAACGTGGAATTTTCCTGACGAGAAACCCGCCGCTTTGTTGGTAAAGCGATAAATGCTTCGCATTCTGCAGTATCGAAGTCGGCAATAACCCGTCGGTGATTACTATCACTATTACCTAAGATTGCTTGCGTATGCGGGCAGGAATCCATACATTCACGACGTGGGCAGTTCTGGGGGAGGGCTGCTCTAGCGCCCGTGATTCCTTTCAGGGATCCGGGCGCTTTAATTTTGTGCGGATTTCACCACACACTTTCCAACTCTGGCCAGGCGGCGAAATGGGAACCCGGTGCGACTTTCACCTGGGCCGGCGCATCCATTGAGTGGAAGGCTCCGGGTTACACTAGACCGGAGCAGTTGACAGCGAGGAGAAGCATGGCTGGAACAGGTGTTGGGGTTTTCGAAGTCACGGATGCGAACTTCGATCAGGAAGTTCTGAAGAGCGAGCAGCCGGTCCTGGTGGATTTCTGGGCCGGATGGTGCGGTCCCTGCAAAATGATCGCGCCGGCAGTGGAGAAGATCGCGGAAACCTACGCGGGCAAGCTGAAGGTCGCCAAGGTCAACGTGGACCAGAACGGCGCCACGCCATCGCGCTATGGGATCCGCGGAATTCCTGCACTGCTGTTCTTCAAGGGCGGCAAGGTCGCCGACCAGATCGTAGGCTACGTACCGCAGGAAGCCATTGAAGAGAAAGTGCAGCGCCTTCTCTAGTGCTTTCATCAGGATTCAAAGCAGAGGCCCGGCAAACCGCCGGGCCTCGTTGCGTATGCGTAATTTTTTTCTGCGGAGCTCAGTGGTATTTCCGCAGAATGCCGAGCACCCGGCCCTGAATGGCGACCTGGCTCGCCGGAACGTAGATTGGCTCCATCTCAAGGTTCGAGGGCTGCAGCCGAATTGTGCTG
>Ga0070684_100001808_pt1 | contig 15655 bp, 15 predicted proteins | sample KBSC723LmetaG_FD_65653 | JGI IMG/M metagenome (GOLD analysis project Ga0070684, IMG submission 65653) | Corn rhizosphere microbial communities from Kellogg Biological Station, Michigan, USA - KBS C7.2-3L metaG | ecosystem: Host-associated > Plants > Roots > Rhizosphere ...
GCCGTCAGGTGCCGTACTCGTCGTGGCGGCGCCACCATTGATAGGGCTTGGTCTGGGGCCAGCCGCGGGGTGAGTCTTCCCAATCCTCTTGCCGGCCGAGCGGGGTCAAGTCCAAGAAGGTCCACACACTGCCCAGCGCCTCCACGCCGCGGGCCGCTGTGAAGTAGCTGCGAAAGATGTCCTCGCCGTCGCGGATGAAGACGCTGAGACCGAAGGTTTCACCCGAGTCCGTGGAGACGCCGAAGTCGCGGTTGAAATCGCTGCCCGCGGAAGAGAGCCAAGGCCAGCGCCAGCCCATGCGGTCCCGGTAGCGCAGGATGCTGTCGATGGGAGCGCGCGAGACCAAGGCGAAAGACGTGTCGCGCGCGTGGAAATGCGCGGGGTGTCCGATCTGATCGACGAACATCGAGCAACCGGGGCAGCCCGCCGACGGCCAGCCGTCGACGCCAGGCGCGAACATGAAGTGGTAGAGAATGAGCTGGCGCCGTCCCTCGAACAGGTCGATCAAGCGCGCCTTTCCTTGCGGGCCGTCGAAGACGTAATCCTTCTCGATTCGGACTATCGGCAGCCTGCGACGCTCCGCCGCCAGCGCATCCCGGGCGCGCGTGGCGGCCTTTTCCTTGATGAGGATCTTCCGCCGCGCGGCTTGCCATTTCGCGAGCGGCACGACGAGCGGAAGCGTTCGCGCGTCGCCGGCCCGTGCGCCGGTCGGCTTCACGTTGGGTGGCGACTTCGCTTTCGATTTCGAGCGCGACTGCGACCGCGTTCGTGTCTTCATGGCTCGTCTCCCTCGAGGCTCCGTGACCCGCCAAGGGTAGTCACGATCAGGGCCGCCGTCAGCGGGAACTGGTCGCCAGCGTCCTCCGGTAATCACCCGCCGCAAGGCCGCTCCCGGGCTATTGTCGCGTCATCGCGAGAGAGGGGGATCAACGTGAGCACCAAGATATTGGTCCTGTGTGTGGCAGCAGCAGCGGCGGCCGCCGGGAGCGTCGAAGCGGCCACCTGCCCGATCGCGGCACAGGTCAGCGCGCGACGGAGCACCGTGGTGCTCGGCGAACCGATCGACCTCACGCTCGTTCTCAAGAACGCGGCCGCGGGCGCGATCGAGCTTCGCGCGCCCAGCGAAAAAACCGGCAGCGTGCGCCTTGCGATTGCCGCTGACGCCGATCCAGCGACATTCCGGTCTTACAACGGGCCCGAGTGGGGAACCAAGGACGCCCGCCGACCGCCGGTGCGGCTGAAGAAGAACGGATCGGTGCGGCTGAACCTCCACGTGCTCTCCAACGGCGTGCCCCGCCTCGCGAAACCCGATCCGAAAGGGATCAGCACGCCGTTCGCTTTCGGCGCCGCGGGTCGGTTCGTGGCGCGCGTCCGCTACGAAGACCCTTCGAACTGCCCCGACCAGCCGGTGGAGGCCACCGTCACGATCCAGGTCGCAGCGCCTGCGGGGGAAGAGCTCGTCGTGTGGGACCGCATCAAGGGTTGCGCCGCCTGCGCCCTTCTCCTGCACACGGCGGAGCTCGACCCGAACGATCGCGCGTCGCAGGACGCTGTCGCGCTCTTCCGCCAGATCGTCGCGCAGCACCCGCGCACGCGCTACGCGAGATCAATCAAAACGGTTCTCGGCAAGATCGACAGCGACAACCGAAGCGACAGCGGCAACTACGGCGACGAGGACGATGGAGGCTAGGTTCGCTCACGCGGCGACTCGTTCGCGCGACGGAATCAGAAGTCGAGCGCCAGCGAAAACACGCCGCCGCCACTCCGCAGAGGGCTGACGCCCAAACGCGGCGCCGCGTAGGCTCGAAGGGCGTTGACCTCGATCTGGCGCGCGTCGATCTGCCTGTCGATGTGGCGTCGTTTCGCGGTGCGAATGACCAGGGAGGTGCCCCCGAAGGCCAGGCCCAGGGCGCCCACGGCGAGTAGCTCCAGACCGCGCTCTCTTCCGGCGCTGTTCTCCACGCAGGTGGGATCCTCGCGGTTGCCGTATTGATCCGTGGTGCAGATGCTTCCGGCATAGACGCCCACCCCCAGGAGGCCGATCGCGCCGCCGCTGACGAGCAGCACGACTGGCAACGTCAGGCCGATCTCGTCGTACCGCCTCTGCAGGTCGCGAATCTGCGCGTCGAGGACCGCAATCCTTTGCGCAGCGAAAGCGTCTGGCGACAGGTACGCGGGCGGCGGATAGCCGTAATAGCCGGGCGGCGGATAGCCGTAATAGCCGGGCGGCGGAGGCGCGTAGGGCGGCGGTGGAGACGGGAGCGGCGGCGCGGAGCCACCGGGCGCCGGCGGTGCGGGCGCAGGAGGCGGCGCTGGCGAGACCGCGGTCGGCGGGGGCGGCGCTCCGGCCGCGTACGGGTCGTTCGTCGACAGCGTCGGTGCGCTCGCTGGCACCGCGCCCGCGAGCGCGACGCCGGGCAGCGCCAGACCCGACAACACCGCGCCGAAAGACCAACCGCTCATCCGGACCGCTTCACGCTCCCACTCACCGTCGTGCCTCCGACGTCGATGATGCCTTCGTTGCGATCGAACGGTCAAGGCGGACCGTTTCGCGGGAACGCGTCGAGCGGCTGGCCGTTCGACCCGGCGAAGCAGAAACCGGTCAGGCGTCCGACGCGCATCATCTACGTGGCTCCCGCAAACTGAGCGCAACGCCTGGCCAGCCGTACGCATTTCTTTACGTTGTGTGGGGAGGGCGGTGGACACCGCGCGCACAAATCGGTCGACGCTCCCGGGGTCGTCCGTTCTGCCCCGGCTCACGCAACTCGCCGGCCTCGCCGCCGTGGCGATCGGCGTGGTCACCCTGATCGGATGGTGGCTGGGCATCAGGCCGCTGACCTACATTCGAGCCGGGTGGCGCACGATGAAGCCGGCCACCGCTGTTCTATGCGTCCTCGCCGGCCTGGCGCTCGTGCTGCTGGGCGCCGAAAGCGCACGCGGGCGAGCGGGTCTCGCACCGGCGCGAGGGCTTCGAACGGCGCGATATCTCTGCGGCGCGACCTGTGGAGCGATAGCGCTGGTCGCCCTCCTGGGGAACGCCTTCGGTTTCAAGGTGCCGATCGACGTTCTGCTCACCCACCGGACCGCGGGCATGCCGCTCGGCCGAACAGGGATCAGCTACGTCCTGATCTCGGCGGGGATCCTCCTGGCGGACAAGGTCACCGCGCGCGATCGGAGCCCGACGCAATACCTGGGCCTGACCTCCGCCTCGATAGCGCTCATCGCCTTGCTCGGCTACGCGTTCAGCCTGCCAACGATTCATGGCCCCGCCATCAGCACCGTCGCCGGCGGGATGGCCCTTCAGAATGCCCTTTCGATCTTCCTGCTGTCGGTAGGCCTAATGCTGGCGCGTCCCGAGGTGGGCTTCGTCTCGGCGCTGACCTCTTGCTACGCGGGCGGCATGGCAGCCCGGCGGCTGCTCTGGGGCTTGCTGGCGTTCACCCCGATCGCTGTTCTGGTGATCGCGGGCAGCCACCTCGGCTGGTACACGGAGTTCGCGGTCGCACCGGCGCTCGCGTTCGTCGCCCTCGTCGGAGGGGGGATCCTGATCGTCATCACGGCGTTACAGCTGAACGCCTACGACCTTCGCCAGCGAACCGCTGAGCGGTTGCTGCGCGAGAGCGAGCAACATCTGCATCAGCTGTTCGGGATGGCGCCGGACGGCATCTTCATCGCGAATCTCGAGGGCCGGTACAGCAACGTCAACGATGCGGCGTGCCGGCTGCTCGGCATGCCGAGGGAAGAGATCGTCGGCAAGTCGATCATGGATTTCATCCCTCCCGAGGAGGTTCCGCGGCTCTGGGAGGAGCGAAACGCTCTGCTGGAGGGGGTTGTTCTCACCTCCGAACATCGGCTCCGGCACCGGAGCGGGATCTACGTCTCCGTCGAGGTCAGCGCCGCCGTGTTGCCCGACGGCCGGTGGCAGGGGTTCGTCCGCGACATCAGCGAACGCAAGCGTGCTGATGCGGCGCTGCGGGAACTGGAGCGCCTTCGAGAGGAGTGGGTCTCGCTGGTCGCCCACGACCTTCGTCAGCCCGCGAGCTCCATCTCGCTGTCGGCCCAAGCGTTGTCGCGCGCCCGCACGGCCGCCGCGCCCGAGAAGGACCGCAGGCTGGTCGAGCGCATCCGGTCATCCTCGAACCGACTCAACCGAATGATCGACGATCTCCTGGATGCGTCCCGGATCGAGGCGCGCCACCTGTCCTTGTCACAGCGTGTGTTCGACCTGGGCGGGCTGGCGATGACGGTCGCTGAGTCGATGCGTGACGCGGTAGGCCCGCACGCCGTGCTCGTGACCGCTCACCCCGGACAGTACGCATGGATCGATCCGGACAGGATCCAGCAGGTGCTCGTCAACCTGATCGGGAACGCCGCGAAGTACGGAGATCCCGAGACCGCCATCCAGGTTGTGGCGGAGACGGAGGGCGACGTCATCGAGGTGTCCGTGACGAACCGCGGCGCCGGCATCCCCGCCGAGGAGATCCCGCGGCTGTTCAGTCGCTTCGGGCGGACCGCCGGCGCCAGCGCTTCCGCCACGCCGGGAACCGGCCTCGGCCTCTACATCGCCAAGGGGCTGATCGAAGCGCACGGAGGACACATCTGGGTGGACAGCACGCCGGGCGAGCTGACCACCTTCCACTTCGCCGTTCCGCGCGCGAGCCCGCTCGCATACCCACCGCTCGACGTGGGCAGGCCGGATCAGGGCTGAGCTGTCACGTCCCATCACCCACTTAGCCTCGCAGTGAGCAACGACGAAGGCGGAGGCGTTTCGCGGCGCCCGCTGAGGTTGGCGCCCGCGACCCCCATGTCTACTTTCCTACGGGAGAGGGGGATACGCATGAGAGACGATACAGACAAGTCGGTCGATGCTTTGAACGGGTTCTTGCGCGGGGAGATCTCCGCGGTCGAGACGTATCGCCAGGCCATCGAAAAGTTGCGCGGCAGCTCGACCGGCGGCCAGCTGGAGGATTGCCGGCGCTCGCACGAGCTGCGCGTCGAGAAACTTCGCGGCGAGGTCGCGCGCCTCGGCGGAAAGCCGGCCGAAGGTTCGGGGCCCTGGGGCGCCTTCGCGCGGCTGGTCGAAGGAGGCGCGAAAGCGTTCGGAGAGAGCGCGGCGGTGGCGGCGCTCGAGGAGGGCGAGGACCACGGGCTGAAGCTTTACCGGGGCGATCTCGAGAAGCTGGACACGACGTCTCGCCGGCTCGTCGAGACGGACCTGCTGCCCGCGCAGGAGCGAACGCACGAGTTCATGAGCACGCTCAAGCGCACGTTGCATTGACAGGCCCCGTTGAGCGGGCCGGTCAGCGGATGGAGTCCGCTGCATCCCGGCCCGCCGAACCGGAGGTTCTGCTTCTGGACGTCTTCTCGCTCGTATACCGGGCGTTCTTCGCGCTGCCGGCGATGGTCACCTCGCGCGGCGAGCCCACGAGCGGCCTCTATGGTTTCTCGGTTCTGCTGCTCAAGCTCTTGCGGGAGAGGCAACCCAAGGGCGTGGCGGCGGCGCTCGACGCGCCCGCCGCGACGTTTCGCCATGCGGCCTTCCCGGGCTACAAGGGCAGCCGCCCGCGCGCGCCGACGCCGCTCGCGCGGCAACTGCAGCGGTTGCCCGCGCTGCTCGGCGCGTTCGGTGCGCCCACCTTCGCGGCGCCCGGCTTCGAAGCGGACGACGTCCTCGCGACGCTCGCGCGTGAGCTGGCCGCCGCGGGAGAGGCGCCCCTCGTCGTCACCGGCGATCTCGACGCCCTTCAGTGCGTGAACGAGCGAACACGCGTGTACATCGTCGGACGCGGCGCAACGGCCGGACGCATGTACGACGAGGCGGCCGTCTGGGCGCGATTCGGCGTCGCGCCGGCGGAGCTGCCGGACTGGAAGGCGCTCGCGGGCGACCTGACCGACGAGATCCCGGGCGTCCCCGGGGTGGGACGTCAGCGCGCGTCCCAGCTCGTGCGCCGGTTCGGCGACGTCGACGGTCTTCTCGCCCGAGCCGAAGAGATCGTGCCGGCGTCGCTCGCCGAGGCCGTCGCTACGCGCGCCGGTGAGCTTCGGCTGTGGCGAGATCTCGCGCGGCTGCGCGACGACGTGCCGCTGCCGGCCGCCGCGCGCTTCGCGCCGTTCGACGCGACGGCGCGCGCCCGGACGCGCGCGTTGTTCCAAGATCTCGAGTTCCGATCGCTGCTGCCGCGCCTCGACGCCTCGGGTGCGACGATGCGCTAACCTTCCTGCCGTGCCGCGCCCCCGGATCCGATCGTTCGCCGAGTTCTGGCCGTTCTACCTGAGCCAGCACCGGCGCCGGCTCACCAGGACCCTCCACTTCATCGGGACGGACGCGGCGGCGGTCGCGATCGTGACCGCCGCCGTCCAGCGCAAGCCAGAGCTTCTCCTCGTGGGATTGGTGTTCGTGTATGGGTTCGCCTGGGTGGGCCATTTCTTCATCGAGCACAATCGTCCCGCCACCTTCGAGTACCCGGTCTGGTCGTTGATCGCAGACTGGAAGATGTGGGGGCTCCGATTGAGCGGACGCCTTCCCGCCGAGCTCCGCCGTCACGGCATCGACCCCTGACGCTCACATCCCCTCGCCCCGCGCAGCGGGGAGACGGTTAGAGAGAGGGGTCCCACCCTCTCTGGTCCCCTCGCCCCGCGAAGCGGGGAGAGGGTTAGGGAGAGGGGTCCGACCTGCGGTTTGCAAACCGCCCCGCTCTTGCGACGCGGCCTGCCGGACCAAACCTTGTCAGGAGAAGAACGACTGGAGGGGAGGCGCGGATGGAGTGGCTTCAGGGATCGCACGGACCGGAGGGCGCTGGCTGGCGGCGCGACGCGGGTCTCCTCGCGCCGCGCGCGATGCTGGGCGCGACGATGCTGTATCACGGCGCCGAGAAGCTCCGGACGCCGGACAAGGCCGCCGCGCAGTTCGAGCACATGGGCATCAAGCCGGCGGGATTCTGGTCGCGCGCCACCGCGCTCGCCGAGGCGTCAGCGGGCGTCATGATGCTCGCGGGCTGGTTGGTTCGGCCGGCGGCGCTCGCGGTGCTCGTCACCCAGGCGGTCGCGATCAAGAAGGTGCACGGGCCCAAGGGCTTCGGGACGCATCGGGGCGGGTACGAGTTCAACCTCGGCTTGATGGCCACCGCGGCGGCGATGCTGCTGGGCGGGCCGGGGCGATACTCGCTGTCGAGCCTGCTCCGCCGCGCGACCGCGCCCCGCGGCCTGCGCCGCTACGTTCCCGGCCGGCGCAAGCGCGGGTTCCTCGCGACGCTGCTCGCCGCGGTCGGCTGAAGCGACCAGCTTCCGTCCTCATGGCAACCATCGGGTTCATCGGCGCGGGAAAGATCGGAAGTCAGCTCGCGCGCCTCGCGGTGAAGAACGGTCACGACGTGGTGGTCAGCAACTCGCGCGGGCCCGAGACGCTCGCCGGGTTGGTGAAAGAGCTGGGGCCGCGGGCGCGTGCGGCGACGGCGGTGGACGCGGCGAAGGCCGGCGACATCGTCGTCGTGGCGATCCCGCTCAAGAACGTCCGTCAGGTTCCGGTCGAGCCGCTGGCGGGAAAGATCGTCGTCGACACGAACAACTACTACCCGCAGCGTGACGGCCACATCGCGGAGCTGGACAACGAGACGACCACGACGGCGGAGCTGCTGCAGGCGCACCTGCCCACGTCGAAAGTCGTGAAGGCGTTCAACCACATCTATTCGGCGTCGCTGACGACCGAGGGGCTGCCTGCGGGGACGAAGGACCGGCGCGCTCTCGTGATCGCGGGAAACGATCGCGACGCGAAGGAGACGGTGGCGCGTCTGATCGATCAGTTCGGATTCGACGTGGTCGACGCCGGCCCGCTGAAGGAAGGCTGGCGGATTCAGCGCGACACGCCCGGCTACGGTCCGCGGCGGAACGCGGCGGAGCTGCAGCAGGATCTGGCAGCCGCGAAGCGGCTCGCAAGGCCGTAGCCTAGTCGGCCGGCCAGATCTTCTGGAGGAGCTGCGCCAGGCGAGCGCCCGCCTTGGTGAGCTGCGCTCGCTTCGCGGCCGTCATCGACGCCGCGTACGCGCTGGAGAGCTTCGTGCTCCAGGTCTGGTTCTGCTCCGATCGGGCGCCGAACTTGAGCACCGCCAGCGCCTTGTCGGCCTGCTTCTGCGTGTCGGTCGCCCAGGCCGCCGGCCATCCGGTCACGGGCCCGGGCGTGGGCGCGATGGCCCGGGCCTGGTCGAGCCACTTCTCGTTCACGCTGTCGGCGAAGAACGGCGGGGGGATGGCGTCCCAGGTCGCGTGAAGGTTCGCCGCGCTTCCTTTGATGGTGATGCGGTTGCCCCCGCGCGTCTCGGTCGCCGGGTCGTGACCACCGGCTTCGGGATTCACGATCTTGCCGGCGGCGTCCAGATAGACCGCGCCGATGTGGAGCGGCTGGTGCATGTCGCCCACGTAGTGAGCGAGGACCAGCAGCGCTTCGCGCTTGTCCTTGATCGAGAACGGCGCGGGCGCCGCACCTCCCTGAAGCACCGCGATCGCGGCCGCCGCCGCGTGGACGACGTCGTCGTCACGCGCGCCCACGTACGACGGCTGGTAGTCGTGGTGTTGAACGGAGACGTCCGCGTAGTGGTACTGCTTGTGGCAGATCTCCTCGTCCGGCTTGGGGTGACAGCCGGTCGCGTTCCGCTGCACGAAGTCGACCATCGCGGCTTTGCCGGTGGGCGTCTCGAACGGCGCGCACTCCGGATGCGCCGCGGACCCTCTGTATTCGAGCGTGGACGGATCGACGCCCTTCGCGCAGTCAGCCCAGACAGCGGCGTCGGCGAGGCTGACGCCACCCAGGATCGTGCGCACCTCGTTCGCCGCGCGCGTGCCCTGCAACAGCTTGTCGGCGATCGCGCCGATCGTGCGATGCCCGTCGGGCGTCCAGGCGCGCGCGGTCCCGGGATCGCAGAGCGCGCACGCCGCGAGCAGCAAACCCAGCAGACAACGGAACGCCGGCTTCGGCATGTGACCAGGAAACGCAGATCGCGAATCCTGGTCAAGCCTAGGGGCGGAGCGTTCTGAAGCCCGCGCGAACGTCCTCGGAAAAGACTTGCGGCAGTTCCCAGGCGGCGAAGTGGCCGCCCTGGTCGTGCCTGCTGTAGTAAACGAGCTTGGGATACGCCTTCTCCGCCCAGCTGCGCGGCGCTTGATACAGCTCGTCTGGAAAGGCGCTGACGGCCACGGGGATCGAGACGTTCTGGGGAGAGAAGAAGGGGACCTTGTTCTCCCAGTAGATACGAGCGCCAGAAATCGCCGTGTTCGTCAGCCAGCAGAGCGTGATGTTGTCGAGAATGTCGTCGCGCGAGAGGCCCTCGTGCTGTCCGTCAAAGACGCGTGCGATCAGCTCGTAGCTGCGCGCGTCGTGATCGAGGAACCAGGCAGCGAGGCCGATCGGAGAATCGGCAATCCCGTAAAGCGTCTGTGGCCGATTCCCCATCTCGATCGCGTAGGCGAGCCCGTGCGAATAGAAGAAACCCAGCTGGTCGTACGCGCGCCGTTCGTCGGTGGAGAGATTGGACGGCGGCGGCGCGCCGGCCTGCGCTGCCTTCGCAATCTCGGGCGGAACCGTGAACGGCAGATTGGTATGGATGCCGAGCAATCCGGGAGGCGCCTGAGCGGCCATCACGTCCCCGATGAGCGCCCCCCAATCGCCACCTGACGCGACGAATTGCGTATAGCCGAGGCGCTTCATCAACGTCACCCAGGCGCGCCCGATGCGGGAGGGGTCCCAACCTGTCGTCGTCGGCTTGCCGGAAAACCCGTAGCCAGGGATCGACGGGATCACCAGGTGGAACGCGTCCGATGCGCTCGCGCCGTGTGCGGTGGGATTGGTCAACGGATCGATGATCTTCAGCTGCTCGACGATCGACCCCGGCCAGCCATGCGTGACGATGAGCGGCATCGCGTCTTCATGCTTCGAGCGGACGTGGATGAAGTGGATATCCAGTCCGTCGATCTCGGTCATGAACTGCGGCACGGCGTTCAGCTTCGCTTCGCACTTGCGCCAGTCGTAGTCCGTCGCCCAGTACCGCGCGAGCTTCTGCATCGTCGCGAGCTGCACGCCTTGCGAGGCATCACTGACAGTCTCTCGTTCCGGCCATTTCGTCGCGCTGACCCGCTTGCGCAGATCGGTGAGGTCCGCTTCCGGAACATTCACCCGAAACGGACGAACAGAGGTGTTTGCTGCGGCCTGCTTGCCGCCTTCTTGGGTCGTGCTCGGTTGGGTCATGGTGCCCGAATGGATGCGACCGCGCGCGCACGTCGGGAAGTGCGCACTGACTCGCAATCGCGCTTTGGGTCAGCGCCCTACGCAGAGCGTTCCGGGCGCGTGCGATCGTGTCCTGATTGTCGTTTGCAAGGAGCCGCGGCGTCGGTCCCAGATCTGTTTACAGGCTCTCCTTTGGCGTACGGTCGGATCGCGTCGTGGAATATGCTCGCGGCGCTCCGTTGGGGAGCTCGGAGGTGTTCGTGGGACAGGCCAGCGCTGGAGGCACGGCAGGTGGTTCGCAGTTCCAGTTCAACGATGCGCCGGAGCGCGAGTGCGATCTGGTGATGAAGGGCGGCATCACCAGCGGCGTCGTCTACCCGCCGGCTGTCCTGAAGCTGCAGGAGACGTTTCGCTTCCGATCGATCGGCGGCACCAGCGCGGGCGCGATCGCCGCGGCGGTGACGGCGGCGGCGGAGTTGAACAGAGAAGGCGGTGGTTTCCGCCGGCTCGATGAAGTGCGCGAGGAGCTCGCGCAGCCCGGGTTCCTGATGAGCCTCTTCCAGCCGACGCCCGCCGCAGCGCCGGCCTTCGGCGTCCTGACTGATCTCTTCCTGCAACCTCCTTCGTCGACGCCCGCCGCCGCGCCCGCACCGACGGGGTGGCGTTCGATGGTCGGGTGGGTCTGGCGTGCGCGGCGGGCGCTGGCCTCCCATTTCGGCGAAGCGACGAGCCGAGGACGCGCGTGGGGTTTCGCCGTCGGGGCGGTACCGTCGGCTTTCATCCTGCTGGGCTGGGCCCTGGCCGACTCCGTCGGGGATCTGCTGGCCCACCCCGGCGTCGCGATCCCGCTCGCGCTGGTGACGATCGCAGGGCTTGCCGTCGGAGGTTTCATCGGCGGCGCTGTGTCCGGCGCGATCGCCCTCCTGCGCGTCTTCACGGACCGCCTGCCGCGCACCGAACACTTCGGCCTCTGCCGCGGCTATGACGGCGGCCCGGATGCGACCCTCCTGACGTCGTGGCTCGCCGCGCGGATCGATTGGATCGCCGGACGCGACGACGCCGACGATCCCGTGACGTTCGCCGATCTGGCCGCCAAGCGTGGGCCGAAGGGAGAGCCCGTCGACATCTCGCTCCGGATGGTGACGACGAACCTCTCCCACGGACAGCCGTACGTGTTCCCGCGAGACGGCGATCTCTTCCTGTTCAACGAGGACGAGATGCGCCTCTTCTTCCCGCCGCGGATCGTCGACTACCTCGTGCGCGCGGGCGGCACGGCCGGCCTGCCCCTTCCGGAGGGCTACTACTTCCTGCCGAAGGGCGACAAGCTGCCGATCGTCTTCGCGACGCGCCTCAGCCTCAGCTTCCCGATCCTGCTCAGCGCCGTCCGCCTGTACACCGTCAAATGGTCCGCGTTCGCGGCGTACCGGCGGGCCCAGAAGGCCGGAGAGGAATTCACGTTCGACGAGGCGCGGGACCTGCAGGAGAACTGGTTCAGCGACGGCGGCATCTGCAGCAACTTCCCGATCCACTTCTTCGATTCGTGGCTGCCGTCCCGACCCACCTTCGGGATCAACCTGGCCGATGTTCCGGACAGCGCCAAGACAGCAGACACGATCAAGGCCGAGAACTTCAGCGCGATCCCCGTGGAGAGCGCGGGGCGCGTGGACGTAGCCGGCGGGGACGAGGTTCGCGCGGTCGCCGACGTCTTCCTGCCGCACCCGCGCGACGGCGCCCGCGGCCAGCCGGCGTGGAGTCCCGTCGACGGTCTGGGGGGATTTCTGTGGTCGGCGTTCGAGAGCGCGCGCAACTATCGCGACACGATGCAATCGATGCTGCCGAGCTATCGCGAGCGCATCGTCCAGGTGCGTTTGACGTCGAGCGAGGGCGGACTGAACCTCGCGATGCAGCCCGAAACGATCCGCCACATCAGCGACAAGGGCCGTCGCGCCGGCGAGCTGCTGACCGACATGGATTTCGCCCAGCACCAGTGGGTCCGGTTGCGCGTGCTGATGGCGTACCTCGAGAAGGGCATCCGCAAGATGCGGGAGCACTTCCCTGCGTCCGACCGTTATCGATCGCTGTTCGACCAGCAGCTGAGCGCGCGCAATCCCGGCGGCCCCGGCCGCTGGTACAAGCCAGAGGACGAGGCGTGGTGCCGGAACGCTCTGAATCGCATGGATGCGATCGTTGCGCTCGGCGAGTCGTGGCAGAAGGAGTTCTTCGGCGCCGATCCGCCGCGCCCCGAGGCCTCCCTCCGCGTGACGCCGCCGCTGTAGCAATCACGCAGCTGACCTGAGCCGTCGGTTGTGCCGCGTTCTCGCGGCTCTGCTGGCCAGCCTCGCGATCGTGATTCTGTTCAGCGCGGAAGGTGCAGCGTGGCTCGTCGCCGCCTCGTCCGATGGCTGTTCCTGCGCGCGGTCGGCGTCGTTTATCTGATCGCGTTCACGTCGCTGCGCCGGCAGGTGCTCGGGCTCTACGGGCGCCGCGGCGTCGAGCCCATCGCGCCGCAGCTGCGCAAGCTCCGGGCGCGCGCGGGGCGGACGGCTTATCGGGTCGCGCCGTCGTTGCTGTGGTTCGGCTCGTCGGACCGCGATCTCGTGCACGCCTGCGAGGCGGGTCAGGTCTGCTCGGCCGCGCTCATGATGGGTGTCGCCCCGCCCGCCACGACCGTGGGTGCGTGGGCCCTGTACCTGTCGTTCGTGTCGGTGAGCCGCGATTTCCTCTCGTTCCAGTGGGATGCGTTGCTGCTGGAGACCGGCGCTCACGCGGCGCTGGTGTCGGCAGGAGAACCGTCGTGGATCAGCGCGGCGCTGATGCGGTGGCTGCTCTTCCGCCTGCATTTCCAGTCCGGCCTCGTCAAGGTGCGGTCGCACGATCCGACGTGGCGGAACGGCACCGCCATCGCCTACCACTACGAGACGCAGCCGCTGCCGACGCCCGTCGGCTGGTACGCGTTCCACCTGCCCCGCCCGCTTCAGATCGCGTCCACGGCGGCGACGCTCGGGATCGAGCTGGGCGCGCCGTTCCTCACGTTCGGCCCGCGCCGCGTGCGCAAGGCGGGGTTCTGGACGCTCGCCGCCCTGCAGGCGCTGATCGCCGTCACCGGGAACTACGCGTTCTTCAACCTGCTCACCCTCGCCATCACGATCTGGGCGCTCGACGACGAGAGCCTCTCGGGGCTGCAGAGGGCGGCACCCGCGCGACGGCCGCGTCGCCGGTCGCTGCCGAGGTCGATCGCGATCCTCGCGCGCGTGGCGCACGGCGCGCTCGCCGGTTTCGTCGCCGCGGCCTCCCTGACGACGTTCGTCCGGCGGTTCTCGGGCCGCGCCCTCGGCCGAGCGCTCGCGCGCGTGAGCCGCGCGGTCGATCCGTTCCGGTCGATCAACTCGTACGGTCTCTTCGCCGTGATGACGACGGCGCGACCCGAGGTCGTGATCGAAGGATCCGACGACGGCCGCACGTGGCGCGAGTACCTCTTCAAGTACAAGCCGTCGCGACTGGAAGATCCGCCGCGCTGGGTCGCCCCGTACCAGCCGCGACTCGACTGGCAGATGTGGTTCGCCGCGCTCGGGCGACCGCCCGCGTGGTTCGCGGTGCTGCTGCAGCGCCTGCTCGAAGGATCACCCGAGGTGCTGCGCCTGCTGGGCCCCAATCCGTTCCCCGATCACCCGCCGCGCTTTGTCCGCGCGCTTCTCTATCAGTACCGGATGACAGACATCGCCACCAAGCGCCGGACCGGCGCCTGGTGGCGCCGCGAGCTGATCGATACGTACTTTCCGGCCGCGACGCTGACGCGCTGACCGCGCCGCTACCGCGCGGGGCGGCTGCGGGTCGCGGCCGCGCGCTTCGCCGCGCGTGAGCGAACGCGGGGGCCCTTGGTGCGCGCCGCCGTCTTCGCCGCCTGTGACCGCTCGGTCGAGCTCCGCCGCGACGCCGCCCGACGCCCCTGCTGCGCGAGCGCCGAACGCGATGCCGTGCTCTTCGGCTCGCGACGAAGCGCGGCCTCGGTCGCGCGTCCGCGGCGGGGCGACGGCGCCCGTGGCTGGCGACGCCCCTGCCCCGTGGCGTAATCGCGTTCTGCCGAGCGACGCGTGCGCGGCTGGGTGCGCCCGCGGCGCGGCGGCTTCAGCGGCACGCCCGCCCGACGTGCTTTCGACAGCCCGATCGCGATCGCCTGCTGGGGTGAACGCGCGCCGTGCTGCCCCTTGCGGATGTGCTCGATCTCCTCGCGCACGAACTCGCCCGCCGCGGTCGACGGCTTCTTGCCCTGGGCCAGGTCGCGCTTCGCCTTCTCGGTCGTTCTTGCTGTTGGCATACGCAAAACCTGCGGCCGCCGATCGCACGAGCAAGGCATCGCCCGACAATCTCGTGCGGCGATTAGTTGACGATCCCGCTCCGGACGGGAGAATCGGCGACCGGTGCCCGTTGGATAACCTGTTTGCCACCGAGACGATGGCCGAGCTGTCCGCGCGGCAGGGACGTCTCGGGGAAGCCATCGCGATCTATCAGCACCTCGTGCGCGCTGCCGAGGTGGCGCCCGGCACGGACCCGCGCGTCGCGAAATGGCAAGCGCGCATCGCGGCGCTGGAGGGCGGCGCTGGCGCGGCCACGCCGCCGCATCCCGCCGCCGCTGCGCAAGCCGCTGCCGGCCAACGAGAACAGGTCGAGCCGGCGCCTGCCGCCGCGAGCGTCGCGCCGCGGCCGTCGCTGGTCATCAACGATCCGGTGCGCTCGGGGCAGGTGATCTATGCCGAGGGCCGCGACCTGATCGTCGTGGCGCCCGTTCACCCGGGTGCGCAGCTGCTCGCGGACGGGAACATTCACGTCTACGGCGCGCTCAAGGGGCGCGCCGTGGCAGGTGCGCACGGCGCGCGCGACGCGCAGGTCTTCTGCCTCGCGCTGGAAGCGGAGCTGGTCGGCGTGGACACCGGTTACGTGACCAGCGAGGACATCGCGCCCGCCGTCTGGGGCGGCCCCGCGCGCGTCTCGCTGACGCCAGCCGGGACGTGCGCCGTCGTCGCGCTGTCAGCAGGCAAGCGCGGCGCGCCCGCGACGACGAATCCGGCGCGCCGGCTCTTCTGAGAAGGCGGGCCCCTCTCCCTTACGCTCTCCCCGCTTACGCGGGGCGAGGGCAAACGGGTGAGGTGACTCGCGCTTCGCAGACGATCCGTAAGCAATTTGCTTGGGTCGTCGCGGCGGTGTGCTGGCGTCTTCAGGCCCGGTGAGCCCGAATTCCCCTCCCGCGCCATCTAACGACCACGATGGGAACGTTTTGGGGCCGAGGTCAGAGAAGACGCTGCTGGACGATGATCGCGGGGCTCGCGTATTGCGTGCTGACGGCGAGCGCAGCGGGATGCGGCTCGCGGCGGCTGACGGCTGACAGCGGCACAGGGTTCACGCCGGCGGGTACGGCGGGCGGCGCCGCGAGCCTCGACGGTGGGG
>Ga0070684_100001809_pt1 | contig 15650 bp, 13 predicted proteins | sample KBSC723LmetaG_FD_65653 | JGI IMG/M metagenome (GOLD analysis project Ga0070684, IMG submission 65653) | Corn rhizosphere microbial communities from Kellogg Biological Station, Michigan, USA - KBS C7.2-3L metaG | ecosystem: Host-associated > Plants > Roots > Rhizosphere ...
CCGCCGAACAGAGCGCCGGCTCGGCGGTGGATGGGATCAGCCGCCGCGACGCGGTTTCGCTTCTCGCCGCGCTGCCAGTTGCGGCCCTTCTCAAGCTTTCCGGCGCCGAACACGACCGGGTCTGGCGCCACGTCGAGCAGGCATTGCGCGCGTCCGAGGCGGGAGCACCACTCGCCCCGAAGTTTTTCACACCTGCCGAATTCCGAACCGTGCGCGTGCTCGCTGACATGATCATCCCGCGCGACGAGCAGTCGGGCAGTGCCAGCGATGCCGGAGTGCCGGAGTTCATCGACTTTACCGTTTCCGATCGCGCGTACTATCAGAAACCCATTCGTGATGGACTCGCGTGGCTCGACGCTCAATCGACGTCGCGGTTCGGGAAGAGCTTCGTCGATGCAGCCCAGTCGCAGCGCGAAGCGATCCTCAACGATATCGCCTGGCCTGGCCGCGCCCCTGCCTCCATGGCCGATGGCGTGAGGTTCTTCAATAGCTTCCGCGATCTGACCGCGTCCGGATTCTGGTCGAGCGAGGTTGGCGTGAAGGATCTGCGCTATATGGGCAACGTATTCGTGATGGACTGGAAAGGCTGCCCTCCCGCCGCGCTGCACAAGCTCGGCGTCGACTATTCGAAATTCGATCGCAGCAAGCTTAAACTCACACCCGATTCCCACTAACCTCGAACCATTACCGCGAACCACATGACCACAGATCGCCTCGGCATCGGCTTCGTAGGCAGCGGCTTCAACGCGCGCTTTCACATTCAGTCTCTGACGTCGGTTCGCGAGATCGATGTGCGCGGGGTGTACAGCCCCAATGAGAAAAACGCCGCATCGACGGCGAAGCTCGCGCACGATCTCGACGTCGGTGACGCGCGCGCCTACAAGTCGATTCGCGACATGGTCGCAGACCCGGCGATAGAAGCGCTGTGGCTTTGCGGCCCGAACCACGCCCGGATCTCCAACGTCGAGGACATCGTCGGAGCGATCAAAGAGGGCGCCGGTAAGCTGAAGGGCCTCGCCTGCGAGAAGCCCCTCGCGCGCAACGTCGCCGAGGCGAAAAAAGTTCTCGATCTCACCCGCAGCGTCGGGCTCAACACCGGCTACCTCGAAAACCAGTTATTCGCTCCGGACATCACGCGCGGGCGCGAGCTGATCTGGGCCCGCGGCGCTTCGCTTACCGGGAGGCCCTACCTCGCGCGCGCCGCCGAGGAGCACAGCGGGCCACACATGCCGTGGTTCTGGCAGGGCAATCTGCAGGGTGGTGGAGTGCTGAACGACATGATGTGTCATTCCGTCGAAGTGGTCAGGCAGCTTCTCACCAAGCCCGGCTCGCCTCGCAGCTCGATCAAGCCGAAGCGCATTACTGGACACATCGCTTCACTCAAGTGGTCGCGCGCGCACTACGCCAAGCTGTTGTCGGAGACCATGGGCAAGGAAGTCGACTACACCAGGCGTCCCTCGGAGGATTTTGCGCGCGCTACCATCGAGTACGAGTCCGAGGACGGCGACACCCTGATCGGCGAGGTCACGACTTCGTGGAGCTTCGTCGGGGCGGGGCTCCGCCTCTCCGCGGAGCTGCTCGGCCCGGAATACTCGATGTCCTGGAACACTCTCGACGCGAGTCTCAAGATGTTCTTTAGCCGCGAAGTAAAAGGCAAAGCGGGCGAGGATCTGGTCGAGAAGCAGAACGCCGAGATGGGGCTGATGCCCGTCGTCGCCGACGAGGCAGCCGTCTACGGATACAGCGCCGAGAACCGGCATATGGCGCGGGCGTTTCTCAAGGGTGAGAAGCCGATGCTCACTTTTGACGACGGTTTCGAGGTCGTGAAGATCCTGATGACCGCCTACATGAGCGCCGAGAAGGGGCAGACCATCGACTTCCCGCCCTCGGACCTGGAATCGTTCACCCCGGCGGTGGCAAAGGGGTCGTGGAAGCCGTAGGACTGGCTAACGGATGAGCTTGGCCCCATTATTCGGGGGTCAAGGGAAGGTGGCACGCCCAATGCTTACGGATGAGGTAGCCACCTTCGGGATACCAACAATGAAAATCTCCAGTCTGACCCTCGCTTTCGCCCTCGTCGCCTCAGCCGCGGCAGCCGCCTGCGCCCCGGAAAGAGCGCTTTCACCACAAACATCTGGGACGGCGGTCGCGTCGGTCGTCTCTCCGACAATGAGCCAGGTTCCGCTGCTGTTCGTGGTGGATGGCGTACGACTCCAGCGTGATCGGGTTCCGGCACTTACCAACGATCAGATCGCGTCAGTTCAGGTGATGAAGGGAAGCGCGGCTCTCCGCAGGTACGGACCGGATGCCTCATACGGTGTCGTCCTCATCACGACGAAGGCCACGCCCCGCAGCTGAACGCGATTGAATCGGCCGTAGCTCCGTAACTACAAAAAGGGCATCCCGAGGGATGCCCTTTTGCTTTGGGGGGAATCAGGAGTGCGAGTTGCCGGAGTGGGAGCTCCCCGAATGGGAGTTTCTCCCGCCTTTCCGCATCGGCTCGTGATTCTCGTCCTTGCCGTAGCCGCCGCCGCCGGGTTTCTCCCCGCCACCATGCACCTTGTTCACTGTGGCCCAGGCGCGCCGCTCAGCTTCCTTCTCCGACACGCCGTGCGACTCGTAACCTTCCTCTATGTGCTCGGCCTGTCTTTTTTCCTTGTCGGTGTATTTCGATTTGTCACCGCGTGGCATTTGTACCTCCTGTTGGACATTGGTCGGATGGTGCAGATGCTGTACCGCCGCTCCACACTGTTGCGGTTGAGTGGCAGTGCGACGGACATGGCACCATCTTCCTGAGCCGATGAGTTCACCATTCGAGCGGCCCGCGCCCGCCCGCCTTCCGCCGCTGCCCCGATCAGTACGCCGGTTCTTCATCTGGGTACTGGTTGCCGTCTTCGTCGCCATGATCCTGGTACCATGGCTGGCGAGCTTCATCACGGACTGGCTGTGGTTCGGCGAAGTTGGTTTTCAACCCGTGTTCGTGACGTCGCTCTTGTGGCGCGCTGGCCTTTTCGTTCTCGGCGCGGCGTTCTCATTTGCGTACTTCTACGGAAACGTTCGCCTCGCGCGCGGCGCGGGCGTGGCGTTTCCGGTCCTCTACGTGAACCGGGGCGACGGAGTCAACGTCGACATCTCGCGGAGCTTCACCAAGCTCTTTTTTCCGGCAGCGGTTCTGATTTCGTTCCTCACCGGAGTCTCGCTTTCGGCGTGGTGGCTCACGGTAGTGCGTGGGATCCATGGAGCTCAGGTCGGCACGCGCGATTCACTGTTCGGTCGCGATCTCTCGTTCTACCTGTTCCGACTGCCGCTGATTTCAGGGATCCTCGGGACCCTCATTACCCTGACTCTCCTGACGGTGGTAGCGGCGCTGGCGATGTACTGGCTGCGGAACGATGTCATCCTGCCGCCGCGGCGTGCCACCGCAAAACCCAGAGCTTCCCGCCATCTTGGAGCGCTGCTCGTTGTCCTGTTCCTGTTGGTGGCGATCCGGCTCTGGATCGTCGGCGGTTCGAACCTGCTGTTCTCTACTACAGGCCCACTGGTCGGTGCGAGCTACACCGACATTCACGTGGCGCTGCCTGGCCTGTACGTGAGCGCAGTCGCCGCGCTGATCGCGGCTGGCTGGGTCGCGTTCGGCGTCGTCCGTGACAAACTGATTTGGTCGGCGCTGCTGGCGACGGTGTTTTACATCGCGGTGAGTGTTTTGGCGCGCGGTGTCGTTCCGGCGCTCTACCAGAGACTCGTCGTCTCTCCGAACGAGCTCATTCGCGAAACCCCTTACCTGCGCATTCACATCGATGCGACCCGCAAGGCATGGGGTCTCGATAAAGTCGAGGGTAAGGATCTCTCGGGTGAAGTCCAGCTCTCGATGGCGGATATCAAACGCAACGCCGCGACAGTGGACAACGTGCGGCTGTGGGAGCGCGATCTCCTGATGCAAACCTTGAAGCAGCTCCAGGAGATCCGCACCTACTACGATTTCGTCTCCGTCGACGACGACCGCTACACCATCGATGGCAAGTATCGGCAGGTACACATCGCAGCGCGTGAGCTCAATTCGGCGTCGCTGCCGACTCGTACCTTCATCAACGAGCGCCTGACTTTCACCCATGGTATGGGCGTCACCATGGCGCCCGTCAATCAGGTCACGAGCGAAGGACTGCCGGTGCTCTTCATCAAGGACCTGCCCCCCGTCTCCGACATCTCGCTCAAGCTGACTCGTCCCCAGATCTACTTCGGCGAGCTCACCAACGAATACGTCTTCGTCGGCACGCGACAGCAGGAGTTCGACTACCCAGCCGGCGATACCAACATTTACACGGCTTACAAGGGCCGCGGTGGCGTTCCTGTCGGATCGTTCTGGCGACGACTGTTGTACGCCTTCCAGTTCGGGTCGCTCAAAATCGTTCTTTCGGACGACATCAAGGACAAGGCGCGGGTACTCTACCGCCGCAACGTCATGACCCGCGCGACGACCGCGATGCCGTTTCTCGATTTCGACGACGATGCCTACCTGGTGATCACCGATGCCGGCGAGCAGAAGTGGATTCTGGACGCGTATACGACCAGCGACAGCTATCCGTACTCGCAGCGCGCCTCCAACGGCACCAACTACATGCGGAACAGCGTCAAGGTCGTGATCGACGCGTACGACGGCACGGTCGACGCCTACATCGCCGATCCCGCCGACCCGGTCGTGCAGACGTATGCGAAGATTTTTCCCGGAATCTTCAAGCCGATTTCAGCGATGCCGGCCGATCTGCGGCGCCACATTCGATATCCAGGCGACCTGTTCCGGATTCAGACGGCGTTGCATGCGACTTATCACATGACCGAGCCAGAGGCATTCTACCACCGTGAGGACCAGTGGCAGATTCCGGTCGGCGAAGGCAAGGCGACGACCGACAACCCGTTCATGCGTCACATCGTAATGCGTCTGCCGGGGGAGCCCACACCGGAATTCATCTACATGACGCCGTTTACTCCGCGCGGGAAGGACAATCTTGCGGCGTGGATGGTCGCGCGCATGGATGGCGCGAACTACGGCAAGCTCTCGGTCTATCGCTTCCCCAAGCAGAGCCTCGTTTACGGTCCCAAGCAGATCGTCAACCGCATCAACCAGGACACCGAGATCTCGCGCCAGCTGACGCTGTGGGATCAGCGCGGCTCACAGGTAATTCGCGGCGAGCTGCTGGTCATCCCGATCGAGGAGTCTCTCATTTATGTGGAACCGATCTATCTGCGCGCTGAGGGTGGAAACATCCCCGAGCTCAAGCGGGTGGTCGTCGCGCACGAGAATCGAGTGGTGATGGGAGAGACCCTGGAGGACGGGCTGAACGCCCTGTTCGGCTCAGGAGCCGGAATCACGCAGCGGGTCGCGGCTCAGGATTCTCTGAGGGCGGCCGGACTCGAGCCCTCCGTCGTCGGTGGTGGGCTGCAGCCGGCGCCCGCAGCCTTTCCGGCGCCGTCCACCGGCGCCGCGCCTTCAGGCGCAGTCGGCGAGCTTCTGCGGGAAGCGCAATCGCACTACGATCGCGCGATCGCCGCGCAGCGTGCTGGAAACTGGGCGGAGTACGGGCGCGAGATCGAACAGCTCGGTGCGGCGCTCCGTGCCCTCCGCGCTGGGCAGCACTAGCGGAATTCCGCGGCCGTCGGCGGCGAGGATAAACCTCAGGTTGCCCGCCTGAGAAATTCCTGGACTGCCTTACGATAGCTGCGCCCGGTGGTGATTCGCTTTCCGTTTCGCAGGATCAGCAGCTGGTCGCCCTGATCGAAGGGCTGTGCCTCACGCACTTGCGCGGTGTTCACGATGGTCGAGCGATGGACGCGCAGGAAGCGATTGTGCGGCAGCCGCGCCTCGAGCTTGCTGAGCGGCTCGCGCACGTCGTACGCAACTTCGGCGAGGTGGATTCTCGCCAGGTCGTCGCGCGCCTGGATCCAATAGATCTCGTCCGGGTCGAGGAAGAGAATCTTGCCGTTAACCTTGACGCCGATGCGATTCTTCGGGCCATCGAGCTGGCCAACGTACTTGAGCAGCGCGCCGAGCTGCGATGACACGCTCGATTGTGGCGACTCGCGGAGCCGCTTCCTGGCGCGATCCAGGGTCTGATGAAACCGGACGTGGTCCACCGGCTTCAACAGGTAGTCGAAAGCGCCGAACTCGAACGCCGAAACCGCGTAATCGTCGAAGGCGGTGACGAAGATAACCGGCGGCATCTTGTCGGTGCCCACTTCGGTGATGACGTCGAAGCCGTCGAGCTCCGGCATCTGCACATCGAGGAAGACGAGGTCAGGCTGGTGCGCGCGAATAGCCGCCACCGCCTCGAGGCCGTTCTGGCATTCGCCGACAACCGACATGTCGGGAACCCGCGAAAGCAGTGAGCAGAGCCGCTGGCGCGCCAACGCCTCGTCGTCGATCACAAGAACGCGTAGAGACTGCTCGATCATGACTGTCCTGCCGCTGCAAGAGTGCTGTTGATTGGGCCACCGCCGTTTCTTGGCGGCGATACCCGTCCAAGCCTGAAGGGAATGGTGATTTTTACCGCGTAGCCGCCTTCCGGTCGCTGGCCGCTCTCGAATTCGTGGCCGTCGCCGTAGAGGTGCATCAACCGCGTTGTCGTGTTGGTGAGGCCGAGCCCGGTGCCGCGTGAGCGCTCGCGTGAACGACGAGCGCGGACTCCGACGCCGTCATCGAGAATCGTTATCGATAGCCGGTCGCCCAACCGGCGGGCGGTAACCTGTACGTAACCTGCGCCGGCGCGCGGGCTGATGCCATGCCTGATCGCATTCTCGACCAGCGGCTGCAGCAGGAGGCTCGGCACCAGTGCTCCGCGCACGCCGTCCTCGATGTTGCAGGATACGGTAAGCCGGTCCTGGAAGCGCACGCGCTGGATTGCGACATATCGATCGAGCAGACCGAGCTCGCGCTCGAGTGGGACTTCCTGCTCGCTCGAAGTCGACAGCACCAATCTGAGAAAATCGCTCAGCTCGGACACCATTCGCTCGGCAGCGGCGGGATCGGTCGCGATCAGAGCCATCGCGCTGTTGAGAGCGTTGAACAGGAAGTGCGGATTGAGCTGGAGCTTGAGTGTATCGAGCTCCGACTGTACCAGCCTGGTGACCACGCGCTGCCGCTCGGCGGATTCCTTGCTCGCTTCGCGGACGAGGTGCTCGACCCAGTGCGTCGCATACGTCGAGACGATTCCGAAAACGCCGAGCAGAATCAGCTTGGCTGCCTCATCGAGTGGCGTCACGCGCGCCTGCTGCAGTGCGTCGATCGGGTTGACGACCAGCGGAATGCTGCCCGCCGACCAGAGCCACATGACAAGAGCTGCGTATTCGAGAAATGCGAGCAGCGAAATGAGGGCGGCTTTGCGCACGGACGACGCCACGGGACGTCCCGCCAGCACCACGAAGTACATGAGAAAGATCGGCGATCGGAGAGCAAGCACTCCCGACTGCGCAACCGCGTAGCCACCGATGATGGCCGTAACCGCGGTGACATCGAGGATGGGATTGACCGCTGAGAGCCAGTCCGGGAGCTCGGGCCGGCGATACCAGACGAGGTACTGGACGACGGTCCACACCAGCATTGGCGCCAGCACCAGCACGTTGGCGGTGTTGAGCGCGCGCGAAAGGTGAGGCGCATACATGAGCGCCGACGCCGTGAGCAGAAAGACCACGGCGCCTCTGAGGGCGTTGAGAATTCGCTCCGCCCTGTCGCGCCGGAGGCGAAGGCTTTGGGGTGGCGCGAACGCGGAGTTGCCGAAAAGCTGCATCAATTGAATTTGCGCGGAGCGAGGTGGCTGGGGTAGCAGGCCGACGAGGTACCTGCTACCCCCGACGCCGGTTTAATGGTGCTCGCCGTCGTCGTTGCCGTGTCCGTCGTGATGATCCTCGCCGCGCTCCTCGTCGTCTTCAAAAGCGTGGAAAGAACGTCTGATGTTACTCTCGATCTGCTGCTGATTCTCGCTGCCGGGCGTCGCGGTCGTCGGGTCGATTACCGCTCCATCGGCATCTACAAACCACTTTCTGACATCGATGCTGACGGTCGCGTTCTTCGTCGTCTCATCGATGACGAGCGCCGGATCGAATTCCATTTCCAGCTTTGAGCGAACCGACGAGCTGAAGATGAAAGGTGTTCCGTTGAAGGTACCTTCGACGCGGACGCTCTTCCCGACCAGATCGGGATTGGCGGTGTTGAAGGCGGTGAGCCTGTCGCGCGCGGGCTCGAGCTTCGCCTCGAGCTCCCTGAACGTTCCCTCCGGCAGCGGCACATTGATTACCGGATGGAGCGCGTCGTCGACGGGGACATCGACGAGAAGTGGCGTGCGCGAAACATCCTCGCATCCATCCTCGTGGCGTGCATGATCATCGCCTCCGCCGTTGTCGTCGTCAGCCTCGGCTTCCCCAACGCAGTCGGGGGTCCCGGTGCGATCGAGCTCCAGCTTTCCAAAAACCAGTTGCACCTTCTGAATAACCAGCTCGTTCGATTCTCCGACTACCAGATCTGCAGCGACCCGGTTGGCGGCGCTCGAAACGCCTGCATTCGTTGTAAACGACAGCTGAACCTGGTGCGTGTTGCCGCCGGTCAGATCGCTTGAACAGGCCGCGATAGTCATCAGGGTCGCGATGCCGGCAATCGGCCTTGTCAATCGCATTGATACTGTCATTGAGGTCTCCTCGGCATTTCTGCCGCGAATGGTTCCTCGTCGGCTGCGTAGAAAGTACGCCGTTCATCGAGGCAGACGACCCATCGGAGGGCGGAGGAACCCGCGTCCGAGGCGAGCGACTCATTGCGAACGGTGAAGGACGCTTTGCGCGCGAGTGAAGTGCGTGGCTCGCTGCGTGCGACGAGAATGTGCCATGACGGCTCTCGCGATTTCTTCGGGCACCGCGCCGCAGAAGATTCTTGCCTTCATAAAAGTGAGGACTGCCGCTGCCAACTGACGCCGAGACCGCCAGGGCGCGCGCGCTGGTGCTCGAGTTCGGGTGGAATGCGACCGCGTATCAGATTCTCAATCCCGGCATCCAGCTGTGGTTTCCGGACGCGCGAGACGGCGTCGTCGGCTACGTTCGCAACGGTCGCACCCTGGTGGTGGCCGGCGCGCCGGTTTGCGCTGTCGAGCGGCTCGAGTCTCTGGCGGCTGAATTCGTTCGCGCGGCGCACTCCCGGCGGCTCCGGGTCTGTTACTTCGGCGCCGGCGACCGGCTCGAGGCGCGGTACGCGCGCGAAGCCAAATGGTCGCGGGTGCTGCTCGGAGCGCAGCCAGCGTGGGATCCTCATCATTGGCCGGAAGCGGTGGCGAGACGCTCGTCGTTGCGGGCTCAGTTCAATCGGGCGCACAACAAGGGAGTGAGGATCAGCGAATGGCCCTCCAGCGTAGCGGAGGACCACCCGGCGCTGCGGCGCTGTCTCTCGGAGTGGCTCGCAACCAGGAACCTTCCGCCGCTCCATTTCCTGGTCGAGCCCGAAACCCTCAGTCAGCTCCAGGACCGCCGGGTTTTCGTTGCCGAGCGCGGCGAGAGGGAGGTGGTTGCGTTCACGGTGTTGTCGCCTGTACCCGCGCGCAACGGCTGGCTGGTCGAGCAAATCATCCGTGGGTTCAACGCCCCAAACGGTGCCGCCGAACTGCTGATCGATGCGGCGATGCGCGCTGTCGGAGATTCCGGGTCGACTTACGCAACGTTGGGACTCTCCCCATTGTCGGAGCGCGCACGACTCGAGCCCCTGCAGCAGCCGATCTGGCTGCGTCTCGTTCTCGAGTGGGTGCGGCTGCACGGCGCGCGCTTTTACAACTTCGGCGGGCTCGAGGCGTTCAAGGCGAAATTCAACCCCGACGTATGGGAGCCCATCTACGCGATCGGTGAAGGCGCGAGCTTCTCACCGCGGGATCTTTACGCGATTGCCGGAGCGTTCAGTGGCGGCGCGCCGCTGAAACTGGTAGTCGTCGCGCTGTTGCGCGCCGGGCGCGAGGAGATCACGCGCCTGTTCACGAAGATGTGGCGCCGGTCGGCGCCGACGCCCGCGTCTCCGTCGACGCAAGGTCATTGACAGCCCGCATGAATTCCGCGAGCCGCGGTTCGTCGAGCCTGCCATCGATGCGCAACCCGCTGCAGACATCGACACCAAATGGTGACACCTGCTGTATCGCCGAGTGGACATTGCCGGGATTGAGACCACCGGCAAGAAAGATTGGAACATCGACGGCGTCCCGAATTCGGCGGCTCACACTCCAGTCGTGCGCGCGACCGGTTCCCCCAAGGACCTTGGTCGGCAGTGATGGATTGCCCGAGTCGAGCAGAATCGCATCGACCATTGGCGCGACCTCGGCGGCCCGTCGAATCGACTCATCGTCTTGCACGTGAATGACTTGCACGAGAGCGATTCCCGGCAGCGCGTCGCGCAGCCGCTGATGAACGCCGGACTCGACCTCGTCGACGAGCTGGATCGTATTGGTTCCGCAAAAGCGCTGTTGCGCGATAATCGGCTCGGCCGTCGTCTCACAGGTTAAAAGGAAGGTCGCGACGCCGGGCGGAACGGTTCTGGCAATCTCTCGGATGCGTGTCTCTGGAATGGGGCCCGGACCGCTCGGCATTCGCGAGACGAGTCCGATGGCCGCAGCTCCCGAGCGCACAGCGAGACTGGCCTCCTGCTCTGAGGCAATGCAGCAAACCTTCACTCTGGTGCGGGTCCGGAACATATCAGGGCGGTTGGCGGTCAGAATGTACGGGAATTGCATACAATTTACGGTCGGGCCGCGCGCGTTCAGCGGCTCACTCTCACCAGTAACGCGCGAGGTCACACGCTCATGAGACAGACAACGAAGCTCCTGGGCCTTACCGCGGCCGTCCTTCTGGCCGCGTGCACGGACAATAGTCTCGTCAATCCGAATCCGGATGCGGTCGGCACCTACGATCTGACGGTGTATGCCGGTGCCAGCATACCGGCAAACTACACCATTTCACCGGGCGATCCGAGCTTTCCTGAAGCCCCGAATGGTGGCACACTGACGGTGACGGACGGCCAGCTGATCCTGAACGACAACGGGACCTTCAACGAGATCAACAACTACGTGATCACGCCATCTGGAGAATCCGCGATCAACCGATCGTTCGTCAGTAACGGCACCTGGACGATCCAGGGCAACACGACTCTCTTCCTCACCGCGCCGGCGCAGAACGGCTTCGGCCCGCGCAGCATTCAAGGCACCATCGACGTCGACACGATCAGGTATCAGGAACAGAATGGCAGCGGCGGGTTCGACTCCTTCGAATACCGACGGTAGCGCCACCGCGTGCAGGCAGAAAAGAGCGCCCTCGTCGGGGCGCTCTTTTTTTGTTATGCTTTGCGCTGTTGGAACCGCTTCGCTCGCCGCTTCGTAGGGCTCAAGACTCTTTCGAGGACGGACACAATGGGAATACTCGCCTGGATCGTCGTTGGTCTCGTCGCCGGAGTTCTGGCGTCACTCGTGATGGGAGGCACCGGCTACGGCATCATCGGTGACATCATCATCGGCATCGTCGGCGCCTTCATTGGCGGCTGGCTGTTCGGCGCGCTCGGGGTGTCGTCGCCATGGGGCGGGATGGGTGGCCAGATCTTCGTCGCCTTCATTGGCGCGGTCGTGCTGCTCTTCATCCTGCGGCTGATACGCGGATCCACGCGCAGGGTCTGAGAAAGTCAAAAAGGGTCGGTACCGACGGATCAACGATCGTTTAGCTTGTATGGCTGGGGCGACATCGCCCCTCCCACCTGAACGAACGGACACAAAAGGTTGAAATTGAAAGCAGATCTCGGCCACGGCTCACGGGCTGAAGGGTCCCTGCCGATCGCGGCAGGGCTCGCTCCCGAGATAGAGAGCACTGAAGACGAATCGGGGGAAGGCGGCGATTTACGCGCCCCCCAGGACTACGAGATACTCGGCGGGCGCACCGTTTTCATCTGTGCCCTGGCTCTCGTCATCGGCGCCGGCGGCGCCCTCATCGCGCAGGTATTCACCCGCCTCATCGCCATGGCGACGAATCTCGCCTACTACGGGCGGTTCTCCTCAGCGCTGGCCGAGCCCGCCGGGGGAATGCGTGGGCCGCTCATGCTGCTGGCGGTTCCCGTGATCGGCGGGTTGATCGTCGGCTTCATGGCACGATATGGATCTCCTGCGATTCGTGGCCACGGCATCCCGGAGGTGATGGAGAAAATTCTCTACGGCGAGAGCCGAATTCCTGCTCGCGTGACTGTCCTCAAGCCATTGTCGGCGGCAGTGGCGATCGGGACCGGCGGTCCGTTCGGCGCGGAAGGGCCGATCATCGCCACTGGTGGCGCGCTCGGGTCGCTCGTTGGCCAGCACCTCCACATGACGGCCGACGAGCGGAAAACGCTCCTCGCCGCGGGCGCCGCGGCAGGTATGGCGGCGACCTTCGGGACCCCGGTGTCAGCCGTGCTTCTGGCTGTCGAGCTGCTCCTCTTCGAGTACCGGCCGAGGTCGATCATTCCGGTATCGCTTGCTTCCGCGGTCGCCGCGGGGATGCGCATCGCCTTCACCGGCTCTGCGCCGGTGTTTCCGATTCCTCAGCTCCTGCAACCATCGGACACCGCGCTGGCGTTTTATGTCTTGCTCGGCGCAGTGATCGGACTGATTTCGGTGGGCATCACGAGATTCACTTACGGGGTTGAAGACGCCTTCGAGGTCCTGGGCGAACGGTACCACGTCCACTGGATGTGGTGGCCCGCCATCGGCGCCCTCGTAGTCGGCGCGCTTGGCATCATCGAGCCCCGCATACTGGGCGTGGGATATCCGAACATCATCGGCGCGTTGTCCGGGTCCATCGTCGGCCGTACGCTGCTACTTCTGGTGCTGCTCAAATTCGTTGCGTGGTCGGTGTATCTCGCCAGCGGCACATCCGGCGGCGTTCTCGCTCCGCTGTTTACGATCGGAAGTGGGCTCGGTGGATGGCTGGGCGCCCTCGCCGCGGTGGCGGCGCCGGCCGTCGGCGTAGATCCGCGAATCGCCGGCCTCGTCGGAATGGCGGCGATCTTTGCGGGCGCCACTCACGCGCTCCTCACCGCCATCGTTTTCGCTTTCGAGACGACGCGTCAGCCGGTCGGGCTTCTTCCCCTGCTGCTCGGCTGCGCGGCGGCGTATCTGGTGTCGCTGATGTTCAACCGCCACTCCTTGCTGACCGAAAAGTTGGTGCGGCGTGAGGGCGCGGTGAGAACGGAATACGAGGTCGACCACCTCTCCCACGTTCTCGTCAGGCAGGCTGCAACGCGAGACGTGGTGACGGTGCGCGCGAATCAGACCCTTGCCGAAGTGCGCAAGTGGATCAGCGCCGCCGGTGAAGGAAAGGGCGCGCCGTCGACACATCAGGGATTTCCGGTGCTGGACGAGAATTCATTGCTGATCGGGGTCGTAACGCGCCGGGATCTGCTGGATCCGCGCTACGCCGACGACGAGTATGTGGCGGAGACCATCAAGCGTCCTGCTGCCATCGTCTACGAGGACAGCACGCTTCGCGACGCCGCCGATCACATGGTGTTGGAGGGTGTTGGGCGTCTGCCGGTGGTGAGCCGCGACAATCCGCGGGTAGTGCTGGGAATCGTCTCGCGCAGCGACCTTCTAACCGCGCACGGAACGCGCTTGTCCGCCGCGCGTGATGCGAAGGTGACGGCCCGGTGGCGGTGAAGCAGACCGCGGCGAAGCCGGCGGGCTATTCCGGGACGCCGCTAGTCCAGAAGCTGGGCATCAAACCAGGCGCGCGCGTGCAGATAGTTTCGGAGCCGCCGGATTTTCGATCGGTTCTCGGACCGCTTCCGGAGGGTGTGAGACCAACGGCGCGGGGCGAGCTCGATTTCGCGATGGTCTTCACCAAAACGACTGCCGATCTCGCGAGACGCTTCGTCGCGCTGCGGGATCGCCTTGCTCCGAACGGCACTCTCTGGGTGTCGTGGCCGAAGAAGACCTCGGGTGTCGCGACGGAGCTCACCGAGAACGTCGTTCGCGACTTCGGGCTCGCCCAAGGTCTCGTCGATGTGAAGGTCTGTGCCGTGGACGACACGTGGTCCGGTCTCAAATTCGTGCGCAGGCTGAAGGATCGCTGACATCGCGCGCGCCGCGCCGGGAATTAGACTTCGGGCGATGACCAGCAGGCATCGTCCTTCCCAGGACCCAGAAAGCATCGAGGCGCTTCTCGATGGCCTCATCGACTACGCGGGTTTGTTTCCCCCGGCTGCCGAGTCGATGCGGAGGGCAGCCGAGAACTACGCCGAATACCTTGGGGGCCGTGACAGGCGGGCGCTTGCGCGTTTCATCGTCCCAGTAGGACGGCTGGGTGAGCTCGAGAGCGAAGCCACCGACCTGATGTCAGGTGCGCAGCAGGCAGAGCCGTGGCGCCTCAGCGCTCTCATTTCCGGCGACACCTCGGCCGCGGCGCGCGACATCCTCGACTTCAACCACCGCCATTCGGTTGAATCACCGATCGGGCACGCGGTGATTGATGTGGTCGAGATGAAAGCTGGGACTGCGGGTGAGATCAGAGCGCACCGCGTCGAGCTGCCGAAGACGGTAACGGCGTATTTCGAGACTCCCGCCGGCGGGGACATCCAGACGCTGGCAGCAGCCCTTCGCGAGACCGGCTCGCGCGCGAAAATCAGAACGGGCGGAGTGACAGCCGACGCGTTTCCCTCGGCGGACGCGATTGTCGACTTCATCGATGGCTGTCTGGGCGCGGGCGTTTCGTTCAAGGCCACGGCTGGACTGCATCATCCCTTGCGCGGCGAATACAGACTCACCTACGAACCCGGTAGCCCGCGGGCGATGATGTTTGGCTACCTGAACGTTTTTCTGGCCGCCGCGCTTCTCCGGGCCGGTGCGGGTCGCGACAACGCGCGAGCCGTACTGCTCGAGACCGATCCGACAACGCTCGATTTTGAGGACGACCGTATCAGCTGGCGTGGCCACAAATTGACGACGTCCCAGCTCCGCGCATCCCGCGAATTTGCAATTTCTTTCGGCTCGTGTTCCTTTCGTGAGCCGATTGACGAGCTTGCCCAGCTGACCCGCACCTCCAGAACCGGCCAACTGTGAACGCAACCCATAATCCCGAGCTCACCTCCTGGATCGAGTCCGCGAATTCTCCGGAGAGCGATTTTCCGATCCAGAACCTTCCATTCGGAGTCTTCTCACGAAAGGGTGATTCCGAGCGGCGCGTAGGAGTCGCGATCGGGGATCAGATCATTGACGTCGGAGAGTCGCTCAGCGCGAATCTCTGGAGCGGCGGCGCGCGGGACGTCGCCCGCTGGTGCGACCGCCCAAATCTCAACGAGCTGATGCAGGCACCCAAGGCGGCGCTCTCGGAGTTTCGTGCGCGGCTGAGTGAGCTTCTTACGGGAACTCCCGGGGACGACAGCGTCATAAATCCACTCCCGCCCGGCGCGTTGGTGCCGATGGCAGAAGCGGAGATGTTTCCGCCGGCAGTGATCGGAGACTACACCGATTTCTACGCTTCGATCTATCACGCGACCAACGTCGGCAAACTCTTCCGGCCGGACGCGCCCCTGCTTCCGAACTACAAGTATGTGCCGATCGGCTACCACGGACGCGCATCGTCGATTGTCGTCAGCGGAACCGAGATCACGAGGCCGCGTGGCCAGATAA
>Ga0070684_100001812_pt1 | contig 15623 bp, 16 predicted proteins | sample KBSC723LmetaG_FD_65653 | JGI IMG/M metagenome (GOLD analysis project Ga0070684, IMG submission 65653) | Corn rhizosphere microbial communities from Kellogg Biological Station, Michigan, USA - KBS C7.2-3L metaG | ecosystem: Host-associated > Plants > Roots > Rhizosphere ...
ACCAGCGCCGGACACGCTCGGCCTCGTCACGCAGTACCGATATTCACGGGCTCACGCCGGAGCAGGTGGATCTACCGGGTCAGGTGGCGTGGGACTGCCTGTCACCCACTCCCGAGCCTGGCGTGCTTCTAGAGGTCGTTGCCGGCATAGGAGAGGTTGAAGCTTTTGTTGGCCAACGGGAAGTCGGGGACGATGGTGCCGGCGAGGGCGACCGGTAGCGCGGGCCAGTTGAGGAACGACGGGTCGACGATCTTGTTGCGGCTGATGCGGTCGCGGTCGATTTCGACCCGGTGCACGATGGTGCCGCGCCAGCCCTCGGCGATGCCGACCCCCGACGTGTACGGCGGCGCCGGCCGGGTGTGGTCGGTGGCTGGCGAGCCGCTGGTGACGCCCGGAGCAACGGCGCGGACGAGGGTGTCGAGGATGGTGAGGGAGGCCGCGATCTCGTCGGCGCGTTGCTGGAAGCGCGCCATGACGTCGCCGGCCGACTGGGTGGGGATGGCGTAGAGGTCGGCGAGTCGCAGGCCGTGATCGTCGGTGGGGTGGTCGCGGCGGGCGTCGACCGGGAGGCCGCTGGCGCGGGCGACGTAGCCGAGGGTGCCGAGGTCCGCGGCCTGTTCGCGGGTGAGGACGGCGGTGTCGGTGAACCGTTCGGCGACGAGGGAGTTGCCGAGGGCGAGGTCGACGATCTCGCGGATGTCGGCGCCGATCGCGGCGAGTCGGTCCGGTGGTGGGACGCGGCGGATGGCGGCGCCGCCGAGCTGGATACCGCCGCGCAGCAGCCGGTGGCCGGTGGTGTCCTTGTTGAGGCGCAGCAGGGTTTCCTTCACGCGTAGGGCGTGGGCGTTGAGGATGCTGTGGCCGACGTCGTTGCACAGCGCGCCGAGGTCGCCGACGTGGTTGTAGAGGCGTTCCAGCTCGAGGAGGATCGCTCGGACCCGGATGGCCTCGACGGGAACCGTGAGGTGCAGGGCGTCCTCGACGGCGCGGGCGTAGGCCAGGGCGTGGCCGACCGCGGTGTCGCCGGAGACACGCTCGGCAAGGGGTAGCCCGTCGGCCAGCGAACGCTGTTCGAACAGCTTCTCGATGCCCTTGTGGACGTACCACAGGCGGGCCTTGAGTTTGAGGATGGTCTCACCGACGACGGAGAACCGGAAGTGGCCGGGTTCGATGAGGCCGGCGTGCACGGGGCCGACGGGGATCTCGTAGACGCCGGGGCCTTCGACGGTGAGGAACGGGAATGGCCCGTCCGTGGCGCAGAACTCGGGTGTGGGGCCGGCGTCGTGGCGCATCGGGTACCAGCCGGAGGGCCAGTGGCGGTGCCGGACGAGCCGGCGCGGCAGTGGGTGGTCGAGGGGTTTGATGCCGTACAGGTCGTGCATCTCACGTTCGAACCGGCCGGCCGGGTAGGACAGTGCGGCCAGGGTGGGGATGGTCGGGTCGGCCGGGTCGATGGGTACGTGCAGCTCGACGCGGCGGTCGGGGTCGGCGGCGGTGAACAGGTAGACGGCGCGCAGTCGGTCATGGTCGTCGTGTGCGGCGACGAGGGCGAGGCGGAAGCCGCGGTCGAACAGGGCCGTGGCGCGCGCCGCGAGGTCGGTGGGGGCGGTGTCGATGATGACCCGGTGGTACCCGGCGGGCCGGCCTGCCGGTAGAGGGGTGGTCGGGGTCTTCATGGGGCTCCCGCGATGGTGGCGGCGTTCAGGAGGTCGGACAGTGGCCCGATGGTGATGCCGAGGGCGGTCACACCGAGCAGCCCGGCAATGAGCGGCAGCGCGGCGCGGCGGGTGATCCCGGTCGATGGGGCCGTCGACGGGTCTCGCGGTCCGAGCAGCATGCGTCCACTATGGACGGTGAGGGCGGCGAACGCGATGGCGACGAGGATGAGTGCGGCGGCGATGGCCCAGCCGAGGCCGGCGGACGCGCCGGCGCGGGCGATGGCGAGCTCGCTGGCGAACAGGGCGGCGGGTGGGAAGCCGAGCAGGGCCAGCACCGCGGCGGCGAACAGGCCGGCCAGCAGCGGCATGCGGGAAGCCAGTGCGTGCACGTCGGCGATCCGGCTGCTCGGGTGGTGGTGGAGGATGTGTCCGGAGGACAGGAAGGCGACGGTCTTGGCTAGGCCGTGCCCGGCCATGTGCAGCAGCAGGGCGGCGATCGCGAGGCGGGTACCGACGGCGGCGGCCAGGGCGATCAGCCCCATGTGTTCCATGCTGGAGTAGGCGAGCATCCGTTTGTAGTCGCGTTGGCCGATCAGGAGCAGGGTGGCGAGGGCGAGGGTGGCCAGCGCCATGATGAGCAGGAGGGTGCGCAGGTACCCGGTGCCGAGCGCGGGGTCGGCGACGGTCTTGAGGCGCAGCACGGCGTAGAGCGCGACGGGCAACAGCACGCCGGACATGAGCGCGGAGACCGGGGCGGGGGCTTGAGAGTGGGCGTCGGGTAGCCAGGCGTGCAAGGGCACGAGTCCGGCCTTGGCGCCGAACCCGAGCACCGCCAGGCCGATCGCGATGCGGGTGACCGCTGGATCCAAGGTGTGTGCGTGGGTGGCGAGCACCGACCAGTCCAGGGCGTGCGCGCCGTCCAGTCCGGCGTGCCTGGCCGCGTCGTAGAGCAGGACCAGGCCCAGCAGGGCGATGGCGATCGCGGCGGAGCAGATGACCACGTACTTCCAGGCGGCTTCCAGGGCGGTACGGGTGCGGTGATGTCCCACCAGGAACGCGGTGACGATCGTGGTGGCCTCCACCGCGACCCACAGCACGCCGAGGTTGCCGGCCAGCACGGCGGTGGCCATCGCGGCGATGAACAGCTGCAGCAGGGTGCCGTACCAGCGCGTCCGCCTCGGCGTTGCGGGTTCGGGCGCGGCGGCGAGGTAGGCCGGTGAGGCCCAGCAGGCCAGCACCGCGACGGCGCCGATGCCGAGCAGCATCCACGCGGACAGGGCATCGGCGCGCAGCCAGCCGCCTGCCGCGCGGACCGGCCCGTGCCGCGTGACCGCGGCGGCCAGGGCGATCGCGTCGGCGGCGACCAGGGCGGTGGCGAGCAGGCCGGCCCAGGCCGTACCGCCCGGCCGCCAGCCCACGGCCGCGTAGAGGGCTGCGATCGCGACCGGTACCAGGATGGGTACCAGCACCAGCGCGGTGTTCATCAGTCGTGCAGCTCCCGTAGCTCGTCCAGGTCGGTGGTGCCGAATGCGGCCCGCAGCCGGGTGGTCAGCATCTGCATGACCAGCACCGCGAGCAGCAGGTCGAAGGAGATGCCGAGCTCGACGATGAGGGGCACCCCGGCGGCGGTCAGGAAAGCGGTCGCGGTGATTCCGTTGTCCAGCAACAGGAACCCCACCACCTGCGACAGGGCGCGGCGGCGGGTTACCAGGATGAAGAACCCGACAAGCACCACCGTGACCGCGGCCGGCAGGATCGTGGTGGCCGGCGACGGGGACAGGGCGACCAGCGGCCGGGTGACCGCGTAGGCGAGCAGGGTCAGGGCGGCGGCGGCGAGCAGCGACGAGGCGACGTTGACGACGGGTCGGGTTTCGCGGGCCTCGGCGGGCGCGTTGCGCAGGGCGCGACCGGCCAGCCAGGGCAGTACCCCGGCCCGCAGCGCACCTAGCCCGACCGCGACGAGCAGCAGCTCGATGCTGTGATGGTGGGCGCCGAGGATTCCCACGATCGCGGCGAGGGCGAAGCCCTGCACCGCGAACAGCCGGACCATAGGGGCCAGTTGGTGGCGCCACAACACGCCGACCGCGGTGAGCAGGAACAGGCCGGCGGCCAGGTCGAGGTACTGCGCATAGCTGCTGTCAGTCATGTGGTTCCTCAGGCCAGAAAGAAGGACGAGGCGACGGCGAGCAGGGCCAGGACGAAGGAGCCGGCGAGCAGCTCGGGTACCCGGAACAGACGGAGTTTGGCGATGAACACCTCACCGGCGCCGAGCCCCGCGCCGAGCGCCGTCACCTTGCCGGCGAAGGCGATCAGGGCGAGCGGCAGGCCCACGACCGCGCTGCCCGCGATGCCCCAGGGTGCGAAGAGGGAGCCGAGCAGGCCGAGCAGGATGGTCAGTCGCATCGCGGCGGCCAGCTCGACCAGGGCCAGGTCGGGGCCGGCGTACTCCAGCACCATCGCCTCGTGGATCATCGTGAGTTCCAGGTGGGTGGCCGGGTTGTCGACCGGCAGCCGGCCGGTCTCCGCGACCACCACAATGGCCAGCGCGGCCGCGGCGAGCAAACTGGCCGGGGACGCGACGCGTAGCGGGTCGTGCTGTGTCGCGGTGACGATCGCGGCCAGGTTGGTGGACCCGACCCGGGCGGACAGCGCGAACACCGCGACCAGGATGGTCGGTTCCACCAGGGCGAGCACGGTGATCTCGCGGCTGGCGCCCATGCCGCCGAAGGCGGTACCGGTGTCCAGGGCGGCCAGGGCGAGCGTGACGGTACCGAGGGCGAGCAGGCCGACGACGGCGAACAGGTCCGCGGCCGGGTCCAGCGGGGAGGCGGTGGTCAGCAGTGGTACCACGGCGGCTAGCACGAGCGAGGTGCCCACGAGGACCAGGGGTGCGATGCGGAACGCCCAGCCGGTACCGGCAGGGCTGGCCGCGGGGCGGCGCAGCAGCTTGCGCAGGTCCCGCCACGGCTGGCCGATGCCGGCCCCGGCCCGCCCCTCCAACCGGGCCCGCACCTGCCGCATCACGCCGACGAGCAGGGGAGCCACGGCGACCACGACCACGACCTGAACCGCGGTGAGCACCACCCGCGTCACCGGGTGACCGCCAACACCAGCAACAGCCCGGTGACACCGACGAAGCCGTACGCGAGGTACCGGTGCACGCTGCCGTCCGCGAGTACCCGGCCGGCCCGGCCCGCCTTGCGTAGCCCGGCGATGACCGGCCGGTACAGGTGATGCTCGACCCGGTCGGGTACCCGCTGCCGGTACGCGATGCGCTCCAGCAGGTACGCCGACTCCGCGTGCCGGGCCACATCCACGTCCGTCTCCGGAGCGAGGACGTCGTCGAAGACGCGCTGCAGCGGCTGGGCGAACGACGTCGCGGTGTACTGCATTCTCTCGGTGGGCGGCCCGGCTCCGCAGTCCCACAGCGCGACCGCGCGCCGCCGCGCGACCCGGGCCGAAACCACCCGCACGGCCAGCCCGGTAGCCGTCACCGCCCCGACAAGGGCGACCGCGATCGTCAGCGGCGACAGGGTACTGGCGATGCCGGCCAGGCGCAGGGTCACCCCGGCCCGTACCACGTCCGGTTGGGTGTCCAGGGTGGTTGCGGCGGCCCGGGACAGCCACGCCCCGAGCGCCGCCGGCGCCAGCGCCAGGATGACGCAGCCCACGGCGAACAGGCCCATCGCGGCGACCATCACGACGGGCGACTCCCGCGCGTCGGCCGCGGCTTCGCTGCGCGGCCGGGCGAAGAACCCGACGCCCAGCGCCTTGACGAACGCCGCCACCGCGAGCCCCGCGGTCAACGCCACCGCGGCGACCGCCACCGGCATCGCCGCGGCCGTCACCACGCCGCCGGCCGGCAACGCGTGCACCAGGGACTGCAGCAGCAGCCACTCGGACACGAACCCGTTGCCCGGGGGAAGCGCGGCGGCGCCCAACGCGCCCACCGCGAACAACACGGCGGTGGCCGGCATCCGCGGCCGCAGCCCGCCCAGCGCGTCCAGGTCCCGGGTACCCGTGGCGCGCAGCACCGACCCGGCGGCCGTGAACAGCAGCGCCTTGAACCCGGCGTGGTTGAGCACGTGCAGCAGTGCGGCGGCCAGCGCGACCCCGGCCAGCGCCGGCGCGCCGACCGCGCGCAGCAGCCCGGCCGTGCCGACCCCGAGAAAGACCAGGCCCATGTTCTCCACCGTCGAATAGGCCAACAGCCGCTTCAGATCGGTGGCAACGACCGCCTGCAGGATCCCGTACACCGCCGATCCCGCGCCCAACACCATGACCAGCAGCCACCACCACCGCGATCCGGTGCGGTCGCCGCCGCCGAGCAGGTCGAGGCCGAAACGGACCAGACCGTAGACACCGAGGTTGACCATGCCGGCCGACAGCATCGCCGAGACAGCGCTCGGCGCCTCGGCGTGCGCCCGGGGCAACCAGACATGCAGCGGCACCAGACCCGCCTTGGCCCCGAAGCCGGCCAGCAGCAACACGAACACCAACCCGCGAAGAGCGGGGGACAAGTGAGCGTTACCGAGGTCGGTGAACGAGTCGCCGGCCTTTGCCGCGTACAGCACCAGGCCCAGCATGATGGCCGCAAAGCCGAGCTGGGTCAGCACGGCGTACCACCAGCCCGCCTCGGCCACCGCTGGCCGGTACCCGTGCTCGGCCAGCACCAGCACGAGCGACCCGAGGGCCATCAGCTCCCACAGGACCAGGAACGTGGACACCCCGGCCGCCACCGGTACCAGTACCATCGCGCCCGCGAAGACCGGCAGCGCCGCCGACACCGCACGCCCCGAAGGGCTGTGACCACGACTTGCGTACCCGATCCCGTACAGCGCCGCGACCGCGACCACCGCTCCGGTGACCGCCAGGAACCAGCCACCCACCGGGTCCAGGGCGAGCCGTACCCCGCCCAGCGGCAGCAGCCCGGGCAGCCAGGCCCGAAAGGTTCGCCCGCCCAGGGCGGCGACGCCCGCCACCACCCCCGCGGCGCCGATCCCGGCCGTGGCCAACCCGACCAGCCCCGGCCGGGCCCGAACCGGGACGACCGCCGCTGCGACCACGCCGGCACCCGTCAACGCGCCGGCCGCGGCCAGCGCTGAGGCGATCACGTTCACCGGCCGGTCAGCCCCCGCAACGCGGCCACGATCGCGTCCGGCTCCGGCGGGCACCCCGGTACCGCCACGTCCACCGGCAGCACGTCGCCCACCGACCCGACCACCCCGTATCCGCCCGCGAACTCCCCACCATCGATCGCGCAGTCCCCGATCGCGACCACGATCCGCGGCTCACCTACCGCCTCGAACGTGCGACGTAGCGGTACCGCCATGTTCCGGCTCACCGGGCCCGTGACCAGCAGCGCGTCCGCGTGTCGCGGGGAGGCCACCAGCCGCGCCCCGTACCGCTCCGCGTCGTACACCGGCCCGAATGCCGCCCCGATCTCCACCTCGCACCCGTTGCACGAGCCGGCGTCCACCTCCCGCAACTGCACCGAGCCGCGCAACGTCGCCGCCTTCGGGCAGGACAAGACCGCCGGCCGCGGCGGGGCCGGCTCGGCCACCCGACCGGTGCGGCGGATCTTTCGCCACAACCCCGTCACGGACACCGGGATGCCCCGCTCACTGGGAGGGCTCCGAGGCCTGTAGGTCGGCCAGCAGATCGGCCTGGCCGGACAGCACCTCGGTCAGGATCCGCCGGGCCACCGCCAGCAACTCCGCCACCTGCGGGCTGGTCAGCGCGTAGTACACCGCCGAGCCCTCCCGCCGGGCGGTCACCAGCCCGGCACGGCGCAATACCGCCAACTGCTGGGACAGGCTCGTCGCCTCCACCCCGACCTCGGGCAGCATCTCGCCGACCGCCCGCTCCCGCTCGGACAGCAGCTCCAGCACCCGGATCCGGGCCGGATGCCCCAGCGTCTTGAAGAACTCGGCCTTCGCCAGGTAGAGGGGTCTACTTCCACGTTCCATCAGTTGCAGAATTTATCAAGCCGCCAAACCCGGCCGACGCCGGGGTCAGTCCGGCGCGAGCAGGCGGAAGCCGGTAACGATGTCGGCCCGTATCCCGATCACGGTGTCCATGACCGGGTCGACCCAGGGCAGGAGTGCCTGCTCGTACCGGGCGATGCGGGTCGCGTCGGTGATGGGCCGGGCCCGGCCGGTGACCGTCACGCTCCAGCCCAGCCGCTGGACCGGATCGATCAGGTCGGCCTCGTACGCGACCACGGTGCCGGTGCTGTCCGTGTTCGCGCCGACCGCCTCGGTGATCTTCCCGGACAGCCGGGTACGGATGATCACCTCACCGTTGTCGACGAGGTGGTTGACCGGCCGGATCGCGGGCAGCGCATGGCGGGTGAACACGATCCGGCCGTACCTGACGCTAGCCAACAGTTCCAGGGCCTCGGCCGGGTCCAGTTCGACCAGGGCACGGGCCGGTAGCACGGGACCGGACATCACCTGCCGGCGTACGGACGCGTCACACACCACCGCCACCACCCCGACCGCCGTCGACGGGGCTGACCAGGCCGAGGTTGCCGTCGTAGCGGCGGTACAGCAGGTTGCCCCGGCCGGTGTGGTTGTCGGTGTAGAACACGAACGGCAGCCAGCCCTCGGCCAGCTGGTCGGCCGCCTGCGCGGCGCTCAGGGTCGGGACCTTGCGGGAGTTCACCGTCAGCGGCGGGGCCGTCGGCGTCGAGGGTGGGCGCATGCTGCGTTGCCGTGTCAGCCGCAGCCCGGTCGGACCGGACCGGTACACCACCGCATCCTGCCCGGTCTCGGCGTCGGTGAAGAGGTACACGTCGTAGTCCATCGCGTTCAGGACCGCGGCCGCCTGGCACGGGGCGCCGACGTGCAGCCGGTGCGACTTGCGCCGGACGATCTGCCCACCGCCCGGGGCCGACAGCGCCCGCCGCTGGGGATCCGGCCACGGCCACGGCTCCCAAGCCGTCGTCAACCGTTGGATCTGCCGGTGCAGCCGGTCCGCCGCGGCGGCGATCGCCATCGCGGGATCCCGCCCGGGCACCTGGATCCGCGCCGGCGCCCCGCACACCCGCAGGTTCACCTGCACCAGCAGCGGGCCGCCCCCACAGTTTCCGCCCGACAGACGCACCCGCGCCGCCGACGCAGGAACCCGACGATGAGCGAGCACCGCACCGATCATCGCCCGGGCGCAGTCCTGTACCTCGTCCCCGACCACACCCCGGACACACATCTCCAGCCCACCGGCGGTGGACGCCGGCCAGCCCGTCACGGCAACCAATTTGGACAAGCGGTCACTACCTCCAGCGCCACAATGGTGGAACGAGCGGGTCCCTGACAGGGCCGAAGGTCCCCCCGGGCTGGGACTCTGGCGCGATCACCGCACTCGCGCCGATGGTCCCGCTCGCCGGGGTCTGGCGGGTCTGCCCGAGGCATCGGAGATCGGGCGTCATGCAGGCACAAGCGACCGCAGGCCGGCGGCGGACGGGCACATCACAACATCCACATGTACTGCGTCTATCCGTGGTGGCGATGCGGCTGGCCGGTCGGGTCGGCGAACCGATGCGGGTGCTCCAGTCCTGCCAGATTCGCGGGGTACGGCACCGTCCTGTCCGTCTACAATGGACCTGCCTAGGTCGGGTCGTGGCCGCTGCAAGGCGGGTCGTAGGTCGTCGGGGGCCAGGGTGTCCCGGCACCGCGCTCATCTCCTCAGTCGAGTACAGGCAGCGTCGATGCCGTCGCGGCTGCGCACCTGCTGTGAATCCAACAGCGACAGTGACACTCCACAAGGGACAATGAGTGCCAGATCAGGTAAGGAGTTCCTGGAGGTCCGCCGATATCCAGGTGGTCAGGTCGGAAGGACGTTCAGCGTCTTGTCGCCGGGCCGCCCGTGCCTCCAGCGGGCCGGCCGGTACGTTGACAGGGCGACTGCGCGGCGTGGTGGTGCGATGACGCTCCCGCCTTTGCCGGAGAAGGACCACCACTGCGAATCGTGCGGTCTGCGATACGGCGACCTGACCCCATCGGCGGCCCTCGGGCTGATCCGCAGCCATCCCGCGCAGTACCGCCGCCGGCTGCAACACCTGCCCGTCGACGTCCTGCGTCGGAGGCCCGCGTCCGCGGTGTGGTCGGCGCTGGAGTACACCTGCCATGTCCGCAACGTCTACGACGTCTACGAGACCCGGGTTCGCCGCACGCTGACCGAGCACGAGCCCACGCTCGAGCCGATGCGCAACGACGAGCGCGCCGCACAGCGCGCCTACCACCAGCAACCGCTGGCCGCCGTACTGCTGGACCTCGAACGGAACGCTGACCGGTTCGCCGCCCTCGTGAGCGAGATCAGCGAACCGCAGTGGAGCCGCTGCGCCGTCCGGCTCCCTCGGGAACGCCGCTCCGTCCTGTGGATGGTGCGGCAGGCCGCGCACGAAGGGCTGCATCACCTCCACGACATCGGCGCGCCCGGGATCCACCACGCTTCGACGTTCTACTGGGTGACCTGGTGAACGCGAGTCGCCCAGACGGCGGTCACAAGCGACGCGGCGGTGCCGGTCGTGCCTCCTGGCGAACGGGTCAAGCACAACGCCGTCGTTAGCGCTGACTTGGACAAGCGCCCACAAGACGCTCGGCTTCGGGTCTCGTGTTGCCACGCGCGGAGTGATAACCGTCCGTGCAGGTCAGCGATTAGCGGAGCAAACGGTCGACCAGCACCAGGAGCTTCTTGCCCGGCGTGGGCTTGAGGTCTGGCACCGGCATGTTGATTGTGGGCGAGACGAATGGGATGGCGGGCTGGAGCGCGACCGTGCGACGGGGGAGCTTCGCACCGATTTGGTCGGACCAGAGTTCGGCTGCGCGTTCGAGCTCAGACAGTATCTCGTCGATGCCGACGTGGTCCTGGGCATCGACCCGCGCCATGAGTTCGGCCATACCCTGCCGGAACTGGCCGACTTCGGCCGTGGTTCGAAGCCATGAAATCGTTCGTCCTACGCTCCACCCGCGACGATCCGATTCTCTCATGACGTAACCAGCAAGCAGCGGCGTCGACAGTTCTTGCGCTGGCTGACCCAACCATTGCTCGTACCGTTGCTGATAAGCGTTACGGACCCGATCGTCGAAGACATCCAGGATTCGACTTGCGTATCCGTAGCTAGACGGGGCGGCGTAGCCCTTGGTGGGGTGGAGAAGGAGCAAGGACCCGAGTTGCTCCTGTAATGCGAGGTAGTAGCACATGCGAGCGAGAAGGATGCCGCCACTCGGTTGGTCCATATGCAGGTCACGCATTAGACGATCGATAAAGACTTCGGTATCGTGGGACATCTCGTGCGCCACGTAGCCACGGAGGTCACTCCACACCTGCCGATCGTTGCTCGTATAGCGTGACAATCCCTCCAATTCGATCGGCGAGGTCGAGGTCTGGAGGAAGTCGGCAGTTGACCGAGTGGCCGCGATGTGCGTGGCGAGCTGCATGCCGCGGTGGTAGGTCGCCTGAACCTCCTCGTAGGAGTTGTTGGTCGTGACGAAGCCCTGGTCGAGTTCATCCAGCCATCGAAATTTAGGCAGTTCGATGTTGACAGTACGGCCGTCCAGGTAGATCTTGTCGAAGAGTACGAGCGCCTCGACTGCGGCCGCACCGCGATGATTAAGGTGCGGCCGACGATCAGGATCGTGTAGGCGGAGGTCCGTCAGGGTCGACGTATCAACGAGGATCGCTTGCTGAACCGGCGTCATAGCCTGGACCTTATCGAAGTCCGGTGCGGGTCGGTAAGCCCGATCGGCATGACGCGCTTCTGCTGCCCGGCCTCCGCGACGCACGCTGCCGCCGCCTTCCGGGAGATGCGCAACGTTACCTTTGCCGATGATCCAGAGCTTGCCTGAACGGGCGCAGCTCCCTGAGCTACGGCGGTCAGTGAGCCAAGATCGCAGCATGAGTCCATCGCGTCCTCCAGTCTGGCGGCTGAGGTCATTCTGCGAGCGTCACCAATAGCGTTCTGACGGCCACATGCGGTTGCTTACGACGTACACGTCTTCCGCTGATCCCTCGTCACGCGGTGTGGACAGAACGGCGGCAAGCCGAGGGTGCTCGGCTGTGCGGATGTGCGCAGCCCTATCGTCATGACCTGTGGCATCGTCGGTCCTACAGATTGGAACTCGGCGGTGCGCTTGGCTTCACTGTATCCAGTGCGCGAAACTCGATCCAGCGGCGACTTACGTCGCTCCAGATGCGCTGCTGGTCGGAAAAGAATCGATCAAGCATTCCGCGGTCAACGGCGTCTGACGGTGTGACGGTTAGGTAGTAGTCGATCTCATCTCGCAGTCGGTTCAGCCGGTATTGCGTCTCCTCCATGAGTACCCACCGCGACCGCCAGTTGAAGAACGCCTCCAGCGAGCCCAGCACCGTTACGGACGCCACTATGGGCAACGCGATCCAACTACGGCCGGGAATCACCTCAATGCCCAGGACAACGGTCGACAGCGCGGCCAGGATCAGCGAACCGAGCCTGACCCGGGATGCGCTTCGGCGGAACCTGGTCTTCCGTGAATCAGCCCAGTCCATGTCAGCGGAGACGAGGTCCCTGAAGTATATGGCTACCTCTCGCAATGGAAGATCGGCTTGCCGTCCTGCAAGCTCGAAAAGCCCGTTCTCGGAAGGAAGGACGCTCCGCTCTGGGCGACGCTTCAACCAGCGCATTGGTTGAGACTCCTGGACTTGTGGCGACTTTTCAAGGCCCGGCTGGTGTCGTTAACGATCATGCCGCGGAGCAAGGTGGCGGACTCGCCGGTGGTCGCCAGAACGAGGGAGCTGCCGAGACCATCATTCATCGGCAGCATCCTCATCTGCCGCCGGCAGATCGCTGCTCTACGTCACGTCGCCGAGCACGAGCTCGCGCGTCGTGACGCTGTCGGACATGGTGTGCGAGACCAGGCGCAGGTCGGCCGGGTTCAGGTCGGTCACGAGTACCTCTCTCACAAGGAAGGACGGCGCTCCCGGGCGGCTATCGGGCCGCAAACCCGTGACGGAACCGGGGAGCACCCACGATGGAACAACGACGTTGCTCACGGTTCTCACTTCCCTGGCCTGGGTCATGGTCCGGGGCGACGATGCAGCGACGGCTCGGCGCCGACCATGGAATTTCGGACGCGGCTCCGGATGCTCGTACGCCGGTCTGTGGCCGGCCTCAGCCGCCGTCTATATAAAGGACCTCTGTGAGGAGGGACCGCGAAGCCGTCTGAAAGAACCTTCGTACTTTGCGGTATGCCTTTAATCTCGACACTTTCCGTACGATCGCCCGACGTTCGTAGGTGTACCTGGACGTACCGAGCCGTCGCAGCCGCATCGCCTGAATCCCCCGATGGTGCGCCTCGATCCGGGCGTACGTTAGCCATGGCAGATCCGGATCATGGCACAGGTCTGATAGCCGTTCAGGAAGGTCTTTCGACTTCACTGCTTCGCGGAAGGCGGCCCAGTCTGCCTCGTCCAGCGTTCCTGCCCAGTCCATGGCGGGGTTGCGCAAATGCACCAGCAAAGGCAAAAAGCGGCTGTCCCGGGGGATCTGTTGAAGATCGCCATTGGTCCGGATCCACCCATTACCCCAGGCGTCGTTGAAGTTGAGCACGACGAAGCGCGGAGGTCCTGGTGTATCGCTGGCGTCCTTTGCCGGCATGAAACGGTAGATTACATCTGGGATCCGTGTGCCCAGCGGCACGGCGCGGACCTCATCAGGGTGCAACGGACCTAGCCGGGCCGAGCATCGCACGTACGTGTCCCATCCCCGGCTGGGAAGGACGAACACTCGCCAATCAAACACGGCGCTGTTGGATCTATTCGATACCCGCAGGAAGCGCGGGTCAGCAGGCCACGGTAAGACCCTACGTCCGAGGAAGCCGGTCAGCCGTCCACTCGTTCGATCTCGAGATTCTCGTGGGTGTGCATCCGGCCGCCACGTCGCCCACGCGGTCACCCGAAGGGCCTCGTTGCGGTGCTCCGTGTCGAGCAGCGAGCGCTGAGTCTTGGAAAACTGACGGTACGCCAGCCAGACCGCAGCGGCGGTGGCTAGACCGCCCACCCAATCACCGAGCGAGCCGACCACCTGCGGATTGAGCATGTTCATACTCCCTGGTGAAGCCGTGACGCTAGCCGGACGTCGTGTGCTGTGCCCTGTTCATAATTTCGTCATACTAATCAAATGGGGGAAACCGCTACCTCCGTTGAACGGTGGCGGGCCGAGCGGCGTTGCAGCGAAGAACGAAGTTGAACGGTCTCGCATCTTGTGCGTTCGGCCTCTGCCGTTTGCTGCTCGCTCGTCGGCGCGCCGCCGCCCAAAGTAAGGGGGCATTGGTTGACTGAGGCGCGGATCGACTAGCTATCGGTGTACTTTTTGACGGTTGCGGTGATGAACGTGCCTCGCTCGACAACCGCGCCAGCCTTAGGGTCTTGGGAGAGCACGACCCAGTTGGAGTCGATCACTGGCAAACGGTGCGCGCCGGTTCCGTCGATGGCCGGCGCAACGTGCAGGCCGGCCGCACGCCACAGGTCTTGGGCGCTCTGGTAGTCCATTCCGACGCCGTTCGGCACTACGATCGTCGTCTTCGTCGATGATCGGGGCACGACGGCTGACGTTGTCGCCGCAGCTGGTGCTTCGGATGATGGCTGCGGGCCAGCGGTGGCCGCCCGCGACGATGGGTCGTGACTGGTTGGGTGATCTGATGTTGAACTGCCGGCTCCGTGCGCGCCGCTGACGATCACACCGACCGTGCAAATCCCGCATACAAGCAGCACCGCGGCTCCTACGGCGATCGCGATAATCGCAGCGGTGGACAGCCTCCGGCCTTGTGGCTGCGGATTTGGCGGTATCGTCGGCGGATAGGTCAACGTTCCTCCCCCACGGGCGCAACTGGGAAGCGCTGCAGAATGCTGGCGCAGGGGTACGAGCCTGCCCGATTAGCCGTCCTCGGGCCATCGACCGCCGTGTTCGTGAAAATTGACCGAATGGCGCGACCTTAATCGTCCCTCTGCCGCCCGTTCGGGGTTGGAAGGTGCACTCTTTGGCCTCATGACGACCGGATCTGCCGCTGACCGATCGTCACAATCCGATCTTGGCAAGGCCGTATGCGACGGAGCGTCGCGGCCTGCTTCGCTGCTGCGGGGTCAGCCGGCCGTGACGCGCCCTGCCTCGACGTGGATGCGGCGATTGGTGCGTACCGCCTGGAGCATTCGGCGGTCGTGGGTGACCAGTAGCAGGGTGCCCGGGTAGGCGTCGAGCGCTGATTCGAGTTGCTCGATGGCGGGCAGGTCGAGGTGATTGGTGGGTTCGTCGAGGACCAGCAGGTTGACGCCGCGAGCCTGGAGCAGGGCGAGTGCAGCGCGTGTTCGTTCACCCGGGGACAGCGTCGCGGCCGGCCGCAGGACGTGCCCGCCGCGCAACCCGAACTTCGCTAGCAACGTACGGGCCTGCTCAGGCGCCCAGTCACCGGCCGCGGCCCGGAAGGCGTCCAGCAACGACTCGTCGCCCAGCAACATGGAGCGGGCCTGGTCGACCTCGCCGACGACGACGCCGGGTCCCAGGCTGACCGTACCGGAGGTGAGTGGTATCCGGCCGAGCATGGCGCCGAGCAGGGTGGTCTTGCCGGCGCCGTTCGGCCCGGTGATCGCGATCCGGTCGGCCCAGTCGACCTGCAAGTCCACTGGACCGAGAGTGAACCCGCCGCGTTGGACCACGACTGCGCGTAAGGCCGCGACGATCGCTCCGGCCCGGGGCGCGGCGGCGATCTCCATCCGTAACTGCCACTCCTTGCGCGGCTCCTCGACGACGTCGAGCCGCTCGATGAGTCGCTCGGTCTGGCGGGCCTTGGCCGCCTGCTTCTCGGTGGACTCTGCCCGCAACTTACGGCCGATCTTGTCGTTGTCGGTGGCCTTGCGGCGCGCGTTGCGGACCCCCTTCTCCATCCAGTTGCGTTGGGTGCGGGCCCTCGCCTCAAGGTCCGACCTGGTAGC
>Ga0070684_100001814_pt1 | contig 15618 bp, 11 predicted proteins | sample KBSC723LmetaG_FD_65653 | JGI IMG/M metagenome (GOLD analysis project Ga0070684, IMG submission 65653) | Corn rhizosphere microbial communities from Kellogg Biological Station, Michigan, USA - KBS C7.2-3L metaG | ecosystem: Host-associated > Plants > Roots > Rhizosphere ...
TCTGTGCTCTGCGCGCTTCAACGCATGAACCCACCCCACTCACAACTCCAACAGATATCACGCAGTTTGAGGAGAAAAGTACGCGTTATCTGTTGGAGTTGCGTGTTCACTGTTGCCCTACCTCCCAACACACCGCACCCGCAACTCCAACAGATAACACGCAATTAGGCGAAAACGACGGACAACGTGTTATGTGTTGGACTTGCGTGTTCTGTGCTCTGCGCGTTCAAACCCCTACATCCTACCTCGAGCTGTCAATTATCTCCTGCATCCTCCGATCCTTCTTCGTCCACGCAAACTCAGGATCGTTGAGGTACGAAATCGCGTACCCGTTCGCGCTGGTAAAACACTTCCGCGCGAACGGCATCATGCTCTCCGCGTCGCCGAGGAATCCGTAGACAGCGGCTGTCGTGCACGACAGCTGCACCGCTTCGACGCCGCGCGGATATTTCGCGATTGTCGGGCTCTGGCCCGCCTTTGCGAGCATGCTCAGCGCGACATTTCGATCGCCGAGCAGCGCGGCCAGCCACGCCAGAACCTCGTACTGGCCGCGGCGGACGTAGATCGATTGGCTGGGGTCGTCGGCCATCCGCTTCTCCAGGTGCCACGCGGAATCGGCGAGCGTTCTCGCTCTCACGTAATTCCCCCGGCCGGCGAACAGCTCGGCCTTCTCGGCGTAAAAATTCACGCTGTCCAAAGCGGACCCGGGCGCGAACGACGCCAGCGAGCCGTTGGCGAACTCGTTGCGGAGCGCGGCGTCGGCCTTTCGCATCAGGTCACCATCCCCCGCGCCTAATCTTCCGCCGCGCGCGCGCAGCTCGCGCACCGCGCGGGCGATACCAAGGCTGTCGCCGAGCTTCTCGGCGAGGGTCGCCGCATGGTATAGCGGAATGATCGCCGTGGGATCGAGCGCGCGCTCACGCGCCACGAAATCCGCGGCATCCTTGTAGTGGCGGAGCGCCAGCGCTGTAATGAAACAGGTGCCAAGCACCGACTTCGACGCCGGCGCCAGCGGCAACACGCGCTTCACAGCCTCCCACGCGCCGGCGGAGTCGCCGACGTATTGCAGCATGCCTTGCTCGTAAGCGAGAAGCTCGACGTTGGAGGGATTCTCGCGCACCGCTTGCTTGAGGGTTGCCAGCGCTTCGGCGGGGCGGTTCATGCCGCGGAAGGCCAGCGTTCCGACGGCGTTCGCCTGGGTTGGATCGATGCTCAGGGCGCGCTGCGCCAGGATCGTCGCCGAGTCGAGCAGAACCTTCCCGCGCGAATAGGACATCACCGCCAGCATCTGCGCGGCGAGCCCGAGTGCGTCGGCATACTCCGGGTCGAGGGTGTACGCGTGCTCGAACTCCCGCAGCGCCTTCTCGTACTCCGCGTACGACGACGACGTGTTCTCCTCGATGATGCGCTTGCCGCGCACGACGGCGGCGAACGCGCCGGTATCGTTGGTCGCGCGCATCGCGATTGTATTGCGCTCGCGCGCTACCATCTCGACATCGAGCGCCTCGGCAACTCGTGTCGCGACGCGCGCCTGGATGGTGAACGGATCGGCGGGCGATACGACCTCGGGCTCGCCAGCCCAGCTCGTGGTGCCGTCGGAGACGCGAATGAGCACTGGACTCACCCGCACCTGGGGCTGGCCGTCGGCGCCTTTTGCCCAGCGCACCGATGCGGTGAGGACGTAGTTCGCGTGCAGCGATCGACCGACTTGCTGCGGAGTGGTGCCCGGCACCATCGCGAGCGACGACACGCTCTTGCGGTCGATGACGCTCAATCCTTTGAGTCGGGCGAGCTTTCCGGTGACGGCGTCGCGGAGTCCGTCGGCGAAGCTCGAGTCGGCGCCCAGGCCTTCGGTCTCGAAGGGCAGCACCGCGATCAACGGCGGGCCGTCGGGCATCGCGCGCGCGCGCCAGATCGCCCCGCCGACCAGCGCCACAACTACCACCGCGGCCGCGACGATCGCGATCGTTCCGCGGCGCGACGGTGAACCGATGTGTGGAAGATGGGAGCCGCGCGGGTTGCTGAGACCGGTTAGGAGCTGCGCACCCGACGTTGGACGCTCCGCGGCGCGCTTGGAGAGGCAGCGCATCACCAGATCGGAGATTCCGCGCGGGATCCGCGTGTTGGTGTTCGACATCGCCCGCGGGGTGTCCGACATCTGCGCCGCGAGCAAGCTCTGGGGCGACGAGAGGTGCTCGGCGAAGGGGTGCCGGCCGGTGATCAGCTCGTAGGCGACGACGCCCCACGCGTAAACGTCGGCGCGCTGATCGGTAGTCGGATCGGACGCCGCCTGCTCGGGCGCCATGTACATCGGGGTCCCGACGGTGTCGCCCGGCTGGGTGATCTCGGGCCGGGCCTCTTTGCGCGCCGCCTGCACCGCTTTGGCGATGCCGAAGTCGGTGACTACCGCGGTGCCTTCACTGAGTAGGATGTTCTCGGGCTTGATGTCGCGATGGACGATGCCTTGCCGGTGCGCGTAGGCGAGCGCGGCGGCGACGTCGCGCAGGATCGACAGACTTTCGTCGAGCGGAATCGGCCCCTGTCGAATGCGCTCGCGCAGCGATTCCCCGCGCACGAACGGCATGGTGAAATACGGATATCCGCCGACGGTCTGACCCGCGCTGAGCACGGGTACGATGTGCGGCTCCTGGAGCCTTGCCGCGAGCTTGATCTCGCGCTCGAACCTCGCCACCGAGAAGGCGTAGGTGAGCTCGGGCGGCAGCACCTTGATGACGATGTCGCGCCCCAGCGATTCGTCCCGGGCGACGAACACGCGCGCCATCCCCCCGGCGCGCAGCTCTTTCTTGAGGGTGAAGGAGCGGCCGAAGGTCTGCTGCAGCTCTTCTAACAGAGGATTCATCGCATCTCGGCGTAGAGTCCGGGTCGCTTCGTCTGCATCTAACAGTACTAAAGCTGGCAGCGGCAAGCTTGACAGCAGCTATGCTAACGGCTTTTCTCGGCGTAGAGACTCGACCGCTTCGGCCGGCCGCCACGTGAAAGAAAGCGCGGAGCCGATAGCGTGAAACCTGCTACGCTGAGAGCTCTCGGGAAGCATCACGTCTCGTCGGCTAGCGTTTTTCGTCGTCCCGCATTTCGTCGTTTGGGTTCGGCGCAACGATGCGACACCAGCTCGCTCTTGGCATAGCTGCTCACCAGCTGAGGGCTCCGCGCTTCAGTACTGTTAGATGCTTACGAAGCGGCCGAGTTCATCTGCCGAGACTATCCCCGAATTCGGAACCTCGTCCAAAGCAAAATCGTAACGCACGACCCCGTTCCCCGAATGTACTGCGCCGGTGCAAGGCCGGGCTGGTAGACTTCGACGGCAACGATCTCGCTCCCGGAGATGAAGCTGTTTGCGTCGCCCGGCTCCATCTCGGTGAACGGCATGTCGTCGACGAAGTACTGCACGCAGCCCGAGCTACCGCTCAGACTCGTCACACCGCGCGAGCTCGTGACCGTCGCGCCCGTCGGCGTGTTGACAATGCGCAGGCTGGGCACCAGTCGCAGGATGTCGGTCATGTAGAACGGGTGCATGTTCTTGAGACGATCGGGGCCGAGGAAGTAGCCGCTGGCGCCTCTGCTCCGCTGATTGAAGCCGACTCGATCGAGCGCTGCGGTCCGCCGCGCCGTCACCAGCACCGGATCCATCATCGCCACGAACTTCGGGAGTGTCAGCGAGACATGTTGAGTTTCGCGCGGCGTCAGATCGACGGGGGCCGATTCGACGACGTAGCCGAGGTGGCGGGCGAGGAGCAGGCGGCTGCCCGACGGCAGGCCACGCATCGTGAAGTGGCCCTCCGCGTCGGTGAGCGCAACGATGTCGGTGCCGACGACTTCGACGCGGGTGCCGGCGTTGTTGTCATTCTTCTCGAGGGTCACCGTTCCGGATACGCTGGCATTCCCCGTTTTCACCGTCGAATCGAGCGGCAACAGAATCGTCCGCACCGCCATCTCCACCGGTCGCTCGCCGAGCGCAATCGGCAGCTCGGGAGTCGAGCTGGCACCGTGCCGCGCTTGCAGGGTGGCGTCGAGTCCACTCGGCAGATTGCAAAGCCTGAAGTGTCCGGTACTGTCGGTGGTCTGATGGAGCAGGTGCGGAGTGCGGCGAATGCCAGCTTGCTTCGATATCTCGAGCTCGCTCCACGAGATCGAGACGTCGGCATTAGGGATCGGCTTTCCGCTTTCCGGATCTTCCACCAAACCGATCACGGCCGACGCGGCGTTGGGGTCGGTTGGCGCCGGACACTTTTGCCTGACGAGAGTTTCGGCCGACGGCACCGCGAGAACGGCGAAGCTGACGCTGTCCGGGCCGACGCGGAACGGCGCTGTGACGATGCTCAGCCCGAGGGTGTCGAGCAGCGGGTGGAAGATGCCGACCCGGTAAGTGCCGGGCGTCAGATCTTCGACGGTGAATTTGCCGAGCGAGTCGGTGCGGGTGGTGATGTCGGTACCGTCGACGAGGACGTCGGCGTCAGGGAGGTACCGATTGTTCAGGCTGTCGATGACGACCCCGGTGATCCTGGCTTTGTCGGTTTTGGCGGGTGGGGTTGCGGGTGCAGGGGTTTGGGCGCCGAGTTGGGCGGCGGCGAGGACGGTGAGCAGCGCACAGTAGCGGACGGGCATTCTACGGATGGAGATGACGTTCGCTACTCTACAGCCGGTGCCTCATCTCGGCAACTCGGACTCGGCCGCTTGGCTGGCCGCTTTGCCCGGATTGTCGAACTCGGGCGGTTCCTCTGCATCTAACAGTACGGAAGCACGGAGCCGTTAGCTGCTGAGCAGCTACGCCAAGAGCTCTCGGGACGCATCGCGTCTCGTCGTCTTGCGTCTCGCTGTTCGGGTTCGGCGCAACGGTGCGACACCAGCTCGCTCCCGGCATAGCTGCTCTCACGCTAAGCGCTCCGCGCTTCAGTACTGTTAGATGCAGAGGATGCGCTCAGGTCCAAGAAGCCGAGTTACTGGTCATAGACGATATCGACCGGGATCGCCTTGGCCCCAAGCCGCGCAAGATCTCCTTGCAGCACCGGGCCGATCGTCCCGAACTCCGCATTCAAGCGACCTGCATCCTCGTAATCTCCGTTGCCCTGGATGCGAATGATCCGCGCCGCGAGTGAATCGGCTGCATCCCGCATTCGAGCCATATCGACCCGGTACTTCCCACTCGGCTCCCGAGTGAACGCGCCCATCTTCTGCAGGAAGTTGAATGCGACGACGTTGGCGCGGCCGTGGGAATCGGTCGCTCCGAAGCGGACCGACCGGAACATGCTGGCGAGCAGAGTGACGTAGTTGTCGTCGATGTTGGTGCTCGCGGCCTGCCCTTGCGCGTTGAGCGCGCGGATCATGTACATCGCGAGGATGTCGGCCTTCCCTTCCTCGAGGGCGGAGTAGCGCTCCTTCAGCGCGGTGCGCACGAGCCCTTTGCCGTTAATCGTGTTCTTGATGCCGAGTCCGTGGGAGACTTCGTGGAACATGACGTTGCCGAAGAACGCATCGAAGGTGACGTTGTGCAGCTGGTCGGGAACGATCAGCTCCTGGGCGATGGGCATCAGGATGCGATCGAACTTGGCGCGCACCGCATTCTTCAGTTGGATGCGGCGCGCGCCTTTCTTGAGCTGGACTTCTTCGTCGTTGGGAAGATTGATCGCAATCGTCTTGGCGCCGGTGTTGGCCTGGCCGGAGACGAAGACGACGTCGTAGGCATTGAGATCGGATGCGCCGCCCGGAGTCTCCCGCTTGTACTGCTCGGGGACGGGAATCCCGCGCTGCAGTGCGGGGAGAAACGTGGCGTACTTGGCGAGTCGATCGCTCCAGTCACGATCCTTGACGAGCACCACTCCCTCGTGCGCGGCCTTGTAGCCGTAGAGCGCGTCCTCGTAGGTCTCGATCGGGCCGATGACGATGTCGAGGGTGTTGTTCTTCATGTCCATCCACGCGAAATCGCTCGGCTGATAATCGTCAGTGAGCAGAGCGTCGGCGCGCAGGGTGAGATAGTTCTTGAGACCCGGATCGTCGGCGAGCGCGGCGGCTTCGCGCAATTTCGCGGCGGCCTGTTGATGCTGAGTCGCGAAGATCTGGTGAAACGGAATCGCGTAGAGTTTGCCGGCCGCATCGCGGCGCACGACGGTGTAGAGACTCTTTAGCGAATCCACCCTCGCACCGCCGCTGGCGACGGCGCTCTCGAATTCCGCCTTGGTCATGTCGCTCGGGTAGTAGTTGGCGCCGGCGGGTTTGGGACCGAAGCCCGGGACGAACGGAGCGTTGTCGTCGAGCCGATCCCACGGTCCGAAGTTGATATCGGCGAGCTGGCGGGCGGCGGGATCGCTGATTTGGCGCATCAGGGCATCGCGGTCGCCGTAGGACTCGATCCAGAAAATGGGATCCATCTCGCGCGCGGCATCGATGAGAAGAGGGAGCATTTTGAGCTCGTTCGCCGTGAGCTTCGATTCGTCGGGGTCGAGTTTGACGGTAGTGTACCGGGCGAGGCGGACGGCGGGAGTCGGGGAGCTGGCCGGACTTGAGGTTGGGGTTGGGGGTTGCATCGCGCAGGCTTGGAGTAAGGCAGAGGCGAGGAGAACAGGCGGCAGTTTGGAGAGGTTCATTGTTGGCTCGGCGTGTGGTGTCGGGCGTTTCCGCTGCATCTAACAATACTGAAGCGGGCGGCCGCAAGCTTTTCTTCGGCGTAGGGTCTCGACCGCTTCGGCTGGCCACCACATGAAAGAAAGCGGGGAGCCGATAGCGAGACAGCTGCTACGCCAAGAGCTCCCGGGACGCATCGCGTCTCGTCGTCTCAGTTTGTCGCGTTCCGTGTCTTCGTTTCTGGTTCCGCGCAACGATGCGACACCAGCTCGCTCCTGGCGTAGCTGCTCTCACGCTAACGGCTCCGCGCTTCAGTATTGTTAGATGCAAGCCGAAGCGCGCAGTTCCCAGCCTCCAACCAAATGAAGATCTTCGCTGCAACCTGTCTACTCACCCTCGCCTGCGCTCGAACAGTCCGCGCCCCTTCCCCGCTCCCCGCCGGGCGCGAGCTGGCGCCTGGCGTTAGTTACGAGAAGTACACCGACCCCCGCGGTCCCTGGGCGATCAATGTCGTTCGTGTCGATCTGCGCCGCCCGAACATCGAGATCCGCGCCGCCCGCGCAAACGATCAGGTGAAAGGCCGGGAACGAGTCAGCGCCATGGCGAAGCGCGCGAGCGTGAACGGCGCCCGCGTCGTTGCCGCGGTCAACGCCGACTTCTTCAACCTCGAGACCGGCGAGAACGAGAACAACCAGGTGCTCGACGGCGAGTGGTGGAAAGGCCTCAAGGTGACCGACTCTCCTTACGACACCTGGGACAACGCGCACATCCAGTTCGGCATCGACGCCGCGCGACGCCCGGTGATCGATCGCTTCATCCTCGACGGCAAGGCGTGGGACCACGGTGTGCCGACGCCGATCCTCACCGTGAATTCTTATCCGACCGGCCGATACGAAGGCACCGCGCTGTACACTTCCCGATACGGGACGGCCACACCGCGCGACACTGCTCGTCGCACTGTCGAAGCAGCTTTGTCGGCGGGGGGACGAAGAGGCGATACTCTGCTCTTCGTGCGGCGCAGCGCGGTTGCTACCACTTCCGGATCCGCGATTCCCGACGGTGGTGCTGTCCTCGCCGCTTACGGTTCCGGGTTGCGCGCCGACGAAGTGAAAGCGATGGCCGAAGGCGACACCGTAAAAGTTCTTCTCGCCACTCTGCCGCGCTTTCCGCACGGCCTGACCCCGCGAATGCTGATCGGAGGCTGGCCGCGCATCCTCCGCGACGGCGTCGTGGTCGCCGATGATGCAGCGACCGAAGAAGGAACTTTGTCGCGCAACGCCGAGGTGCGACACCCGCGCACCGCGATCGGTTTCTCGCGCGACAGCGCCACTCTCATTCTGCTCACCGTCGACGGCCGCTCCGAGAATAGCGGGGGGATGACGCTAGTCGAGCTCGCGCGCGTGATGCGTGAGCTCGGCGCGTGGCAGGCCTTGAATTTCGACGGTGGTGGCTCGACGACGATGGTTATCGACGGTGCAGTCGTGAACCAGCCGTCGGACAAGGAAGGAGAGCGTTCGGTTGGGAATGCGGTGCTTGTGTTAATTCGCGGGGGATAGACGCGGGCGCTTCGTCAGCATCTAACAGTACTGAAGCGCGGAGCCCTTGGCGTGAGAGCAGCTACGCCTAGAGCGAGCTGGTGTCGCATCGTTGCGGCGACCCTAAACGACGAGATGCGAGACGACGAGACGCGATGCGTCCCGAGAGCTCTGAGCATAGCAGCTGTCTCGCTATCGGCTCCCCGCTTTCTTTCATGTGGTGGCCAGCCAGGCGACGTCGCCCTCTACGCCGCAGCCTACCAGTGGATGACCTGTTCGCGGACCTTCCACTGATTCCGCCAATCATCGAACCGGAACACGAACACCGATCTCACCAACTTCGGCGCGGCGTCGGAGTCTCCGGTTTTGGCAACCAGGATGCAAGTCACGAACGCCAGATCTCCGCTCATGTCGAAATCGTCGACAGTGATCGCGAGCTGCGCACCGGCGAGTGGAGTCTTGTACAGCTGCCTCACCACTCCCAGCGGTGTGATCGCCTCACCTTCGGCGCCGAGTAGAGAGCGCGCGTTCGCGGCGTACACCGATGCAGTGGCGACGGAATCGCGGTGCTCGAGCGATTCGACCCACTTCTGCAGCGCCGACGTCAGCTCCTCCCGCACTTTCGCGTGGTAGATCGCGGTCGGATCATCGCCCGATTTCGGAAGCGCGACCGAGGCAAGCCCCTGCGCATCGACCGCGCCCGCTGCCACCGTCAATGCAAGAACTACCCTGTAAAGGATCTGAGCTGCTGCGTGAAGCGTCGGCATTTATTGGAGAGTAGAGAGAGCGCACGCAGGTCGGCGACGTGCACCTGGATGTGACACCGTACGGTTGTCGAAGGTTCGAGTTTCTCGCATCTCGGCGGCATCTCGGCGGCATCTCGGCGGATGGTCCGAGGCGCTTCGTATGCATCTAACAATACTGAAGCCGGCAGCCGCAAGCTTTACAGCTGCTACGCCCACAGCTACTGCACGCGCGACGAAAGCATTTCTACTGGGTTGATGTTCGCGCGTGATTTGTGAGTCCTCTCGCCCGCGTGACGACGAGACGCGATGCTTCCCGATAAGCTGTCGGCAAAGCTGCTGTAAGGCTTGCAGCTGCCAGCTTACGTACGAGAGGTGGCCAGCCGAAGCGCCGTCGTCTCTAGATCCCCAGCCAGTCCTTAGCCTTTCCCGGATCCCTGAACACCTCGATCACCTGCCCCAACCCCTCCGCGCGCAGCGCGAACATCCGGGCCATCCCGAACGCCGCATCGTCGGAAGCGATGAAAGCCCGTCGCGTTCCGGGCGCAAAAAACTGATCGAGCGAAGTCTCGTTGATCAGATTCGTCCCGACCTTGATCTCGGTGATCCCGGTCATGTCGACGAGCTGCCGATAGCTCGGCACGAACTCGGGATCGTTGCGCAGCAGCCGGTTGTGCTCGTGCACCTCGTCCTCCGTAACCGCGCCCCACAGCCGGCTGGTTACGAGCTGGTGCTTCGAGTCGATCGAGTACGAAGTGGGCAGGGGGTTCTCCTGATAGGCCGGAAGATTATCTCGCGGGGCGGACAAATAGTAGTAGTCCCGGATTCTGGCCCTCGAGCGCTTCGGCGGCCCACCACATGAAAGAAAGCGGGGAGCCCATAGCTAGACAGCCGCTACGCCGAGAGCTCGGGACGCATCGCGTCTCGTCGTCTCGCGTCTCCTCGTTGCGGTCGGCGCAACGATGCGACACCAGCTCGCTCCCGGCGTAGCTGCTCTCAAGCTAAGGGCTCCGCGCTTCAGTATTGTTAGATGCCAGCCGGAGCAGGCCTAGTCCCAGAATCCGAAACCCGCCGAGACGCGGGCCCCGTTTCTGCAGACTCTCCCCACGATGAACTCATCCGTCCTGACCCGCAACAACGTCAAAGTCTCCGGCAACGGCCAGCAGCCCATGCTGTTCGCCCACGGCTTCGGGTGCGACCAGAACATGTGGCGGTTCATGACCCCCGCGTTCGCCGACGACTACAAGATCGTCCTCTTCGACTACGTCGGGTCGGGGAAATCCGATCTCACGGCCTACGACGCCCGCCGCTACTCCAGCCTCGAGGGCTACGCCCAGGACGTGCTCGATGTGATCCACGCTCTCGACCTCCGCGACGTCGTCTTCGTCGGGCATTCGGTGAGTGGGATGATCGGCGTGCTCGCCGCCAACCGCGAGCCTTCGCGGTTCGCGCACCTGATCATGGTCGGCCCGTCGCCCCGCTACATCAACGACGAATCCTACGTCGGCGGTTTCGAGAAGCGCGACATCGAGGAGCTGCTCGACACCATGGACAAGAACTACATCGGCTGGGCGAACTTCCTGGCCCCGGCGATCATGAAGAATCCGGAGCGGCCCGAGTTGTCAGCCGAGCTCACCGAAAGCTTCTGCTCCACCGATCCGGTGATCGCGCGCCGCTTCGCCGAGGCGACCTTCTTCGCCGACAATCGCGGTGACCTTCACAAAGTGAAAGTGCCGTCGCTGGTGCTACAGTGCTCGGACGACATCATCGCCCCTGACAGCGTCGGCGACTATCTCGCCCACGAGCTGCCCGGCAGCACTCTGCACAATCTCCAGGCGACGGGCCACTGCCCTCACATGAGTCATCCGGAAGAAACCATCGCCGCGATCAAAGCTTATCTGGCGCAGCAGGCCGGCACGCATCGGGACGTCGAGCTCGCGCATCAATAGCACTTCGCAATGCAGGGTCTGATCGATCGGGCTCCCGCTGGCTTCATCTCGTTCGCCGACGACGGCACCGTCCGCGACGTCAACACCACCCTCCTCGAAATGCTCGGCGCCGACCGCAGCGCGATCGTCGGCAAGCCGTTCGAGTCCCTGCTGACAGTCGCGAGCCGCATCTTCTACCAGACCCATCTCTTTCCGCTGCTCAAGCTGCAATCGAGAGTGGAAGAATTGTTCATCACGATGCGCTGCGGCGACGGCGCCGACGCCGCGTTCCTCGCCAACTTCGTGCGGCGTGAAGATGGCCCTGACATCCGCTACGACGGCGCGCTGATGCGACTGCGCGAGCGCCGCAAATGGGAGGACGAGATCGTCCGCGCGCGCCGCACCGCCGAAGAAGCCAATCGACGCAACTCGGCGCTGCTGTCGATGATGTCGCACGACCTGCGCACCCCGATCGGATCGATCTCGGGCTACGCCGAGATCCTGCTGATGGGAATCCGCGGCGACCTTACCGATGCGCAGCGGGGCGATCTCGAGCGCGTCAAGAAGGCGAGCGAGTACGTGCTGAGTCTGATCGAAGATGTGCTCAGCTTCGCGCGCCTGAATGCCGGCGAGATCTCTGAGCCGGATCTGCGAGCGCTCGACGCCGACGCCGTGCTCGCCGAGACGGAATCGCTGATCGGGCCGCGGATGGAGCAGAACGGAATCGGGTACGAGCGGATAGCGTGTGATTCGTCGGTGAAGGTCGTCGCGGATCCCGACCGGCTACAGCAGATCCTGCTCAATCTTCTCACCAACGCGGTGAAGTTCACGCCGGCGGGAGGTCGCATCACGATCACCTGCGCGTCGGACGGAGAAAGCACCGAGATCAGGGTCGCGGACACGGGGCGCGGAATTCCTGCCGATCAGCTCGAGAAAATCTTCGAGCCGTTCGTGCAGGTGACAGGAACGGCAGCGGCGCTGGGGGGCCGGCAGAAGGGATTCGGGCTCGGACTCGCGATCAGCAGGGGATTGGCGAGGAAGATGAACGGGGAGCTGAGCGTGGAGTCGGAGGTGGGGGTTGGATCGACTTTTACGCTGAGGCTGCCTGCATCTCGGCGCATAGACTCGAGCGCTTCGGCGGGCGTCTAACAGTACTGAAGCGCGGAGCCCTCAGCTGCTCTCTCGCTATCGGCTCCCCGCTTTCTTTCATGTGGTGGCCAGCCGAAGCGCCCGAGTCCGTACGCCGAGATTTCTCGATTCGCGCAATCCCCTGTAGTCCCCACCAGAAATTTTCGACCCGATCATCCGTTCCCCGCAACACTCTTAACCGACCGGCGTACGTAGCGTGTCAATGCATCACTCACACGAACAGAGGTTGGTTTTATGTTGCGCAATCTTCGCAGTCTCAGCATGGCACTTTCAGTCGCGGCCGCGGTCGCGTGCGGCGGCGGCACGGGTCCTTACGGCAGCGGTGGCGGCGGCGGTCCCCCTCCCCCTCCTCCCCCAGCCACGGTCGAAGCCAGACCGACGCTCGTCTTCACGCCCGGTAATCTCACCATCAACGCCGGCGAGACGATGACGTTCGCGTTCGGCTCGATCGGTCACAACGTCACCTTCGACAACCGCGTCGCCGCGACGCCCGCCGACATCCCGGGCGCCAACGCCAACAAGTCGGTGCAGCGCACCTTCGCGGTCGCGGGCACGTATCAGTATCACTGCAATATTCACCCGGGAATGGCGGGCTCTATAACCGTTCAGTAGAGACCCGGGCGCTTCGTGAGCATCTAACAGTACCGAAGCGCCCGAATCTCTACGCCGAGACAATTACCTCTTCCCTACTTTCGCCGTAACCTCGACCCTCTCACCTGCGCGGACCACCACGATCTTCACAACATCGCCAGGCTGATGTGAATACAAGGCGTCGCTGTAGGTGTAGATGTCCTTCACCGCGACCCCGCCGAGCTCGACGATGATGTCGCCGGCCTTGAGACCCGCGACATCGCCCGGACTGCCCGGCCTCACCGCCGTCAGCTTCAACCCCGCGACATCGCTCGGCGCCATGTCGGGCACCGTGCCGAGGTAGGCCTGGCGACCGGACTCGGGCCCCATCGTCCGTGGGGCGGGCGCGATCTTCACCAGCGTCAGAGGCGACGGACGGTCGGCTATCGCGCGCGTCACACGCAACGCGAGGTTCACCACCCGCGCTTCGCCGGCAGCGTTGATCTTCTCGACGTCGTCGGTGGCACGGTGATAGTCCTCGTGCAGATCGGTGAAGAAGTGCAGCACCGGGATGTCTTTCGCGTAGAACGAAGTCTGATCGGACGGACCGTAGCCGTCGCCACCACCGGCGATCTGGAGCGGCGCCGGCGCCGCGGCGTTGACGCTGTCGACGAGTGACTTGAGCTCGGTCGCCGTCGCGGTCCCATAAACGATCAACCTGTCGTTCCTCAACCGGCCGACCATGTCGAAGTTGATCATCGCGACGATGCTCGTGATCGGAACGGGAAGGTGATCGACGAACCACGCCGAGCCGAGCACGCCGAGCTCTTCGGCGGAGAAGTTGACGAAGATGATCGAGCGGCGCGGTGGATTCGCCGCGAGGATGCGCGCCAGCTCGAGCACCGCCGCCGTCCCCGACGCGTTGTCGTCGGCGCCGTTCCGGATCGCGCTGCCCGTATCCTGCGCAAAAGTCGCCGATCTGCCGAGGTGGTCGAAATGGGCGCCGACGACGACGTACTGGTCGCGCAGAACCGGATCGCGCCCGGGTAGCAACGCGACGACGTTTTCGGTCGGACGAGGTGCCGTGCGACCGGCGTGCGCGTCCGCGGCAGAGAGCGCGTTGAACGGTTGCAGATAACCGGGCACGACCGCGACAAGCCCGAGCGCGCGATATCGCCGCGCAAGATACGCGGCCGCGGAGTCGTTGCCCGGAGTGCCGGCAAGTCTCCCCTCCAGCCGATCGCTGGCGAGGTAAGCGATGTCGCGGCGGATCGCGGTGGAGTCGGCGACCGGTGCCGTCGACATCGGAGTAATTGACGGCGCGCACGCCGCGGCGAGAAGCAGGGCGACGGCGGCTGAAAGACGGGGTTGGGCTGAGATCGACATCGAAGTTGGAGTCAGGCCTGAGCTTACGCGGACTGTCGTACTCGGGGGATTGCTCTGCATCTAACAGTACTGAAGCACGGAGCTGTTAGCTGCTGTCTCGCTATCGGCTCCCCGCTTTCTTTCATGTGGTGGCCTGCCGCAACGCTCAAATCCCGGACGCCGAGACCGGCAGATGCCTTCCCCCCACTACAATCTCTCCCCATCGTTGATGGATGACCCGATACCATCTGCGTTTCCTGACTGGCGCGCTCGGACTCGCCGCCGTGATCGCCGCGGCCCCGCGCGCAAAGACGCCGAGAGTCACCATTGCGACTGGCGCGATCGAAGGCGTCGTCGATTCCGCGACCGGCGTGCTCGTCTTCCGCGGCATTCCATACGCTGCACCTCCGGTCGGCGCCTTGCGCTGGCAGCCGCCGCAACCGCCCAGGTCGTGGTCGGGCGTGCGAGACGCAAAAGTCCTCGGCCACAACTGCATCCAGCACCAGCCGTACTCCGACATCGATCCGTTCGCGGCCGGAGTCTCGGAAGATTGTCTCTACCTCAACGTCTGGACGGATTCGCTCGACGCGCGCGCGAAGAAGCCGGTGATGGTCTGGATCCACGGCGGTGGTTTCTTCGCCGGATTCGGTGGCGAAGAACGGCACAACGGCGCGCGGCTCGCGCAGAAAGGCGCCGTCGTCGTCACCCTCAACTACAGGCTCGGCGCGCTCGGATTTCTGGCGCACCCCGCGCTCGCGGCGGGATCCCCGCACCACTCGGCGGGCAATTATGGATTGCTCGATCAGATCGCGGCGCTGGAGTGGGTGAGGCGCAACATCTCGCGCTTCGGCGGCGACCCGTCGCGCGTTACGATCTTCGGAGAATCGGCCGGCGGAATGAGCGTCGGCTCGCTGATCGCGTCGCCGCTGGCGAAGGGTCTGTTCCAGCGCGCGATCCTCGAGAGTGGAACCGGAGTCGGCGTCGGAATCGCGCCTCGCGCGACTGCCGCGGCCGTCGCAGAACAGCTGGCCGACTCGCTCGGCGTTAGCGGCGACGGAGCCGATGCTGCATCGCGGTTACGCGCGGTCGATGCGAACACCGTGCTTCAGACATCGCTGCACCTTGGCGCTCAAGGCGATCCGCGATTCTGGCCGACGGTCGACGGCTGGGTACTTCCGCGTCCCGTCGACTCCGCGATTCTCACCGGCAATGCCAACATCGTTCCCGTGATCGTCGGCAGCAATCGCGACGAAGGCGACGAGTGGATGGCCGCACCGACGCGCTCGTTCGCCCGACTGATGTCGGCGCGCGGCGCCCCGACCTATCTCTACATTTTTTCGAGAGTCGGCGACGACAGCGCCAATCGCAAGCGCGGCGCGTATCACAGCGCCGAGATCACCTTCGTCTTCGGCCGCCCGCACCCGCTGCAGCCGAGCGCGGGGACGACCCCGTACGATTCGACGGTGGCGGAGGCGATGAGCGATTACTGGGTGGCGTTCGCGACTTCGGCGGATCCAAACGGGGCGCCGACGACCGGGAAGTGGCCGGTTTGGCCGAGGTACAATCGGGCGACGGATGCGCTTCTCGAGATCGGGCCGGACATAGCTGCGAGAACAGGCTTTAAACGGGCCGTCTACGACTCACTTGATGCTATAGCTCGCGCGCATGGGGCAGTTCGTCCTTAAAGTTCGGCGTACGGACTCGGTCGCTTCGGCTGGCCACCACATGAAAGAAAGCGGGGAGCCGATAGCG
>Ga0070684_100001815_pt1 | contig 15616 bp, 8 predicted proteins | sample KBSC723LmetaG_FD_65653 | JGI IMG/M metagenome (GOLD analysis project Ga0070684, IMG submission 65653) | Corn rhizosphere microbial communities from Kellogg Biological Station, Michigan, USA - KBS C7.2-3L metaG | ecosystem: Host-associated > Plants > Roots > Rhizosphere ...
TCGGTGTTCGAGGAGTGGCGCACGGGCCCGACGCCCGGTGTGGTCGTGCCGCCCGACGTGATCACGGCGTTGAACGAGGACAAGTTCCTGCCGGTGAGCGATCTCGATTCGGGCTTCATCCGGCCTGCGTATCCGAACCAGATTCAGGTGTCGTACGTGCAAGCGGGCCTCATCTGTCTGTTCGTCGAACAGCGCTGGGGCTTCGATCGCCTCTCGGCGCTGTTGCATCAGTTCGATCGAGCGGATGTCACCACGGCCGCTGCAGTCCAGGCTGCGTTCAAGATGGCCCCCGCGGATTTCGACAAGGAGTTCGATGCATTCCTGCACTCGCGCTACGGTGCTTTGCTCGCGGGCATGAGCGAGTACCAGTCGCAGTATCAGGCGGCGCGCAAGGCGATTCAGAGCGAGCAGTGGAACGATGCGGTAGCGCCGGCGAAGCGAGCGGCAGAGCTTTATCCCGAGCATGTCGGCCCCGGCAGCCCGAATCTGTTGCTGGCGCGTGCGCTGGACAAGCTGGGACGACGCCCCGAGGCCATCGCAGCAGTGGAAACGTATCGTAACGCCGGCGGCTGGGAACCTGCAGCACTGCGCGAATTGGCGCGCTGGCTCGACGAGGCCGGTCGGGAGCAGGATGCAACGGCGGTGCTGCAATCTCTGAACTACTCCGAGCCGCTGAATCCCGACCAGCATGCGCAGCTCGGCGAGCGTCTGCTGGCCGACAATCGTGCCGAAGACTCGCTGCGTGAATTCCGCGTGCTGCTCGCACTGCGCGATCACGATCAAGCGCCGGCGCTGTTCGGCGCCGCGCGCGCACTCTACGCACTGGGCGATCGCGCGGCGAGCCGCCGTCACGTGCTCGATGCGCTCGTCGCCGCCCCCCACTACAAACCCGCGCAGGAATTCCTGCTGAAGATCGTCGAGGAGCGAACCAAAAATGAATGACGTCGCCGGCAACAAGCTCACCGACGCCGAAGTCGAGCGCCACGTGGAGACGTTCCACGCGCGCCTCGGCGCGATCCGCACGGAAGTGCGCAAGATCATCGTCGGCCAGGATGACGTAGTCGATCACCTGCTGCTCACGCTGCTGGTCGGCGGGCACTGTCTCATCACCGGCATGCCGGGCACAGCCAAGACGCTGTTGGTTCGCACGCTCGCCATGGCGCTCGGTTTGAAGTTCAAACGTATCCAGTTCACGCCGGACCTGATGCCGACCGACGTCACGGGCACCGACATCATCGAAGAAGACATCACCACGGGTCATCGCCGCTGGACGTTCGTGCCGGGGCCGATCTTCACGAACGTGCTGCTCGCCGACGAAGTGAATCGCACGCCGCCGAAGACGCAGGCCGCGCTGCTCGAAGCCATGCAGGAGCATTCGGTGACTGTGCGCGGCACCACGCACACGCTGACGCCGCCGTTCTTCGTGCTCGCGACGCAGAATCCGATCGAGCTGGAAGGCACGTACCCGCTGCCGGAAGCGCAGCTCGATCGATTTCTGTTCAACGTGCTGCTCGATTACCTGACGCCGCAGGACGAGATGGAAGTCGTCGATCGCAACACCTCGCGCATGGACCTGCCGCAAATCACGGCGTGCACGACAGCGGAAGAGATCGTGCAGTTCCAGTGGCTCGTGCGACAGGTGCCGCTGTCGGCGGAAGTTCGCGAAGACGCGGTGATGCTGATTCGCGCGACCCGCCCCAAGGAATCGATCGCGCCCGAGGGCGTGCGTCGCTACGTTCGCTACGGCGCCAGCGTGCGAGCAACGCAGTTCCTGTGTCTGGCCGCGAAGGCGCGGGCGTTGATGGCGGGGCGCTATCACGTGACCGGCGAGGATCTACGCTCGCTCGCGCTGCCGGTGCTGCGTCATCGCGTGTTGACCAACTATCAAGCCGAGTCGGACGGCAAGAGCGTCGACGAAGTGCTGAAAGAGGTCATCAATAGATGAGCTCGACCGCCATCAATCGGCTGCTGCTACCGACCACGCTCGCAGGTCTAGCGAACCTCGAGCTGGTTGCGCGCACGGCCGTCGAGGGCTTTCTCACCGGGCTGCATCGCTCGCCGCACTACGGCTTCAGCCAGGAATTCAAGGAGTATCGCGCCTACGTCGAAGGCGACGATCCGCGCTTCGTCGACTGGAACGTCTACGCGCGCACCGAGCGCACCTACATTCGCCGCTACGAAGGCGAGACCAACACGCGGCTGATGATCCTGCTCGATGCCAGTGCGTCGATGGACTACAGCTCCGGCGGAGTCAGCAAGCTCCAGTACGGCAAGTTCCTCGCGGCCGCGCTCGCGTACCTCGCGGCCCGGCAGCACGATCCGGTCGGCCTCATCGTGTTCGACGAGCAGATCCGCCAGTTCCGCCCGGCCACCAGTCGCGCCGGCAGCCTGCAAAGCATGATTCACACGATCGACGGCGTGACCGCCGGCCGTGGCACGAACCTGGAAGAGTGCTTCCGCAGCTTCGGCGAGCATCTGAAGCGTCGCGGCCTCGTCGCGGTGATCTCCGATCTGTATTGCGACCCGCTGAAGATGAGCAAGGCAGTGCAGCCGCTCGCCTATCACGGCCACGACATCATGCTGTTCCAGCTGCTCGATCCGCGCGAGCTGAAGCCTGAGTGGAGCGAATCGGTGCTGCTGGAAGACGTCGAGACCCACCAGACGCTGAACGTCGCGCCGGAATATCTCGCTGGCGAGTATCGCGACAAGCTCGGTGCGCATCTGGCCTCGCTGCGCAAGGCCGCGGCTGACGTTGGCGCGCATCAGCTCCTGATCTCCACTGACGAGCCGCTGGATCGCGCGTTGCGTCGCTATCTGTTGTTTCGCGAGGGCAGGAGCTAGCCATGTTCCTCGCACCCGCCTTCCTGCTCGGCTTGCTGGCGATCGGCGTACCGATCTGGCTGCACCGCGTGGCGCGTGCGAATCCGACGCAGCATCCGTTCGCGTCGTTGATGTTCGTCGAAGCGAGCGAGACGCAGCGGACCGCCAAGCGCACGTTGCGTTATTGGTTGTTGCTGTCGCTGCGCATTCTGCTGCTCATCGCGCTGGTGCTCGCGTTCGCTGGGCCGCTGCTCACCGAGCGGGCGATCCCCGGCGCGAACGCGAATGCACGCTTGCATGCGATCGTGCTCGACACGTCGTTGTCGATGCAGGATGGCGATCGGTGGCAGCGTGCGCTGAACGAAGCAGATTCCATCTTGAAGAGCCTGAGCTCGTCCGATCGCGTGCTGGTCGCGACGGCCGAAGGGCGTCGCGTTTCGGTCGTGCAGAGCTCCACGCCGGCGTCTACGGCTGGGACAGTCCGAGGAACACTGCGCGCTCTGAAGCCCGGAATCGAGCGGTTAGACTACGGCCTGGCGATGAGCACCGCGGACAATTGGCTGGGCTCGCCGCGGCCACCGGTCGTGCTGCATCTCATTTCGGATCTGCAGCAGAGCGCGGCGCCGCTGCGTTTCGCGGATCTCGAGCCTCCCGCGCGGACGCAGTTGATGCTGCACGACGTCGGCAATGCTGCCGCTGAGAATGTATTCATTCAGGGCGCGCAGCTCACCACTGTCGACACGCGTTCGCTCGAAGTGACGGTGCGCGGCACGGCTGCGAAGCCGCAGCAACGCCAGGTGATTCTCGCGATCGACGGCAAAGAGTACGGACGTCGTACCGTCGACCTGCCCGCATCCGCCGTCGCGACGGACTCGGTTGAGACCGAGGGCGGCGATCATCTGACACCGCAGCTCGGTTCGCAGGCGACGACGACCTCGTCGGCGAAAGTGCTGTTCTCCGATCTGAAGCTTGCCGCCGGATCGCACCGGCTCGAAGTCTCGCTCGATCCAGCGGACGCCTTGCCGCAGGACGATCACTTCTACGCCGTACTCGAGCACGCAGATCCCAAGGCGCTACTGGTCGCGCCCGATACGCGTGCAGACGACGTCTCCTATTTCGCATCGGCTATTGGTTCGCTCGCGGCGCCGACGCTGAGTGTCGAAGAGCGCGCGCCGGAGACAATCGGCACCGGCGCATTGACCGGCTACTCTCTGATGGTCATCGCCGACGTCGGCGCGCTCACTGACATCCAGGCGAAGCGCATCAAGGAATACGTCGCGGCCGGTGGCTCCGTGCTCGCGACTCTCGGCACGCACACTGCGATCGAGCCCGGCCCGCTGCTCGAGGGTTGGCGTATCAGCGAGCCGGAGCAAAGCATCGCTGCAGTGGGCGAGATCGCGACGACGCATCCTGTGTTGCGCGAAGCGGGCGATTGGCATTCTGTGCGTTTCTTCCGACATCGCGCAGTTCAGGTGACCAAGGACGACAAGGCACTCATCACGTATGAGAACGGCACGCCACTGCTGATCGAGCGCACGATCGGCGCCGGTCACATGCTCGTGCTGACCGCGCCTGTCGAGCGTGAGTGGAACGACCTCGCGATCCACCCGCTGTTCGTGCGCTTCATCGCCGAAGCTGCCCGTTACCTCGTGCGCGGCGACGCTTCTGCGGCCAGCACCACGGTCGGCTCCGTGGTTTTGACAGGATTGACCGCGACCGGCGGCGGGCAGATATTCGATCCGCGGGGCGAGCGCGTGCTCGGCCTGGCGCAGACCGCGGCCGCGGACCGCCTGATTCCCGATCAGACCGGGTTCTACGAGATTCGCGGCAACGACGGCGTGCGCTGGATCGCCGTCAATGTCGATGCCCGCGAATCGGACCTGACGCCGCTGCCCGCGTCCTTCGTGCAGCGCTGGCGCGCGATGCAGGTGCGGCAGGCGGCAGCCACGAACGTCGCAGCGGTTGCGGCGGCCACCTCGTCGGCGGACGAGAAGCCGCGTTCGCTGGGACCCGCAGTGCTTTGGCTCGCCGCGCTGTTGTTGCTGGCCGAGCTGTTGCTGGCAAATCGCTACCTCGCGATTCGCCGGGAGACACCGAAATGAGCGCTCGAGAGCGACTCGAAAGTTACCTGGACTCACTGCGCGCGCGGTTGCGCACACATATCTATGCGCGCGCTGCGGCCATCGCCCTGGCCGGCATTCTCGCGATCACCGCGTTCACCGTCTGGATTTTGCAGCGACAGGAGTTCGCGCCTGCGATTGCGGTAGCAGGGCGCGTCGCGATCATCGTGCTGCTCGCGTGTGTCGTTGCGGTGCTGGTGTGGCGGCCGCTGCGTCGGTTGCATCGTGACCAGGGTGCGCACGTTTTCGAGCAGAGACTGCCGGACGAGAACGGCCGCATCCAGACTTATCTCGACGGTAAGCGGCGTGAAGCGCAGGGCCTCGCGACGCCGCTGTTGAGCCTGCTGGCGGCTGATGCCGCGTCGATTGCCGAGCGCACGCCCGCCGAAGAAATCGTGTCTTCGCGACGCATCGCAGTTGGGACATTCATCGCTGTCGCGGCGCTAGCCGTGCTCGTGGGCTTGCTCGTTGCCGGTCCCGCGTACTGGGGCTTCGGCAGCCGTCATTTGCTACTCGGCATGGAGTTGCCACGCAACGCAGTGCCGGTGCGGCGCGTGACAGTGACTCCAGGCAACGCGACCGTCCGCCGTAACAGCGATCTTGCGATTCGGGCTGCCGTCGAAGGTTTTCATCCGCGCGACGTGGCCGTGTTCGTGCGATTCGCCGATCGGCAGGATTGGGAACGCGCGCCGATGCAGCTGGCGGCCGATAGCGAATCGCGTTTCGAATTCCGTCTCTATGCGGTGCGTGGCCCGCTGCAGTACTACGTCGACGCAGAAGGCACGCGCAGCGGCGAGCACAGCGTAACGGTCGTCGATCTGCCGCGCATCGAGCGGGTGAAGCTGACGTACCAGTATCCGGACTGGACCGGTCTCGATCCGAAGACCGACGACGTTTCGCGCGACATCAGCGCGGTCGAAGGAACGAACGTCAAAGTCGAAATCGTCGCCGATGCACCGCTCGAAGCACCGGCGCTGATCGTCGACGGCAACACGGGCGAACTCGCTCAGCAAGGCCGCACGAGCACCGGCGCGATCGTCGTCACCAAGCCCGGGCGTTATCAGATCGGCGCACGCGTCGCGAATGAGTTCGTGGCCCTGAGCGACGAATACGCGATCGAAGTCGTTGCCGACGAGAAGCCGACCATCGAGATCCGCAAGCCCGGCCGCGACTGGCGCGCCACCAGCATCGAAGAAGTGCCGGTACGTATCCACGCCGAGGACGATTTCCGCCTGCGCGACGTGTCGCTGCGCTACTCGGTGAATGGCGGCGAATTTCAGACGATGCAGGTCGGCGGCGGCGGCAAGACCAGCGAGGGCGAGTCGCTGCTCGACATGGAAGAACTCGGCGCAGCGCTCGCCAAGGAACAGACGAAGGATCCTGCGAAAGGACTCGTCCCCGGCGATCTCGTCTCGTACTACGCAGTCGCGAAGGACCGCAAGGCGACGGTGCAGACCGACTTGTTCATGGTCCAGGTGCAACCGTTCGAGCGACGCTTCCTGCAGGCGCAGAGCGGCAATCAGGACGGCGGCGGCATGGGCGACGAGCAGGGCGCCATCTCCGAGCGGCAGCGCGAAATTCTGCTCGCGACCTGGAATCTGCAGCGTGGCGACGAGCGCGGCTCGCGCTCGAAGCAGCAGATCGAAGACAGCGCCAAGATGCTCGCCGAGCTGCAGGCCACGCTTGCTCAGCAAGCGCGGACGCTGGCCGCGCGTACCCGCGCTCGCGCATCGCTGGATGAAGACGAGCGTATCCGCACGTTCGTGGAGAGCCTGGAGAAAGCCGCCACCGTTATGGACCCGGCGGTCGCTCATCTGAATACGTTCAAGTTCCCCGAAGCCGTGCCGTACGAGCAGCAGGCGCTGCAACAGCTGTTGCGTGCCGAGTCCGCGTTCCGCGAAGTGCAGGTTTCGATGCAGCAGAGCAACGCCGGCGGCGACGGCTCGCAGACTGCGCGCAACTTCACGGAAATGTTCGAGCTCGAAATGGATCTGGAGAAGAGCCAGTACGAGAGCGAGTCGCAGCTCCAGTCGCGCAACACGCAGAAGGATCTCGATGAGATGGTTCGCAAGCTCAAGGAGCTCGCCGAGCGCCAGGAGCAGCTCGCGCAACAACAACAGCAGGATCTGCGCACGCCGGAGCAGCGCTGGAAGCAGGAACAGCTGCGTCGTGAGGCCGAGGATCTGCGGCGTCGACTCGCCGAGCTGAATCGGCAGCAGTCTTCAGGCGATTCACCGGCGTCGCGCGGCGGATCGGCCAGCGGCCAGGCGCGCGAACGCGAAGAGCGCGAACGGCAGCAGCTGTCGCAGGCGCTCGAGTCCGTTAACAAGGCGTTGCAGCAGATGCAGGCGGCCAATGGCAAGGATGGCAACGATCAGCAGCAGCAACAGCAGCAGCAGGGACAAGCTGGCCAATCCGGCCAGTCCAATAAGTCCGGCCAGTCTGGAGAGTCCAACCCGGCCGAGCAGGCCAGAGCTGCGCAGGAAGCGAGCCGCAATCTGCGCCGCGCTCTGCAGCAGATCGATCAGCCCGACCAGTCGCGCTTCGACGAGACGCTGGAGAAGTTCGCGGATCGCAGCGGGCAGATGCTCGAACAGCAGCGGCAGATCGAGAGCGATCTCTACGAGGCACTGTCGCAGCCGCAGCCGACGAATGGTCGCGGCACGATCGATCAGAAGCGCGCACAGCAGCTGGTTCGCTCCAAGCAGCAGATGGCGACCGATCTGACGAACCTGGAGCGCGACATGCGCAATGCGGTTCACGAGAATCGCAAGGACAATCCGGAAACCACGCGCAAGCTGAGCGAGATCATTCGCGACGTCGAAGGTTCGGATGTCATGTATCGACTGAATCGCAGCGCTGCCGAGATCTACTACGGTCGCGCGCGCGAGGCAGCGCCGCGCGAAGGGTTGATCACCGATGCGCTCGATACCCTGAATCAGGACTTGCGCGACGCGGCTGTGCAAGCTGCGGCGGAAGGCAAGGAGAAGCCGGACTCGGCGACTGCACAGGCGCTGCTGGCACAAGTTGCGGAGCTGCGCCGGGCGCTGCAGGACGCGCAACAGCAAGCTGACGCTGAGGGCAATCGGCAAGGCCAACAGGGACAGCAGGGCCAGCGAGGACAACAGGATCAACAAGGACAACAAGGTCAGCAAGGACAACAAGGTCAGCAAGGGCAACAAGGTCAGCCGGGGCAAGACGGTCAGCGGCAGGCTCGCGAGGGTCAGCAGGGCAGCCAGGGTCAGGACGGCAGGCAAGGTCAGGGTCGCAGCGATCGTCCCTCCGACGGCTCGCGCCCCGGACAACAGCCGCGCGGCGGATTGACGGCGTGGAATCCCAACGTGCCCAGCATGTCGCTCGGCGGCTTCGAAGACGGCCGCGGCTCGCTCGCGCGCCAGACTGCGACGCTCAGCGAGCGCATCCGCGATCTGGCGAACCGCATGGATCGCGGCGATCTGAGTCAGACCGAGCTGGAAGCGCTGCGTCGCGCGGCTACACAGCTGCGTCGTCTCAGCGGCGACCCGTTGGCTGCGCAACCGGACGTGATGATGCGATTGATCAATCAGATCGAGCTGCAGGCGCTTGCGGCGAATGCGAAGACACGCGAGGCATCAGCGGCGCGCGCCACGATTCCGGATCCGGATTCGCCGCGCTATCGCGAGGCAGTCGCCGAATATTATCGGCGGCTCGGTAATCGCCAATGAGACTGCGCTTCGCGCTCGCCGCGGCGATCGTTTCGATCTCGCTGGGCGCGGGCGCGTCTTCCAACCTGATCACCGGCGACGGCGGGCGCTCGGGCATGCCCGCGGACATGACCAAGCTGAACTTCGCTCGCATCATCTACGACAGCGAAGGCGGCATGGGCGAGGCGTACTACGCCTACGACGGCCGCGTCTGGGCGCGCTGGGAAACGGACTTTCCGGAAGGCGACGACAACTTCGGCCATCGACTCTCGCAGCTGACGCGCATCCAGGTCGCGAAACACGCCTCCAGCCGCATGCTCACCGCGCCGGACCTCGGCGACTTTCCGCTGCTGTACATGTCCGACCCGGGTTACATGGTCGTGTCCAACGAGGAGAAAGCCGCCTTGGCGCGTTACCTGGCGAACGGCGGGTTCGTGTGGTGCGACGACTTCTGGGGCGACGCCGAATGGCAGCAGTTCGCAGACGTGATGCGCCAGGTGCTGCCCGGCCGCGAATGGCGCACGCTCACTGCGGATCATCCGATCTTTCACACAGTGTTCGATCTGAACGACGGCATGCCGCAGATTCCGGCGTTACCGTTTGCGAGCCCCGGCGCGAGCACCGCCGAACCCGCCGGCGCTCACAAATTCCCCGCCGGCAACCTCGAGACGCCGGAGATGCGCGCGTGGCTCGATGACGACGGTCGCATCATGGTGCTCGCCACCCACAACACCGACGTCGGCGACGGCTGGGAGCGCGAGGCCTACGGCGAGTGGTACTTCGAGACGTTCTCGACCAAGTCCTACATGGTCGGCGTCAACGTCCTGATCTACGCGATGACGCACTAGGCGCAAGCCACGTCGCTGCCGATGCTCTGGTAATACCGGTACCAATCGCTGCGGAAAACCTCGTCGGGATCGAAGCGCCGCTTCGCTTGCAGGAACTCCGGGAGCTGCGGGTAGCACGCGAGCATCTGCGCGGCAATCGCGTAGCGGTGGTACGTCAGGAAGAAGCTGCCGCGGTGATGGATCGCGATGTCGATGAGGCGGCGGAACGTGTGGGACGAGCGGCTGATGCTGCGCTGTTCGTGGTCGACGTGCAGGTTGAAGATCACGCAAGCGTAGTCTTCGCGCGCCCAGGGCAGAGCCGTTTCGCTGTCGCGCTTGATCAATCGCACGGTGCCATAGATCAGATCGACTTCGTGTCGCTGAAAGTCACGACGCACGTCGCTCATGAAGGCGGACAACCGCGTGCGTGGGACGTACAGCTCCGTGATCATTTCCGATCCCGGCACGCTGGCTTCGCAGGCGCGGTCGAGACCGCCGTGGTAGTCATCGAGGTAGACACTGAGCTGGTGCGTGTCGCTCCAGTAGATCTGTCCGCTCGAGCGCAGATAGAAATCCGTGAACTCGTGAAACGCGCGGCGTTTGTTGTGATGCGCGAGATAGATGAGGCGCCGCCAGTCCTGCGGTGAGAGACGGATCTGCCCCGGTGGAATGGGCGTGTGTGCATCGACGGGCCGGTAGCAGGAGAGCACGCCCCTCGACAGGAAACCCGGATCGTCCAGCGCCGTCGAGAACTGGAAATCACCGTAGAGGTACCCGGTACGAATCAGATCTGCGAATGCCTCGCCGATCTCGTCGAGCTCGCACAGCTCGACGACGCGCTCGACTTTCTGCCGGGGCACCAGGCGGATTTTCGCTTTCGCGACCACGCCGAATAACCCATAGCCGCCGATGACGTGTCGGAACAGATCGGCGTTCGCCTGGCGATCGCAGTACACGACCGAGCCGTCGGCCAGGATCATCTCGAGCGCTTCGATGTCCGAGACGAACGGCGCATAAGCCAGCCCGCGGCCGTGAATGTTGGCGCTGACAGCACCGCCGATCGTGAGCCGATCGGCACCCGTCTGCTTCTGCTTGATGCCCCAGGCGGAGCCGTCGTCCTCACGTTGCGCGACGACGTAGTGCCGGATGAGATCCGGCCAGGTGATGCCTGCCTGTACGTGAATCAGTCCGCGCTCACGATCGAAATCGAGCACGCGATTCATGCCGCGCATGTCGAGCAGCCAGCCGTTCTCCGCGAACTGTTGCCCGCCCATCGCGTGACACGAGCCGCACACGCTCATGAACTCGCCACGCTCGTGCACCTGGTGCACGAAGCTTGCGGCTTCATCGAGAGTCGTCGGCACGAGACGGCCGCGCACGGTCGTCGAATTGAGCTGCGAGTGGATGTCGTTGCAAACGTGCTGCAGTTCGTTCAATCGCATCGTCGCGTCTTCGCTGTGACTCGAGATGCGCCAGAGCCTGCGGGTGCAGTCTGCGATCCGCAACCGCTCGCGACGGAGTAACGGATAGCGATACCGGCAGCGGCGGCAGCCGCGACCGGATCGCGGCCTAGCGAGTGCGCATGATGCGGTTCTCCCGCTCAGGCGATTTGTAGATGTGTCCGTCGGTGCCGGACAAGACCTGCTGTCCCGGTTTCAGCTGCGCACCCGGGGCGAAGCCGGACGCAACCGGACAGGTCACGTTGCCGCTCTCGCGGAAGTCGAGCGCTGCTTTCAGTCGGCCTTCGCTCTCGTCGCCCAGCTCGTGCAGGAGATCGTCGGCCACCGAGCAGCCAGCGAGTTTGATGCTGCTCGCTCCCGTCTGGTTCTGGGCAGCGAAGCCATCGGGATAGCCGCCCTCGCCCATGTTGTTCACGCCCTCGAACTGGATCGAGAAATACGTGGTGCCGCAGTTGTCCTGCGGATAGAAGCCATAAGGTTTGCCGCACGTCGTCGAGCCGATCAGGAACACCTGCACGCCGACACCGCGCAAGCCGTTGATGATCGACTCGCTCGCCGAACAGGTATTCGGCCCGGTGATGACGTACACGCGACTCAAGCCGAGCGTAGGCAGCGGCGTGCCGGGCGTTTTGGTGGAACCCGGCAGACCCTGCACCGTCGTGTGAAATGGCGTGCCCGGTGCGAGCAGCTCACCGCTGATCGGATCCCGCGTCAGATTCTTGTTGTTGAACTGCAGCCGCTCGAAGATCTGCCCAGTCGTGCGTCCGGGTCCCGCGATCATGAACGACAGCTCGTTCGCGATGTCGAGGAAGCCGCCGCCGTTGTAGCGGATGTCGAGGATCAGATCGTCGATGCCCTGCATGCTGTTGATGGCATCGAACAACTCAGTCTCGGCCGGGCCGGTGTGATCGTTGAACACGATGTAGCCGATGTTCTTGCCGCTGCGCGCGATCGTCTTGGTGGCGAGCACCGCCTTGTGCGTGATGTTCGCCGTCGTCATTGTCGCAGTGAGGTTCGCGCCGCCATTCGGACGCGTGAACACCCAGGTGAATGTCTGATTCACGGCCGACGGGAAAAACGCCGAATTCAGCGTATTGACTCCCGCCTGCGTAGTGTCGTTGACGAAGTCGATGCCGTTGACCGAGACGACCTCCATGCCGCGCGTCAGCCCGGCGTTGGCCGCCGACGTGCCAGGCTCGACGAAGGCGACGACCGCGCGTCGCGGCGGACTGGCGTTGACGATCATGATCTCCGCGCCGTAGCCGATCGACTGTCCGCCCTGCGACAGCGCGATCCACTCGGCCGTGTCGAACGTGAAATGGAAGCGATCTTTCGGCCGTGACGACGGCGTGAGCTGCGGCGTGACCAGGACGTTGGTGAAAAACTGCTCGACACCGAAGCTGTCCGGGTTGGTGTCTGGCACTTCGTTGTACCAGAGGTACAGCTCGTTGGTCCAAGAGCGCAGAAACATCTTCTCAGTGAAAGCAGACCCGGCGCGATCGCTGGTACCTGCGCGCGGCGCGGCGCACTGGGCGGCGAAGTCGGCGCGCGGCGCGAAAACACCCAGCGTCCACGTGCCCGTGCCGGGATTGTTATTGGGCGGGTTCAGCGTCTGGCCGCCACTGCCACCGCCGCCTCCGCACGCAGCAAGGCCACACAGCACGATCGCCGCAAGGCCGCTTCGCAGCGCAATTCCCATGATCCACTCCACTCCTGTCGGATTCCGTCAGACAGTTGTACTACGCGTGCACCGCCGACGCTACGTCAGAGGTCTCAGCACGGATTCAGGTTCTATTCAGTGGATCCCTCAATCCATCCCTGGGGGCGGCTGGAAACCGCCGAATTCGGCCGTAACGAGCCGCGCAAACGCGATGGTCTGCAGATCGGCATAACTGTCGCCAATTGCCTGCAGTCCGATCGGCAATTGCTGTGTGCCGCGGCCGGTCGGGAAAACGGTCGCGGGCAAGTAGCTGCACGTCGCGAGCCCGGCCCAGAACAGCTGCTGAAAATACGGCACCTCGACGCCGTCGATGCGGAGCCTGCGTCCGCGATACGCGCCGTGCAGATGCTCGAAGGCGACGCACGCCGCGATCGGACAAAGCACGATGTCCCAGTCGCGAAAGAATTCGCGCCACGCGAGCCGCAGACGCGTGCGCTCCTCATCGAGCTGCAGCCAGTCGCGATGCGTGATCTCGCTGTCTGGATTCGTCGCAGCGCTGAGCAGCTTGCGATACACGGACGCAGCGTGCTCGCTCGCGAATGCAGGGCGCGCCTTGTCAGAGACCTTGACGCCGAGCGCAGCGAGCCGATCGCCGAGCGACTGACATCGATCAGCGATCTCACGCTGCACGGGCGATACCGCATCGGTTGGCCACAACGCGACGCGGTACTCGCGAAGCGTGCGTCGGGATTCCGGCAGCGCGACGCGCACGGCGTGATCGAGTTGACTCGGCCCGACGAGCAAACGCAGCGTTGCACCGAGATCTTCAGCGCTGCGCGCGAGCGGTCCCGCGACGGCCAGGTCGATGCCCGCCTGCGCTGGCGGTAGTGCAAGGCCTTCGCTCGCGACCATGTCGAACGTCGTCTTGTGTCCGAACACGCCGCTGTAGTGCGCGGGGTTGCGGATCGAGCCGCCGATATCGCTGCCGACTTCGAGCGACGTCAGTCCCGCAGCGAGCGCGGCCGCGGCACCACCCGACGATCCGCCGGGCGTACGCGTGTGATCCCAGGGATTGTTGGTGACGCCATAGATATCGTTATACGACTGAAAATCGAGCAGGCGATACGGCACGTTGGTCTTGCCGAAAATCACTGCACCCGCTGCCTTGAGTCGCTGCACCACCGAATCGTCGCGCCCGGCGACGTAGCTCAGCGTGGCATCGCCCCAGGTCGTCGGCAGACCCGCGACGTCATACGATTCCTTGATCGTCATCGGCACGCCGTGCAGCGGTCCGACAGGTTGTCCCTTCGCCAACGCCTGATCCGCAAGTCGCGCGGCCTCATGAGCCCGTTCCCAATCGAGCACGACGATGGCATTGAGCGCGGGATTCAGCCGCTCGACGCGCGCGCGAAAATATTCGAGGCACTCCACCGCACTCAGCTCGCGGCGGCGCAGTTGCGCTGCGATATGCAAAGCGCTCTCGAAGCACAACGACCCCATCGATCCTCCCCCGACTCCCGTTGTCAGTGCAATATACTTCGGAACCATGCAGACGGTGGCGACAGAAGCAGCAGGCATGACCGAGGCGCGTGGGCGCTGGCTGCCCGCGTACGCGTGGCTCGGCGGCCTCGTCGCCTATCTCGTTGCGATCGTACTAACTAAGGATAGGGCGGCGATCTGGATCAACGACGTCGCCTGGACGCTCACGTCGGCCTGCGCCGCGTGGGCTTGCCTGAGCACGTCGCGCCGGGTCGAACGGCCGCGGCGTCGGGCGTGGCTGCTGTTCGGGCTGGGCTGCGTGAGCTGGGTGATCGGGCAGCTCCACTGGGACTACAGTCAGCTGATTCTCGGCGTCGGCATTCCGTTTCCGAGTATCGGCCAGCTCTTCTTCAGCGCGTTCGCGCTGTTCTGGATCGCCGGCGTGCTGCATTTGCCCGAGGCGCGCGAGCGCACGCAGTTCACCTTCAAGCATCTCGGCAACATCGGGCTGGTCACGTGCTGCCTGCTCATGACCATCGTGCTCGGCACGCTGGAGCCTGCGCTCCAGGTGCGCGTGCCCGGTTTCTATCTGGTGATTGCGGTCGCGCATACGTTGCTCGTGACTGCCACGTTTCTCACTGCGCTGTATGCGTTGTGGACCTATCGCTGGAGCGCAAGCTGGCTGCCGATGCTGCTGCTCGTGTTCGCCAGCGGCGTCTACGCAATCGTGAACCTCGTCTATGCGCACTCGTTGATAACGAGCACCTATCTCGCCAACGACTTGCTCAACTCGGCCTGGGTCGTGATGTTCGGCTTGATCGCCGTCGCTGCCAATGAGCAGGCGTGGCTGAGCCAGCACGATCGCCGCGAGGCGCCGCAGGGAATTCTCGCGCACGAGCGCTGGCTGGAAGCGGTCATCCCGGCGCTGCTCATCGTCATCATGGTCGTCGTCGCGGTGAGCAGCTCCAGCACGCTCAGCACACGCGTCATCCTGTCGGCCGCGGTTCTGTTCATCCTGTTCGCGATCATTCTCGGCGTGCGCGAAGCGTGGATTCAGAACGAGTCGCAGCTGCTGACGCGCAAGCTGGTCGCGACGAACGAGCAGTTGCAATCGACGAACGTCGAGTTGCGGCTGAGTGAAGCTCGCTATCGCGAGCTGGCCACTGCGCTCGAGCAGCGCGTGAGTGAACGCACCAACGAGCTCAAGCGTGCATATGACGAGCTCGAAGGTTTCTCGTACGCCGTCGCGCACGATCTCAAAGCACCGCTGCGGGCAATCAACGGCTTCGCGCACTTGTTCGAGGCGGAGATGGACGGACAGCTCAGTCCGCAAGCACGCGAGCATCTCGCACGGATCCGCAATGGCTCGCTGCGCATGGCGACGCTGATCGACGATCTGCTCGCGTACTCGCACATCGACAGGCGCGGACTGCAGTCGAGCGTCGTCTCTCTGCCGGAGCTGATCGACTCGGTTCTGCTGCAGTACTCCGACGAGGTGCAGCGACGGCACGTCCAGCTATCCGTGCAAGTCGAGATGATCCGGCTGCGCGTCGACGCGGATGGCTTG
>Ga0070684_100001818_pt1 | contig 15609 bp, 16 predicted proteins | sample KBSC723LmetaG_FD_65653 | JGI IMG/M metagenome (GOLD analysis project Ga0070684, IMG submission 65653) | Corn rhizosphere microbial communities from Kellogg Biological Station, Michigan, USA - KBS C7.2-3L metaG | ecosystem: Host-associated > Plants > Roots > Rhizosphere ...
TCAGAAGTCGCGAAGAACGCGGCCAAGCATTCCGCGATCCTACCGGCCTCTTCGCGCGAACCTGCGTGAGTCTGCCGACGCCCCCGGAAGGGCTCGCAATGCAGCTCGATGCTCCGCTGGCGAAAATCGACCTATCTTCGCGTCGATGCGCAATCGGCCGATGGCGTGCCGTTGCGTGAGTGGGATGACTTCTGGGTCGAGGCGATCAGCGGCGGCGAGCAGGCGCTGGAGGCGCTGACCGGCGACGTCCGCGGATGGGACGCCCGGCGGGGCGTCTAGGACATTAGGGCGCTCGGACTTCCGCGAGCCGTTCGGCTGCGAACTCGTGATACCCGCTGGTGTAGCAGAGGGCGGCATCCCATGCGGCCCATGCTTGGGCGGCAACGTCGTGCGTTTCGTCGTCGAGTCCGGCGGCGTTGTGGGGCAAGACCAGGTCAAGGTCGGCGACGTCAACGCGCGAGTCGTCCCAGTCGATCAGCGCGACCCGATCCGCAGTTATGCGGATGTTGCCCTGGGTGGGGTCGCCGTGAACGACGCACCTCTCTCGTCCGCTGAGCCGCGCCCAAATCGCTCGGCATCGATCGACACCCTGCGGCGGCATCGCGCGTAGGTCGATCCGCGTCCCGGTCTCCGCGTGCAGGAAGTCGATCGACGATCGCCAGCCCGGACGTTGGGGCCAGCCCTGGGTCAGTCGGTGCAGATGTCGGAACGTGTCGGCCACGCGACGCCAGTCGGCCTCCGTCTCAGGCGGTCTGCCCTCGACGTAGGTCATCACGACCAAACCATCGACGAAGTCGCGGCGGTCCGTGGTCGGGATTGGCACCGGTACCACCATCCCTTCACGATCGAGGTACCGCAGCAAGTCCGTCTCCCACGCCAGGTCGGCGTCGCTGCGCCGATCGCTACGCCTGCCAAGCCGAGCGACGGCGAGCTGCCCGTTGACGCGCACACTCCACACCTCGTTGACGCCTCCGCCAGCCAGCGGTTCGATCCGCGCGACGTCGTCGCCCCACCGATCGAGTACCTCCCATCCCACGGCCACATCATCGCCGAAGGACGTGAAGCATGATCCGGGATCGTCAAGCGCCCGAGCTCCTGCGCCGCTTCATCACAACGCCCCGATCGGGAGGGCGGACGTTCGGCCGGCCGCGCAAAGGCGCGTACTGAGCAGACGAAGGTCAGTCGCAAAGACGACTCGGCATCCGCAAAGGCGAGTTGCGGGGATTCCGGTTCGAGCACTACGACGCCGCTCGGGCGGCGGTGAAGGTGCTCGGCAAGGGTGGCAAGTGGCGCACGATCCCGCTCGAGGACTCCGAGCTGCGATCAGCCCTTGACGCCTACATCGCCCAGCATGTCCCCGAGCCCGGCGAGCACCTGCTGTACCCGGAGAAGGTGGGCGCCGTCCGATGGGAGGATCGCCGAAAGGCGCTGTCCGACACGGCGACTCACAGATGGTGGCACGCCTGTCTCAACCGGGCGGGCGTAAAGCACCTACCGATGCACAGTGCGCGTCACACGGCCATCACGGACATCATCCGCGACACGGGCAACCTCAAAAGCCGCCCAGGTCTTCGCCGGGCACGAGTCAATCCAGACGACGGCCGACATCTACGCGCACTTCGACCTGGCCGATCTACGCGAAGCCCTGCAACTCGTCGCGGAGCGCCGCTCGGAGCGGCGAGCACAAGCGGATGATGATCGTACTGAGGACGACTCCGAGTAGCCGCAATCATTCCGATCGTATGATCGGCTTGGTTGATAGGAAAAGTGGAGGCGGCGGGAATCGAACCCGCGTCCACGACCGCACGTTGAAAGCGTCTACAAGCGTAGTCTGGGATTGGCATTCGCCCTGCGGCTGCCCCCAGACGGGCCACCGCGCGGACTAGCCCATCTTCGATGTCCCGGACGGCGGCGGAGGCGTTCCGCCGGACGGTAAGCCCGCTGCTGTCGCCGGCAATCCCTCCCGCGGGCTTGAGGGGCCGGCGCGTCACCTAGTGTCTAGGCGGCGAGTGCGAGTTCGTTATCCGCACTTACTAAAGTCCAGGGTTTTACGAGGCCACCTGGAACCTCGGCTTGCAGCCCTCAACGAAAAGTCGACCGTGTCGAAACCTGGTCGCCCCCGTGAGGAACGCACCGAATTCTACCTGCCGGTCTCCACCTGTGCCAGGAAGCGGGAGACGACCTCGAGGAACCGCCCCGGCTCCTCGACGTGCGGCACGTGCGAGCTGTGCTCGAACATGACCCACTCCGCACCGGCGATTCCTCGCTGCAGCGCGCCGGAGACGGCGGGCGTCGACTCGTCGTAGCGGCCGCTCACGATCAGGGTCGGCAGTTCCAGCTCACCGAGCCGGTCGGTCACGTCCCAGTCGCGCAGCGAGCCGGTGGCGTAGAACTCGCTGGGCCCCCACATGGTCAGGTAGACCTCGTTCGGCATCCCCTCCAGCGACCGCTTGACGCAGTCGGGGTTGGGGATCACCCGGCAGAGGTGGCGATCGCTGAACGCCTGGCAGGCGTCCTGGTACTCCTGGCCCTCGGTCGTGCCGTCGCGCTCGCAGCGGTCGAGCACCTCGCGGACGTCGGCGGGCAGCTCGGCGCGCAGCAGGCTGGTCTCGGCGATCCACAGCGGTGTCGAGGCCAGCGTGTCGCAGAGCAGCAGGCTCTCGACGCCGGCTGGCCTGGTCAGCATGTACTCCAGAGCGAGCATGCCGCCCCACGACTGGCCGAGCAGGTGGATCCGCTCCAGCCCCAGCGCCTCGCGCACCGCCGACAACTCGTCCAGGTACAGCTCCACCGTCCACCGCGACGGGTCGGAGGGCGCCGGCGATCGGCCCGAGCCCAGCTGGTCGTAGAAGATCGCCCGCCGCCCCGTGGCCAGGTCCTCCATCGGCTCCAGATAGTCGTGCCCCGACCCCGGCCCGCCGTGCAGGCAGAGCAGCGGCAGCTTCCCCGGAGTGTCCTCGCCGACGACGCGGTACCAGGTCTCGAGCCCCAGGAACGGGATCGTCCCCTCCCGTGCGGCAACCGCCCTCACCCGGCCTCCACCTCGGCCAGAAAGTCGCCGACCACCTGCCGGAACCGGTCCGGCTCCTCGACGTGGGGCATGTGCGAGCTCTCCTCGAACACCACCCAGCGGGCGCCGGGAATCCCTTCCTGCACAGTGCGGGCAATCAGAGGCGTCGCCTCGTCGTACCGGCCGCTGATGACCAGCGTCCGGACGTCGATCTCACCCAACCGGCCGGTGATGTCCCACTCCTTGAGCGTGCCGATGCAGTGAAACTCGCTCGGCCCGTTCATCGTCAGGTAGACCTCGTTGGGCATCTGGGCGAACGACCGGGTCACACCGTCGGTCCACGGCACGCGACAGACGTGGCGGTCGTAGAACACCCTGCAGGCCTCCTCGTACTCGGGGTCGGCAGTCGTCCCCGCCCGCTCGTGGCGAAGCAGCGTCTCCTGAACCTCGGCGGGCAGCTCCGCCCGCAGCCGGTTGGCCTCCGACACCCACTGGGGAATGCTGGCCGGGGAGTCGCAGATCACCAGGCTGGCCATCCCCGGCGGGTGGGTCAGCGCGTACTCCATGCCCAGCATCCCGCCCCACGACTGGCCGAGCACGTGCAGCCGGTCGAGGCCGAGCGCCTCTCGCACGACGTCCACCTCCTCGGCGAACAGCCCCACCGTCCACATTCCGGGGTCGGAGGGAGCCGGTGAGCGGCCGCAGCCAAGCTGGTCGTAGAGGATCACCCGCCGCCCGGTGCGGGCCAGCTCGCCCACGTCCTCGAGGTAGTCGTGGGCTCCTCCGGGTCCGCCGTGCAAGCACAGCAGCGGCAGCTTGCCGCGCTCCTCCGCCTCGCCGACCACGGTGTACCAGGTGCTATGTCCGCGAAACGGGATGTGGCCCTCGGTACGGGGCAGGGTGTCCACGATGGCTTCCTCCTGTCTGGCTCGCGCGGACTATCGCATCATCCCGCGTCCGCCGCCGCTTGATCCGGCCGTTCTGGCTGCACACCGTGGAATACGCCCTGCCGGTCACGTACCGAGCCCACTCCTCGCGCGTCTCCAGGTCAGCGATCGGTTCGCGCGTCTCGCGGCGGCTTGTCGGCACGGCCGCGCTGCATGACGTTCAGCCCTGTCTAGGGGATCGATCTGGCCGCGCTCTGCCTCGACGGCGGCGGCTGAGCCGGCGGCTCACCGGCCCGGCTGCCACAGCAGCTCGAACCGCTCCAGCACGATCTCGGAATCGTCTTCGACCGGCCGCCCCTCGGCGGCGAAAAAGCTCCGGTGGACGGTTCGCCAGTGGTCGAGGCTGCGGTCGCCCTCACCCTCCTCCCAGGCGAACTCCTCGTCGACGTCGGCGAACCGCCGCACCTCGACGTTCGTGGTGCGGATCACACACAGCGGGTCGCCGTGGCCGTCGAGCACCACGCTCAGGTCGCCGGGCTGCGGCATCGGCTCCCCGTCCTGCTCGTACCAGGAGCGGAGGCTGGCCGTGGCCCGCTTGGGGCCGTCGCGGACGAGCAGCCCCAGCTCCGTCGCCATCTCGCTGTCGCTCCCGAAGCCGAATGCGGTGTGCTCGGCGTCGACGCCGGTCTCCGCGACGAACCGGCCCCAGAAATCCTGCACGCGCTGGTCGCTCACCGGGCGGACGATACCCCCGGCGGTTGGCGGCCGCTCGACCGGCCTGCGATGCTGGCCCTGTGGATGCCCTGCGCTACACCAACCTGACCCTGCGCTTCGCGCTCGAGTTGGCGGCGCTGGCGGCGCTCGGCTACTGGGGCTTTGCCGAGCACGACGGTGCGGCCGCGATCCTCCTCGGGCTGGGCGCGCCAGGGCTGGCGGCGCTGGTCTGGGGCCTGTTCGTCGCGCCCAAGGCCTCGATCGACCTGCCGCCGGGCGGCCGCCTGGCCTGCGAGGTGGTCGTCTTCACGGCGGCCGTGTGGGCGCTGTGGGCTGCGGGTCACACCGGCCTGGCGGTGGCGATGGCGCTCGCCGCGTCGGGCAGCCGCGCCCTGCTGGCGGCGCTGGGCGACCCCGCCGGCATGCCGGCTCACCGCCTGTAGCGCTCCTTCACCTCGCGCTCCAGCTGCCGTTTGGCGTCACGCTCCGCCGTCGCCCGCCGCTTGTCCGGCCCCTCCTTGCCCTTGGCCAGGGCGAGCTCGAGCTTGACCTTGCCGTCGGCGAAGTAGAGCGACAGCGGTACCAGCGTCATGCCCCGCTGCGACACCTTCTCGTCCAGCTGCTTGATCTCCCGCCGGTGCAGCAGCAGCTTGCGGTCGCGCAGCGGCTCGTGGTTGGCGAGGTTGCCCTGCTTGTAGGGGGCGATGTTGGCATTGACCAGGTAGGCCTCGCCGCCGCGCAGCACGGCATAGCTCTCGCGGAGGTTGCCGCCACCGTCGCGCAGCGACTTCACCTCGGTGCCGGTGAGCGCGATGCCGGCCTCCACCCGCTCCAGGATATGGAAATCGTGATGCGCCTTGCGGTTCTCCACGATCGGTTTGCGTTTGGTCGCCCGTGCCACTGAGCCCTCGATTCTACGTAGCGGCCGGCGCCGGCACCGCCGGCTCGGGCTCGTCGAGTCGCCCGGGCAGCCATTGCGACGCGACCACCAGCGCCCCGGCCAGGCCCAGCAGCATGCCGTCCAGGATCAGCGCGGTCTCCCAGCCGGCGCGGTCGATGACCAGCCCGGCCAACGGGAACATCCACAGCATCTGGATCGAGAAGCCGCTCTCGGCGATCGACATCGACGTCGCCCGGTACGCGGACTCGGTGTTGTGCTGCAGGTAGTTGGAGAGCGGCGCGTAGGCGATGTCGGGCAGCCCGGAGATGATCAGGACGACGGCCGCGGTCACGGCCAGCGTGCCGAACGCCGGGGTGAGTGCGATGCCCACCGCGCAGAGCCCCAGCGACAGGCCCATCGACCAGGTCAGCGAGACACGGCCGGGCAGGTGCCCGCCCAGCCAGCCGAAGCCGGCGCCGACCAGCATCATCCCGCCCATCACCCAGCCCAGCGTCGAGTCGTCCGCACCGCGATCCTGAAGCAACGCCGGCAGGTACAGCCACCAGGTGGTGATCGCCGCCCACAGCAGGCTCCAGGCGACTGTCAGGACGGCCAGCCGGGGCCACCGGCGGAGGGCGCGGACGGCGCCGGCGGCGACCCGCAGCCCGTGCGCCGCCGCGTGGCCGCGGCGGTCGTCGGGGAGCCGCGTGGCCAGGGCGCTTGCGATCAGGGCGCAGCCGGCCGTCAGCCAGAAGGCGAGCGGTCGCGAGAACGACTCGGCGATCAGCCCGCCGAGCACGAACGAGATCGCCCCGGCGAACTGGAACACCGCCCACATGCCGCCCAGCATGCGGGGGAAGTGGGCCTCGGCGTCATCATGCGCGAGGGCGTCGAACAGGTATGCCTCGTCGGAGCCCATCACCAGCGCAAACGAGATGCCGGAGATGAAGGCCGCGACGCAGACGCCGGGAAGCCCGGGCGCGTACACCCATCCCAGCTGCGAGACGGCGGTGAAGAAGCCGGCGGCGACCAGCATCCGCCGCCTGCCCAGCGTGTCGGCGAGCGCCCCGGTCGGGATCTGGGCGGCCAGCATGCCCACGTGCAGCACGGCCTCGATGATGCCCACCTCGGGCAGGCTGAAGCCACGCTCGAGCAGGAACACGGCCCACACCGGGCCGGCGAAGTCGACGCCGCGAAACAGCTGGAAGAGTTTGAAGATCTTGAAGACTCGCGCGTTCATGGGGTTCCTCGGGAAGCATTCGGTGATCGTCGCCTGGGCCGGTGTGACGGTCTGAGGACGCACCTCTCCCGTCAATGGCCCGCGCTATCCCGTGGTGCGCGAGATGATGTGGCGCAGCAGCAGGCGGACAGCCTGGGAGGCGTGACTGGTATCGGTGCTGCGCGTACTCATCGCGGCCTAGCGTAGCAAAGCAGCTGGAAGCTCGGCCAGCGAGGGCAGGTCGAGGTCGACCTCGGCACCGCCGAAGCTGGCGCCCTTGCCGGTGCGGACGAGGCAGGTGCGCATCCCGATCTCGGCGGCCGGCGGCAGGTCGGATTCCAGGTCGTCGCCGACCATCATGGCCCGCGCCGGCTCGGCCCCCACCAGCGCGCAGGCGGCCCGGTAGATCTCGGTGGCCGGTTTGCCGACCACCGTCGCCCGCACACCGGCCGAGTACTCGAGGCCGCTCACGAACATGCCGGCGTCCAGCGCCTCGCCGGCCGCCGTCGGCCACCAGCGGTTGCGCTGCATGGCCACCAGCGGCACCCCGCGGCGGAGGGCGCGGAAGACGCCGTTCAACCGCTCGTAGGTCCAGCCGTCATCGGGGCCGCCCACCAGCACCACCTCGGCGGCTGCCGGGTCGTCCACCAGCCGGATGCCGTCGAGGTCCCCGGTTGCCCCCCGCTCGACCAGCGCGTACACGCCGGCACCGGGGTGCGACGCCCGCAGGTGGGCGGCGGCCGCCGACGCCGCGGTGACGATCCGGTCGGGTGCGAACTCGATGCCCAGGCCCGCCAGTCGGGCGGCCAGCGCGTCGCGGGTCTTACCGGTGGTGTTGGTGAGGATCGCCAGCTCGAGGCCCTGCCCACGCAGCTCGGCCACCGCCTCGGCCGCGCCGGGAATCGCCTCCCAGTCGACGTGCAGCACCCCCTCCATGTCCAGCACGATGCCGCGCAGGGCGGTCACGGGTTCGCAAGCGCCGCATTCAGGGCGTCTCGCGCCATCGGCGCCGCCACCGCGCCGCCGACGCCGCCACGGACCACCAGCACGGCCACCGCGTAGCGGGGCGCCGTCGCCGGCGAATAGCCGACGAACCAGGCGTCGGCCTTGCCGGGGCCCACCTCCGCAGTGCCGGTCTTGCCGGCGATCGAGGCCAGGCCGCCGGTGGCGCCGGTGCCGGTGCCGTAGCTGACCACCGCCTGCATCATCTGGCCGATATCCTCCGCCACCCCGCGCGAGATCACCCGCCGCGGCTTCCGGCGGTCGCTGCCCGAGCGCGGCCGCCGGGCCAGGAAGGGCGGGTGCATGATGCCGTGCGACGCGATCACCTGGGCGACCGAGGCCATCTGCAGCGTGGTTGCGGTGACGCCGCCCTGCCCGATCCCGGCGACTCCGACCTCGAGGTCGGAGTTGAGCACAGCCGGGCGCGGGATCACGCTGCCCGGCGTCGGATACGCCACCGACGGCCGGTGGTTGAAGCCGAATTCGGCCGCCATCTCGGTCAGCTTCTCCGCGCCGGTCTCGATCGCAACCGGGGCGAACACCGAGTTGCAGCTGTGGGCGAAGGCCTCGACCAGGGTGCCGCCGCACAGCTCGCCGTGAAAGTTCCGCAGCCGGAAGCCGCCCAGCTGGACGAAGTGGGCCGGCTCGTAGTACGAGCCGAGATCGACCTTGCCGGCGGTCAGCGCGGCTGCTGCGGTGACGATCTTGAAGGTCGAGCCGGGCGGCTGCAGCAGGTCCATGCCCGCCCCGGCGCCGGCTCGCACGGCCCCGGTCCGGGAGTCGAGCACCACCACGCCGCCGTAGGCGTCGCCCAGCACGGCGGTGGCGGCCTCCTGCACCGGCACCGACAGCGTGGTGACGACGTCGCGGGGCGTGGTGCCCGGCCGGCTGGCCAGGATCCGTCGCGGGCCGCCGGCCGGCTCGGCGACCAGCCGGATGCTGGGGCTGCCGCCCAGCACATCGTCGAGCGATGCCTCGAGGCCGCTCTGGCCGAATGGTGTGGCCGGGTTCCAGCCCAGCGCCCGCCGCTCGCCCGCCTCGGCGCCCGGCTTCGGCGGGTCGCAGTGGCCCGTGATGATCGCGAACGCCGAGCCCTCGGGGTATTCGCGGGCATCCGCCGGGCCGCGCGCCAGCACGACGCGGTCGCTGGACAGGATCGCGCCCCGCCGGTGCGGCGGCCGGGCCACCCTGCTCAGCCGCTCACCCTCTGCCAGCCCGGGGAACGTGAGCGACTGATCCCAGCCGATCCGGTAGCGGTCCTCGATCCGCACCACGCGGACGTGGAGCGTTCCCCGGACGGCGCCGAACACGCGGGTGCGGGCGACGACGGGGACGTCGATGGTGCCGTCGGTGTCGCGGACGACCTGGCCCGACACCCGCACATCGCTGATCGTCGCCGTGCTCGCCGAGTGCCGGTATCCGGCCACGAACCGCTTGTACGGCGTCGCCGCCCGGACGACCGGAGCCACCTCGCGATACATCTCCCGGTAGTCGCCCTGCACCCACGCCTGCATGAACGTTCGCACGGGCGTCACCGGGTCGGGATCCTTCTCGGCCAGGCCGACGCGACGATCGAGGGCGAAGAACACGCCTCCAGCGACCGCGCACAACAGCGCAACGAGCATGCCGGCCACCGCGATGCGGCGAACCCGTCGCCTCCTCCGAACGTCCGGGACCATGCCCGAGGCATTCTGCCTCAAGCGCCGCCGGCCGCGGTGCGGTCGAGCTGCACGCGACCGCGTGGCCGGTCGATCCGCCGCACCCGAACCGGCATCGAGTCGCCCAGCCGGTGACGGCGGCCGCTGCTCGTGCCGATCAGCGAAACCTCCAGCTCGTCGACCTCGAACCGCTCCCGGCCCAGGGCCCGCGACGGCAGCAGCCCCTCGAACACGCCGCCGAAGCGGATGAACAGGCCACCGCCGATCAGGCCCACCACCTCGCCGTCGTACACCGTGTCCCAGCCCTGCTCGAACAGCCGCCGCTCGAGCAGGAAGGCCAGCGCCACGTCGTCGCCGCGGCGCTCGATCCGGTCGGCGTCGCGCTCCATCTCCGACGAGTGCTCGGCCTCGCCCGCCAGCACTCCCCGGTCGGCCACCGCATCCTCGCCGATGCCAAGGTGGGCCAACAGCGCGCGATGGCAGACCAGGTCGGGATAGCGCCGGATAGGCGACGTGAAGTGGCAGTACGCCGGCGAGGCCAGGCCGGAGTGGCCAAGGTTCTCGACGTCGTAGCGGGCACGCCGGAGGGCGCGCAGGCAGAGCGCTGGGAACGCCTCTTCTCCCCGCCCCGACCGCTCGGTGTAGCGGCGCACCGCGGCCGACAGCTCGGCCGCGTACCGGGCAGCCGCCTGCGGCGAACGCAGGTCGGGTGCCGGCGGCGTCGGCACCTCGAGCGCCTCCAGCCGCTGGGCGAGCCGCTCCACCGCCGAGGGGTCGGGCGGCTGATGGACGCGGAAGAGAGCCGGCGACCGCGAGCCGGCCAGGATCGCCGCCACCTGCTCGTTGGCCAGCAGCATGAACTCCTCCACCAGCACGTGCGCTTCGCTCTCGGCGGCAATCTCCGCGTCGGTCACCTCGCCGTCTCGAATCAGGAACTCGACCTCACGGGACTCCACGCTGGCCGCTCCGCGAGCGATGCGGGCCGTCCGCAGCCGCCGTGCCTCGGCCGCCGCCGCCCGCAGTGCGGAGCCCAGGGTCTCGGACGCAGCCTCCTCGCCGGCCAGCATCCGCTCGACCTGCGGATAGGTGAGCCGGTGATCGGAGCGGATCAGGCTGCGGTAGACCTCGACCTCTCCGCGGGGGCCGATCTCCACCGTCACCGCGTGCCGGGGCCGGCCCTCCTGAAGACTGCACAGCCCGGCCGAGAGCGGTTCCGGCAGCATTGGTTCGACCGCGGTCGGCAGGTACACCGAGCAGCCGCGCTCCGCCGCCTCTTGATCCAGCGGGCCTCCCGCCGGCACGAACCGCGACACGTCGGCGATGTGGATGTGGACGCGGATGCCGTCACCCTCCAGCGTCACGCTGATTGCGTCGTCGAAGTCGCGTGCGGCGGGCGGGTCGATCGTGAACGTGAATAGCTCCCGCAGATCGACGCGGCCGGGCTCCGGGCCGAGAGCGTCCGCCGGCAGGCTGTCGAGCTCCTCCAGCACCGGCGCCGGCCATGGCACCGCCGCCCCGCTGTCGATCGCCACCCCGCGCAGCACCGCCGGCAGCTGGTCGGGACGGCCCAGCCGCTCGAGCAGCCGGGCCCGGCGGCCGGCCGGGGCGACGGCCACCAGGTCGCCCTCGGCCGCGTCCAGCGTCCCCCGGCGGCCGAGCGTCAGCGGAGAGCCGTAGTCGAAGAACGGCTCGGCGACCAGCAGCTTGCCCCTTCGTCCGATCACGCAGACCAGCGGCCGCGCGTCGCCCTCGAGGCTCACGAACCCCTGAGGGCGGTGAGTGCCACCTGGAGCGTCTCGTCGACGTCGGTCTGCGGCCGGTCGGGGCCGAGCAGATCGGGGCGCACCCCGCGGCCGTCCACGCCGACACCGCCGGCCAGCCGGAACACTGCCACGGTCAGCTTGAGCGCGCCGCCGTTGGGCAGCGGGTGGACGGCCTGCACCGTGCCCTTGCCGAAGCTGCGGCTGCCGACCACGAGCACCCGCGAGCGCGGCAGCACCCGCTGGATGGCCCCGGCGACCACCTCCGCGGCGCTGGCGGTGTTGCCGTCGATCAGGATCGCCAGCCTGGGCGCGCCGGCGACCGCGGTGCCGTCGGCGACCAGGGTGTGCGGTGGCTCGGTGATGCTCTGGGTGGACACGATCACGCCCTGGTCGATGAACACCCGAGCCGTCGCCACCGCCTCGTTCAGCAGGCCGCCCAGGTTGCCGCGCAGATCGAGAATCACGCCACGCGTGTGGTCGGCCGCCGCCCGTTTCACCAGCTGCCGGATGTCGTGGGCCGACCCGTCCACGAAGGCGGGCACCCGGATGTACTCGAACCGCTGGCCGCCGTTGCCGATCCGCCGCCCGGTGACCCGGGTGACCCGCACCGGCTGACGCTCCAGCGTCAGCAGCAACGGCGCCGCCGCCCCCGGGCGTTCGATCGAGAGCTGCACCGCCGTGCCCGGGCTGCCGTGCATCAGCCCCACCGCATCGCGGTAGGGAACGCCCTCCAGGTCAGTCTGGTCTACCGCCGTGATCACGTCGCCGGGCTGAATCCCGGCCCGGTAGGCCGGCAGGCCGGGCAGCAGCGCCCGGACGACCAGCCCGTCGCGACCGCGCGCCAGAGCCAGTCCGATGCCGGCGTATCCGCCCTCCTGCGACTCGACCAGGTCGCGGTAGTCCGCGGGGTCGAGGTACTCCGTGTAGGGGTCGTCCAGCTCCTTCAGCACTCCCCGCATGGTCTGCGCCTGGGCGATCCGTCGCGGCAGCTGAGCGTAGTAGTGGCGCTCGAGCTCCGCCAGAACGAGTGCCCGCAGCGGCCGGGGATCCCGGGTGGCCGGTGGCTTCGGAGCGCCGATCGAGCGGGCGTGCAACTCGAAGCCCGCGCCGAACGCTGTTCCGATTGCGACCGCAGCTGCAATGACGATCAGTGCGCGACGCCCCATGTACGGGAAACGATTGTACCGCCTGGGGCCAGCTGATGGGGTAACGCGGCCGGGAGCAGGCAAAAGGTGCCGAGGGAGCTAGACCTTCAGGAAGCGGCGGAGCGTCATGCCCGACCCGAAGGCGCCCAGCACGGCGCCGAACGCCGCCAGCGCGAAGGCGAGGGCGATCACGCCGCCCGGGAACAGGTTGGCGGGCTCGGCAAGCCCGCTGTTGATCCGTTTCAGCGCCGTGTAGACGGCCGCCAGCACGAGCACCCCGCCCAGGGCGCCCAGGATCCCCGTCAGCATGCCCTCGAGGATGAAGGGCACGCGGACGAACCAGTTGGTCGCCCCGACCAGCTTCATCACCTCGATCTCGCGGCGACGGGAGAAGATCGAGAGCCGGATCGTGTTGGCGATCAGCACCACCGCGGCGATGCCCAGCAGCAGCATCACCGAGCCCACCCCGATCAGGATCACCTTGACCGCGAACAGCACCCGTTTGGTGATCTGCTCGCCGTAGGTGACGCAGCTCTCCGGGTTCTTGTCGCCGCAGTTGCGCACCTCGGGAATCTGCAGTGCCGCGGCCTTGGCCTCGTCGACCTGGTTGGGATCGGCCAGCTTCATGTAGAACGCGGGCGGCAGCGGGTTGTACCCGAGCACGGCGATGTTGGCCTGCTCTTCCTTCGACAGCTGCTTGATCGCGTCGTCGGGCGAGACGTACTCGATCGACTTCACGTTGGGGATGGCCGCCAGCTCGTTCCGCACCCGGCTCAGGGTGGCCTGGTCGCTCTGCAGCGCCTTGGGCACGTAGGCCTTCACGGTGACGTCGTTCTTGACCGCGTCGGTGCGGTCGCGGACGAACAGGAAAATGGCCGCGAACACGCCAAGCAGAAGAGTCACGATCAGCACCGTGATGCTGGCGGCGAGCGTGGTGGCCACGTTGCCGCGAATCGAGTGCATGGCCTCGCCGACGAAGAACCGCCATCTCATGCCTGGTAGCCCCCTCGGCGATCGTCACGGATGATCGAGCCGTCCTCGAGCTGGATCACGCGGCGCCGCATCTTGTCGACCATCTCGCGGTCGTGGGTCGCCATCACCACGGTGGTGCCGGCCCGGTTGATCCGGTACAGAAGCTGCATGATGCCGACCGAGGTGTCGGGGTCGAGGTTACCGGTGGGCTCGTCGGCGATCAAAAGCGGCGGGTGGTTGACGAACGCTCGGGCCACCGAGACCCGCTGCTGCTCACCGCCCGACAGCTCGTGCGGGAACCGGTCGCTCTTGTCGGCCAGGCCCACCAAGCCGATGATGTCGGGCACCTTCTTGCGGATCTCGGCCCGCGACTTGCCCTGCACCTGCAGCGCGTAGGCCACGTTCTGGTAGACGCTGCGGTTGGGAAGCAGCTTGAAGTCCTGGAACACGCAGCCGATGTTGCGGCGCAGGATCGGCACCTTCGAGCGCTTGAGCTTCGGCAGCGAGCGGCCGCCGACGATCAGGTTGCCCTTGGTGACGTCGATCTCCTTGGTCAGCAGCTTGATGAACGTCGATTTGCCCGACCCCGATGCGCCGACCAGGAACACGAACTCACCCTTGTCGATCTGCAGCGAGACGTCCTTCAGACCGACGATGTTCGGCTCGTAGATCTTGGACACGTCGTCGAACACGATCATCGCCGCGCTGGCCCGCTGGTGGGCGGCCGGCTCGGCCGCGGGCTCACCGGCGGGCTCGGCGACCGGCGGGTCGGTGACGGCGGCGCGCGGTTGCAGCGCAGCGGTCAGGGACGTGTCGGGGAGGTGTGTCTCGTCGGTCATGGGTCGCAATGTGGGCGCCGGGCGGCGCGCGTGCCCTGGTTCAGGGTAGCCATGCGGTCTGTCGGACGCAATCGACAGGAAGCGTTATGCCTGCAAATAGCGCGGTTGTCTACCTTTCGTCCCGCCGGGCGGCGCGCCGCAGCAGCTCGGCGTGGATCAGCTCGTCGAGTCCCCCGTCGAGCACGCCCTGCGCGTTCCCGATCTTCATGTTCGTCCGATGGTCGTTGACCATCGTGTACGGATGGAGCACATAGGAACGGATTTGACTTCCGAAGGAGATGTCCTGCGCCTCGCCGCGCTCGGCCGCCAGCGCCTGCTCCCGTAGCTCGTGCTCGCGTTCGACCAGGCGGCTCTTGAGGATACGCATCGCCTGAGCCTTGTTCTGCAGCTGGGAGCGCTCGTTCTGACATTGCACGACAATACCGCTCGGCAGGTGGGTGATGCGAACGGCCGAATCGGTCTTGTTGACGTGCTGGCCACCGGCCCCCTGGGCCCGGTAGGTGTCGATTCGCAGGTCGCCCTCGTCGATCTCCACCGGCACGTCATCCTCCACCAGCGGTGCGATCTCGACCTGGGCGAAGCTGGTGTGGCGGCGATGGGCGGAGTCGAACGGCGACAGCCGCACCAGCCGGTGGACCCCCTTCTCGGCTCCCATGATGCCGTAGGCGTTGTCGCCGATCAGCGAGAAGGTGGCGCTCTTGATGCCCGCCTCCTCCCCCGGCGTGGCCTCGACCATCTCGGTCTTGAATCCCCTGCTGTCGGCCCAGCGCAGGTACATGCGGAGCAGGATCTCGGCCCAGTCCTGGCTGTCGGTGCCGCCGGCACCCGCATGCACGGTGACCACCGCCGGCCCGCTGTCGTACTCGCCGGTGAACAGCGCCTCCTCCTGGAGCCGGGCGACGTCGGCGTCGAGCCGGGTCAGCGCCTGCTCGAGCTCGCCCCGCCACTCGGGATCCTCGGCCGCCAGCTCCAGCATGCCGTCCAGCTCTCCGGCCTCGGCCTCCAGCCGTTCCACGGTGTCGATCCGCCGCTGCGTACGCGAGCGCTCCGACGACACCCTGGCCGCCCCCCGCTGGTCGTCCCAGAACCCGGGCGTCTCCATGGCGGCGTCCAGCTGCTCCAGCCGCATGGTCAGCGACGCGGGGTCAAAGGTACTCACGGGCCCAGTGCAGCTGGCCCCTCAGCTCCTCGACGGCGGCCCGCAGCTCGTCCAGCGAACGGGGGCCCTCGGCCACCTGCTCGCTATGAGCCATGGCACCGCTTGTACTTCTTGCCGCTCCCGCACCAGCAGGGATCGTTGCGGCCGACGTCGCGCTCGGGGTCGACCGTGCGCTGCTCGACCACGGGCATGGTGTCGATCGGCTCGGAATCCGCCCCGGCGATCGCCTCCAGGCCGGCGGCGTCGGCATGCTGGTACTGGAGGTTGGAGGAGCGGTCAGGGCCGTGGTCGAAGTCGGGCGCCCGCTCCACCTCAACCTCGGCGCGCATCAGCGCGCGGACGACCTCCTGCTTGATCAGGA